>Ga0187780_10000918_pt1 | contig 21912 bp, 21 predicted proteins | sample 1015_Q2_SP10_20__FD_132429 | JGI IMG/M metagenome (GOLD analysis project Ga0187780, IMG submission 132429) | Tropical peat soil microbial communities from peatlands in Department of Meta, Colombia - 1015_Q2_SP10_20_MG | ecosystem: Environmental > Terrestrial > Soil > Wetlands > Peat | place... | reverse complement strand
GTCACAGATAAGCTCTCCGAACTGTTGTGCAGCGCTTCTAGTAGCAAACTAGTAGCAGAACAGCCGAATGCCAGCCCTGAGCTGCCAGTGGGTGAGCGTAAGTTGCTGACTGAATTGGTGGGCCGTGCGCGAATCGAACGCGCGACCAACTGGTTAAAAGCCAGCTGCTCTACCGACTGAGCTAACGGCCCATTGACGAGTGACGGTGGGCGGCTGTCCCACGCCCGCCGAAAATTATACAGGAGCGTGACCGCCTCACTGATCGGGGCACGGGCCGCACGCAGTTCGCGCTAGCGTCCGTAGTACTTGGTGGGATCCGCCACGCCGGCGGTGGCAAAACCTGCCGCGCGCAGCCGGCACGCATCGCACCGGCCGCAGGCGCGGCCCGCAGAATCCGGCTGGTAACACGAGATGGTCAGCGCGTAGTCCACGCCGAGCGCGAGCCCGCGACCGACGATCTCGGCCTTTGTGAGTGCAATGAGGGGCGCCTGAATCCGACACGGCGCACCTTCCACGCCCGCCTTGGTCGCCACCGCTGCAAGCCGCTGAAATGCGCTGACGAATTCCGGCCGGCAATCGGGATAGCCTGAATAGTCCAGGGCGTTGACGCCGAGGTACACGTCCCCTGCCTCGAGCACCTCCGCCCAGCCCAACGCCAGCGCCAGGAGCAGCGTGTTGCGCGCGGGGACGTAGGTGACCGGTATCCCCGCGCCCGCCGCTTCCGGCACCGGGATACCGGGATCGGTCAGTGCCGACCCGCCGATTCCTGCGAGATCCACCCGCATGACGCGGTGTTCGCGCGCTCCGAGCGAAGCGGCTACCTTCCGTGCCGCCTCGAGCTCGACCCTGTGGCGCTGCCCGTAGTCGACTGACAGCGCGTAGCACTCGTGCCCGGAGTCGCGCGCAACCGCCAGCACGGTCGCCGAGTCCAGCCCTCCCGACACGAGTACAACCGCTCGGCTCACCTATTTCCCCGGGACGTTGCCCCAAAGAATCTTGTGCAGCTGGAGCTGGAACCGGACCGGCAGCCGGTCCGCGAGAATCCAGTCCGCCAGCTCCTTGGGCTCAAGCTCGCCGGTCGACGGTGAGAACAGTACGGTGCAGCGCTCGTGCAGAGCCCTCGTCGCCACCACCTCGCGTGCCCAGTCGTAGTCGGCACGATCGACCAGTACGAACTTGACGCACTCAGTCCGACGCAGCGTGTCCAGGTTCTCCCACAGATTGCGCGTCACTTCGCCTGAGCCCGGCGTCTTGACGTCGAGTATCCGGCGCACGCGACTGTCGACCTCGCGTGCATCCATCGCGCCGCTGGTCTCTAATGAGACGTCGAATCCCAAGTCGCACAGCCGGGCGAGCAGCGTGCGGCTATTGGGCTGCGCCAGCGGCTCGCCGCCAGTCACGCACACGTAGGGAGTGCGGTATTCACGGATCTCGTCCACCACGTCGTCGATCGCGCGCCACCCGCCGCCGTAGAAGGCGTATTCGGTGTCGCAGTACCGGCAGCGCAGCGGGCAGCCGGTGAGTCGGATGAACGCGGTGGGCCAGCCGGCGGTGTCGGCCTCGCCCTGCAGTGAATAGAACACTTCGGTGATGCGCAGCCGCTCGCCCGGGGCGATGGCGTCACGCGGAACCGCAGCCATCAGCCTTCTCCGCGGCTCTCCGCGTCCATACGCCGCAGCCGCTCGCGTGCCTCGGTCGCGGCGTTGGAGTCCGGGTACTGATTCACGACCCGCTGCAGGTAGTCGCGCGCCTCCTTGAAGCGCTTGAGCTCATAGACCGAGTAGCCGGCCTTGAGTAGCGCATCCGGGACCTTGCGCGAATCCGGATGATCCTTGACCACCCGCTGAAATGCGGCGAGTGCGCTGTCGTAGCGCTTCTCGACGTAATAGGTCTCACCGAGCCAGTACTGGGCGTTGTCCGCGAGTGTCGAGTCCGGATAGCGCGCGATCATGTCGGTAAGCGCCTTCTCCGCCCCCGGGTAGTCGCGACTCTTGAGCCGGTCGAGTGCCGCCTGATACGCATCGCGGTCGCCGCCGGTGGTCACCGGCGTGCCCGGAGCCGACAGCTGACCGGCGCTCGCGCTGCGTGCCTCGAGCGCGCTCAGTCGCTTGTCCAGGTCAGCGTACAACTCGCGCGCCTGGCCGCGGTTGGCCTGGGCATCATGCTGCGCCTGGTCCAGATCACCGCGCAGGCCGCGGACATCCGCCTGCAGGCCCTCAATCTGACGCTGGAGATCGAGCATGCCCTGCGACTGCCGCTCGAGCGCATTGACCCGCTGCTCGACCTGCGATGCCTTGATGTAGGCCGGGTCATCCTCGGGCTTGGTGGTTTGACAGCCCGTGACCGCGGCCGCGGTCAGCAAGATCGCGGCAGTTCGATATCCACTCATGGAGTCAGGTACACGATCTCAACGCGACGGTTCTTCGCCCACGCATCCTCGGTGTGTCCTTCCACGGCCGGCCGCTCCTGCCCGTAGCTCACCGTCACCATCTGGTCGGCGCGCGCGCCCTGCAGTATGAGCGCCTGCTTGACCGCCTGCGCGCGGCGCTCGCCCAGTCCGATGTTGTACTCCGGGGACCCGCGCTCGTCGGTGTTGCCTTCGAGCCGGATTCTGAGCCCAAGAGTTTGCCCGAGGTGGCGGCCGTGCGCAGCGATCAGCCCCGCAAATTCGGGTTTGATCTCGGCGCTGTCGAAGTCGAAATACACGGTCGTCGGCGCCACCCGGGCGCCCGCATTGGCGCCTTCTGCGCCCATCGCCTCGGCCGCGCCCGATTCGGTGCCGCCGGCGCCGGCGGCGTTCGCCGACTGCGGCGCGACCGGCTGGCCGGCAGTCGATGCGGGCGGGGTCTGGGGGCGCTTGGGGCAACCAGCCAAGCCCATCGCCACGATGCCAAGCGCCGCCCACAGCAGAATGCGATTCATGCGTTTAACTCCTCGACGGGTTCATATTTCTATATGTGCGGCGGCACGTTAGACGCCACTCTTATTGTGCCACAGCATGACCTGCAGGCGCATGCACTCATGGGTTACTCGCGAACGGCGACCAGGCGGGCTCGCGCACGTCGCCCTCATCAGATTCGATGCGGCTCGCGACGCTGCCATCGACCGAAACAGTCGCCAGCACGCCCCGGTCGCGATCATGCGTCGAATAGATGAGCGTCTGGCCGTTGGGTGCGAACGACGGGGCAACGTCAATGGCGCCCTGGGTCAGGACCCGGCCGCGGCCCGATTGCGCATCAATCACTGCGATCCGGAACTGCCCGTCCTCCACCGTCACGACCGCGAGCTGCGTGCCGTCCGGCGATGGTCTCGGGCGCGCGTTGTAGCTGCCCTCGAACGTGATTCGCTGCGGTTTCTGGCCGGCCGCGAGGCCAATCTTGTAGATCTGTGGCCGGCCGGCGCGATCGGAGGTGAAGTACAGGTATCGCCCGTCCGGCGACCAGGCGGGCTCAGTGTCGATCGCGGGATCGTCAGTGACCCGCAGGTACTGGCCGCTCGCGAGATCGAGCACGTAGACATCGACGTTGCCGTCCTTCTGCGAGGCCGCGAGCGCGAGCCGCTTGCCGTCCGGAGAGAACGCGGGCGCGCCGTTGATTCCCTCCCTGGCCGACACCTTGCGCCGTTCGCCGGTGCGCAGGGTCTGGATCCAGATGGAGGAGGCGCGGCCTTCGAAGGACACGTAGGCCAACTGTTCGCCATCCGGCGACCAGGCCGGCGACATGAGCGGCTCGCGCGACTGGACGATCGTGTGCGCGTTCACGCCGTCGCTATCGGCGACCAGCAGGCGGTAGCGGCGAGCGTTCACCGCACCGTCCGCCGCCACGTAGGCGATGCGGGTCGCGAACGCGCCGCGAATGCCGACGATGCCCTGGTAGATCAGGTCGGCGGTGCGGTGGGCGGCGAGGCGGTAATCGCCGCCGATCGGCACCGAATACCCGAGTATTCGCGCGCCCGAGAGCACGTTAAAGAGCTCGAACTGAACGGCGGGCCCGGCAGCACCCGAGACCATCCGGCCGATCACCAGATAATCGGTCTTGAGCAGACGCCATTCGGCGAAATCGACGTCGGAGGCGACGGAGGGCGTGCGCAGCATGCTCTTTCTGGGCAGCGGGTCGAAGCGTCCGCTGCGGCGCAGGTCAGCTTCGACGACCGAGGCGATGTCGAGGGGTGCGCCGCTCGATCCCGCGAACGGGACGATGGCGACCGGGATCGGCGTGCTCACGCCCTGCGTGATCTCCACGGTCAGCTCGGCATGCGCCGGCGCGAACGCCAGCAGAATGGCGAGGCCGAGCGTTGATCGCGCCAGCCGCGCGAGAAACCTGAGTTCAGATCCGTCAGTCATGGGGAGCGAACACCAGCTTCAGGTTGCGGTCGAAGAGCGTCGGATCCGGTGGCGGCGGCAGCGGTGAGGCACGGTATACCGCATCTTGTATGGACTGGCGGACCGCGGCGTCGCCGTTGCACTCCCCGAGCTGTACCGCCGCGACCTGGCCGCCGCGGACCTGGGTGACGTTGATCACGCAGCGGATCCCCTCCTTGGCGCTCGCCGGGCGGATCCAGTTGCGCTCGACCCGGGCGGTGATGTCCGTGAGATAGCGATCGAGCAACCCGGCGCTGACCGCGTCCGTGTGTTGTTGCTCGCGCGCGAGCCGCGCTTCGAGATCGGCTTCGCGGGAGGCCGCCGCGGCCGCGTCCGCCTGGCGCTGACGCGCCGCCTTGGCCTGCGCCTTCTGTTCCGCAGCTTTCTTGCGGGCTTCTTCCTTGGCGCGCAGGGCGGCCGCCTCAGCATCGGCGCGCGCCTGTTCCTCCTCGGCTTCGCGTGCCTTCGCCTGTTGCGCCTCTTCGGCCGCTTTCGCTTCCTGCGCCTTCTGTTCGGCGCTGGGCTCCGGAGGCGGCGTCGGCTCGGTTGGCTTCTCGACCGGCGGCGCCGGAGGCGGCGGGCGCACCGGGCGGTGCACGATGTAGCCGTCGATCGCCCGGACCGGCTTGGGCATCGGCCGGAAATTGAGGCCGGCGATCATCAGCAACGCACCCACGAGTACCGCGTGCAGGAGCGCGGAGCCGACCAGCGCGGCACGGTGCTCGCGGAAGAATCCGCGCTCGCCCGAATGCTCACTGATGACCATTCTCAATCGGCTCCGGATCGGTGATGAACCCGACCCGCGGCGCCCCCGCGCGGTTCACGAGCGACAGCACCTGCACGACCCGCCCGTACGCGACGCTCTGGTCGGCCTTGACCAGCACCGGAGTCGCGGGATCGCGCTGCATGACGACCGAGACGCGCCGGCCCAGTTCGGCGCCATCGACCGGCTTGTCCGCGGGACCGCCGATGTTGATGTAGAAGCGCCCGGCGCGGTCGACGCTGATGACGAGCGGCAGTTTCTGGTCGGCGATCGGTGCGGCTTGCGCCTTGGGTAAATCGACCTTGACCCCCTGGGTCAGGAGTGGCGCGGTGATCATGAAGATGATCAGCAGCACCAGCATCACGTCGATGTACGGTACGACGTTGATCTCTCCCATCAGCCGACGACGCCTGGATGCCGCCATCACGCGCTCCGCGGCAGCGCGGCGTTGCGCTGCAGGATGGTCGAGAACTCCTCCATGAACGTGTCGAAGCGAAGCTCGAGACGATTGACCTGATCCGAGAAGCGGTTATAGGCGATCACCGCCGGAATCGCGGCAAAGAGACCGATTGCGGTCGCGATCAGGGCCTCGGTGATGCCCGGCGCCACCATCTGCAGCGTCGCCTGCTGCACGTTTCCCAGTCCGTGGAAAGCATTCATGATTCCCCAGACGGTTCCGAACAGGCCGACGTAGGGACTGGTGGAGCCGACGGTGGCGAGTGTGGCGAGATTCGCCTCCAGCCGGTCCATCTCCCGAAGTTGCGCCACCTTCATCGCGCGTCGCGCGCCTTCCATCAGCTGCCCAGCATCGATGCCGGGCTGCTGGCGCAGGCGGCTGAATTCGCGGAAGCCGAACTCGAAGATCGATTCCATGCCGGTGGCGCGTGCCTTCTTCTGCTCGATGCCGCGGTAGAGCGCCCCGAGATCGCCGCCGCTCCAGAACGCCGTCTCGAATGCATCCGCGGCGGCCCGCGCCCGCGCCAGACTGCGCGAGCGCTGCAGGATAATGGCCCAGGAGGCGATCGAGGCCGCGACCAGCAGCCCGATCACCGCCTGCACGACCGGGCTCGCCTCGAGGATGGCGCGCAGGAAAAAGACGTCCGAACTCACGACGCGATGCGCTCCAGAACCACCGGCGGCACCCGGCGCGGCTTCAACGTATCGGCGTCAACCACCGCGACCCGGACCGTCGCCTCGCACAGGACTTCCCCGTCGCGTGTCAGCCTCTGGAGGAAGGAGAAGCTCGCGCCGCCGCGCTCGGTGAGCTCCGCGCTCGCCGTCAGCAGATCGTCGAACCGTGCCGGTCGCGCCCAGCGCACGTTCATATCGACCACGGCGAACTGAACTCGTTCCGTATCGCGCAACGTCCGTTGATCGAGCCCGCGGGCGCGCAGCCACTCGGTTCGGGCGCGCTCAAAATAGTTGAGATAGACGGAGTGATAGACGATGCCCCCGCCGTCGGTGTCCTCCCAGTACACGCGTACCGGCCAGTCCAGGCGCAGCGGCTCCCCGGCAATATCCCCCATCAGTCACCTTCGCCGAACAGCTCGAGCGAGGCGGCGCGGTCCGGCGCCTTGAGCCCGAAGTGCTGATAGGCGCTGGCCGAGGCCAGCCGGCCGCGCGAGGTGCGCAGCAGGTAGCCCTGCTGGATGAGATACGGCTCGAGCACGTCCTCCACCGTGCCGCGCTCCTCGCCGATGGCCGCCGCCAGACTGTCCACTCCCACCGGGCCACCGCCGAATTTCTCGATGACGGTCCTGAGCAGGCGCCGGTCGAGTGGATCGAAACCGACCCGGTCTACATCGAGCATGTCGAGTGCCGCGACCGCGACCTGGTCCGTGATGCGCCCGTCGGCACGGACCTCTGCGTAGTCGCGTACTCGACGCAGCAGCCGGTTGGCGATTCGGGGCGTGCCGCGGGCGCGCTCGGCGATGCGCAACGCGCCCGGGTCCTCGATCGGCAGCCCGAGAATGCGCGCCGAGCGGACCACGATGGATTTGAGCTCGTCCACCGAATAGAACTCGAGCCGCTGCACGATGCCGAACCGGTCCCTGAGCGGCGAGGTCAGAAGCCCGGCGCGGGTGGTGGCGCCGATCAGAGTAAAGGGCGGCAGCTCGATCTTGATCGAGCGCGCCGCTGGGCCCTCCCCGATCATGATGTCGAGCTGGAAGTCCTCGAGCGCGGGGTAGAGGATTTCCTCGACCACCGCCGGCATGCGGTGAATCTCATCGACGAACAGCACGTCGCGCGGCGCGAGATTGGTGAGCGTGGCCGCGAGATCGCCCGGCCGCTCGAGCACCGGCCCCGAGGTGTGCTTCAAACCCACACCCAGCTCATGAGCGACGATCTGGGCGAGCGTGGTCTTGCCCAGTCCGGGCGGGCCGAATACCAGCAGGTGATCGAGCGCGGCGTTGCGGCGCTTCGCTGCTTCGATGAATACCGCGAGCTGGCGCTTTACCGCTTCCTGGCCGACGTAGTCGGCGAGGGTCTTCGGCCGGACCGCCCGGTCGAGCGACTCGTCTTCGCGCTTGGAGCCCGCGCCGATCACCCGTTCCTGTTCGATCATGACCTCACCCGGCCGCCGCCTTCAGTGCCCGGCGAATGAGTTCCTCCGTGCTCACGCCCTCCTCCGTCACCGTCTTGAGCAGCCTGACCGCCTCGGTCGGCCGGTAGCCCAGCGCGATCAGGGCGCTGTAGGCCTCCGACTGCGGGCCGGTGGAACCGGTGACCGCGCCGCCGACGCGCGGCTCCGGACCGGACAGTTCCTTCACCCGGTCGCGCATCTCGATCAGCAACCGCTCCGCGGTTTTCTTGCCGACGCCGGGTAGCCGCACCAGCGGGTCCGTGTCCTGGGCTGCGATGCACTCGAGAAATCCTTCGACCGATATACCGGACAGGACCCCGAGCGCAATCCGTGGCCCGACGCCCGATACCTTGAGCAGGCTGCGAAACAGTCGCCGCTCCTGCTCGGTTGCGAACGCGTACAGCACGTGCGCGTCCTCGCGCACGACCAGGTGCGTGTGCAGCGACACTTCCGAACCCGCAACCGGCAGCCCGAAGAATGTCGACATCGGCGCTTCGCACTCGTAGCCGACGCCGTTGACATCGACCACCAGCGCCGGTGGCTGCTTAAACGCCAGCCGGCCGCGCAGATAGCCGATCACAGCCTCTGCTCCACGGCCAGCGCGATGCGAACGCCGCGGCTGTGCGCGTGACAGAGCGCGATGGCGAGCGCATCGGCGGCGTCGGCGGCGAGACGCCCGTCGAGGTTGAGCAGCAGCTTGACCATGTGCTGGATCTGTTCCTTGTCGGCATTGCCGGTGCCGGCGACCGCCTGCTTGACCTCGCGCGGCGTGTACTGATGCAGGTGCGCACCGTTGGCATATGCCGCGCATAGCGCAGCACCGCGAGCCTGGCCGAGTTTGAGCGCGCTGTCGGGGTTGCGGTGGACGAAGACGCGCTCGACCGCCAGCTCGTCCGGTCGGTGTTCGGCGACGATCGCGGCGACGCCCAGGTAGATGTCGCGCAGCCGGGCCGCGAATTCCCCGCGACCGACGGCGATGCAGCCGCTCGCCACATAGCGGGTGGCCGAGCCGCAGACGTCGAGCACTCCGTAGCCGGTCACGCGGGAACCGGGGTCGAGGCCGAGCACCCGGACCGCGGCGTGGGTGGCAGAGGCGGTGGCCCAGGCGATTGGCGCCGTGGGCCGGTAGCTGCGCCAGGAGCTGGCGCGCGCGCTCTTCATCGCCACCTGTTGTGCAACGCTACCTCCCGCGGCGGCCCGTCCGGGCCGGCGCTGGCCGGTATGATACCGGGAAAGGGCGCAGCCGACATCGCCGGAAGATCGAGTTTCCGCCGTGGAAACAACCACTTTCGAACCGGACGCCGCGGCCCGGGCGATCGTTGCGGAAGCCCGAGCCCGCATCGCAAGCCTGCTGGGCGCCGATCCGGCCGAGCAGGCACTGATGGCCGAGGGCGAGGCGATCGCGATCATCGTCGCCGCCCACGACCCGGACGTCGCGCTCATCGATGCGGTGGTGCTCAAGCCCGCGCTCGCGGGCGCCGCGCTCGACGCCGCGACCGCCGTCGCTGCGTTTCCGGCGGATGCGGTCAAGTTGGCCAGCGAACTCGAACGGCTGGGCACCTTCGATGCCACGGTTCCGGCGCCGGCGACAGCGCGCACCGGAACCCTGTCGCAGGCGCAGGCCGAGACGCTGCGCCGCATGCTGCTCGCCGTCGTGACCGACCCGCGCCTCGTGCTCGCCAAGGTGGCCGAGCAGCTCTACCGCCTGCGGCAAGCCAAAGGCGCCGACCAGGCGCAGCGGGTCAGGCTCGCGCAGCAGACGCAGGCGCTGTACGCGCCGCTAGCCAACCGGCTCGGGCTCGGCGTACTGAAGTGGGAGCTCGAGGACTACGCGTTTCGCTACTCGGAGCCGGAAGCGTACCGGCGCATCGCGAGTTCCTTGAACGAGCGCCGTGCCGACCGCGAGCGCTACGTGGCCGACGTGCGCCGCCTGCTGGCGGAGGAGCTGTCCAGGGCCGGCATCAGCGCCACCGTCGAGGGCCGCGCCAAGCACATCTACAGCATCTGGCGGAAGATGCAGGTCAAGAACGTCGCCTTCGAGCAGGTGTTCGACCTGCGCGCCGTGCGCGTGCTGGTCAACACGGTCGCCGACTGCTATGCCGCGCTCGGCATCGTTCACGGCCTGTGGCACTACGTGCCGGGCGAGTTCGACGACTACATCGCGACCCCGAAGCCCAATGGCTACCGCTCCATCCATACCGCGGTCGCCGGGCCCGGCGGCCAGACGCTAGAAATCCAGATCCGGACCCACGAGATGCACGCCGCGGCCGAGCTCGGTCAGGCGGCGCACTGGAGCTACAAGGAAGGCGAGCGGCGCGACACCGCCTACGCCGGCAAGCTCGAGCGGCTGCGCCAGCTGCTGCGGCCGAGCGCCGCGGACGCGGGCTCCGACTATCTCGACCGGGTGAGCGCCGATTTATTCCGCGACCAGGTCTATGTCTTCAGCCCCAAGGGCGACGTGGTCGCGCTGCCGCGGGGCGCGACACCGCTCGATTTCGCCTACCAGGTGCACACCGAGCTCGGCCATCGCTGCAAGGGCGCCAAGGTCAATGGCCGGATGGTGCCGCTCGACCAGCCGCTCGCGAGCGGCGAGGCGGTGGAAATCGTCACCGGCAAGACCGCGGCGCCGAGCCGCGACTGGCTGATCGAAAGCCTCGGGTTCCTGGCCACGCGCTCGGCGCGGGCCAAGGTCCGCGCCTGGTTCCGCCGCAAGGACGAGGACCAGCACCGCGAGACCGGTCGCGAGACCGTCGAGCGGGAACTGGCCCGGGCCAAGGTCCAGGCGGCGCTGTCGCTGCCGGAGCTGCTGGCGGAATTCAGAGCCGAGCGCGCCGAGGACCTGTACCGGCGGATCGGCGAGGGAGAGGTGACGGTCTCCCAGATCGAAGGGGCCATCGAACGGCTCAAAACGCGCAGCGCCGACGTGCGGACCGTCGCGCGTCCCAATGCCCGCGGCAGCACGCGCGGCATCGAGATCATGGGCATCGGCGATCTGCTGAGCACCTACGCGCGCTGCTGCCGGCCGGTGCCTCCGGAGCCGATCGCGGGCTACGTGACGGTCGGGCGCGGGGCCACGATTCACCGCCGCGACTGCGCGAATTTCCGCCGCCTCTCCGAGCGCCAGCCGGACCGCGTGCTCGCGGTGAGCTGGGGCGGTGCGCCGGAGCAGTTATATCCGGTCGAGTTCATCGTTCAGGCCATGGACCGCCGGGGCCTGGTGCGGGATGTGAGCGGCATCCTCGCCGATGCCAAGCTCAGCATCGACCACATGACGACCGTGACCAACAGCGCGGAACACACCGCGGACATGACGGTCGAGGTCCGGGTACACGGGCTGGACGAGCTCGACCGGGTGCTGGCGCGGGTCCAGCAGCTGCCGGACGTGATCAGCGTGCGGCGCCGCTAGCGGTTGAGTCCGTCGATGGAGCGGCGGTCGGCGTTGAGCGCCGCCTCGTGCACGGCCTCGGCCAGCGTCGGGTGCGCGTGCATCGTGCGCTGCAGATCCTCGCTGCTGGCGCGATATTCCATCGCCAGCACCGCCTCGGCAATCAGCTCGCCCGCCATCGGGCCGATGATGTGCACACCGAGTAGTTCATCGTCGTCAGTCGCGGCGATGATCTTGCAGAAACCCTGGGTCGAATCCATCGCCCGCGCGCGGCCGGCCGCCAGGAACGGGAAGCGCCCCACCTTGTAGGCGCGCCCCGAGGCCTTCACCTGCTCCTCGGTCAGGCCGACCCAGGCGATCTCCGGAGCGGTGTAGATCACCGACGGTACCGCCGCGTAGTTGACCTCGCCGAAATGCCCGGCGATCAGATCGGCCGCCATGGCGCCCTCTTCCTTGCCCTTGTGCGCGAGCATCGGGCCGCGCACCACGTCGCCCACCGCCCAGGTGTACTCGGCGCCGGTGCGGCATTTCTCATCGACGGTGATGAAACCGCGGGCATCGATCGCGACTCCCGTGCCTTCTGCAAGCAGGTCGCGCGTGACTGGCCGGCGGCCGATAGCGACTACCAGCCGGTCGAAGCTGAGGCTCTGTTCGCCCTTGGGATCGGTGAAGCGGACGGTGACGGAATTGGCGCCCGCTTCGGCCGCCTGGACCTTGGCACCGAGCCGGATATCGAGTCCCTGCTTGCGGAAATGCTGGAGCGCCTCGCGCGCCACCTGCTGGTCGGCGGTCGGCAGGAACGCTTCCAGCGCCTCGAGTATCACCACCTCGGAACCGAGCCGGCGCCACACCGAGCCGAGCTCGAGGCCGATGACGCCAGCACCGATGACGCCCAGGCGCTTCGGCACCTCGGCAATTTCGAGCGCGCCCCAGCTGTCGAGGACGATCCGTCCGTCGACCGGCACCGGCGGCAGCGGCGTGGGTTCCGACCCGCTCGCGAGTATCACGTGCTTGGCGGACAACTCGCTTACTTTGCCGTCGGGCGCCGTGTACTGCACGCGCCGACCCGGCAACAGCCGGCCGCGGCCGTGCAGGCCGGTCACGTTCGCGCCCTTGAACAGGGCCAGCAGGCCCTGGGTCATGCCGCGCACGATCTGCGACTTGCGCTTCTGCATCTGCGCCAGATCGAGCTCGACACCCGCCATGCGGATGCCGTGCACCTTGAGTTCCTCGCGCGCGCGCAGGTAGAGCTCGGAGGACTCGAGCAGCGCCTTGGAAGGAATGCAGCCGGCGTTCAGGCAGGTGCCGCCGAAGGCATAGCTGCCGTCGAGGTTCTTCCAGTCGTCGATGCAGGCGGCACTCAGCCCGTTCTGCCCGGCGCGGATTGCCGCCGGGTAGCCGGCCGGGCCGCCACCGATGACGATCACGTCGTAACTGTCGGCCATAGATTTCCGCCTAGATCGCGAGCAACAGGCGCGCCGGATCCTCGATCAGCTCCTTGATCGCCACCAGGAACTGCACGGCCTCGCGGCCATCGATGATGCGGTGATCGTAGGTGAGGGCCAGATACATCATGGGGCGGATCACGATCGCGCCATCGACCACCACCGGCCGCTCCTGAACCTTGTGCATGCCGAGGATCCCGCTCTGCGGCGCATTGACGATCGGTGTCGACATCAGCGACCCGAAGACGCCGCCATTGGTGATCGTGAAGGTGCCGCCGGTCAGCTCCTCGAGCGTGATCGTGCCGTCGCGGGCGCGAGTGGCGAATGCGGCCACGGAGCGCTCGATGTCGGCGAAACTGAGCGCATCAGCGTTACGCAGAATGGGGACAATCAGTCCGCGGTCCGTCGATACCGCAACGCCGATATCGTGCTGCTCGTGGTACAGGATGTCCGAGCCGTCGACGTAGGCGTTCACCACCGGGAATTTCTTGAGCGCGCCGACCGACGCCTTGACGAAGAAGGACATGAAACCGAGCTTGACGCCGTGTTCCTTCTCGAAGCGATCGCGGTAGCGCGCCCGAATCGCGTTAAGCCCCGTCAGATCAACTTCGTTGAAGGTCGTGAGCAACGCCTGGGAGTTCTGCGCTTCCACCAGCCGGCTGGCGATTCGCGCACGCAGCCGCGTCATCGGTACGCGACGCTCGCCGACTCCGCCGGGCGTCGCGGCAGGCAATGGGCGCGCTGCGGGCGCCTGCGGCGCGGCGGGCACCTGCGGGCCGGCGGGAGCCTGCGGCCCGGCGGGAGCCGGGCTTGCGATCGAGTGCACCACGTCCTGCTTCGTGATCCGACCATCGCGGCCCGAGCCGGCGATCCGACCGGCGTCGAGGCCCTGCTCCTCGACCAGTCGCTTGGCGGCAGGAGCAAGTCTCGGGGATCCCGCGCGCGCATCCGGCGTGGCCACCGCGGCCGCGGGTTGCGGCGGAGATGCGGGCGCGCGCTGTGCCGCGGGCGCTGGCGGAGGCGTTGCGCCGGTTGCCGGTTTCGGCTTCGCGGCTGCCGGCTGCGCCGCCTGCCCGGGCTCGATGACCGCCAGCAGCGCGCCACCGGTGACGGTGGACCCCGGCGCCACTTTCACTTCTTTCAGAACTCCCGCCTGTGGCGCCGGCACCTCGAGCACCACCTTGTCCGTCTCGAGGTCGGCCAGGTTCTCATCACGCGCAACCGAATCCCCCGGCTGTTTGTGCCAGGTCACGAGCGTCGCATCCGCGACCGACTCCGGCAGCTGCGGCACGCGTACTTCGATCGTCATGACATCCTTCTGAGCGACTGGGGTATGGCGATGGTCGCCGTGCTATCCGCGGCCGGGGCTTTGAGCGCTGCGTTCACCAGCCCGCGCTGCTGCTCGGTGTGCAGTAAGGAAATGCCGGCCGCCGGCGCCGCCGCGTTCTGCCTGCCGGCGTACAGGAGCACGTCCTTGGTGCTCAAGGTATCCTGCAAGCGGTGCCGGATCTGGTACCAGGCACCCTGGTTCTGGGGTTCCTCCTGGCACCAGACAATTTCGCGCGCGTTCTTGTAGCGATCCAGGATTCCCTCGTAGTCGACGGCCGGGAACGGGTACAGCTGCTCGAGCCGGACGATCGCGACCTCCTCGTTCTTGTCCGCGCGGCGCTGCTCGAGCAGGTCGTAGTAGACGCGGCCGCTGCACAGAACCACGCGCTGGATGCGCGCCGGCGTCAGATTGTCGGTCTCGTCGATCATCGGCCTGAATCCGCCACGGGCGAGTGATTCCAGGTCCGACACCGCGAGCCGGTGGCGCAGCAGGCCCTTGGGCGTCATCACGATCAGCGGTTTGCGCAGCGCCCTCAGTGCCTGGCGCCGCAGCAGGTGGAAGATCTGCGCCGGCGTCGACGGCACGCACACCTGAATGTTGAGCTCTGCGGAAAGCTGCAGGAATCGTTCGAGGCGCGCCGAGGAGTGCTCCGGCCCCTGGCCCTCGTAGCCGTGCGGCAGGAACAGGGTCAGGCCACAGAGCCGGCCCCACTTCGCTTCACCGGAGCTGATGAACTGGTCGATCACCACCTGCGCGCCGTTGGCGAAGTCCCCGTACTGTGCCTCCCAGATCCCAAGCGTGTCCGGCGAGGTGGTCGCGTATCCGTACTCAAATGCCAGCACCGCCTCTTCGGACAGGACCGTATCCAGTATCGTGAAGGTCGCCTGCTGTCCGCTCAGGTTCGCGAGCGGCGTGTAGGTGGTTCCGGTGACCTGATCGTGCAGGACCGCGTGGCGGTGGAAGAAGGTTCCGCGCCGCGTGTCCTGGCCCACCAACCGGACCGGAACGCCCTGATCGAGCAGCGTCGCGTAGGCGAGAGTCTCGGCGGCACCCCAGTCGAGCGGCTGCTGCCCGGCGTACATGTGGCGCCGGTCCTCGTAGATCTTCGCGACACGCGCGTTGACGGTGAAATCCTTCGGCCACTGCACCAGCCGCTCGCCCAGGCTCTTGAGCGTCGCGAGTTCGAGGTTTCCGCGCGGCGTTTCCAAAGGATCGGCGCCCAGGTAGCGCGACCAGTCGACCGTGTACTTGTTGCCGATCAGCCCCAGGGCCGCCCGCGCCTGTGTGGTACCCGCGTCGAGACCCGCGCGATATTCCTCGGTCAGGGCCGCGGCTTCCTCCGTCGTGAGCACACCCTCGGCGACCAGTCGGTCCGCATACACCTGCCGTGGTGTCGGGTGCTTGCGGATCGCCTGATACATCAGCGGCTGCGTGGCCGCGGGCTCGTCCGCCTCGTTGTGGCCGTGGCGCCGGTAGCAGACCAAGTCAATGACGACGTCCTTGTGGAATTTGAGCCGGTAGTCGAGCGCGAGCCGGACGACGAACACGCACGCCTCCGGGTCGTCGCCGTTGACGTGGAAGATCGGCGCTTCGACCATCTTGGCGACGTCGGAGCAGTACAGCGTCGATCGGGCGTCGTGCGGATCGCTGGTGGTAAATCCGATCTGGTTGTTGACCACGATGTGGATGGTGCCGCCGGTGCTGAAGCCGTGCGCATGGGAGAGCTGCAGCGTTTCCATCACCACGCCCTGCCCGGCGAACGCCGCATCGCCATGGATCAGCACCGGCAGCACGCGCACGCCGTCGGCATCACCGCGCCGGTCCTGGCGCGCGCGCACCGAGCCCTCGACCACCGGATCGACGATCTCGAGGTGCGAAGGATTGAAGGCCAGCACGACGTGCAGGTTGCCGCCCGGGGTTTTGAGGTCCGCGGAATAGCCTTTGTGGTACTTGACGTCGCCTGACCCCTTGAGGTGCGCGAGGTCGTAGCTACCCTCGAACTCGGAAAAGAGATCCACCGGCGATTTTCCCAGCAGGTTCACCAGCACGTTCAGGCGCCCGCGGTGCGCCATGCCGATCACGCACTCCTCGACTCCGTCGGCCCCGCCGCGCTGCGTGAGTGTGTCGAGCATCGGCATGAGCGCGTCGGCACCTTCGAGCGAAAAGCGCTTCTGGCCGACATATTTCGTGTGCAGGTAGCGTTCCAGGCCCTCGGCCGCGGTCAGCTGCCAGAGGATCTCCTTCTTCTCCTCGCTGGAGAACCGGTGGGTGAGCCGGCCCTCCTGGAACGTGTCCTGCAACCACAGCCGCTCGGGTGTACTGGAGACGTGGGCAAATTCCGCACCGATTCGTCCGCAATAGATCAGCGTGAGCTGGGCGACGATATCCTTCAGCCGCATGCGGGCCGGGACGCCGGGGCTGCGCGACTGGGTGTAGAACTCGCGTTCGAGATCGGCATCGGTGAGCGCGAAGTAGTCGAGGTCGAGGACGTGCGGGCGCTCGCGGACCATGAGGCCAAGAGGGTCGATGTCGGCGACCAGATGCCCGCGGTTCGCATACACCTGCACCATGCGCGAGACCGCACCCTGCTTGGCGCTGTCCTCCGCGCCGCTCGTGGCAGCCGCAGGCGGTACGCGGGCGCCGTTTAAGGCTCGCGCCAGGAGTGCCGCGCGGATCGGGCCGTGCGCGACGTCGGTCCGTCCCTGTCCCAATCCCGCGAAGTACGCGCGCCACTCGCCCGGCACGCTGTCCGGGTCGGCGAGAAATCGCTCGTACAGGTCCTCGACGTAGGCGGCGTTGCCGCCACCCAGCGCGCTCGTGTCGTAGAACTCGCGGACGGATACGGTCCGGGCTGGCGGGGACGAGCTCATTCGCGAGGGAGCGCTCCAGATTGCCGCGCAATCCATCACCGGACCGCACGCTGCGGCCCGGAATGCGGGCGGTAAAGTTTAGCGGAGCGGGCCTGCCGGTGACAGGACGGCGGATCCCGGAGTCAGTGCGCGAGGCCGAGCAGCCAGACCTCGTAGCCGACCAGAGCGACGTAGCCGATCAAGGCGGCGTGTACTACGGTGCCGACGCGCAATACTCGAAACACGCGAAAGCGCGCGATCGCGACCAGGATCAGCAGGCTGATTCCGGTCGCCGCAAGCTTGATGACTGCAAATGCGTGCGGGTCGGATGGCACGAACGGTCGCATCAGGGGATTGGCCTCGACCGCGCCCTGCCCGATCAGCACCAGGGTGAGCAAGGCATCGACCGTGCAAAGCACCAGGATCACGACCACGCTGAAAAACAGGCCAGGCCCGTGCCAGTCGATCATGGGCCGGTGTTCGTCGGTTGCGCGTCGGGCAGATCGGCGCCGCGGTTGCCAGCCCCCGTAGAGCAGGGAACGGACGAACCGGATGCGCCGGTCAGGCCGCGAACGCCGGTCCTGCAGCGGCCAGGCCGTCCACGAGATCGAGCGCGCGGCAGCCGTTTGCGGTCCGTTGTCCACTAAGCCCCCCAAGCCATTCGAGTAGGACCGTGCAAGAAGTGCTCCAAAACGAGCGCCACCCGTACCAACAAGGTGTTGCGCGCGGTGCAGCACCCTCGAGCCGGCACGCTGTAAAGACTGCCGACGCCCGACTGTCGTGGCTGTCGGAGGCCGGCGGATCGCGGAGAAGCCGCGATCGGCCAGGCGGATGAGCTATCTAATCCGAGAACTCAGTGCAGTATAAACTCTCAACGTATTGTTTTGTTTAATATAGTTAACGCGAGTTTGGTCGTCAACACTGAGCGCCTGGTGGCTCGCTTCCAGTAACGGGCGGTGCCGAAAACGCTTGTAGCCGGCCGCGGGTGCGGACCGCAGGCGGCGCTGAGTTAGGATCCCCCCATGATCCGCAAACTGCCAGCCGGGAATTACCGGCTCTACTCGCGCAAGATCAATCCGAAGACTGGGCGCCGGCGGAATCTGGGCACGTTCCCAACCCGGGCGGCGGCAGAAAAGCACGAGCGCGAAATCCAATACTTCAAGCGCCACTGACGGTCGGGTTGCCCTGCTGTCGCGGACCGCCGCCGAGCCTTGGCGACGGCAACCTCGGTCCGACTGAGGTATAAACACGCGGGCAATTCCTAGTCTGATGGGGCCGTCACCATGAGCGAATCAAGGACGATGAGGATTGGCGCCAGCGCGCTTTGGGCGATTGCGGCGGCGCTCGCCGTGCTCGGGTCCGCGGCCCGCGCCGATGAGCACCCGGCGCACTGGAGCTACTCGGGAGAAAACGGCCCGCAGCACTGGGGCAGCGAGGATCCAGCGTTCGCGGTCTGCGGCACGGGAACCCGTCAGTCTCCGATCGATATACAGATGACGGTCGTCAAATCGCTCCCTGCCATCGAGTTCGCCTATCAACCGATCCCGCTGACGGTGACCGACACCGGACATTCCTTTCAGGTGAATGCGCCGGCTGGCAGCGGCGGCATCACGGTCGGCAATGATCACTACGATCTCGTGCAGTTCCACTTCCACCGACCGAGCGAGGAGCGGATTCACGGTAAGGGTTATGCGATGGTCGCCCACCTGGTGCACAAAAACGCCCAGGGCGAGCTTGCGGTGGTCGCCGTGCTGATCCGGTCGGGTGAAAGCAATGCAGTGCTGAAATCCGTTTTCGATAACTTTCCCGCAAAAGGCACGCCGCAGGCCACAGTCGCGGGTGCGACCGTCAATTTGAGCGACTTTCTTCCGCAGCGCCGCGGCTATTACACCTTCGACGGGTCGCTGACGACGCCGCCCTGCAGCGAGCACGTGCGCTGGTTCGTTCTCAAATCGCCCGTACACGCTTCTGCCGCACAGGTGCAGCAGTTCGCCGCGCGTTACCCGCACAACGCCCGGCCCGTTCAACCCCTGAATGACCGGCTCGTCGAGGAGACGCGCGACTAGGTCGCGGGTAGTCGCGTCGACGCGCCGAGGTTTTCGTCGACCAGCGAAGCCGATTGTGGGATTGCAGCGCGGCAGGTGTCATTGCCACTAAGCGCGATTCCCTGCCCTCTCGAGCGCAGTCAGAAAGCGCCGTTGGCAATAGCCGCGTCATCCCGGCGACTTGAATCTCCCGATTCGCGGCGGCGAAGGCCGCCCCATCTATAGTTCACCGCGCGTAGAGTTGTGCGTGTCGTGAGGCGGGCCGTCATGTCGATGCACCGTCGCCAGTTTCTCAAACTCGCTGCCATCTCCGCGCTGACTCCGGATGCTGCGCGCGTGGCCGCTGGTGACGTTGGCGCCTCTGCCGCGGTGGCTGCAGGGCCGGCCGCTGACTACACGCTTCGCATCGCCAACGGCCTCGTCGAGCTCGCGCCGCAGCACGTTGTCTCGACCACGCTCTACAACGGTCAGTTTCCCGGGCCGCTGTTGCGCCTCAAGGAAAATCAGGACGTCACCGTCGACGTCCACAACGACACGGACTCTCCGGAGCTGGTCCACTGGCACGGGCAGAGGGTGCCAAGCGACGTCGATGGCGCAGCCGAGGAAGGCTCGCCGTACGTGCCCGCGCGCGGGATGCGGCGCATCCGCTTTCGCGCCAATCCGTCGGGGTTGCGCTTCTACCACACGCACGTCGTCGCGGGCGGCGACCTGAGCCGGGGCACGTATTCCGGCCAAGCCGGGCCCGTCTATGTCGAGCCCAAGCAAAACGCCGGCGCCTACGACCGCGAAATCTTCCTGGTGATGAAAGAGTTTCTGCCCAGCCTGAGCCGCGGTGGCGATATGGCGATGGACATGCTGGCCGGGAGCGCCGTAGCTACTCTTCAGCAGTTAGGAGCAGCCGCCGACGCCCAGGCCAAAGTGAAGACCAAAGGCTACGAAGTCGACTACGAGCTATTTGCAATCAACGGCCACATGCTCGGGCATGGTGAGCCGCTCACGGTACGCCAGGGCGAGCGCCTGCTGCTGCACGTACTGAATGCGAGCGCGACGGAGATCCGAAGCCTGGCGTTGCCCGGCCATTCCTTCCAGGTAATCGCGCTGGACGGCAACCCGGTGCCGAACGTCGCCAAGGTGCCGGTGCTGTGGCTGGGCACCGCGGAGCGGATCTCCGCGATAGTCGAGATGAATCACCCGGGCGTGTGGGTCCTGGGCGACCTCGCCGACGATGATCGCACCCGTGGCATGGGCGTGGTGGTCGAGTATTCCGGCCGCAACGGCCAGCCGCGATGGATCAAGCCAGCGCCGTTTCATTGGGACTACGCCCTGTTCGGCCGTCCCGGCTCAAGCCCGACACCACCCGACGAGACGCTCGAGTTCACCATCGTCAAGCACAACGCGGCGCTCGAGGGCTTCAATCAGTGGACGCTGAATGGCGAATCGTTTTCAATGAAAACCATGCGCCCGCAGTACGCGCTACAGCAGGGCCGGCGCTACCGGCTCAAGTTTCGCAACGCAAGCGATGACATCCACCCGCTGCATTTGCACCGCCACAGTTTCGAGCTCGTGCGCATCGGTGGCAGACAGACTAGCGGCGTACTGAAAGACGTTGTGATGTTGGGCGGGTTCCAGGAGCTCGAGTTCGACTTCGTGGCCGATAATCCCGGCCTCACGCTATTTCACTGCCATCAGCAGCTGCACATGGACTTCGGCTTCATGGCGCTTTTCAACTACGCATAAATTGGCCGACCCCGCCCCTAGTGCCATTGACCTATTGGTATGAAGTCCCTGCGGCAGCACGCTGTCGCGAGCCAAGGAGGGACTGTCTTGCGATTCAAGGCCAGCGAGGCGGCGCTTACTAGGGTCGAGTTCACAGCTGTTTCTGCAGTCACCATCCTGCTCGCCGCCGCCGCAATAACAACGCGGGCCGCCGTGGCCGACGACTCGTCGCCACCGGCGTCCGAGGAGAAGCAGCAGGCCAAGCAGGATTCTGAGTCGCCGTGGCTGCTGGTGCCGACGCTCTCCACGAACCCGAAGTTGGGCACCTCGCTGGGCGGGATCGCCGGCTACATGTATTACTTCGACCCGGAGTCGAAGGTGTCCCTATTCGGCGTCGGCGCGCAGTACACGTCGACAGAGTCGATCATCGCCGCGGCGTTCGCAAAGACCTCGTTTCGCGCCGACCATCACCGTCTGTTGCTACTTGCCGCCGGCGGCGACATCAAGAACAACTACGATGACTTCTTAGGGACCGGTATGCCGCTCAAAAGCGCGGACCACCTGCGCGCCTTCGCATTTCGGTATCAATACCGGATCTGGGGCGATTGGTTCGTCGGGGTGCAAGGGGTCAACACGAACTATGAGATTCTCGGGCAGTCGGAACTTGATAGTGAAATGCTCCAGACGCTCGGCCTTACGGGCTTCAGCGGCGGCGGCATAGGTGCAAACGTCAATCTGGATTCCCGCGACAGCGAATACAGCCCGCAGAAAGGCTGGCTCGTAAATATCAACAACATCGCCTACCGTGACTGGATCGCGGGCAATTACAACTACGACGCGTACCGGGCGGATTTCCGTTATTACTGGGGGCACGGAAACGGCAACGTGCTCGCTCTGCGCGAGAACAATCAATGGACCGTTGATGCCCCGAAGAGCGCCTATGCGCCGATCGTATTGCGTGGCTACAAGTTCGGCCAGTACCTTGGCCAGCACATGTCGTCAGCCGAGGCAGAGGAGCGCGTGCGCATCGCCAGACGCTGGACGGCAACCGTGTTTGTGGGTGTCGGTTGCCTGTACGGCGGCAGTCTCGGTTGCACGGAGCACGACAACGTCTATCCGGACGCCGGCGCCGGCGTTCAGTATGTCATCAAGGAAAAGGAGGGCATGGTCCTCAACCTCGAATACGCCAAAGGCAAAGGAGACAACGAAGGCGTAATTCTGAAATTCGGATACGGTTACTGAGTTCGTCGTTGGCGAGGTGCGACGGTATGCGACAGTACCGGGGCGTTCCCGATGTTCACGGGTAGGTACTTTCCGAAATAGCGTCGCCTTGCAGCAAGAATGTCGTCGCGGCGCGTGTATTATCCAGACGACCTTTCGGAGGCGTCAGCGGCTGTCTGCAGGACATCGGCGATGCACACTCGTTCCGGCGTCT
>Ga0187780_10000917_pt1 | contig 21912 bp, 17 predicted proteins | sample 1015_Q2_SP10_20__FD_132429 | JGI IMG/M metagenome (GOLD analysis project Ga0187780, IMG submission 132429) | Tropical peat soil microbial communities from peatlands in Department of Meta, Colombia - 1015_Q2_SP10_20_MG | ecosystem: Environmental > Terrestrial > Soil > Wetlands > Peat | place... | reverse complement strand
GCGATCCAGCTCCGATAGCGCTCGACGTGCCAGGCGGCGTCGAATTTGCGAGGATCTTCCGGCGGCGCCTCGTCCGGGACGACCGCTCGCTCGGCGAGAAGGTCCACGACCCAGTCGGCCGACGTGCGAAGCGCCCCCAACGTCGGACCGACCGGAGTCCCGAGGTCGCCGTCTGGTGTCTCCATGGCTCCGCTGCACCGTAGCATCCGGCCCGCGAGGGAGATCAGGAGCGCGCGGGGCAAGGCGGTACACTGACCGACGGACGGCGACCGGGGAAAAGAAGGGCGATGGACGATCAGCACGCGGACCCCAGGGCGATCCTCGGCGATCTCCGTGCCGATCGGGAGCGCGTCGGGTGGGAGCCGGTCGATCCCGTCGAGGAGGCCGAAAAGCCGCATCCCCCTCCCCTGCTCGCGCAGAACTCCCTGGCGTTCATCCACCACCACTGGGCGCTCCCCGATGCACCGCCACCAAGCCCGCGGCGCGGGATCCGGAGTCGCCTCGGCGCAAGGCTCGCCCGCTTCACCTACGCCGTGTTGCAGCCGTACCTGCAGGCCGAGCGTGACCTCCTCGCCAACATGACCCGGATGCACGATGCGACGGCGAGGCGGGTCGACGAGATCGCATGGGACATCCGGACCCATCGCCTGGCGCAGGCCGAGAACCTCGCACAGCTCGCCGCGTGGCTCGACTCCCGCCCGTCGGGACGCGACGAATCACGCCGCGGCCCGCTCGGAGACTGAACCAAGGCCTCCGGGCGCCGGTGCCGTCACCGCTTCGAAGCGACGCAGGACCGCGAGGCTCGCAGCGGCCGGCGCTCGCCCTGTTGACCAGGCGGTGGACCGGGTCGGACGAGGCGACCTGGTACCTGCGCCAGATCGCGGGCGCGTTGGCCCACGTCTGCGACGTCCACGTGGTGACCCTCCAGGGATCCGAGCCGAGGACGCGCGTCGATTCGGTGTTCACGGTCCACGAACTGGCAGCCGCCCCCGACACCCGCGCAGAAGCCCGACGAGACGTCCTGCTCCAGGCGCTGGGCACCTCGTGGCCTGCCCGCGGTGCGGGGGGCGCCGAGGGGGCGGCGATCGGTCACCTCCTCGACGAAGGTGTCCGGGCACCGTGGACGACCGGGATCGAGACGCTCCGCAGGTTGCAGCCCTCGCACGTGGTCCTCGCCGACTACCGGCAGCTCGGCGCCATGGACGCCATCGCGGACGGCGCACCGCAGGCGTCGGTCGCCCTCGTGCCCCTCGTGTCGGAGCTCGACGAACCGCTGCATCCGCACTACCACGCGATGTTCGAGCGCGCCGACGTGACGTTGGTGGCCACCGAGGCCGAGCGGCGAGCCGTGGCGGTCGCGGATCCGGCGAGGACCGTGGTGACGGGTTTCCCGGTCGCCGCCAACCAGACGGTGTGGAGCGAGCCGTTCGCCATGCTCGTGCACGAGCCCTTCGCCATCCTGAAGGAGTCCGGTCACGTGACGATCCTGACCGGCGCGCCGCGCGACGGCACCGGCCGGCGGGCGAGCCTGGCCCGGCTGCTGCGGCTGCGTCTGCCCGACCGCCCCGTGGCAATCGTGTCGACCGACAGCTTCGACATCTGGCACCGAGGGGAGTGCACGCACACGAAGCAGATCGAGCGGCGCGGCGACCTCGACCGGCTGATGGCGTGGTCCACGCTGGTGGTGGACCTGCAGCCCGGGCCCTTCCTCGCCCGGAACTGCGTGACCTCCCTCCTCTACGGCACGCCCGTCCTCGTGCCGTCGCGTTCGCGCGCCCGGGAGCACGTCGAGGACGGCGGTGGGCTGTGGTTCGACGACTCGCTCGAACTGCTGTCGTGCGCCGAGGCCCTGCTGGCGGACGAGGTCGGGTCGTCATTCGGCGAGGCCGGCGGACGGTCCATGGCCCGACGCGTGCCGTCGACGGAGGCCTTCGTCGACGCCGTGCTCGAGGCCGCCGGCCTGGCCGGTCCGGGCGACGTGGCGGGGGCGACCTCGCTGTCAGGAGGCGGCCAGGCGCGCTGAGCGGCCGCGGCGCGCCGCCCGCCAGGGTCGGCGACGACCCGATCGGCGCGCGCTCGGCTGCGCCTTGGCGAACACCCAGCCGAACTCGTCACCGTGGGTGCCCTGCGCGCCGGACTCCATGACGTCGACGACGTCCCAGCACACGCCCAGCTCGCGAGCGGCGTAGGCCAGGACCTCGCCGAACTCGTCGGGGTTCCACACGTGCGCGTGCACCGAGCGCCGGCGGTGCGTCTCGATCTCGCCGGCCATGTTGTCGACAGTGAATTCGGCGACGTCCCGGGTGTCGTCCGATGCATCCCTGGTCCCGATCATGTAGTCGAGCACGTGGTCGTCGTCGACGACCCGGACGTCACGCCGGTACTCGTCGACCAGATGTGCCAACGGCGTGGGAGACCGGTGCCGGTCGAAGGTCTTGCGCCGATCCGGCACGAGCATGAGGAGCAGCCCGCCGGGCCGCAGGACCCGGTCGAACTCGACGATCATGGCGAGCGGATTGGCCAGGTGCTCGATGACGTGGCTGGCGATCACGAAGTCCTGGCTCGCGTCGGGGACGCCGCTGAGCCGCTCCGCGTCCAGGTTGGCCACGATGTCGGGCTTCGGGAATCCCGGGGAATCCCCGAGCTCGGGGAACAGCGAGCTGTTCTCGTCGGGCTCCCAGCGGTCGACGTAGCGGACGGTCACCGTCGGGGGGACGGGGAAGGGGACGTGCCCAGGACCGACCTCGATGCCCTGTCCGGCCAGGTGGGCGGCGAAGCGTCTGCGGACGACGAGGGGGTCCGTCGGTGCCTCTGCGGGGTCCACGGCAGCACTCTACCGATCGGGCCCTGTGCTCCGGCGCTGCCTCAGCGCAGGCTCGCCACCAGGCCGTCGAGGATGTCGTCCTCGGACACCAGACAGCGCGAGCGCTCGAAGTCCGCCATCACCGCGTCGAGCACCAGCGCGCCCCCGACGATCACGTCCTCACGGCCCTCCACCATCCCCGGGCGGGCCAGGCGGCCGGCGCGGTCGTCGGCGGCGAGCACGTCGAGCCAGCGGTGCACGTCGCCGCGGGTCAGCTCGAAGTGGTGGATCCTTCGCCGGTCGTAGGCCTCGAGGCCTTGCGCCAGGCTGGCCAGCGTGGACACCGTGCCGGCCAGCCCGACGAGGAGCCCACCGGGCGCCAGCAGGGGCAGCACATAGCGGGCGCCGTCGAGCGCCTCGTCGACGAAGGCGCGTGCCGAATCCAGCTCGGCGCGCCGGGGCGGGTCGTGACGCAGGAACCGCTCGCTGATCCGCACACAGCCCACGTCGAGCGACAGGGCGGCGACGTCGTCCTCGGGCCCGCCGGGCACTCCGGCCGCCAGCTCGGTCGACCCGCCGCCGATGTCGACCACCAGCACGGGATCGCCGGCGCCGGCGGCCCCGGCCGGCAGACCGGCGGTCGCCCCGGCGAAGGAGAGCCGTCCCTCCTCCAGCCCGCTCAGGACCTCGGGGGTCACACCGGTCGCCTTCTCGGCGGCGCGCAGGAACCGTTCCGCGTTGCCCGCGTCGCGCACGGCAGAAGTGGCGACCAGCCGGGCGCGGCCGACGTCGTGGCGCTCCATGAGGGCGCGGTAGTCGGCGAGGACGGTCACCGTGCGGTCGATGGCGGCAGGGTCGAGGACCCCGGTGGCGTCGACGCCCGCGCCCAGGCGGGTGATGCGCATCTCACGCTCGAGGACCTGCCCCGCGTCGCCCACGATCAACACACGCGTCGAGTTCGTCCCGCAGTCCAGCGCCGCCACCGCGCCGGCACGAGCGCGGGCGACGTCACCGGGCATCGCCCCGCTCTAGCACATAGGCGTCGGCCTCCAGGCCGAGGCGCTCGGCGACCCATCGGCCCACGGGATCGTCCCCTCCGGCCAGGGTCCAGGCCAGATGGGCATGGAGGCACTTCACCCCCCGCCGCGTTCCTCCCACGCCACCCGAGGGGCGCGGCCCGCTGTGCCCGGACGGCACCAGCCGGTCGCGCTCGGCGGCGTAGCGGGCATGGGCGGCGGCCAGCTCCTCGGGGTCGACCGCCTCCTGCGCCTGGCGCACCCCTCCCTCGGCCTCGAGGCGGCTGACCGCGTCGCGCAGCGCCTCGTCGACGAGCCAGTATCGGGTGGGCATGGGCCGGCCGTCCTCCAGGAACGGGGCGTTCTCGATGACCACGGGTCGTCGGTGGCGGTCGCGTACCGCCACGGTGAACGCGCCTGCGGGCCGCCGACCCAGCAGGGTCGCGACGGCCTCGACGTCGGCGGGGTCGACACCGGCCGCCGGGTCGACGTCGGCAGGGCCGGCAGCGTCCGCCGCCACGGCGTCAGCGCCAGAACTCGAGCGTGCGCAGCACCCGGCCCCACAGGGTCGAGTGCTGGGCGCTGCCCCCGCCGTGACGGGCATGCGCGCCGGACGGCGCGGTGCTCGGCGACGGGGACGACGTCGCCCCGAACGCGCCTGCGGCGAGCAGGGCCTGCGACTGCGCGGACCCCGGTGCCACCGGAGGCCCTTCGAGGGGGACGTGACCCGAGTCCGCCGCGCTGGTGAGCGGGGCGCCGGCCGTGGGAAGGATGTCGTAGGCCTTCTGCCCGGGCTGGACGAACCCGTAGTCGGCCCGGGCGATGGCCGCCTCGGTCCCGGGCGTCCCGAGCAGCGTCGACTCGGTCGTCAGGGCCCTGTTCTGGGCGTCGAGCCGGTCGAGCTGGCCCTGGGCGGCGACCAGCTGCTGGCGTTGCCCGAGGAGCTGGGAGAACGGGAAGCTGGTGCCGATCACCAGGGCGGCGAGCGTCACCGCGGCCAGGACGGCGATGCGCATGCCGCGGTGCCTGGGCGCAGGGCGCCTGGCCGGCGTGCCGCGCTTGGCTGGCGTGCCGCGCTTGGTGGACGAGCCGCGCTTGGCCGGCGTGCCGCGCTTGGCTGGCGTGCCGCGCCTCGTGGACGAGCCGGCGGTGCGCGACGAAGCAGGACGGCCCGAGCGGCCCCGCGCGGCGCGTCCCGCGGCGCGCGCGGTCATCCCGAGGCCCCTGCCCCGGGCGCGTGCCGGGGCCCGGCGAGGGCGGCACGCCCGAGGTAACGCGCCGATTCGCCGAGCTCCTCCTCGATGCGAAGGAGCTGGTTGTACTTGGCCACACGATCCGAGCGAGCCGGGGCGCCGGTCTTGATCTGCCCGCAGTTGGTGGCCACCGCCAGGTCCGCGATGGTCGTGTCCTCCGTCTCGCCCGACCGGTGTGACATCACCGACGCGTACGCCCCGCGCGCGGCGGTGGTCATCGTGTCCAGCGTCTCGGTCAGCGTCCCGATCTGGTTGACCTTGATGAGGACGGCGTTGGCCACGCCGGACCGGATGCCCCGCTCCAGGCGGGTCGAATTGGTGACGAACAGGTCGTCGCCCACGAGCTGGACCCGCTCCCCGATGGCGCGTGTGAGGGCGGCCCACCCGTCCCAGTCGTCCTCCGCCATGCCGTCCTCGATGGAGACGATCGGGTAGCGGCCCACGAGGTCGGCCCAGTAGTCGACCATCTCGCCCGGCGAGAGCGTGCGCTTCTCGCCGGCGAGCACGTACGAGCCGTTCTCGAAGAACTCGCTCGAGGCAGGGTCCATGGCGATCGCCATCTCCTCGCCCGGCGTGCGCCCGGCCCGCTCGATGGCCTCCACGAGGATCCGCACCGCGTCCTCGTTCGACGGCAGGTCCGGGGCGAACCCGCCCTCGTCGCCCACCGCCGTCGAAAGGCCGCGGTGGTGGAGCAGCGCCTTGAGCACGTGGTAGGTCTCGACGCTCCAGCGCAGCCCCTCCGAGAACGACGCCGCACCCACCGGGGCGATCATGTACTCCTGGAAGTCGACCGAGTTGTCCGCGTGCGCGCCGCCGTTGACCACGTTGAGCATCGGCATGGGCAGGACGTGCGCGTTGGCCCCGCCGACGTAGCGGAACAACGACATCCCGCTCTCCTGCGCGGCCGCCTTGGCCACGGCCAGCGACACGCCGAGGATGGCGTTCGCTCCGAGCCGGCCCTTCGTGGGCGTTCCGTCCATGTCGATCAGGGCGAAGTCGGCGCCGCGCTGGTCGAGCGCGTCGAAGCCGGTGATGACCTCGGCGATCTCGCCGTTGACGTGCTCGACGGCACCGAGCACCCCCTTGCCGCCGTAACGGTCGCCGCCGTCGCGCCACTCGGTCGCCTCGTGGGTCCCCGTGGACGCGCCCGAGGGGACGATCGCCCGCCCGGCCGCGCCGGAGTCCAACACGACCTCGACCTCCACGGTGGGATTGCCGCGCGAGTCCAGGACCTCGCGCGCTGCGACCTGCTCGATCGTGCTCATCGGATGGTGCCCCTGTGCTCGCTGTTGTAGAAGTTACTCGCTTGCCTCGACCTGACGGCGGAACCAGGTGGCCCGCGCGCGCAGCGCGGTCTCGGGGTCGACGCCGAGGCGGCGGGCCACGTCGGCCGCGGCGAAGAGCAGGCGGCCGACCGAGTCGCTGCGCTCCCCACTCGCGACGAGGGTCTCCCCCGACGCCCCGGCGGCTCCGGCCTCGGCTCCGGCCTCGGCTCCGGCCTCGGCTCCGGCCTCGGCTCCGGCCCCCGCCAGTGACGCCACCAGCGCCTCGAGCTCGGCCAGGCGCTCGCCGAGCGAGGCCATGGCCATGCCCACCGACTCCGCCTTGCGCTGGAGCTTGGCCGCCAGCGCCAGCGCCGGCAGAGCCGACGGGATGCCCTCGGTGACGCTCGTGCGGCCCTTCTCGGCCTTCTTGAGCACCTCCCAGCGGGCGGCGACGTCCTCGGGGGTCTCGGCCACTGCGTCGCCGAACACGTGCGGGTGGCGGGCCACGAGCTTGTCGTGGGTGCGCCGGGCGACGTCGGCCAGGGTGAAGCGGCCCTCCTCGGCGGCCAGGCGCGCGTGGAAGAGCACCTGGAACAGCAGGTCGCCGAGCTCCTCCTCGAGGTGGACGACCAACGCCTCGTCGGGGTCTGGCTCGGCCGCATCGAGGGCCTCGATGGCGTCCAGCGTCTCGTAGGACTCCTCGAGCAGGTGTCGCGCCAACGATCCGTGCGTCTGCTCGCGGTCCCAGGGGCATCGCGCCCGCAGGACCCGCACCAGCTCGTCGAGGCGCACCACCTCCGAGGCGATCGGCGCGGCCAGGACCGGGACCCACAGCGCGGTGAGGTGGTCGGGCTCGAGGCTGCGGTCGATCTCGGACCACGGGACCTCGAGCACGCGTTCGTCCGGCAGGCCGAGATGGTGCAGGAGGACGGCGGGCGCCGCCTCGTCCACCGAGAGCTTCACCGCCGAGAGGATCTCCCTGCTGTGGCAGTGCGACACCAGCAGGGGCCCGCGCTCGCCGGCCGCGTCGGCGGCGAAGGCCGTGCCGTCGACCAGGCGCACGCCCGCATCCAGCGGGTCGACCCCGAGGCGCTCCCACGCCAGGTCGAGAAAGGACGGGGCGTGGACCACCTCCACCGTCACCCGGTCGTCCGCGCGCAGGAGCACCACCGAGCGCTCGGCCACCACGGGCGAGCCGGGCACGGCGTAGGCCACGAACCCGCCCGACAGCGCGGTGTCCTCGGCCGCGGCGACCAGCTCCTCGACGATGGCGCCATAGACGTCCTCGGGCACGGCGGCGGCCTCGTAGAGGCGGTCGAGGAACTCGACCGGTCGGGTCGCGGCGGATGCGGCGAAGGGGACCGACGGGTGGCGCCGGGTGCGGAACAACACGCGCCCCGCGCCCGCCAGGGCGTCCAGGGTGGCCTGCGGCACCTGGTCGTCGGCGCCGGGGCCGAGGCCGGCGACCACCACCCGGGGCCGGGTCGGCGACGGGGTCGGGCCCATGGCGCGCTCAGCCGGCGGCGCTGGAGCCGCTCCCGCCGGGGATGTTGGCGAACGGGGAGAGCAGGTCGCGCGCCGGCGGTGGGGTCGGCGAGCGGACGCCGGCGAGCTTGCTCCACGAGCCGTACTGCGGGTTCACGGTCACGTCGCTCGAATGGGTGAGCCGGGAGAACTCGGCCGTCACCTGGTTGTTCTGGGCCGCCAGCAGCTCCTGGCGGATCTGCGACTGGGCCTGGGAGAAGGGGACCACCGGCTCGTCGTCGATCTTCAGGAGGAGCCAGACGCTCTGGCCGCCGGTGGCGCTGGCCGGGTTGTTGACCGGCTGGCTGACGTCGCCGGGCTTGAGCCCGCTGATGGCCCCCAGGATGACCTGGTTCTGGACCTGCGACATGGGCACGCAGGGGATCTGTCCCCCGTTGGGCGCCGTCTGCGTGTCGACGGAGTTCTGGGTGGCGGCGGCCTCGAAGGAGGTCGAGCCCGAGGTGATGGCCTGGCGCAGCTGGGCCGCCTGCGCCTGGGTGTTCACCGCGATGTCGCTCAGGCAGATGAGCTGGAACTCCTGTGGGTGGGCCTGGTAGTAGGCCGCCATCGCGCCGGTGGAGAGGTCGACGTTCCCGACGATCGCCGCCAGCTTCTCCTGCTCGGCCAGCGCCACCACCTGGCGGTGGTAGAAGCCGGCGGGCACCTGCGCCGCGAGCTGCGCGCCACTGAGCCCGCAGGGGGACGTCCCCTGGGTGGAGGAGGGCGAGAGCTGGGCGGTGAGGTCGGTCTGCGCCGCGGCGATGTCGGCCGCCGTCACCTGGTGGCCGAGCTGGGCCAGGCGCTGGTGGACCAGCTCTTCGATGACCAGGGTGGTGAGCTGGTAGGCGGCGAGCGCCTGCGTGACCGTGTCGTCGCCGACCCCGTTGCCGGGCAGCGGGACGCTCGCCCCCTGGAGCTGGAGCATGCAGGCGGCGGGGGTGATCTGCGACGGGTCGCTCCCCACGATGGTGGACAGGTCGTCGAGGAGCTGGCTCTGCGAGATCGCCACGCCGTTGACCACGGCCGCGTTCGGCGCCGCGTCGCAGGCAGTGGCCGACACGGCGAGCGCGCCCAGGAGGGCCAGGGGGAGGAGGCGCTTCACGAGATCGGCATGCTATCGGCGGCCACCGGGACCGCACGATTCGCGCCGTCGGTCCCCTCGGCCGGCGGGACGAGCGTCCGCAGGATCTCCGCCAGGGCACCGGCCGGGTCCTCACCGGCCGGGAGCGGGATCACCAGCTGGCGCGGCTCCTCCTTGTAGAGGGCCTCGGGGTGCAGACGGCGCAGGCGCACCTGCGCGCTGGCGGCCAGGGTGATGGGCGACACCCGGGCCACCAGGGCCCGTCGCCCGGGCCCGCCCGATCCGACGGGGCCGGGCGTGGCCGAGAGCTCGCGCACACCCGTGCGTAGGCACTGGACCCGAAGCGCGGCCACGGCGAGGAGCCCTTCGGCCGGCGGCGGCGGCGGACCGAAGCGGTCGGTCCACTCGGCGCGGACATCGGCCACCTCGGCGTCGCTCGTGACCCCGGCCAGGCGCCGGTAGGCCTCCAGCCGCAGGTCCTCGCGCCCCACGTAGGCCGGCGGCAGGTGCGCGTCGGAGGGGATGTCGATCTTGACCTCGACCGGCGGGCGAAGGGGCTCGCCTTTCATCTCGGCCACGGCCTCGGCCACCATCTGGACGTACAGGTCGTAGCCCACCGCCGCAATGTGGCCCGACTGGTCGCGCCCGAGCAGGTTCCCCGCACCGCGGATCTCGAGGTCCCGCATGGCGATCTTGAAGCCCGAGCCGAGCTCGGTGTGCTCGCCGATGGTGCGGAGGCGCTCGTAGGACGTCTCCGACAGGACGCGGTCCGCCGGGTGCAGGAGGTACGCGTAGGCGCGCTGGCCGGCACGGCCGACCCGGCCCCGCAGCTGATGGAGCTGGCCCAGCCCCAGGCGGTCGGCGCGGTCGACGACCAGGGTGTTGACCATGGGCATGTCGATGCCCGACTCGATGATGGTGGTGCACACGAGCACGTCGTACTGGCGCTCCCAGAAGTCGAGCACCACCTTCTCCAGCGACCCCTCGTCCATCTGCCCGTGCGCCACCGCGATGCGCGCCTCGGGGACCAGGTCGCGCAGGCGCTGGGCGACGCGCTCGATGTTCTGGACCCAGTTGTGGACGAAGAACACCTGCCCGTCGCGCAGCAGCTCGCGGCGCAGCGCCTCGACGACCGCCGCCTCCTCGAACTCGCCGACATAGGTGAGGATCGGCTGGCGCGCCGCGGGCGGTGTGTTGATGAGGGAGAGGTCCCGGATGCCGGTGAGCGCCATCTCCAGCGTGCGGGGGATGGGGTTGGCCGACAGGGTGAGCGCGTCCACACCCTGGCTGACGCGCTTGATCGCCTCCTTGTGGCTCACCCCGAAGCGCTGCTCCTCGTCGACCACCAGCAGGCCGAGGTCCTTGAACCGGACGTCCCCGGCCAGCAGCCGGTGGGTGCCCACCACCACGTCGACGGTCCCCGCCGCCAGCCCGCTCACCACCCCTCTGGCCTCCGCCGGCGTGAGGAAGCGAGACAGCATCTCCACCTTCACGGGGAACCCGGCATAGCGCTCGGCGAAGGTCTGCGCGTGCTGCTGGGCGAGCAAGGTCGTGGGGACGAGCACGGCCACCTGCTTGCCGTCCTGCACGGCCTTGAACGCGGCGCGCACCGCCACCTCGGTCTTGCCGAACCCCACGTCGCCGCACACGAGGCGGTCCATGGGCCGCGCCGTCTCCATGTCGGCCTTGATCTCCTCCACGGCGCGCAGCTGGTCCGCCGTCTCGACGAAGGGGAACGACTCCTCGAGCTCGCGCTGCCAGGGCGTGTCGGGTGCGAAGGCGTGGCCGGGGACCTGGAGGCGCCGCCGGTAGAGCTCGACGAGCTCGGCCGCGACCTCGGCGACCGCGGCGCGCGCCTTCGCCCGCGTGCGCTGCCAGTCGGTGCCCCCGAGACGGTTGAGCGACGGGGTCTCGCCGCCGCTGTAGGGGGTGAGCGCGTCGATCTGGTCCGAGGGCAGGTACAGCTTGTCCCCGCCCCGGTACTCGAGGAGGAGGTAGTCGCGCGAGGCGCCGGCCATCTGGCGGGTCACCATGCCCGCGTAGCGGGCCACGCCGTGCTGGCGGTGCACCACGAAGTCGCCTGGCGCGAGGTCGTCGAAGAACCCGTCGACGGGACGAGCGCGCGCCCGGGCCCGGCGGTGGGGGCGGCGACGGCCCGTGACGTCGGCCTCGGCCAGCACCGCCACCCGGGCGTCGGGCACGACGAAGCCGCGGTCGAGCGACGCCACCACGACCCGCACACCGGGCTCGGCGAGCGACGCCTCCGCCTCGGGGCCGTCGCCGTCCCCGACCACGGGGGCGACGAGGCCCTCCTCGGCCAGCACGGCCGCCATGCGCTGGGCGCCGGCCGGCCCCTCGGCGCACACCGTGACCGAGTAGCCGTCGCGCGCCAGGGCACCGAGGCGCGCCGCCAGCGCGGCGCGATCGCCGTGGACGGGGTCCCAGCCGTGCGAGCCGATGGTCGGGGTGGCCGGCCCCTCGGCCACGGGCACCACCGACAGGACGGGCGCCTCGCAGCGCTCGAGCAGCCGGTCGAAGTCGACGTGCAGACGGGGGAAGGCCTCGTCGCCGGCACCCCAGGTCGTCGCCAGCGTGGTCGCGAGGGCCAGCTCCTCGTCGAGCAGCTCCGTGGCCCGGTCGCGGATGCGGCGCGGATCGACGAGGACGATGCGCGCACCGGGACCGAGGAGGTCGGGCAGCACCCGCTCGTCGTCGGCCAGCCACGGCAGCCACGACTCCATGCCGTCGAAGAGCACCCCCTCGGAGAACCGCTCCCACTGCTGGCGGCCCCAGGGGGCGGTGGCGATCAGCCCCCGGGCGCGGGCGCGCACCGCGTCGTCGGGGAGCACCTCACGACAGCCGTGGATGGTGACGGTCGCCAGGTCGGCCGTCGAGCGCTGGTCCCCCGGGTCGAACTCCGAGAGGCGGTCGACCTCGTCGCCCCACAGGTCGACGCGCACCGGCATGTCGGCGGTGGAGGGGAAGACGTCGACGATCCCGCCGCGCACGGCCAGCTCGCCGCGGTGCTCCACCTGGTACTCGCGCCGGTACCCCATCCCCACCAGGCGGGACACCAGCCCGCCGAGGTCGATCCGCGCGCCCCGCGCCAGGACGACCGGCGCCAGGCCCGCCGGCAGGGGGCCCAGGCGTTGGAGCAGGGCGCGCACCGGCGCGACCACGACGGCCGGCACGTCGCCCTCCGCGCGCTCGAGCTGCCAGCGCAGGGCCAGGCGCCGGCCCATGGTCTCGACCTCGGGGCTCACCCGCTCGAAGGGGAGGGTGTCCCACGCCGGGAACATCGCCACCGCGCCGTCGTCGCAGAACACGGCGAGGTCGTGGGCGACGGCCTCGGCGGCGCGCTGCGTGGGCGTCACCACCAGGATGGGCCGGCGCTCCCCCAACGTGCCCAGCCCCGCGACGACGAAGGCGGCGGCGGCGTCGCCCACGGCCAACGCGGCACCCGCCCCGGTGACGGCACCGAGCATGTCCGGGACGTCGCGCAGCGAGGCGGGGAGCGACCGAAGACGCACCTGCGCCAGGCTACCGACCGCCCGGAGGGGCGCCGTCAGCCGCCGGGGCCGGGACGTCAGCCGGAGCCGGCGCCCACCAGCCGCTGCACGAGCGCCGCGTAGTGCAGGAGGTGGGTGTCCCCCACGAACCCCTCGAGCACGTGCCGGTGGGCGCGCCCTCCGAGCGTGGCCAGCAGGTCGGGCTCGCCCAGGATCGATGCCAGCGCGTCGGCGAAGGCACCGAGGTCGGTCGGGTCGTCGAGCAGCACGCCCGTGCCCGGCGCGACCAGGTCGACGATGCCGCCGACGGCCGAGGCCAGGACCGGCTTGGCCTTCCACATGGCCTCGGCGACGGTGAGCCCGAAGCCCTCGGCCAGGCTCTTCTGCACGACCACGGTGGCGTGGCGCTGCAGCGCATTGACCATGGCTGCGTTCTCGTCCACGTCCTCCATGGGCAACGAGACCAGCCGGATGCGCCGGCGCGCCGGTGGTGGCAGGGCCCGCCAGGTGTCCACGCACTCCTCCAGCACCAGCCTGCCTTCGGGATCGTCGGTGACGCCATGGACGTCGGGGCCGACGAGCAGGAGGTGCGCGTCGGTGCGGTCGACCACGCCCTCGGCGAAGCCGACCATCACTCCGCGCATGTCCTTCAGGTGGTCCCAGCGCGACACCTGGACGACGACCGGGACGACGGGGTCGAGCCGATCGCCCTCGCCCACGACGGTGGCGGCACGGGTCACCACGCCGGGCGAGCCGTCGCGGCGGACGAAGACCCCGGGCGGCTCACCGGCCAGCACGGAGGTCACCCCCAGGCAGCCGAGGATGCGCGCCTGGTCGAGGAACGAGATCTCCGCGTTCTTGGGCGAGAAGGGGTCGATCGAGGGCGGGATGATGCTGACCCGCTCGGGTGCCATCCACGCAGGCACGTAGGCCTGGCGCGAGAACACGAACCCGGCGCAGGCCTCGAGGTGCGGGCGCAGGAAGGCCCACGCCTGCTCGGTCCACTCGTTGACGACATCGGTGCCCACGTGGCACCGCCACACGACCAGCGCGCCCGCGTCCGCCAGGGGGCCGGCCAGCGCCGCGGTCTGGGGGTCGTGCAGCACCACGACGTCCCCAGGCGCCACGGCGGCCACGACCGCGCCGGTGTTGGCCGCCTCCGTGGCCCCGTAGGCCGCAGCCGCCCGCGCATCGAGCGCCCCGTCGTCGCCCGGCACCCCGTGCAGGCGGTTGTGGACACGCTTGGTCACGACGAAGAACTCCGGGTCCCCGTGGATCACGAGCCAACGGGCGCGGACGCCTGCGTCGAGGATGTAGCCCACGAGGACCTGGAGCATCTCGGCCACCCCGCCGCCGGTGGCGGTCGAGTTGACGTTCCACACGGTGATCCCGGCCAGGGCGTCACGAGTGGCGGCCGCGGCCAGCTCGAGCTCGGCGAACCGCCGGTCACCGATGAGCGGGTGGAGGCGGGACAGCGGGAGCACCGGCACCTCCACCTCGTGGACCGCGTCCGGCGCCATGGCGGCCATCCTTGCCGAGGTGCCTGCGCAAAGACACGGCCGCTAGCCCGGCTCGGTGTTGAAGCGGTTCATGGCCGCCTCGAGCCCGTCGGTGGCGATGGCGAGGACGGCGTCGGCGGCCACCTCCACCCCCACGTCCAGGGCCTCCCGGTCGGCCCGGCCGGGTCGGCGCAGCACATGGTCGGCACCCATCTGGCGCCCGGGCGGCTTGCCGATCCCGATGCGCACCCGGGCGTAGTCGGGCGAGTGCAGGTGGGCGTGGACCGACTTGAGCCCGTTGTGCCCGGCCGTGCCCCCGCCCACCTTCACCTTCACCCGGCCGGCAGGCAGGTCGAGCTCGTCGTGGACGACCACCAGCGCGTGCAGGTCCGTGATGCCGTGGCGGCGCACCAGCGCGCCCACGGCCAGGCCCGAGTCGTTCATGTAGGTCTGGGGCACCGCCAGCACCACCAGCGACCCGTGCAGCCGGAGGGAGACGGTGGCCGCCCGGGTCCCCTTCTCGGCGCGGAGTCGCTCGCCGTGGCGCTCGGCCAGGAGCGTCACCGTGTCGGCACCGACGTTGTGGCGGGTATGGGCGAACTCGGCGCCGGGGTTGCCCAGCCCGACGACGAGGAGGTCGGCCGGCGTCCCGGTGCGGGACGAGCCGAGGATGCGGCGCAGCGCCTAGCGCTCCGCGCCGGCATCGCCGCCGGCCTCGGCGGCGCCTTCGCCTGCGGCCCCCTCGGCCGGTGCCCGGGCACCCTCCGCCGCGGCCTCGCCCTCCACGGCCTCGCCCTCCACGGCCTCGACCACCGCGACGCGCGGCGGCTGGCCGATGGCGATGGCGGTCTCGGGGTCGAGATCGGTGCTCACCCCCGCGGGCAGGACCACGTCGGCGACACGGACCGAGGTGCCGACGGTCAGCCCGCTGATGTCCACCTCGAGGTGAGAGGGGATGTCGGCGGGACGGGCCTTGATGGGAAGGGCGAAGAGCATCTGCTCGAGCACGCCGTCGGCGCGGTGCAGCTCGACGGCGTCGCCCACCAGCGACAAGGAGACGTCCGCCGTCACCTCGCGGTTGGGGTCGACCACCTGGAAGTCGACGTGCAGCAGCGTGCCGCGCACCGGATGGCGCTGGAGCTCACGGGCCAGCGTCAGGTACTGCCTGCCCCCGATGTCGAGCGACAGCAGGGCGTTGAGCCCGGCCTCGGTGCTGAGGGCGGCCCGAAGCTCACGGGCCACGACCGTCACCGGGATGGGGTCGACCCCGTTGCCGTAGACGACGCCGGGGATGCGGCCCGCGTGGCGCGCCCGGCGGGCCGGGCGCGTCCCGATGTCTCGGCCTGATTCGGCAACCAGGGTGATCTCGGCCATGACGCGCTCCTCGGGATACGACCAGGTGGTGGGCCCCCGGTGCCGGGACGGCGCCCGGCGGGGACCCACGGGCCGGCTCGTGTCGCCGGCCACGACGAGCGACACAGCATAGAGGCTGGAGGTCGAGCCCGGAAACCCGCCCGTCGGGGCGAGAAGCCGGCCGGCTCCCGCCCGGCCCGTCCGGCCCGGCTCCCTACGCCAGGTTGTCGCCGCCGAAGATCTCCGAGACCGAGGTGTCCTCGAAGACGGCGTCGATGGCGTCCGCGATCAGCTTGGCCACCGAGAGCACCTGGAGCTTGTCGATGCGGCGGTCCTCGGGGATGGGGAGCGTGTTGGTGAGCACCACCCGCGACAGCGGGGACTTGTCGAGGCGCTCGAGGGCGGGGTCCGAGAGCACCCCGTGGGTGGCCATGGCCCACACGTCGGCGGCGCTCCGCTCCGAGAGCAGCTCGGCGGCGGCGCAGATGGTGCCCGCGGTGTCGATCATGTCGTCGATCAGCACGCAGCGCCGTCCCTCGACCTCGCCGACGACGTCGAGCGCCTCGACCTGGTTGGCGGTCCCCCGCGGCCGGCGCTTGTGCACGAAGGCCAGGTCCGCCCCGAGGTGCTGGCTGAAGCGCTCGGCCACCTTGACCCGGCCCGCGTCGGGCGCCACGACCACCAGGTCGTCGGTTCCCTGCCGGCGCAGCTCGTCGACGAGCACGGGCATGGCGGTGAGGTGGTCGAAGGGGACGTCGAAGAAGCCCTGGATCTGCCCCGAGTGCAGGTCCACGCTCACCACCCGGTCCGCGCCGGCCACCTGGAGCATGTCCGCCACCAGCTTGGCGGTGATGGGCTCACGGCCGGTGGCCTTGCGGTCCTGGCGGGAATAGCCGTAGTAGGGGCAGACGGCGGTGATCCGCTTGGCCGACGCCCGCTTGGCGGCGTCGATCATGATTAGCTGCTCCATGAGGGAGTCGTTGACCGGACCGCAGTGGGTCTGGACGATGAAGACGTCGCTGCCCCGCAGCGATGCGTCGTAGCGGCAGTGGATCTCGCCGTTGGCGAACTCCCGCAGGTTCCCCTCGCTCAGGTCCACTCCCAGGCTGGCGGCGATCTCGCGCGCCAGGGCGGGGTGCGACCGGCCGGACACGAGCTCGAGCCGCCGCCGCGGCACCAGTTCCATGGCCGCGACGCTACCGCGCCGGTGCGTCGGTGGCCTCGGCCTCGCCCCTGACGTGGCTGAAGGGTGCGACGACCTCCCCCGGGGCGACGTCCGCGCCGGCCTCCAGCACGGCGTAGGGGCCGATCCTGGCGTGGTCGCCGATCCGGGCCCCCACCGCGCTGGCGTTGGGCACCTTCGCCCCCTCGCCGACGACGCAGTCGACGAGATGGCTGTCCGGCCCGACCTCCGCCCCGGCCCGCACGGTGCACTCCCCCTGGAGGATCACACCGGGCATGAGCACCACGTCGCGCTCGAGGTGCACGGCGGCGTCGACGTAGGTCTGCTCCGGGTCCCACATCGTCACGCCGCGACGCATCCAGCGCTCGTTGATCCGGTAGCGCAGCTCCGCCTCCGCGATGGCGAGCTGGGCCCGGTCGTTCACCCCGGCGGCCTCCATGGGGTCGGCCACGAGCAGCGACTCGACCAGGTACCCGGCGTCGTGGAGCACGGCGTAGACGTCGCTCAGCAGGTGCTCGCCGGCGATGCCGGTGGGGCGCAGCCGGCGCAGGGCGGGGGCGAGCACGGCATGACGGAAGACGTGGATGGGCGTGGCCACCTCGTCGATGAAGACGTCGTCGCCCGAGACCTCCGAGGCCTCGGCGACCAGCTCGACCCGGTCCTCCTTGCCCCGGATCACGCGGTCGTAGCCCCGGGGGTCGTCGAGACGGGCGGTGAGCAGGGTGGCGGCCGCACCGCTGGTCCGGTGGTGGCGCACCAGCGCGGCCAGCGTGGGCGAGCGCACCAGCGGTGTGTCGCCGGGGAGCACGACCACGTCGCCGTCGGCATCCGCGAGCGACTCCGGGAGACCGGTGAGACCGACGGCCAGCGCGTCGCCCGTGCCGAGCTGCTCGGGCTGCTCGACGAACTCGATCGACAGTGACGGCGGCGCGTGGTCGACGAGCGTCTTGGTGACCCACTCGGCGCGATGGCCCACCACCACGACCACCTTCTCGACGGGGAGCTCGGCCAGCGCGTCGAGGACGTGGAGGATCATCGGCCGGCCGCACAGGCGGTGCAGCGGCTTCGGACGCGTCGAGTGCATCCGAGTCCCCTCGCCGGCCGCCAGCACGACCGCGGAAAGCGGGCCATCCGCCATGCGGCTTAGTCTGTCACCCGATGACACCGAGCACGGTGCAGGCCCCCACCCCGCCGCCGGCCGCGCCGCGACGCCAGGTCTGACCGGGCGGAACGCGTCCGTGCCCGCGCTGGCCTCCGCCGTCGACCGCACCGCCGACGCGTTCCGGCAGAACCGGGACGCCATGCTGGCCGCCCTCGAGGACGTCGACGCGCAGCTGGCCCTGGCCCGCGCCGGCGGCGGCGAGCGGTACGTGGAGCGCCACCGCCGGCGGGGCAAGCTGCTGGCGCGCGAGCGGATCGAGTTGTTGCTCGATCGCGACTCGCCGTTCCTCGAGCTGGCGCCGCTGGCCGCGTGGGGCACGCAGTACACGGTGGGCGCGAGCATCGTGGCCGGCATCGGGGTGGTGTCCGGCGTCGAGTGCGTGGTGTCGGCCAACGACCCGACGGTGCGCGGGGGGGCGAGCAACCCCTACTCGATGCGCAAGTCGGCCCGGCTCGCCGACATCTCGCTCGAGAACCGGCTGCCGAGCGTGTCGCTGGTCGAGTCCGGCGGTGCGGACCTCCCGACGCAGTCGGAGATCTTCATCCCCGGCGGGCGGGGCTTCCGGGACCTGACCCAGCGCTCCGCCGCGGCCGTCCCCACCGTCTCCCTGGTGTTCGGCAACTCCACCGCCGGCGGGGCCTACGTGCCGGGGATGTCCGACTACGTGGTGATGATCGAGGGGCGCTCCAAAGTCTTCCTGGGCGGGCCCCCGCTGGTGAAGATGGCGACGGGCGAGGAGTCCGAGGACGAGGACCTCGGCGGCGCGTCGATGCACGCCCGGGTGAGCGGGCTCGCGGACTTCCTGGCGGTCGACGAGCGCGACGCCATCCGCATCGGGCGCGACATCGTGGCCCGGCTCAACTGGCGCAAGCTCGGTCCCGGGGCGACCATGGCGGCCGACGACCCGCTCCACGACCCCGAGGAGCTCCTCGGGATCGCCTCGGCCGACCTGCGCGTCCCCTTCGACCCCCGTGACGTCCTGGCCCGGGTGGTCGACGGCTCGCGCTTCGACGAGTTCAAGCCCCTGTACGGCACGTCGCTCGTCACGGGGTGGGCATCCGTCCACGGGTATCCCATCGGGGTGCTGGCCAACCACCGGGGCGTGCTCTTCAGCGAGGAGAGCAACAAGGCGACGCAGTTCATCCAGCTGGCCAACCAGGTGGACACGCCGCTGCTCTTCCTGCAGAACACCACCGGGTACATGGTGGGAAAGGAGTACGAGCAGCGGGGGATCATCAAGGACGGCGCCCGCATGATCAACGCCGTGTCCAACTCGCGCGTGCCGCACCTGACGATCAACATCGGGGCGTCGTTCGGGGCGGGCAACTACGGCATGTGCGGGCGGGCCTACAATCCCCGCTTCCTGTTCAGCTGGCCCAACGCCCGTTCCGCGGTCATGGGCCCCGCCCAGCTCGCCGGGGTCCTCTCCATCGTGGCGCGCCAGTCGGCCGAGGCCCGGGGCGAGCCCTTCGACGAGGAGGCGGACGCGGCCATGCGGGCGATGGTCGAGGCACAGATCGAGGCCGAGTCGATGCCGCTGTTCCTCACCGCCCGCCTCTACGACGACGGCATCATCGACCCCCGCGACACGCGCACGGTCCTCGGCATGTGCCTGTCGGTCGTCCACAACAACGAGATCCACGGGACACGCGGCTACGGCGTGTTCCGGATGTGAGCCATGGGCAGACGCACCGTGAGCGCCCGGTGATCCGCAAGCTGCTGGTCGCCAACCGCGGGGAGATCGCGCGCCGAGTCATGCGCAGCGCGCGCGCCATGGGGATCGCCACCGTGGCGCTGGCCTCGGACCCCGACGCCGACGCGCCCCATGCCCGCGAGGCCGACGAGGTCGTGCGCCTGGCGGGCGCCGCCCCGGCCGACACCTACCTTCGTGTCGACGCGGTCCTCGACGCGGCCGCCAGGACCGGCGCGGACGCGGTGCACCCCGGCTACGGCTTCCTGTCCGAGCACGCCGGGTTCGTCGAGGCCTGCGCATCGGCCGGCCTCACCTTCGTGGGCCCGCCCGCCGCGGTGGTGGCGGCCATGGGCTCGAAGCTGGCGGCCAAGGCGACGATGGCGGCGGCCGGCGTGCCGGTGCTGCCCACCGTGGAGGTCCCGCCCGACGGGCGCGGCGCGTTCGACAACGGGCTGGCCGAGGCGGCCGGCGAGCTCGGATGGCCGGTGCTGGTGAAGGCCTCCGCCGGCGGCGGGGGGCGCGGCATGCGGGTGGTGGACGGGCCCCACGGCCTGGCCGACGCGCTGGAGGCGGCCGCACGCGAGGCGCTGGGCGCGTTCGGCGACGGCACCGTCTTCCTCGAGCCCTACGTCGAGCGGCCGCGCCACGTGGAGGTCCAGGTCTTCGGCGACACCCACGGCAACGTGGTGCACCTCTTCGAGCGGGAGTGCTCGATCCAGCGCCGCCACCAGAAGATCGTCGAGGAGTGCCCCTCCCCCGCGGTCGACGACGCGTTGCGTGCCGAGCTCGGCGCGGCCGCGGTCACCGCGGCGCGCGCCATCGGCTACGTGAACGCGGGGACGGTGGAGTTCCTGCTCATGCCCGACGGGCGCTTCGCCTTCCTGGAGGTCAACACGCGCCTGCAGGTGGAGCACCCCGTCACCGAGGCCGTCACCGGCCTCGACCTCGTGCGCCTCCAGCTCCTGGTGGCCGACGGCCATCCCCTGCCGCCCGAGGCGCTGGCGCCGGTGCGCCGCGGCCACGCCATCGAGGTGCGGCTCTACGCGGAGGACCCGACGCGACAGTGGCAGCCCTCGGCCGGGATGCTGCGGCGCTTCGAGATCGGCGACCACGGCCACGGCACGTTCGCCGCCGGCACGTTCGCCGCCGGCGCGGTCGGCGGCATCCGGGTGGACAGCGGCGTGGAGTCGGGCACCGTCGTGAGCCCGCACTACGACCCGATGCTGGCCAAGGTCGTCGCCCACGGCGAGACGCGCGGCGAGGCGGCGCGCGCGTTGGCCGGCGTCCTTCAGCGCGCCCGCATCCACGGTCCGACGACCAACCGCGACCTGCTGGTGCGCATCGTGCGCCACCCCGAGTTCCTGGCCGGCGAGATCGACACCGGGTTCCTCGAGCGCCACGACCCGGCCGTGCTCGGCGCGCCGCTGGCGGACGCCGACGCGCGTCGCCTGCACGCCGTGGCCGCGGGCCTGGGCGCCCAGGCGGCCGAGCGCGACGGCGCGCCGGTGCTGCGCGGGCTGCCCTCCGGCTGGCGCAACAACCGGGACCAGCTCCAGGTACGCACGTTGACCTGCGACGGCACCGACGTCGCCGTCGGCTACGCCTTCGACCGCACCGGTCGCTGCGAGCAGGTGCGGGTGGACGGCGAGGCGCTCGCCGGTGTGCGCGTGCTCGAGGCGTCGCCCACCGAGGTGACGATCGAGTCCGACGGCGTGCTCCGGCGCTACGCCGTGCACCGGCACGGGGAGACCACCTGGGTGGACGGGCCCGACGGGAGCTCGCTGCTCACCGACGTGGAGCGGTTCCCCCTGCCTGGCGCGTCGATGGCGGCGGGGTCGTTGGTGGCCCCCCTCCCCGGGACCGTCGTGCGCGTGGCCGTGGCCGTCGGCGATGCCGTGGCGGCGGGCGACGTGCTGGTGGCCATCGAGGCCATGAAGATGGAGCACGACGTGCACGCGGCGAGCGACGGCACCGTGACGGAGATCCACGTCTCCCCCGGCGAGCAGGTCGAGGCGGGACGGCTCCTGGTCGTGGTCGACGACGGGACCGGCGAGGAGGCCTCGTGAGCGAGGAGGTCCTGCGGATCGCCAACTGCTCCGGCTTCTACGGCGACCGGCTGGCCGCGGCGAGGGAGATGGTGGAGGGCGGCCCGATCGACGTGCTCACCGGCGACTACCTGGCCGAGCTCACCATGCTGATCCTGTGGAAGTCCCGCCAGCGCGACGAGTCGCTGGGCTATGCGCGCACCTTCTACCGGCAGATGGAGCAGGTGCTGGGCACCTGCGTGGACCGGGGCATCAAGGTGGTGGCCAACGCCGGCGGGCTCAACCCGGCGGGGCTCGCAGCGCGCCTGCGCGCCCTGGCCGGGGAGCTCGGGATCGGCGTGGAGGTCGCCCACGTCGAGGGGGACGACATCCTCGCCCGCCTGCCGGAGCTGCAGGCTGGCGGCGACCCCCTGGCGCACCTCGACACCGGTGTGGCCCTGGCCCACGCCCCGGGCGCCCCCGTCAGTGCCAACGCCTATCTGGGCGGGTTCGGCATCGCCGAGGCCCTGGCCGGGGGGGCCGACGT
>Ga0187780_10000916_pt1 | contig 21931 bp, 18 predicted proteins | sample 1015_Q2_SP10_20__FD_132429 | JGI IMG/M metagenome (GOLD analysis project Ga0187780, IMG submission 132429) | Tropical peat soil microbial communities from peatlands in Department of Meta, Colombia - 1015_Q2_SP10_20_MG | ecosystem: Environmental > Terrestrial > Soil > Wetlands > Peat | place... | reverse complement strand
TTTCGATGTAAGGCGCCAATATTGCTACGAAAACGAAGTCAATCAGAATCATTAATCCAAGCATTCCCATTTTGTTACCCTTGTAGACCTTCCAAAACCCTCTCAGTGACTTAGCATACGTCGACGTCTGTGAATAGCCAAAGTCTCCAACTTCGTCCGACTTCTTCTCGCTCATTGTTCTGACACTCGAGGATCCAACATCGGATATAGTATGTCAGCGATGAAGTTCGCCACAATCACTGTCACGGTGACTATGAGAAAGGCTCCTTGAAGAACAGGGTAGTCGCGTGCTAAGATTGCGCGATAAATGAGTAATCCCATTCCGGGCCACGAGAACACGGTCTCGGTTTGAACTGCGCCGCCTATGCTTTGTCCTAGGTTGAGTGCCACCAAGGCGACCATTGGAAGGACTGCATTTCGAAAACCGTGATCCCATAAGAGCTTTCGGTTTGAAATTCCCTTAGCCCTGGCCGTAATCATGAAGTCTTCTGTGAAGACGTCGAGCAGAGCTCCTTTCATCACTAGTACGTACTGTCCAATAAGCCCTAAGACCAAGGTCAGGAGGGGGAGGATCATATGGCGCATCAAATCAACAAATTCGCCAAGTGTCCCCGGAGAGACGCCTGTGAAGGATTTCATTCCAGCCACAGGCAGAGAGAAGTAGAGAACTCCTATGACCATCAAAACCAATCCTAACCAGAACGTGGGCATAGAGTACAACACCAAAGTGGCCGCGGAAGCACCCACGTCAAACCCGGAGCCGCGATGCCAAGCTGCTAACATGCCGATTAGAATTCCTGCCACGATTGAGATTACGGAGGCGACGCTGAGAAGGATAGCCGTGTTGATGAGGGCTGGAACGATCAGGTCAACTACGGGTGCCCGCGTCTCGAATGATAATCCAAAGTTTCCTGCAATTGTATTCTTCAGGTATAGTGTGTATTGAACCCAGAGCGGTTTATCGAGACCGAACTGACTGTTCAAACTTTGGACCGCGTTAGCGGAAAGTCCTGCCCCTCTAAACAGTAGGGCGAATGGGTTTCCAGGAAGAACTCTGAACAGGTAGAAGTTGAAGGTTAAGACCAGAAATACAGTGACGCCAAGGCCAACTAGTTTTCTAGCGAAATACTCTGCGTTCACCAAGAGAAAAGGTCATTCCGAGGTGGAAAAAGAGGGGAACCCGAAGGTTACTGAACCTTCGGAGTACTTTTCTTTCTCATTTTCAGAGCTGCTGCTGCGACTATTACTATGATTATCACTGCAGCTAAGCCGACTAAAGTGTCCGTTCCTAGGCCCGCCGGGGCTGCGGTCGTAGTCATGTTTTCTTGTATTGAAGATTGTGTACTCTGAACTTGAGGTGAGGACGAGATGGGTGTGATACTTAGGAACAGGTTGTTCGAGGCATATTGATTCAACGGGGGTAACGCTCCTCCTGGGAGACCCGTGAACCTATCAGTTCTAAGTGCTTGCACTGCTAGGGGGTCATAGAGCGGTACGTATACTGCGTTATCGTGCAAGATCTGTTGCATCTGCCACATTATTGCTTGTCGCTGGGTTGGGTCAGTTGCTACTTGTTGCTGCTGGAAGAGTTGGTCGTATGTGGAGTTCATGAATCCGGAGTCGCTGAGGCCGCCGTTAGGTGCTGGTTGCGCTTCAGTACTCTTGAACATGCTGAGGAAGTAGTCTGGTCCAACAACCTCTCCAAGAGACCATACCCAAATGAAGGTGTCGTGTTTCCATGCGACTACTTCGTTACCCAGTGTGCCCGTGTCAGTTATTTGAGGTGTTGCGTCAACTCCAATTTGCTTCCATGCGTTTGCAATCACTTGGGCTGCGCGATATTCTTCAGAGTAGTCTGAGGGTACTTCAATTTTGAATGATAGCTTAGTACCGTTCGGGCTAGCTCTGATTCCGTCACTTCCAACCTTGTATCCTGCATTGTCCAAAATTTGTGCAGCTTCGGTCAGGTTGTAGTCGTAGGATTTTATGTTAGGGTTAACCCACTTCGCGAACGTTAGGGGGATGACTGTGTTCTGTAGTGTTGCATACCCTCCCCAGGCTACGAGCGCCAGTTCCGTATTGTTGATTGCGTGAGAAAGAGCGATTCGAACTCGTACGTCGCGCAATGTGGGGTTCCCAGCACCTTGTGCATACCCGTTGAAGCAAAAGTAGTAGTATCTTTGATCGGGCCTTGTGACTACTTCAACACCGTTGGCGGATGTCAATGTTGGTACAATGGCTGGTGGAAAGAGCGGACCAGCATAATCAATCTCGCCAGATTGGATGGCTAAGGCCATGGCGTTGTACGATGTGAAGTATCGAAGGACGAGTTGGTCGATGTGAGGTTTTCCAAGGAAGTAATCGGGATTGGCCGCAAGTTGAACGTAGGTGTTCACGCCCCCCCAGCTTACAAATTTGAACGGACCAGTGCCGACGGGATTTGAATTAGCGTAAGATGTGAAGTTAGAAACATTCTGCCAAATGTGTTTGGGTATTATGTACATCGCCGGTAGAAGTTCAGCGATAAACGTGGCGTCGGGGTTGATGAGATTGATTTGCACAGTATATTGGTCAGTTGCGGTGATAGACTTCACGTTCTGCACGTATAGCCTCATGATGGGAAGCTCGGTGTGTGCCAAGTAAGTGTTCACAGTGTAAACAACATCATCAGATGTGAATGGCTGGCCGTCATGCCAGGTGGCGTTGTGTACGAGGTTGAGAACCACCGTGGTAGAATTACTGTAGCTCCAACTCTGCGCTAAGTCTGGAATTGGATCACCGTTCACGTCTGATCTGACTAACGTGTCGTAAATCGCGTGCATCACAACGTATGCTCCGCCGTCATAGAGTGTTACCGCGGTTGGGTTGAGTGTGTCCATAGGTGCTGCCCCCCAACCAACTGTAAATGTTACCGGTGTCTGCGCTTTTGCTGGAGCAAGGCTCAATACGGGAATACTAATCGTCAGCAGAAGAAAGATTGCTAAGTATAGACTAGATTTCATCGTTTCTCCTCCAAGTATTAGGCATCGAGATACTCTTGGTTTCCCCTTTATGCTTTCGCGCGCTCACCTAATTGCGCGGAATTGTACGCTGCAAATTTCGCGGCCAACAAAACGAGTTTTCTGATGCAACCAAGAAACATCCTGCTTACGAATTTTACCTTGCGATACCGATCGAAACGATATCGGCTACAATGGTAATGTGGCCAATCCAAGAGTTTCTTGCAAGGGGATCTCATAGTCGCACCGTTTGATTTCTATTCGAAATGCTTTTGGCAATGTACAAGGAACTGGTCGCCATGAATTCTAAGCGGCTTAATGGAAAGGTTGCAATAATCACGGGTGCTGCGCAAGGTCAGGGTAAGGCTACGGCATTGAGATTTGCTCGAGAAGGTGCTCGCGTTGTCTGTTTTGATGTCCAGGCGCTAGACAAGATACAAGAGACGGTTAACGAGCTCAAGAAACTAGGATCGGATGGAATCGCCATTCGTGGCGACGTAACCAAGCTTTCAGATATTGATACATGTGTTAGTTCGACTTTAGCTAAGTTCGGAAGGATCGATATTCTCGTTAATTGTGCGGGCATCATGATACTCAAGCCGTTCTTGGAGCAGACTCAAGAGGACTTCCAGCGAGTAATGGACGTGAACATCAAAGGAACATTTCTCTTCACCCAGAAGGTGATGCCGCTTATGCTGAATCAAGGTAAAGGTAAGATAATCATCTACGCCTCCATAGATTCTTTCGTTGCAGAAGAAAACGCGTCACCTTACATTGCGTCAAAAGGAGCGCTCAAGAGCCTGACGAATGCACTTGCAGTCGAGTTCGCTTCAAAGGGAATCAACATTAACGCTGTTGCGCCGGGACAGATTGATACAGCAATGCTTCGGCAAGCCACCGACGGCCATCCGGAAGTGACCGAGCTTTTAGTCAGAAACACTCCTGCTAAAAGGATTGGAATGCCTGAAGACACTGTAGGCGCCGTCGTGTTCTTGGCTTCAGACGACGCAGATTTCGTTAACGGGACGACCCTCGTCGTGGACGGAGGCTGGCTCTGTCTCTAGTCGGTGTTGTCTCGTCGTTTCTTTCATCGGAATAACTTGACAAGCATTACATCTATGTGGACAGAGAGACCCAAGGAAGTAACCGGCGCTATTTTCGTGATCAGTATTGTCGCAAAATACTGTTGTCGACGGAGTCTGCTTCAGTTTCATTTATCCTTAGACTCATACTGAAGCGGTCATTCCGAGGTTCTCAACATCGTCAACGTCAGTATACCATTTGACTTTAGGACCGGCCTTAGCACGGAACTTCCATTTCATGGACTTGTCTTCTTTCTCAATCCTCTCTAGGAGAGTGCTAATTTTATCCTTGACAATTTGCTTCTCGTCAGGACTGAGCATGGATAGTGCGTCAACGTAGTTCTTCATCTTCTCGATGTTCGTTGTAACTGTGTAGTACCATCCCCAATCATTTCCAAGCAATCTTGCAACATATTTCACATTCAGTGTTCCGTTATCGGATTCATCCAATTCGTGCTCCAGGAGGAGAATGATGGTGTCCTTGATATCTTTCTCACCAATCTTGACTATTTGCATCTTCTCGAGGAAGAGATCTGCCAATGTCAAGGTTGTTGGGTCAATCTCTAATCTGCGTGTAAGGTCAAGTTCGTGGCAGAAGGTTAGCTTGTCGACAAATATGTCCACGTGTCTCCCGTTCCTGGGATCATTGTATATCTGCCTTCGAAGACCATACAGTGTATTGACTCGCTCATTTGCTTCAAATCCGAGGCTCGAGAAGACATCGGGAATATGCTCAGCGTACTTCGATAGCGTCATGAAATCCAGGTCTGTGAGAGGCCTGTTCATAGCTTCCGTTAGCCTACGCGATTTGGGGCATCGGTAGTAAATTGCCGTCGCCCCTAGAAGTCTGAGTTTAACGTGCCGGGCCTCCGCGGCGGTAATAATGGTTAAGGCATCATTGAAGAAACTCCTCAGGCCATCTTGCCCCAACATTCATCACTTGACGTTTTAATCGTGTGCCAATTATCCTTTGCCCCGTTCTCAGCGCAGTCTGGCAACTGTCAACACGTGCTGGTTTGCCTAATGATACCTTAGGATGATTACGATCGTCGATCGCGTCAGAGATGTCTTCATTACTCAACTCACTCTTGCAAACGGTGATATCAGTGGTCTTCTTTTGTCTAATCTAGGAATTTTTCAGCCTTGTGTTAGAAGGAAGTTTTTCACTGAGCCGTTCTCCAGAGTCAAGAGCGCTCCGCGGAGAATTCCTTCGCCGTATTCGCTTCCTGGATTTAGACACAGCGTGGGGCCTATTTTCACGAAGCCTTTCGCCTCATGAATGTGCCCGTGCAACCCTAAGAGCGGTTGGCATGTTTCAACCGCTTTTCGAACAGCGGTGCTGCCGCCTGCCATCATCTCCATTTCGCCGGCCACAATGACGGGTTTGAGATTGGCGTCAAGCTTCGGGCATGTGTCGAGTCCAGAATCTATAGGTGGTACGTGCAGGTTAAACACACATTTCTTCATGTCGACGACTTGTGAAGTCATTTTCTCAATCTTCGTCCACAATTCGTCTTCGGAGCATTCTCTCGGAGTTTTCCATGGTGTAGGATTACTCCAGCCCTCGCTTATCATTTCATGATTATCATCTAGTGTCACGACTCGGTCTTCAGGATCAATGACATAGTCTGACTCGTGGAGTACATCCTTCAACTCGGGGAGGTCATCATTCCCGCCTGTTATGTAGATCTTAATACCTGTTCCTTTCAAGCGTTCCTCTGCGAGGTGGATCCAGTTCCTGAAAACGTCAATCATTGCCTTTACGAAGACTTCGTGCACTTTTGCCTCATCTGTCTGCATTCGATGTAACTGTTCGGAGTCTGTAATGTAGGGATAGTATCCGGAAAAGCGAATATCTCTTAGCAGGTCCTGGAGCTCTTTCTCACCACGAGCCGTATGTCGACTTTCAAGAAAGGTTGCGTAGTAATTACCATTGGGCTCTTTGATTACGGGAATGAGTAATTTTCCCGTGACGTCTCCGCCCATTATCAAGATGTTCGCTTTGTAAAACTTACCCGCGTTTACGAACTTGAGGTAACATTTCTCCGAGCCGTGGAGATCAGTTGCGAAGAATAGCCGCGTACTGGCCATGACGTATCACAGCAGCGGACTCTACCGATCTCAAGTAATTAGTATGCGCCTTGAATATTCATAATCTATAATCCATAGCGTTATATAGAATCCGCGAAGCAAACGCTCAGTGGATGTCTGACGTTTTGGAAGAGAAAAGACAAGAAAAAACGTTCTTCCCTAGGACTTCGAGCGGTTTAGTTCGAGAATTCGGTACCATGGACGTACTTCTCATGTCGTCAGCTGCAGTATTCGCTCTGGTTTTCGCGATTCTACAGTTTCCTTGGTACTATGGTTTCAACCCGGGTGCAAACCTTGGATTATCACTGGTGTTCGGAGCTGTACCATTCATCCTGCTAATGCTCACATACTGGGCCGTGGGGGTAATCATGCCACGATCAGGCAACGACTACGTTTGGGTAGCAAGAATTATGCACCCGGCAGTAGGATTCGCCTGGTCCTTCCTTTACATGTTCATGGTCTTTACTACTGCTTTTTGCTTGAGTGTCTTTGCTCTCGCTTCGTCAGTTGGCGGCTCCTTGGTCGTTTGGGGCGTCCTGTACAATTCACCTGGCTTGGTAGGAGTGGGCAATTGGATAAGCACCCCAGCAGGAAGCTTCTTCATTTCGATTGTCATCACCTTGTTCTTCGCTTGCCTCGCCATTTTCGGAGCGAAGACAGTGAAACGCTTCCTGTATATCTTCTGGGCCATAGCAGTGGTTGGAATCATTGTCATGTGGGGGTTGCTTGCCTCAACGACTCCTGCCGCTTTCGCTGCAAAATGGGACGGTGTCTTATCGCAAAGCTTGAGCTACGAGGGCGTGGCAAGTCTGGCAACAAAGCAAGGATGGACATTGACGGCCGTAACATTAGGAGGTTCGCTTGCTGCGCTTCCGTTTGCCGGATTATTTTTGCTTGGCGGCAACTTTGTGAACGTTATGGCGGGAGAGATTAAGGAGACTAAGAAAGCGCTTCCAATCGCCCTTTTCTTATCGTTGATATTCGGTATTCTCTTTTGGTCAATCACCTCTACGCTCACGCTGAGCGCCGTTGGAGAAAACTGGATGTATGGATTAGCCTACCTCTGGGATAACGCATCAGGCGCTTACTCGAGTGCCATGCCGTACGCGCCCACTCTAACTATGATGCTTTCCCTCATTGCATATCCAAATCAACTCCTTGTTGCAATTGTTTTCTCAACGTTCGCGTTAGGTTCGCTACCTGCACTGTTTGTCTACTTCTGGATCCCGAGCAGGTATTTCTTCGCATGGTCTTTTGACCGTATTATTCCAACAAAAATGGCAGAAGTCAGCAAAAAGTACCGGACGCCGCACATCTCAGTTGCAGTGGTTACAGTATTCTCGATTGTCATTTTTGCATCAATCGCCTTCACCACTTGGGGGTTCATGGAAACATTAGGAAGTTTCCTGTGGGAAGTATGTTTCATAATCCCGGCGATTGCAACTGTCATCTTCCCATTCAGGAAACCGGAGCTGCTCGCTGCAGCGCCGGGTTTCATGCGCAAGAAGATTGCAGGGATACCCATTATAAGCGTGCTAGGCGCGCTGACCGCAATAGTTTTCGCATACATGGGTTACTTGGTGATCTCAAATCCGCTTATAGTGAGCCCGAGCGGCAGCGCTATAATATTCGCGGTGGGGTTGGTCGTGGCCTGCTTCGCGGTCTACTACGGCAGCTTGTTCTATCATAGACGGGCCGGTGTGGATATGGAGATGGCGTTCAAGGAAATTCCACCAGTTTAGAAAAGCGAGCGAGGTGGAAACCATCTCGCCCGCGAAATTACGTCTTTTCATTTCTTTAAGTCTGGATCATCCGACTAGGGGCCTGTCAGAAGATTTGTATAATTTCTCGATGGCTGTGGGGCACATCGTCGCCCGAGGCTGATTCTTTCGGTTAACATTTGGATCTTGTGTGTATGAAGCTACTTTCACACTGGATAAGATACGTGGGCGGCGTAATTTGTACCTTAGGGGGGATTTACATTGGGAACGGGTATGGCGCAGCCTACTGGCGTTTCGGACCGTTCAATTTGGCTTGGGACACCGCGTTTCGTGGTATACTGTTGGTATTGATAGGCTTCCTCCTCATACGACTAAGCAAGTAGCCCATTGACACGATCTCGAAGTTTTCCGTTTGGGAATATCGCAGATCTTCGACAGATATGAGTGCAACTCTAAACGTAGCCTTTTCGTCGCGTGCCGCTCGAGTTTTGTTAACGACGATGTATACGCGTGCATGTTATCATTACGACAAACTTCGAAATTTCATCGTTAGACATTAACTCAACTTTGTGCTGGAGTTGGACAACACTTTTGTTCCCGAAAACGTGACGAGCAAACAAAAAGGTGTTTCGAATGAAGAAAATTCTCTATGCCGCGATCCTCGCACTACTGATTGCCTTCCCAACAAGCCTCGTGATCCTCCCCGCAAGTGCTTCACCTCACCCCAATGCAGTAATACTTTCATCCCTTAACGAACTTGTACCTCTCGGTTATTACGGAAAATTGATGATAAGCAACCTAGAGCACGCAGGTTACAACGTAACCTATCTCGCTGACAACGCAGTGACAATCGATTTCCTGCTGAATCATCTCAACGACTACAGCTTAGTCATATGGCGTACAAACACTTTCAACTACGTACATACCACCTACTGGTACATTGGCGAAAAGGTCAACGATGCTACCTCACAGAAGTATGCATATCTCTTCGCGAAGGGCTGGCTAAACCTTCACGCAGGAATTCTCGGTGCCAGTCAAGACTTCATCTTCAACTTTTTCCCCGCCGACTCGCTTAACCACGTGAAATTACTAGTGTTCATATCTAGTGACGGAGACTCACTTGCTCCTCAATTTATTGCGGCCGGCGCCCAGTCAGTAATCTTCTGTAACGGTGTCGTATCGTTACAGTTTGGACTGCTTGATGATTTGACAAACGCCCTAATCAGCTACTTAGCGTCGGGACAAACGGTGTATACCGCAGTATTCAATACAGTTTCTCCATTCAATCAGGGAGAGCAACCAAAGGACAATTTAGACTCAACGTACACGCCGCCTTTCTGGTTCCTCGGCAACGCCTCGGCAACAATAACCTAACTTGCCTGACCTGCTAGGATGCGAATCGTTCGCATCCATCTTTTTAGCAACCCTTCGACGCTTACTTATTGAAGCAATTCGTATTAGCTAGGGCACACAACGAAATCTAGGTATCGCTTTGTCGTCGATAAAGGAACCTGTAGTTATCCATAAGGGGCTTGACAATGTCTATGTGAAGGAGAGTCGAATCTGTTACATAGACGGCGAAGCGAGCAGGCTCTTCTACCGCGGATACTCCATAGAGGATCTGGCTACGCATTCAACTTTCGAAGAAACCGCATACCTCCTCATGTTCGGTAAGCTACCAACCAAGTCGCAACTACAAGATTTCCTGGGAAAGCTCGAACGTTACAGAACGCTCGACCCACAGCTAATGCAATTCATCACGACTTTTCCCAGCACTTGCGATGCTATTGACGCGCTGAGGACCGCAGTATCCTCCATGGGCTTGTTTGACCCAAACCCGGCAACAGAAGATCTTCATGTAAGAATTGACAAGGCCCTTCAGATACTCGCGAAGACACCCACAATCATCGCGGCATTCGACAGAGCACGAAACCATAAAGATCCGATAGCGCCTCGGCACGGTTTGAGTCATGCAGCGAACTTTCTGTACATGCTCACTGGGAACGAGCCGGATCCGTACCACGCCCATGTGATGGACGTGGCACTTATACTTCATGCTGAGCACGAGATGAACGCCTCAACCTTCGCGTGTACTGTTGCGGCATCCACTCTCGCTGACATGTACTCCATCATAACCTCAGGAATCGCCGCGTTAAGAGGTTCACTCCACGGAGGAGCTAACGAAGCCGCCCTTCGAACCGTCCAAGAGGTCGGAGATCCTTCGAAGGCAGAAAGATACGTGACCCAGGCTCTTGCGGAAAGAAAACGAATTATGGGATTCGGACACCGAGTCTACAAAACATGGGACCCTCGTTACAAGATTCTTAAGCAGATCGGTGCCGACCTGGCAGTCAGAAGTGGACAACAGAAGCTGTTCGACACCGCAATTGCGATCGAGTCGAGTGCATTGAAGCATCTGGCCGGTGCCCCAATCTTCCCTAACGTGGACTCGTACTCAGGTGTAGTATTTCACATGCTTGGCATTACGACGGACCTGTTCACACCGATCTTTGCCATGAGCAGGATAGCTGGATGGAGCGCACATTCCATCGAGTACCTTGAATCTAACCGACTGATTCGCCCTAAGGCATACTACATTGGGCCAGTTGGAGTACAATACATCCCGATCGATGAAAGACTGACATAGCGCAGTGATCATTCTTGATGTCTAAGGACATTATCACCAAGCCACTCGTTGCGATCACTCCAGAAGAGACCGTGCTCGACGCGGCAAGAAAGATGGTTGAGAACAACATGGGACTCTTGGTGGTCTGTGATCCTAAGGATAATGAGATCAGAGGAGTCGTGTCCGAGCGCGATATTATCCGTTCAATAGCCGCTGGAAAGGAGGGTACGATAAGCGTGAAGAACGTGAGCACTAACAACGTTGTCACCGTAAAGTGGAACTCGGAGGTTGCTGAGGCGGCTAAGGCAATGAATAAACATCGCATAAGACATGTCGTAGTTGTTGACGATGCGAGCAAACCCATAGGGGTTGTTTCAATGCGAGACTTGGTGGGCGAGCGGTCAACATTGAAGGCGATCTTACTGTCGAACGACAGGGAAGTCTTCTCTGGCGGGGACTGACTAATCTAGCTGCTCGAGGCGACTGCACACTTCATCTAGAGGTGCCTCGACCTCTTCTCTTGTCGACATGTTCTTGATTCTGACAACTCGAGATTCCAGTTCACGCCGGCCTATGACGATAATGTAAGGTATGTCGCTCGCGCTCACGTATTCTAACTGCTTGCTCAAACTGCGCTCCTTGAGATCGATCTGGGTCGGTATGCTTCTTTCGCGTAACTGCTTGGCAAGCTTGGTTGCTTCAGGGATTGCATCAGCCTGAATAGTAGCAATGAAGACCTTAGCCCACGGTCTCGCCTTGGGGAAAAGATTGGCTTTCTCTAAGGATATCATCAGTCGTTCGATTCCGCCGGCGACACCGGTGGCTGGTATGTCACGCTTGCCGAAGATCTTGCACAACGCATCGTATCGGCCTCCTCCGAAGACAGCGCCGACTTCCTCCGCCTGATCGTATCCTTCGAAAACAATTCCATCGTAGTAGCCGATGCCGCGCACTATACTTAGATCGTATGTACAGATTTCCGTTCGTCCGTATGCTTCCAGCGACTCTGCCAAGAATTTCAACTCGTTGACACCTATCTTCGCTTTCTCATCCTGAAAATCGAACACCGCCAGTCGCCGCAGAACGTTCCCTGGCGACCCGTTTATTGAAATGAAATCAAGAATCTTCCCGACGGTTGAGGATTCAATGTCAATTTCTAGGAACTCCTTCTCGACTTCTTGACGTGTAATCTTTCGAATCTTGTCAATGATCCGTAGTGTTTGATCTAGCTTCTCTCCAGATGGTAGACCTAATTGATTTAGATAAGCCTCAATCAATTTACGATTGCTGATCTTTATCTTGAAATTCTTCAGGCCAACATTCTGCATGATGTCGGCTCCGACACAGATCACCTCTGCGTCCGCTGCTGGGCTTGCTGAGCCGAATATTTCGATATCCCACTGGGTGAAGTAACGGTAGCGTCCGAACTGAGGTTCATCGTACCTCCAGTTTCCTCCGATAGCCGCGTATTTTATCGGTTCGGGAAGGTCTGTTCGAGAGGTAACCATACGGGTTAAACCTACCGTCAGATCAAATCTGAGGCCGAGGTCGCGGTCCGATTTGTCTTTGAACCAGTAAATTTCATTCCGAATCGCAGGGCCACTCTTGGCCTCAAGGGTTTCCAGGTTCTCAATCGTTGACGGTTCAACTAGTTGGAAGCCATATCGAGCTACGACTTCGCGGATTCTATCATACAGCCAAAGTCTTCGTGTCATCTCTTCAGAGTTGATGTCTTTCATACCGCGAGGAAGTGAGAACATCTCTGGCAATGATTTCACCTATCGGAAGCCGATGAGGCATAGCTATCCTATAACATAGCGCGTCGGGGCAGCTACTTGGCGAAGAACCGCAAGGAAATGTCTGAGGTCAAGGAGGTGAATCTCTATGGCTAAATCGATAGTGTGAAAAATATGTTTCATACTAAGAAGGAATTGTGAAAACTGATGCCGATACCTCGTGATTTCGTTGGGTACGGGAAAGTCCCGCCAAAGGCGCGTTGGCCCCAGGGCTGTAGGCTCGCGTTAACTTTCGCGGTGAATTATGAAGCTGGGTCTGAAAGGTCTGTTGCCTTTGGAGATCAGGGTCCAGAAACTTTTGGTGAATTCCCAGCGTATGGAGCGCCGCCAAAACGTGACTTGGCGATAGAGTCAATCTTCGAGTATGAGACACGAGTTGCGATTTGGCGGATATTAAGGGTATTCGAGAAATATGGTGTGAAAACGACATTTTTTGCGACTGCGAAGACGCTAGAGACAAATCCTGAAGCTGCGAAGGAAATTGTTCGAATGGGACATGAGGTCTGCAGCCATGGGTACAGATGGATTGAACATTTTACGCTGTATGTTGAGGAGGAGCGTGAAGTGATCAGGAAGGCTGTTGAATCAATCAAAAAGGTAACCGGCCAGAGGCCGGTAGGATGGTACTGCAGAGAACCTAGCGAGAACACGATCGAACTGCTCGTCCAGGAGGGTGGATTCCTTTACGGCTCAGATGTTTACAATGACGATTTGCCGTATTACGTGAAGGTTAACGGGAAGAATTTCCTACTAATTCCTTATACGCCCGATGTGAACGATTTTCATTACTTTTCAAATCGATTCAGTAACTCCGACGAATTCTATCAATATCTGAAGGATTCATTTGACCTGCTCTATGAGGAGTCTAAGAAGAATCCGAAACTTATGAACGTGGGTCTACACGTGCGGATATCTGGAAGACCGGGCAGGACCGTTGCTGTGGATAGGTTCCTAAGGTATGTGAAACAGAAACGCGGAGTCTGGATCGCGCGAAGGGTCGACATCGCAAAATTGTGGTTAGATAAGCACCCCGCACATTGAGGCGAACATCGCTATTTATACACTAGTACAACTCTCTGCAGAAGGATTCGCATGGCCGCATCCAAATCACGCGAGCTCGGCTCAGGAGTAGCTGCGGGGCTTGTCGCTGGAGGTTTGGTAGCGACAGTTCTCAGCATTGTCAACTTTTCATTCGCCGCGCCTGTTGGTGCTTTTATAGGTGGGGCGGTAGCAGCATATGTGGTCTATGGGAAGATTGGACCGGCAACCCTTGCGGGAGCATTAGCTGGGCTGCTCAGCCTGCCGTTCTTTCTAGGCCTTTCCCAAGTTTTTGTGATCTTCGGAGTTATTCCAATCCCTCCTGGACCCCAACCAACCATGGCGGAGCTTCAGACGGCAGTGCTCGCGATCACGCTCATGGACGTTCTGGCTGGGGCGGTAGCGGGTTCAATATTGGGAGCAGTCCATCACCCTCCTCAAGTACCAGCGGCTCCAGTCTCTACTTATCCACCTGACCAGGCAAAGTACTGCGTTCAATGTGGTGCGCAATTTCCTCGTGGAACGTTGACTTGCCCTCACTGCGGGGCGAAGCAGCCGGAAATGGTGCCTTTACGCTAGACGTGCAATGAACTAAGTGTATAGTAGACGATGTCGGTTCGTCGGTCGACAACCGCGAGGATCAATTCTTTCCTCTCCCTGTCCGCGAACACGAGAAGTTTAGACAGCTTCTTGAGGCTTGCTTCTCCACCCTCGTAAACTATTGAGATCAATCGCCTCATCGGACCCTTTCCATAAATATCGAAATCAAACATCTTACTTGATTCTCGAACAAGGTATCCTCGGTCCCTCAAATCCCGATACACAAGGTATTTGATCCAAATCGCTGGCTTTCCTACCGAAAATCTCCGAACCAGATCTCGTAGGGTAAGCTCATGCTTATCGCGTTTATCAGTGATAACTACCCGCTGCTTCTCGTGAAGGTAGAATGATTCGTAAGCGGTCAGCACGAGCTTATTGCCTTTGAGGTCGCCGAATCCCCGGTCACGAAGCTCCATGAGCTCAGGCCTATATGGAATATACGTAGATCGGGAATCGCATACCGCTTCCCAAGGCGTAAATGGCGTCTTCTCGTCATTGGGAGGCTTTGTTTCCTGCGGTACGCTCTCCAAAATCATCGCTCTGACAGCAATAGTCTCGTTGGCTTAATGCTTTTGCCAACTCGCGGCAATGTTTACGAAAGGTAATTTTACCAACGCAACGCTTGTTTTAGTGACCGCGTTTGCTCGATTTTTCCAAAGTGAAGACTGTTGAGTGGATCAACGAACGGGTTAGAATGGTGGATCAGACCAAGATTCCTCGCAAGTTCACCTATGTAACCCTCCGTAATTACCGACAGGTTGCCAGGGCAATCCAGAAGATGGTGGTGCGAGGAGCGCCCGCAATTGGAGTGGCAGCCGCAATGGGAATCGCCTTAGCAGCTAACTCTAGTACTGCAAAGGATCAGGATCGGTTCATGGCAGAATTGAGGAAGGCAGGAACTGTACTCTCTGACAGTCGCCCCACTGCGTGGAACCTATTTTGGGCGGTTGACCGGATGCTTCGAAAGGCAGAAGCCACAACGGGAAGCACCAAGGCGATCGCTGAGGAGCTTGTTCTAGAAGCTCAACGGATTGCCGTTGAAGATATCGAATCGAACGAGAAGATTGGAGAGTTTGGATCCTCGCTTATCAATGATGAAGACAAGGTGCTGACGCATTGCAATACGGGCACGTTGGCCACGGTGAGCTACGGAACCGCGCTAGCCCCAATTCGTACTGCCGTCCGTCAAGGGAAGAATGTTAGCGTTATCGCGACAGAGACGAGACCTCGCCTTCAAGGAGCAAGGCTTACTGCCTTTGAACTTCTGAAGGATCGAATTCCGGTCACTCTCATCGTCGATGGTGCTGCCGGCTATGTAATGAGTCAGCGGATGGTACAGCTTGCAATAGTTGGGGCAGACAGAATCACTTCCAAACTAGTAGCGAACAAGGTGGGCACATACTTGATCGCGTTGGCAGCGAAAGAGAATAATATTCCGTTCTACGTGGCGGCTCCATCGTCAACATTTGACCTGGCAAGATCAGACCAAGTGGAGATAGAGGAGAGAGATCCGCGCGAGGTTACTCATGTGGCAGGAAGAAGAGTTCCGCCTCGCGGAGTGGCAGTCTTCAACCCTGCTTTCGATTTGACCCCGGTTGAGTTAGTTGAGGGATTTATAACAGAAAAGGGAATTTTGAAGCCGGCGGACGTAGCAGGTTGGCTCTAGCCGACTTCCTGCAATGGTTTTTTGCCTATTTGGAGTACAATTTCCACTGGACAATGAGTGACTGATTCGACCTTGCTCTTCCAGTCCGCACCCATGCCGACAAGAGCATACATGCCTGTCACTTCTGCTTTGGCCTTCTGAACGATCCTGGTCAATGCGATCTGTGTCTCGCCGCTATCGATTACATCGTCCACGATCAGCACACAATCTCCTTTTCGGAGTGCGTCTCTCGGAACGAACAGGCTGATCATGATCGCCGTCTTGCTTGGGATATAGACTTCTTCTATGAATTCACGTACTCCCACTTCCCTATTCTTCTTAGCAATCACCAAACCGACGCCTAGTCTGTGCGCTAAGAGCGCTGCGAGTGGTATTCCGTCTGTTGCGGCGGCCAGAACTTTAGTGATTCGCATTCCCGCAAATGCGTTTACCGCATGCTGTACCGCGCGTTCGAGGAGCAGCGTGTCAGAGATCAAGTGGGTATTATCGAAATAGCCCTGGTCATCAAACCTGATTCTTTGTTGAATTTCGCCTTCAAGTCGCATTATCTTCTGAAGTGTCCGATTGATGTTCTGTGCCCTATCAATGGTGGGCAGAACATGCCCTTTCACATACCTGCTGAGAACTGTCTCAGGTAACCCGATTATCTGGGCGAGTTCTCTATAGGTATAGTAATTCTTCGCTAAATTCAACAGCTCAATCGTCATGAGCTTATATTTGAGATCTGAAATGCGGGAGCCTGCTCTCAATCTATAGCCTTCCTGACCTTGACAAGTTAAGACATTCACATGCCCGTGCTGAGTAGTATTAATACTTTCGACATGGATTGACACAAAGAATGGGGTGACTATTGCCGGCTTTCTACAACTCCTTTGCTATCTTGGTATCTTCCTTGATACGGACGACGCGTTTTCATGCTAAGTCCGTGAATTACGAGTTGTACAAATCGCTCTCCATGGGTCATAATAAAGTCGGCAGATGCGGAGTTGTAAAGCATTATAGTAAGCTGGCCACGGAATCCGGGGTCAACCAGGGCAAGGCTTGCGATGACTCCCAATCTTGCCAGCGAGGAACGGATATGGAGGGTCCCAACCATATCGTCTCCTAACTCAACTCGCTCTAGGGTCCCTGCAAGCGTACTACACCCTGGCGAAATGCGAATATCGGACGCAGCGCGCAAGTCGTAGCCGCCGCCATTCAAACAGCCAACTTCAAAGGGATCTAATACGAGGGATCCCTCACTGAGGCATCTCTGAATGTCTACGTCGGATAGCACCGTCAGTTCACCCTCACCTTCCTGGTTCCGAAACCTAAGCGGCTGGGAGCTCGTATAACTGGTTATCTAATCGCGTGCAAGTAAACTGAGGATTTATCCGAGCATCAAATTCAGATAGGGCCCATTGGCAGGTTGCTGATACCATGCTACTTCATCATCTCTCTGTTGCTCAAAACTCAGCATACCTGGACCCGAGACTACGTTTGTTCCCGCTAGAGTGCAGAATTATGCGCGCTTAGGAACTCATTGAATTGGACAAGTGAGCGTCACGGGTCCCGTGGCGCCTAACTGTGGTATCGGTAGTATCTCTGCCTTTGAGAAACTGGTGATCGAGGCCCTCCAACCGGCGATTGACCAAGAAGTTGGGTGCGCATGCCACGGTCTTCATGATAATACAGAGGAACCACAAAATCTGGGTTTTGGGTGCCTGTGCGTGTTCCGGTTGCCGTAGTGCTTGAGAAGCAAGTTATGATTCACCATCGCTCAACCAAACGTTTTATACTATTCCATATGAAACCATGACAGTAACCCGACTACACGTAATCTCGCGCACCTTGTGTTAGTTACGAGGATCATCAGAAATCGGAGATAAGGTTGGCTGATCCCCTCACGATTCCTTATACTGGTCAGAAATCGCACAAGCTATCCATTCAATCCATCGACCCAATTCCATTACCCATTGTGAGAGAATCCAAAAATCTCCAGAGCTTGCAGAGAATAGCTAAGAACCAGCTAGGATGCACGATGAAATCATCCTTCATGGTCCTATCGTTTCAATCAAGCGCTTCTATTCCTGAACTCAAAGTTTCAACTCGCGGACTAATAGACATGCCAAACATGCGACTTGTCTCACTCTTCATCTAATGTAATGACAAGAAATTACGAGTCCGATAAGAAACCATATACCTGATCATCTTATAATTGCGTGTCCAAGGGCCCGTAGTCGAGCCAGGATTAAGACACAGCGAGTCTCAACTCGTGTAAGCCTTCGGAGCTAAAGCGATGAAAGCCTGGGATCCGGGGTTCGAATCCCCGCGGGCCCGCCACCCTACTTAGCCGATCGGTTACTTGTAGAAGTCCATTTTTGAGTCCGAGCGCACAATCAAAACAGTTACAGACTTGCATTAAATCGACGGTGCAATTTCAGTGAACCCGTCTAGTTCAGCCTCCTCAGTCTAGGTTTCGACGTCCAGCGTAATACCGCCCAGAGCAACAGTAAGATCCCCAGCTTTTCACTGTTCGACAAGTCAGAAACTGCCAATTCCAGAGAGCCTTGGAGAAAAGTGTAAATTGGCATTGTGGAAACGCTTGGTTCGGATCTGCATTTGCATCAACGTGCCATAATGCTAAGTATCACGCTCCTCATCCTAGCTCTCTTTTCCCAAGTCAATATCGCTGTACGGGCCGAACCTGTTCCGCACGTTGGGAGGTCGATCTCAATTCCGATTAGAGTTATCTTGGTGGGTTTCAGTCAAGACCAGATAATTCCTTCTGATCTCGTCACGGGAACGAGCGGGTCGGTTTTGCCCAATTCAATTCCTCAGGCAGATCTTAGCACTGGAAACGACACTGGTGACGTCTTCAAGCCGGTTTACCACTTCATTTTGGCCCCCTCGTTTTTCAAGGGGAAGTTCGAAAATTACCTAAACTCAATAGCACAAACCAAGACCGGTAACAATCCATGGTTCTTTCAAACAGTGAAAGATCCACAAAATTCTGAATATCTTGATCAAGTGCCTGTATCCGTCACATATGTGGTGTATGATGCCAACAAGGTTGAGGATTGGCTTTGGAATAATAGTGAGAGTTTTGGCGGTATCCAATCTAATGGTTGGACGATCATAATATCGTACTTGCCTGATTTGCCATCTATAAGCTTCCAAGATGTCCACGACTTCCTGAACACCAACGGCAAGGCGTCGCTATCAACTACCCCACACTACTACGGTCTCAATGTGACAAGTCCAGATCTTGGCTACCAATATCGGTACAGGGATTTCATGGATGCTTGGGGTGGTCATCATAGGATGTGGTTTGTTGATCTTAGCGCGGGGCCCGTCTTTAACTCACAATGGGAAGATTTGCCGCTTCAAGTTTCGTTGGGGGATAACCATATTGATCTATCGTCGGATTTTGGTCATCATTGGCTGACTGGGTACGTTAGCGATTACGTTACGCAAGCTACGTACAACTTCATTGCTCAAAGCTTTGTGTACTACCCGTACTACGCTAAGAACTACCATATCGACGTCTACATTCTAGATGATCGCAACCAGACTGATATGACTGCGTTGCCGATAGAGAGCACTGTTAACAAGAGCATCATCCAATCAGCCTTTAACGACTTGGTTCCATACTCGCACGTGACGGTAAATATTACGTTCCCAAAGGTTTCCCCCGATCTTGATTCACTTATCAAAGCAAATTACCTGTATGTTGATTCATGGATTCACGGCGCTGTCTTCGCTTCACCTCAGAGATACGGAGTAATTAACCTCAGACCCATATACAACTACATGCTAGCTCACATCACGCAGTTTGAACGGGCGCCTTTCCTCAAAGCTGATACCATGACGATTCCTGTCTTCGCGTTCGCGTTCAGCAATGAAACATTCTTTACAGATCCGAACAAGGCGGACATCGGCTTGGTGGGAGAGATCGATTACGAGACTGGCGCGCTTCTTGGGGAAGCCCTTCCACAGTGCGTGATGATCAGCTACAACCAGTGGGAGTTCATGAGAGGTGACTGGGTTACTCCACAACAATTGGGCAAAGGTATAGGATTCACGCAGACGATCGTACACGAAACAGGTCACGAATTTGGATTGATGCATCCTCACGAATATGGGGACATCGGGGATTTCATTGCGTCCCCGATGGGTTACTTTGCTGACGACTATAGCTTCAACCAAATAGACAAGGACACGATACAACGGGCGCACGTAGATCAACTCTACTCGATTACAAATGCGTACCTCGCCAGATCAAATTCGACTACACAGAACATTGCAAGCCAATCGAAGACCGATTTGGATCAGACCCTAGCGGCCAGTGAACAGATGAATTACACAGAGGCCCTGCGTTCTGTGTTAAACGCTTACCAACTGGCGAGCCAAGTGGCCGGAAACCCGCCACTCTATGGCACTAGTGCCTGGAGCACGCAATCTCCTGTGCAATTCGTTGCGCTATCACAATCTCAGACTGAAGAGACCTCAATAACCCAAACCGTACTAACGACGTCAACTAGGGTTTCATTATCCCACCGACTAACTGGAGTGGCTATACTTGGCATTTTGATCGCGGTGGTAGTAGTGATCGTGATACTGGGAAAGAGAAGGGCTAGCATGAAGAAAGCCGCAACCCTGGAGACTCCCATCATGTATCCGGGAAGCATCACCCAACCAGCCGTCTTCTGTACTTCGTGTGGAGCCAGACTCACTTCAGGAGCGCGGTTTTGCGGTGAATGTGGCGCGCGTCGAGAGTAGACGCACAAGTTCGGAACGTCGCGGACAAGTACAACCTTATCATTCGCGCCAAATCGTAGACGATGATGGATTGTGAATCGAGTTGAGATGGCGTGCTCTTATTCTCGGTCTCCTAATTATCGTTGCGGGAGTGTACGTTTTCAATCAGGGCACTCAAATTCTCACTCCTCTTGCGGAAGTGACGGGGCAAATGTCTGCAGGAGTAGTAATGACTCCGGTCGTTTCATCAACGTTGCTATCTGTGCCAGGATCGAACTACACTTACTTGATGGCGAACTTGAAGCGAGGTGTCATGGTGAATGGCCTCGTGCAGGTTGAAGCGGGAAGCCAAATTGGGTTCTACGTCATGAACTCTGGCAATTTCACGCAATGGCGCAGCGGAAATCCCTCTACGGTAGCTCTTGCCAATCCCGCCATAAGCAGCTATAACTTCACATTTGTGCCCGACGTGGATGGACCCTACTACTTCGTCTTCAGCAACCAAGACGCTGGGCATAAGAACGTCATCTTCTCTCTGGATAGTGTAGCATTCACGAGGACTCCAAGTCCATTTATTCAGTATGCAGCCTTCGAGATTATTCTGGTAGGGTTCCTGTTCGTAATCGTTGGAGTCACTACTGGTAAAACGAAACCAAAATCTTGGAAGGAAGCTGCGACCGTTACTGAGGGAAAACCTGCGAAGTGTAAATTCTGCGGAAAGGAGGTAGCTACAGGGGAACTGTTCTGTCCACAGTGTGGGCGATCTCAAAACTGATTACTCCACCCTCCGAAATATCCCGTAGAAGAGCGCCACCGACGCAACATACAAACCTGTACACAGATAGAACGGGAGATTAAGGTTCCCCGAATTGAGGAGAGACCCACCAACCACTGTGCTCGCCGCATTCGGAAGTCTCCAGATGACCACATTGAGCGATGACGCAGTAGCTCGTTCGTCCTCCGCGATTAAATTCATAATGAATGAGTCGGACAAGGGGCTTGACATATTCATCAAAGTGGAACGAATCACGTACAAAGCGGCGGCAATCTCAGGATTCGGACTGAATGGCATCACTACTAGGAAAAATGTCGAGAGGAGTTGTGTCAAGACGATACCCCTCACCAGCCCGAACCGTTTGGAGATACATGGGGAGAGTGCTGCGGCTAATCCCATCACAATGTACGTGACGGCGAGCAGCGGGCCGGAGAACACGTCTGTTGCGTTGAAGCGAAGGTAGAACCATGTCGGTATGAGTGGAATAATCAGGCCTGCTCCGAGACCGATCAGTAAGTTCGCGGCTGAGAATTTGGCTATGACTCCGAGGGATTTGCGTGGCAGGATTTCATGTCTAGAAATTTCAGGTTTGGTCTTAGTCACCCATTTGATCACTGAGATTGGAGTCAACAGACTTAGAACGCTAAGCATGACGAAGAAGACTCTGTGAGCCGTGTCCAGACTCAAGGGTAGGAATGGAAACATTCCAGGAATGGCGCTCCCAACGCCTGAGGCCACTGTAAAGATCATGAAGGATAGGCTGAACGTTGCCGGCCTTGTGTCTTGAGTTGTACTAT
>Ga0187780_10000915_pt1 | contig 21932 bp, 15 predicted proteins | sample 1015_Q2_SP10_20__FD_132429 | JGI IMG/M metagenome (GOLD analysis project Ga0187780, IMG submission 132429) | Tropical peat soil microbial communities from peatlands in Department of Meta, Colombia - 1015_Q2_SP10_20_MG | ecosystem: Environmental > Terrestrial > Soil > Wetlands > Peat | place... | reverse complement strand
GTTTCATCGCCGCAGGTTCCTGGGGACGCACCTGGTACGAACACATGCTGGAAAATGAGCGCGTTCGCCTGACCACGGAAGGCAAATCCGCCTCCGAAGTGAATGACGCAATGAAAATCTTTGCGACGTTTTATGATCTCTACCTAATTCAACGCCAGACGCCCGGCGAAATCCTCACTCAGCATCCTCAGTGGAAAGATCTCTGGTACGACGCGCCCGACGGGCAGTATGGCCGACCCGCAGCTTTCTACCAGCAGCTTCAGGCGCTCAACCTGGGTCAGCTCTGGCAAAACGTGGATGTGCCCGTCCTGGCCATTCGCGGTGGCGCCGACAGTGTCATGAGCCGCGCCGACAGCTCCGCGATCGCCGACATCGTGAACCACGTGCATCCCGGCAAAGCCCGGTACGTCGAAATTGAGGGGATGACCCACGGATTTGAAGTCGATAAAAAATTCTGCGCGCCCGTGATTCCGCTCATTCTGGAATGGGCGAAAACCCAATTGGCGATCGACAAATGAACCGAGCCGCCTTTGCACGTGCACCGAATGGGGCGGTTTGCAGCCCCTTTTTGAACGATATTCATCGCATTTTCATCCATGCGCCCATTTGTTGTACGATAGTCGCCTGCAAAAAGGGAGGTCCCCATGGCCATCAGCTTCACCCTTAACGGCAAATCCCAGTCCGTCGACGTCAGCCCCGACATGCCTCTGCTCTGGGTGCTTCGCGACACGCTGAACATGACCGGCACGAAGTTTGGCTGCGGCATGGCGTTGTGCGGAGCCTGTACCGTTCACATCGACGGAGAAGCCACGCGCTCCTGCATCACTCCGATTTCCAGCGTTGCGGGCAAGAAAGTCACCACCATCGAAGGGCTGGCGGCGGATGAAAGCCATCTGCATCCCGTGCAGCAAGCCTGGATGGAGGAAGATGTTCCGCAGTGCGGCTACTGCCAGTCCGGGCAGATCATGTCCGCCGTCGCCCTGCTCACGAAGAAGCCCAACCCGACCGACGCCGATATCGACGATGCCATGAGCGGCAACATTTGCCGCTGCGGCACGTACCAGCGTATCCGCAAGGCCATCCATCGCGCCGCGTCCGCTGCGGGCGGCAAGGCACACTCTGCCGCATAATTCCGTTTAGCTGATTTCTCGCAATCTTCCCGAGGTGTCCCATGGCAACTGCTTCCGTCGTGAACCGCCGTGATTTCCTGAAAACGAGCGCAGCGAGCGGGGCGGCGCTTGTCATTGGCTTCCATCTCTCTCCCAGCGCCTTTGCCAATACGGCTGAGGACCAGGAAGAAAAGCCCGTCAATCCCTTCGACGCCTGGGTGCGCGTCACCCCGGACAACAGCGTGACGCTCATCCTCGGCAAATCCGAGATGGGTCAGGGCGTTTACACTTCGCTGCCAATGATCCTCGCGGAAGAGCTGTGCGTCGATTGGAAGCAGGTTCATATCGAGCAAGCGCCGACGAATCCAAAAATCTATGATCACGGCACTGGCGGCAGCGGCAGCGTGGCAGGCTCCTGGTTGCCCTTGCGCCGTGCGGGCGCCGCTGCGCGAGAGATGCTCATTGCCGCCGCGGCTATGAAATGGGAAGTTTCCCCGGATACATGTAAGGCCACCGATGGCACAGTCGTGCACGGGCATCCGCCGCGCCGCTTCGCATATGGGGAGCTCGTGGAAACAGCCGCCAAGCTCCCGATTCCTGATCTTCACAAAGTTCCGCTCAAGAACTCGACTGACTTCACCGTCGTCGGCCATGACACCCATCGTTTTGAATCGCGCGCCAAGTCCACCGGCGCGGCCAAGTTCGGTATCGACTCGCGCCGGCCTGGAATGTTGTTCGCCGTCGTCGCGCGCTGCCCCGTCTTTGGCGGGAAGCTGGTTTCGTTTGACGCAGCGAAGGCCAAAGCCGTCCCCGGCGTGCGTGATGTTGTGGCCTTTGAAACCAAAGGCCGTGGTGCTTCCACTACGGGCGGCGTTGCTGTTCTCGCGGACAATTCCTGGGCCGCCATGCAGGGCCGCAATGCTCTCGAAGTGAAGTGGGACGAAGGTCCCGCAGTGAAGGAATCTTCCGAAGAGTTGCACAGACAGTTTCTCGAGAATGCCGCAAAAGGCGGAAATGTCCTTCGCAATGATGGCGACGTGAACGCTGTGCTCGCCGCCAGCAAGAAAAAGATCGAAGTGGCTTACGAATTCCCGTTTGCCGCTCACGCCTGCATGGAGCCGATGAATTGCACGGTGCAGATTCGGCCGGATGGCGCGGAAGCGTGGGTCCCCACGCAAGCGCCGCAATGGGCGCAAGCCGTCATCGCGGAGGCCGCTAAGCTTCCGCCTGAAAAAGTCATCGTCAATACGACCCTCATGGGCGGTGGATTCGGACGCCGCTACCAGGCCGATTTCGTCATGGAAGCTGCCCAGGTCGCCGCTAAATCCGCGGGCAAGCCCGTCATGGTTCTCTGGACCCGCGAAGACGACATGCAGCATGGTTTCTACCGCCCGGCGTCCTATCACAAGATGCAAGGCGCCCTCGATGCCAATGGGAATCTCGCTGCGTGGAAACATTTTCAGACCTCCACTTCGATCGCCGCCAAGTGGAGCGAGAAAGGCATGAACGATCCCGGCCTCGGCGAATTTGGCAGCGGCGCGACGATTCCCTATGTCACGCCAAATATTCGCCTCGAATACACGCACGCGGAATCAAGCATACCGCGCGCCTGGTGGCGTTCCGTCGAGCATTCCAGCAGCGGCTTTGTTGTGGAGAGTTTCATTGACGAACTCGCAGCTGCCGCCGGCCAGGATCCCCTGGCCTTTCGTTTGAAGCTCATCGGCGCGGACCGCAAGATTCCACAATTCGGCCAGGACCGCGGTGATTATCCCCCGCTCAATACCGCCCGCCTCAAGGGGGTTTTGCAACTTGCCGCCGAAAAGTCCGGGTGGGGTCAGCCGCTCCCGAAGGGCCAGGGGCGCGGCATCGCTGCGTTCTATTCTTTCAACTCCTACACTGCTGCCGTGGCCGAGGCCAGCGTTCAGAATGGTGCGGTAAGGGTGCGCCGCCTGGTGTATGCCGTCGATTGCGGTCGTCCCATCAATCCCGACGGAGTGCGTGCGCAAGTCGAAAGCGCAGCCATCTACGGCCTGTCCGCCGCGTTGCATGACGCCATCACCATCAAGGATGGACGCGTCGAACAATCCAACTTTAACGATTACGACATGCCCCGCATCAGGGAGACTCCTTTGACCGAAGTGCACGTGGTGATGAGCAAGGAGGACCCAACCGGCATCGGCGAGCCTGGATTGCCGGTAGTAACTCCAGCCGTTTGCAACGCCATTTTTGCCGCCACAGGAAAACGGATCCGGCGGTTGCCCATTCGCCCGGAAGACCTCGCCTGATTCCCGTCTTCACGGCCTCGATTTGTTTCTAACGCCGGAATTGTGCACAATTTCAGCTATCTCGATTGGGAGGCTTGCATGTCCCCTACAGCAACGCCTGGAGTTGGACTCGACCGCCGCGATTTTTTGAAGAAAACCACCGCCGGAAGTGCGGCCCTCGTCATCGGTTTTTATTTGCCGACGAAGTATGAGGCCCTGGCTGCCGCACCGTCTTCCGAACCGGCGAGCCTGAACGCTTGGGTGCGCATTTCCGCCGACGATACCGTCACCCTCCTCATCGACAAATCCGAAATGGGCCAGGGCGTTGTAACTTCGCTCGCCCAGTTGCTTGCCGAAGAGCTTGAGTTCGACTGGAAGAAAATCAAAACGGAGTTTGCTCCGGCCGCCCCAGCGTATTTCAATCCGCTTTTTGGCGTCCAGGGTACCGGTGGCAGCACCAGCGTCCGCGCTTCGTGGGAACCGCTCTCCAAGGCGGGAGCCGCTGCTCGAGAAATGTTAATCGCTGTTGCCGCGAAAAAGTGGTACGTCGAACCTTCTGCCTGCCACGCCGAAAATGGCGCAGTCGTTCACAACGCTACCGGAAAGCGCCTGACCTACGGCGCGCTCGTCGAGGATGCTGCAAAGCTTCCCGGGCCCGCCAGCCCGGCGCTGAAGGACCCCAAGAATTACAAATACATCGGCAAGCCGATCAAGCGTCTTGATACGCCGGCGAAAATTACCGGAAAAGCGAATTTCGGCATCGACGTTCGGTTTCCTAAGATTCAGCACGCCGTCGTGGCTCGCTGCCCGGTTTTTGGCGGCTCGGTGAAAAGCTTTGATTCCACCAAAGCCAAGGCTGTTCCCGGCGTGAAGCAAGTCATGCAAATTTCTTCTGGTGTTGCCGTCGTTGCCGACAATACCTGGTCCGCCATGGAAGGCCGCCGCGCTCTGCAGATCGAGTGGGACGAAGGCCCCAACGCTGCCGTTTCCTCTGATTCCATTCGCAAGCTTTATCTCGAAAGCGCCGAGAAAACCGGCGCCATCGCGCGCAAAGATGGCGATTTCGACGCTGCGATTTCCAGCGCCGCCAAGAAAGTCGAAGCTATCTACGAAGTCCCGTTTCTCGCCCACGCCACCATGGAGCCCATGAATTGCGCCGCCGATGTGCGCGCCGATAGCTGCGACATCTATGCGCCCACGCAGTTTCAAACCTTCAATCAAATGACTGGCGCACAAATCACCGGACTAAAGCCTGAGCAGATTCGCATTCATACCACTTTTCTGGGCGGAGGATTTGGACGCCGCGCCGAACAGGACTTCGTCGCCGAAGCTGTGCAAATCTCCAAGGCCACAGGCGCGCCGGTGCAAGTCACTTGGTCACGCGAAGACGACATGCAGCACGACTTCTACCGTCCCGCTGTCTATTGCAAACTGGTTGGCGGACTCGATTCGAACGGCTGGCCCGTGGCCCTGAAAAGCCGCATCGTTAGTCCTTCTATCATGTCCCGTTTCTTTCCGGGCTCGGTGAAAAACGGTATCGATGAATCCTCCGTCGAAGGTCAGGCTACCAGCAAATACGCCATCCCCAATTTCCTCGTCGAGTACGTCTTGACGGAAACCGGGATTCCCGTTGGTTTCTGGCGTTCCGTCGGCAATTCGCAAAACGGCTACATCACGGAGTGCTTTATCGAAGAGCTCGCCAAAGCCGCCGGAAAAGACCCCTTCGAATTTCGCCGCAAACTCCTGGAAAAGGCGCCTCGCCATCGCGGCGTGCTTGAACTGGCGGCGCAAAAGGCCGGGTGGGGCACTTCTCTTCCGGCGGGCCGCACGCGCGGCATTGCCGTGGTCGAGTCCTTTGGGAGTTTTGTCGCGGAAGTCGCGGAAGTTAGTTCCAACAAGAGCTCGGGTGAGGTGAAGGTGCATCGCGTCGTTTGCGCTGTCGACTGCGGCCGTCACGTCAATCCCGACATTGTCGCCGCCCAAATGGAAAGCGGAATTGTGTTCGGCCTCACCGCTGCTCTCAAGGGCCGAATCACGATTGCTAAGGGCCGTGTCGAGCAGAGTAATTTCAACGACTACGACATGCTGCGTCTGAACGAAATGCCCAAGGTCGAAGTTTACATTGTGCCTAGCAACGATCCGCCGGGCGGCTGCGGCGAGCCAGGCACTCCGCCGATCGCGCCCGCGGTGTGCAACGCAATTTTCACCGCTACCGGCAAGCCCATTCGCCGCTTGCCCATCCGGACCGAAGACCTGGCATAAGTCTTGAGCACTGTCATCCTGAGCGCAGCGAAGGATCTCAACTCTGCCTAACCCAACAGAAATGTATTGCAGGGTTTCTCCGAAAAACGAAACAATTTCTACAAACGAGTGCTCTCCATCTTTACTTACAACTTAAGACTTATTACTTAGAACCATTTCTGTTAAAAATAGCGCGTGCCTTTGACCTCAACTCTTATCGCCACGGTTCCGCTGGCCATATGGACTTATCTTTTTTTTGCGCGAGGAAACTTCTGGAATCTGCGCGAAGATGCCGGCGCGTCAAAGCCACTGGATCGTTGGCCCCGGGTTGTCGCTATCGTTCCGGCGCGCAACGAGGCCGAAACCATCGCCCGCTCGGTCACTTCTCTTACTAAGCAGGACTACCCCGGCGAATTTTCCGTGATCATCGTCGACGATCACAGCGAAGACGCGACTGCCGCGCACGCAATCCAGGCTGCAAGCGGATCCGACGCCGCGGCAAGAGTTGCTGTCCACCCAGCCTCAGAACTTCCGCAAGCCTGGACCGGAAAGGTCTGGGCTATGAACGAGGGTGTCAAGGCCGCAGCAAACAGAACGCCGGACTTTTTCTGGTTCACGGATGCGGACATCGAGCACGCGCCGGACACCCTCCGCCGGCTCGTCTGCCGCGCGGAAACCGATTCGCTCGACCTCGCCTCCCTCATGGTCCTGCTGCAAGCCAAGACATTTCCCGAGCGGTCGCTAATTCCGCCATTTCTGTATTTTTTCCTGATGCTGTATCCGCCCCAGTGGATTGCCAACCCTAAAGCGCGCACGGCCGGAGCTGCTGGCGGCTGTATTTTGTTGCGCCGTTCCGCGCTTGAACGCATTGGCGGGCTCATCGCAATCCGCAACGAAGTCATCGACGATTGCGCTCTCGCCCGCGCCATCAAAAAGTCAGGAGGAAAGATCTGGATGGGGCTCACGCGCGCCAGCGTGAGTCTCCGCAGCTACGGGACTTTCTCCGAAATTCGTGACCTCATCGCCCGCACCGCCTTTACGCAGCTTCGTTATTCTCTCTTCCTTCTTCTCGCCACGCTGGTCGCGCTTTTCGCCGCTTACATCTTGCCGTGGATCTCCTTCTTTCAGGGCGAAGATCCCGCATGGTTTCTTGCCGCTACCGCCGCGTCTCTCATGTCCGTATCTTTCGGCGTCACTGTCCGTTACCACAACCAATCTTTTCTCTGGGCGCTCACGCTTCCTTTCGCCGCCATTTTTTATGGTTACGCGACTTGCGTTTCCGCGCTGCGCTACTGGCTCGGGCGCGGCGGGCAGTGGAAAGGCCGGGCGCAGGCGCCCTCTGGTATCTGAGTACCGTCCGGAAGCATCAGAATAAGTGGTGATTCAAATCGATCTTTGTTATTCTTGGCGAATTGCAAGGTACAGGGCTGTATCCCGTTGGCCGCTGGCGGCCACCTGAAAAGGTAGGGAGCGGCACCGGAGGCCAGCATGAGCGTTGTTCCAAATCCTGGGAACGGCAAAATCACCGTCCCCGACCTCTTGCAGCGCAAATCGGCTGCGGGTTTCCCTTCCAAAACACAGAAAATCACCTGTCTGACGGCCTACGACTATCCAACGGCGCGCCTCGTGGATGAGGCCGGTGTGGACGTTATTCTTGTCGGCGATTCGCTTGGCATGGTCGTTCTCGGACATGAAAGCACGCTGCCGGTGACTCTGGAAGACATGCTGCATCACACCCGCGCGGTGCGGCGCGGCGCACGGCGGGCCCTGGTGGTTGCGGACATGCCGTTCGGCAGCTATCACACAGACACTTCCGAATCGCTGCGCAACGCCGTGCGCTTCGTGAAAGAGGCCGGCGCGGAAGCGGTGAAGGTGGAAGGCGGCGAGCGCCGGTTGGAATTGATTGCCCGGCTCACCGAAGCGGAAATTCCCGTGATGGGGCACGTCGGCCTGACGCCGCAGTCACTGCACGCGCTGGGCGGTTACCGCGTCCAGGGAAAAACGCCGGACACGGCGGAGCAATTGCTGCGCGATGCGCGAGCGGTGGAAGCTTCAGGAGCGTTCGCAGTGGTGCTCGAAGCGGTGCCGCGCGAACTCGCGGCGAAGATTACGACGGACCTGCGCATTCCTACGATTGGCATCGGCGCGGGGCCGGACTGCGACGGCCAGGTGCTCGTGCTGCACGACATGCTGGGATTGACGTTTAGCCCTTTGCCAAAATTCGCACGGCGCTATGCCAACGTTGGCAAAATTATCTCCAGTGCGGTGCGCGAATATTGCGCGGACGTCAGAGCGGGGATGTTCCCTTCGGATGCGGAGTCGTATCATGCAGCTCCGACTGGGAAGGAAGAGAAAGAAGCCCCTGTCAACATCGACGGTGATTGGTAAAAAGAGAACGACAAGCGACAGCAGATTCTGAATGTCTGGGAGGGAGAAATGACGCCCGAAGAAATGCGCACGCTCTACGATTACAATGCCTGGGCCAATCATCGCCAGATAGACGCTGCCTCCAAACTCACGACGGAGCAATTCGTCAAGCCGATGGGTTCGAGCTTCGGTTCGGTGCGCGATACCCTGGCTCACATTTACGCAGCGGAGTGGCTCTGGCTCGAGCGCTTTCACGGGCGCTCGCCTGTGTCGCTTCCGGACACGGCGCAGTTCAAGGACGTAGCAAGTCTGCAAGAAACCTGGAATGAACACGAAGCGCGGCTGCTCGGCTTTGTGCGCGGATTGACGCAAGCGGACCTCGAGCGCGTGATGGAATACAAAACCTTGAACTTCGGCGTGTACAAAAACCCACTGTGGCAATCGATGCAGCACGTGGTCAATCACGGAACCTATCACCGCGGGCAAGTCACAACGCTTTTGCGGCAGCTTGGGGCGCAGCCGGTTTTGACCGACCTCATGCATTTTTACCGGGAGCGCGCGGTCGCCGCAGGCGCGTAACTTTTCTCCCTCCCCTTCCTTGTGGAGATCATCCGAACCATCGCGTGGATGAAAGAGGTGGCGCGGCAAGCGCGCGCGGAGAGCCGCATCGTCGGGCTGGTTCCGACGATGGGCGCCCTGCATGAAGGCCATGCCTCGCTGCTTGCGCGAGCGAAACAGCAGTGCTCGCCGGTGATTGCTTCGATTTTTGTGAATCCAAAGCAGTTTGGCCCGAACGAAGATTTTTCCAAATATCCGCGCACTCTCGAAAGCGACGTCGAAAAGCTTAAACGAGCCGGGGTTGACGTACTGTTTGCGCCGGAAGCGGCAGAAATCTACCCAAAAGACTTTACGACACACGTTCAGGTGGACGGGCTGAGCGACCGGCTCGAGGGGCGGTCGCGCCCCGGACATTTTCGCGGCGTGGCCACCGTCGTGATGAAGCTGCTGCAAATCGTTCAGCCGAACTTCGCCTACTTCGGGCGCAAGGACGCGCAGCAGGCGCGCATCATCGCGCAGATGGCGCGCGACTTGAATCTCGATTCCGAAATTGTGGTTTGCCCCATCGTGCGCGAGGCGGATGGTCTGGCGCTTTCTTCAAGGAACGCTTATTTAAATCCCGAAGAGAGAAAAGCGGCTACGATTTTGTATCGCGCGCTGCTGACCGCAAAGCAGGAGTTGGCGGGAGGAGCGCGCGACGCATTGCACCTGCAAGCGACTCTGCACCGCATCCTTGGGACAGAAAAGCTTGCCGCAGTGGACTACGCGGAAATTGTGGACGCCGAATCGTTCGAGCCGGTGGTGCGAATCAGCCGCGCGTGCTACGTGCTGCTGGCTGTGTTCATTGGCAAAACTCGGTTGATCGATAATCTGTACTTCGAGCCGAGAGAGACCGACTCAGACGAGTTTGTGTTCCAGCTCTAGAAGCCTGAATTGCCTCGCGATCCTTGTAGCTGCCGATTGGGCTGAGCTACACTCGGGCTGAAAGAGAGGCGCCACGATGAAAGGTTCGGCAAAAGTAATCGAAGAACTCAACAAAGCGCTCCGGGAAGAACTGACGGCAATCAACCAATATTTCCTGCATGCCGAGATGTGTGAGAACTGGGGCTACGAGAAACTTTCGGAATATATCAAGATGCAGTCGATTGGAGAGATGAAGCACGCCGAGGCACTGATGGAACGGATCTTGTTCCTGGATGGATCGCCAACGATGAAGCCGCTGGAGTTGACCGTCGGGAAGAACGTGAAAGATATGCTGCAGAGCGATCTGGACCTCGAACTGGGCGCGGTCAAGGATTACAACGCCGCCATTCAGGTGGCGGTTGCGGAGAAGGATAATGGCTCGCGCGATCTCTTCGTGCAATTGCTTAAGGATGAAGAGGGCCACGTCGACTGGCTGGAATCGCAGATGCATTTGATCGAGGAACTTGGTTATGAGCGGTACCTGACCATGCAGATGGGTGAGAACGAAGAAGAGGAATAGTTCCGCGCGCGAGGAATGGCCGCCAAGATAGTTGACAGCGCTTCCAACCTAAGCACATACGGGTGGATACACGAAAATCTCTGGAATGCGAATCCCTATTCCTTTTCCTCGCTTGCTGTTTTGGATGGGGCTGGAGCGGACGCGGCCGGCGGAGTATAGCCCGCGTTCAAATGGTCGAAGTTCAAAATGGAATTGAAGACGAGGAAGTAGCTGCCCTGTGTTTCGGCGCGCCACATCGGATTGTTCGCGAAAAGCACGACGTGGCCTTTCCCGTGGGGAACGTCGACGACGGCGGGCTTCTCCGCAATTTCATTGGCGCCGGTGATCATGCCGCTGAGGAGTAGCTCTTTTTCCGCGGCGAAGCGCAGAACGACGCGCGGCTGCTGGTCCGGCGGAGGATTCACCCACCGGGCAAATTCGGCGAGGTCTTCGGGGACGTAAAGCTCCTGCTCGTGGGGAGTGCGCTTGACTGGTTTTTCCGGGGGCATGTAGGGGCGCGCCTGAATCACGTCGGGATCCGTGGCTGTGCCACGGCCGCTGGAGCGTCCACCGCCGCCCGGGCCTTCCTCTGGCGGCCCAAAGAAGCCGAAATTGCCGCCAATGGTGATGACCGGGCCTTGCCGGAAATAAACGTAAAGCTTGTCGTCGTAGCCATAAGTGATGGGGCTTTTCTTGTCATCGACGGTGGAGAGAACCACGCTTCCGGGCGCCTGCATGGTGCGAGCGTCGGAAACATTGACCATCTCGGTCATACCGCCGGCAACGGGAAGTGAAGCGCTGGCTTGCACGGCGAGGAGCAGGCCGCCCTCGCTAACGAAACGTTCAAGATTGGCGAGGCCTTCATAGCCGAGGCCGCCACGGATGTCCCAGGTCGAATCCAACCCAGGAGCGACGAAATTAGGAGTGTCGGCGGTGTTCTGCCAGGGGCGCGGGCTGCCGCGCATCGGCTGGCCGCGAAGGATGGAGCTGAGTCCGGCAGGGCCACCTCCGCCCATCGGTGGCAGGATGAGCACGTCAAATTTTTCGCGGAGATTGGGAGTTTCCCGAAGCCAGGTGTCCGCAACATAAGTGTAGGGGATTTTCAATTCTTCGAACGCGATGCGGAACCAGCCATCGTTCTGCGTGTTCTGCCAGTTGTGCGCGATGGCGATACGCGGAGCCGAGACGAGATGGGTGGCGACCGTGAGCGCTGTGTTTGTCGCATGAACGCGAATGCCAAGTTCCGCAGCGTTTTTTTCGAGCCCCGCGCGGTCGGCGTTGCGGACGATAAACGTGCCGGCGCCAAATTTGACGCCGTCCGCTTCGAAGGAATCTTCGGCGGCCTCCATCGCAACGGAGGCGAGGCGGAAACGCAGAGTCGCGAGCGTGTTGTCCGTGTTGTGCCGGATGAGGAAGATTTTTCCTTGGCCGTCGATGCCTCCCGGCACTTCGACCTTCGCGACCTTGTGCATCGGCGCGTCGAGAATGGAAACATCGGTGACGCGTGTCGTTTTCACGTTGCGCAGAGCGCCCAGCGTCCAGCCGGTGTCATCGTAGGAGCGGGGATCGCGCGGGCTGTAATACTGTGTGTCGAGGACCATGTCGGCGAGCCGGCTGTACGGCTGATCCATGCGGACAACATAGCTGCCCGCAGGAATGACGGTTTCTGCGGGCTCTTTTTCCTCTTTTGTTTTGGCGTCAGCGTCGGGTTTCTCTCGCGGCTTCTCCGCGGATTTTTCTTTGCGAGCGTCTGCGTCGCGCGCGGAATCGGAGGCAGGGATGCGAATTTCTTTTTCGGTGCGCTGCACCTCGATCCCTTGAAGCTGAAACAGACCCAGCAAGCTGGCTTGCTCCGCCGGGCGAGGATCATCGGCCGGAAAAACCCAGGCGGCGGGGCCTTCCATACGCGCTTTTGCGACGGCGCGCTTGCTCTTCAAATAGAAATTGTTGAGAAACTTCTGGCCGTTTGAAGCCACGTTGTTCATGCCAAAGAGAATTGCGCTCTCCTGCATGTTGGTATTGTCGCGGGCGGACCATTTGACTTTCGGAAGCGGAGGATTGGGGCGGTACCATTCGCGGCTGGTGTCGGGCGGGCGAAGCGTGCGCACGCGCGTGTCGGCGCCGCCATTGCCAAACGTCTCATAGAAGCGGCCAATCGAGTTGTGGTTGTTGGCGATGGAAAGCAGGTAGTTCGGTGCCCACCCATCGTAGAAACCGTGGGTCCAGACACCAATGACCCCGCGCTTCGTCATCTCCTCAATTTCATGGTAGGCCATCTCCTGCCACTCGCTGATAACGATGGGGTCGAGCCAGGCATTGTACGGACCCGTGCCGGTCATGATGTAGAGATAGGGAACGGATTCGTGGAGGTCGTGCATTACGGTAGGATGCCAATCGAGATAGGTCTTGAGCATGTTGCGCGAAAGCGCCAGGGTGACGCCGAGATTGTCGCGGTTGTTGTCGTGCGCGACGTAGTGGCCCCACCAGATGAGCGGGTAGGGCGGCTGGTCGGGATGCTTTTTGTGCTGCAAGTAGATATCGACCATACGATCGTGGCCATCGACTTCCACGATCGGAGTGATGAGAACGATGGAGTCTTTGCGAATGTTTTGGATGAAGGGCGTGTCTTCGACGGCAAGGCGATACGCGAGCTCCATCAGCATTTCCGGAGCGCCGGTTTCCGGCGAATGGATGCTGCCGTCAGCCCAATACATGGGCTTGCCCTCGGCGATGAGCTTTTGCGCTTCGGCGTCGGAGAGGCCGCGAGGATCGGCGAGGCGCGCGGTGATTTCTTTGAAGCGATCGAGCTTAGCTAGGTTTGCTTCGTCCGAGACGGCGGCGACGAGCATTTCGCGGCCTTCTTCGGAAGAGCCGATGCTCCAGACTTTCACGCGCGGACTCTTGCTGGCGAGCAGCCGGAAGTAGGCGTTGATGTCCTTTGTGTAATCGAGGACATCCGGCGCGCCGACAATGTGGTGCAGAAAGGCATCGGGCGGAGGGACGCAAGAACTGAGAGGGAGGTGGTCGACGAGTTCCGTGCTGAAGAAAGATTCCGTCGTGAACTCCTTGATTTTCTTGGTGTACTCCGCGTGATCGGTAACCGTGCAGGATTTGGATTGACCAAGGCTGGAAGAAGCAAGCAAACAGAGCGAGAGAAAGAATCCAGAAAGGATTCGAATCATGTGGCACCTCAGGGCAATAAAATCCGCCGGGGATTATACAGCGTATAAGCGAAGAAACCTCAGAGATTCAGCCGTGCGCAGGATGGCGGCGGCCGAATCCAGCGGCCAAGTAGCGTTTGGGCGTAGAGCCAAGCTGTTTGCGAAACATGGAAATAAAGGCGCTGGCGCTGTCATATCCCGATTCCAAAGCCGCAACGGTCACTTTTTCTCCGGAGGCCAGCAGCCGCAAGGCATGAAGCAGCCGAAGCTGCTGACGCCAACGCGCGAAAGTCATTTTTGTTTCCTCGAGAAAGAGGCGTTGGATGGTCCTCTTGCTGGCGCCGCACTGTCTGCATAATTTCTCCAGGGACTGTGAGTCTGCGGGATTCTCGGACAAATGATTCACAACCCTTACAGCTCTCGAATCTGATGGGTGGGGCAATTGCAATGGGACAGATTCGGCCACCTTCAACTGATCGAGAAGAATCTCGATTACGCGCCTTTGCGCCAATCGTTCCCTTTTCAGTTTTGGAAACTTGCAGGCATGGAGAATCAATTCCTTGAGCAGCGGCGAGACATTTACGACCAGGCACTTTTGCCGGAAGTTGCGCGCGAGCCCAGGCTGCAAGTAAAGCGTCCTTAAGGAAACCAGTCCGGTCATTGCTACGGAATGCGGCGTATGGGCAGGAATCCAGAGGGCGCGCAGGGGCGGGACCACCCAAACGGCGTGTTTGGTGCGCAGAGTCATAACGCCTTGCGAAGCAAACAACAACTGATCCTCGGGGTGGGAATGTTCGCGGATGACGTGTCCATCGGCAAGATCGGCAGAGACGCTTGCGACCTGAGCGAGGAGGCGGCCGTCGCGCGCGCGCAAGATGCTGTGGCACTTATGCGACATTTCTTGTCACGATAGCGAGAGAAAGAAAAGACCGCAAGTGCTATTTTCCAGAGTAGGAAGAAACCCCAGTGGAGGCATTCTATGCTTGCTTCAGGAAAGATGATCGGATTTATTCCAACCAAAGATTACGACAAAGCGCGCGCATTTTACGAAGGAAAACTGGGATTTCAGTTTGTAAGCCTGGATCAATATGCGCTGGTGATGAGAGTGGGCGGGCACATGGTTCGCATTGTGAAGCTGCCGAACTTCACTCCCGTGCAAGGCACGATCCTCGGCTGGGAAGTGGGGGACGCCACCGCAGCGGCAAGGTGGCTGACGGAAAGAGGAGTGTCAACAGAAAAGTACCCTTTCGCCCAGGACCGGGAACTCGGAATCTGGACGACCCCGAATGGCGACAGGATCGCCTGGTTCAAAGACCCGGATGGAAACGTCTTGAGTATTTCGCAGCACACTTCGTCCTAGATCGCCAGCCGGACGCATTAGTCCGCGGACCGCGCGACGCAAAACTCTTCGAATACACAGTTCTGACGAACCGAGCCTAGCTGTAGTGCTCTGCCGCGCCCGTCGTGTCGACGAAGATGGGGCGTTTGGCCTATGATTAGCGCCGCCCCGAACCCGTCAGGGCCGGTCCCAGGGGTGGGGCTTTAAGCGACACAGCAAATCCTACGGGACAACTCGGAGAGAGCACTCATGGAAGAACAACTCAGCCTGGATTTTTTGCGGGTGGTGGAGAACGCGGCGATTGCGGCGGCACGCACGATGGGCTTCGGCGACCGCCATAAAGCCGATGAAGTCGCCGTGGAAGCCATGCGCAAGACGATGGATTCTGTCGAGATGGACGGGACGATCGTGATCGGCGAAGGCGAGCGCGACGAAGCGCCGATGCTCTATATCGGCGAAAAAGTTGGCCTGGCTACGCACGCACCGAAGGCGCTGTTTCCCCAGGTGGATATTGCGGTGGATCCGTTGGAGGGAACAAATCTCTGCGCGACGGGCGCGGCGAACGCCATCGCAGTGCTCGCGGCCAGCGAGCGCGGCGGCCTGTTGCATGCCCCAGACCTCTACATGGAGAAGATCGTGGTGGGGCCGTCGTGCAAAGGCGCCATCGATTTGGACGCGCCGGTGGCGGACAACCTGAAATCGATCGCAAAACGGTTGGATCGCGACGTGGAAGATCTTGTAGTGGTTGTTCTGGACCGCGTGCGGCATGAGAAATTGATTGACGAAATTCGCGCGGCGGGCGCGCGCATTCGGCTGATTGGCGACGGCGATTTGTCGGCGGGAATTTCCGCTGCTGTGGTAGGAACCGGCGTGCACGCCGTGATGGGCACAGGCGGAGCGCCGGAGGGCGTGCTGACGGCGGCGGCGTTGCGCTGCCTGAACGGGCAAATCCTGGCGCGGCTCGTGATCAGCAAGCCAGAGGATGCAGAAAGACTCGGGAAGATGGGAGTGAAGGATCCAAATCGGATTTATGACACGGAAGATCTGGCGCCCGGCAAAAAGATGGTGTTTGCGTGTACCGGCGTGACGGACGGAAACTTGCTGAAGGGCGTTCGGTTTTTTGGCGAAGGCGTGCGCACCAGCTCGATGATTCTGACGTTCGACGACCGCCAGGTGCGGTTTATCGATTCCGTTCACCTTGAGAAGCGGCCGGACATCAAGGTGCGGTTTAACTAGTCCCGAAAAATCGAAAATAGGCAGCCTGCAGTAACAGGAATCCCGAACAGCTGACCTGAATCTGGACGTGTGGGCAGTAGTGCGAAACAGTCAACACACGTAGTCTCTTCCAACCAGTCTCGCCGCAGGAACCACTTCACCCCAGTAACCCACCCCACGGGTGTAAGGGTTTCAGAGAAGCAATGCGGCTCCTCGGGGAACGGAGGAGAGGCCCGTGAAGCGCTCGGAACTGATACTCGTGATGATGCTGGCGATTTTCGCCGGTGGCTGCGCCCAGTTTAGTGCCGCGGGTGGCGGCGGTGGTGGCACGGGAGGGGGCGGGGGATCACCGTTTTCGATCACGGTGACGCCCGCGAATCCAAACGTAGCGGGAGCGAGCCAGCAGCAATTCACGGCAAAGACCAGCGACGGCTCGAAGCCCGCATTGACCTGGTCGGTGAACGGAACAGCGGGAGGAAACGCGACGCTGGGCACCATCAGCGCGACGGGACTATACACCGCGCCGGAATTTCCACCCAACCCCAACACGATTACGATTGCCGCAACAGAAACGGCTGACAGTACCAAGTCCGGAAACACGCAAGCGACGCTAGGCAATCCGACACCACTGCTCAATGCGGTCGCGCCCCTCTCCATTCCGGTAGGAGCTTTCACGCTCACACTGACGGGAAAACAATTCGCGCCAGGCGCCACAGTCTATCTAGGGGCGACGGCGCTAGCTACAACGCTGGATTCGTCGACGCAGCTGACGGCGACGGGAACGGTCACCACGGCTCAGGTGGGAACTTTGAGTGTTTACGTGACGAACCCGAACCCGGGGTCGGCAAACTCCGGAAAGATCAACATTCAAGTTCTCCAGCCGAATTCCAACATTCAAATCTCCATTACACCGACGGCCGCAGTCGTCGGCGCGGGAAATCAAACGCAGTTTGTGGCCACAGTTACAGGAACGACGAATACCTTCGTGAACTGGGCGGTGAACGGAGTGCCGTATGGAAGCGACACTCTGGGCAGCATGGATGGAAACGGCAATTACACGGCGCCCACCGCCTTGGGCACGTTGACCGGCGTGACCATCACGGCCACCAGCCAAGCGGATACCACGAAGTCGGCGAACGCGACGGTCACTTTCCGGAATCCCGTGCCCACGCTGACCGCAGTGACACCGGGGACGCTGGGACTGGGAGCGTTTCAAATCACCCTGTACGGCACAGGATTCGTGAGCACGTCGGTGGTGAATTTTGGCGGTCAAGCGTTGAAAACGACTTACGCTAACGCGACGATGATCACGGCAGTCGGAACCGTGGCAGCTGCGGGCCAAGTTTCGATTTCTGTGACCAGCCCCGCACCGGGCGGCGGCACCTCCAACAGCCTGAACGTGACGGTAACGACGGCGGGGACACCCGTTTCCTCCTCAGCGGCAGTGCGATTCCTGGAGCAGTCTTCGTTTGGGCCGGATAGCGAGACTGTCAACCAATTGCAAGAATTGGGATTCGACACCTATCTGCAGAACCAGTTTTCTGCGACGGTCACACCCTACATGGATCCGCGATTGAACGACGGCGTCTACGACGTGGGACAGAGGTTTTATTTGAACGCGGTGGCCAGCGGCGATCAACTGCGTGGCCGCACACTGCTGGCTTTGAATGAATTGTGGGTCGTAGCGGGAGACAAAGTCAGCGACCCGCTGGGCTACACAAACTATCTACGAACGCTGGGGAAGGACGCGCTTGGGAATTATCAGGACCTGATGACAGACATCACCATGACGCCGGCGATGGGCCACTATCTCGACATGGTGGACAACGACGCACCGGCCCCGGGGCAGCACGCAAACGAAAACTACGCGCGAGAAATCATGCAGTTGTTCACCCTGGGATTGAATCAATTGAATCCAGATGGGACACCGGTGCTGGACGGCTCAGGAAATCCGATCCCAACGTATACGCAGAACGACGTAATGGACCTCGGCCGTGCATTCACCGGATGGACATATCCAGTGCAGCCCGGAAAAACGCCGCAGACCCATAACCCGGAATACTACGGCGGGCCGATGGTCGCGGTGGAATCGAATCACGATACCGGAGCGAAGACGATTTTGGGTCAGGCGATTCCCGCCGGGCAAACTGCGGAAGCAGACCTGGCGGCGGCGCTAAACATCATTTTCAACCACCCGAACGTGGGGCCATTCGTTTCGAGACAATTGATCGAGCACCTGGTGACCAGCAATCCGAGCCCGGCGTACGTGCAGCGAGTGGCGCAGGCTTTCAACAGCGGCACATTCAACAGCTACGGAACAGGCAAGCGGGGAGACCTCCAAGCGACGATCGCGGCCATTCTGCTGGACCCCGAAGCGCGCCGAGGAGACGTGGCAGCAACGTCGGTAGCGACCGACGGAAAGTTGCGCGAGCCCGTGGTCGTGGTCGTAAGCGTTGCACGAGCGTTCCATGCACAGACCGACGGCGGCGGCTTCACCTACGAGGCCCAGCAGATGTCCCAGGAAATCTTCTACCCGGCAACAGTATTCAACTTCTTCCCGCCGATCAATCCTATCGGGGTCGGGGGAACGACTTTGAACGCACCAGAGTTTGCCATCTTCAACACCATGACGAGCCTATCTCGCGCCAATTTTATCAACGATGCGGTGTACGGCTCGATTGGATCCAATACGCAACTGGATTTCAGCCCTGTGGTAAGCGCGGGGACGCCAGACCAGATGGTCGCGTGGCTAGACAACCTGTTTCTCCATGGCACCACGCCAGACCAAATGAAGCAAACAATTCTAACGGCGATCAGCGCAGTGGATCCCAGCGATACGAATGGGCAGGCGCAGACAGCAATCTACCTGTACCTCTCGTCGTCGATGTACCAGGTTCAGCACTAAAGCGAAGGAGCGAGCGATGACGCGACACACGCGAAGAGACATGTTGAGACTGGCCTGCTGTTCGGCCGCAGGGGCTTCGATGCTCGGGGGATTGAGCAAATTTGGATTGGTGAGCGCGTTCGCGCAGGGCACTACGGATTACAAGGCGCTCGTGTGCATCTTCCTGTTTGGCGGAAATGACGGGAACAACATGGTCGTGCCAATCGACTCGCGTTACGCTGGCTACCAGAGCGTCCGCGGGGCGCTGGCGATTCCTCAGGGCCAATTGCTGCCGTTGCAAAGCGGGAGCCAAGCGAACTACGGATTGCACCCGAGCATGCCGGAAATGCAGGGTTACTTTAATAACCAGAAAAATTTGGCAGTCCTGGCCAACGTAGGAACGCTCGTGCAGCCGACTACCCAGGCGATGTATCAGGCTTATCAGAACTTGCCAGAAAACTTGTTCTCGCATTCCGACCAGCAGGACCAGTGGCAAAGCGCGCAGTTGGCGGGTATTCCGCAATCCGGCTGGGCTGGAAAAGTGGCGGATTCGCTGCAAAGCGCCTACAACAGCGGGGCAAAGTTCCCGCCAATCCTCTCGGTCAGCGGCAACGCCATCTTTTGCACGGGCATCACGTCATCGCCGTTCACGATGGATCCCGGACAGACGCCGGGCCTTCAGGGATTTGATCCGTCCGCTGCCTCCCAAGCACGCTTTGTGGCCACACAGCAACTGTTGACGTTTGACAGCGGGTTGTCGCTGGTGCAGGCGGCGAACGCTGTAACGGGCCAAGCGGTGCAGTACAGCGTCGTGCTGGCCAATGCGCTGCAAAGCATCCCGCCGCTGCAGACCGTATTCCCCAAGGGGGACCTTGCGGACCAGTTGAAGCAGGTGGCGCAAGTCATCGCGGCGCAAAGCCAGCTTGGAGTGAAGCGGCAAATCTTTTTCTGCTCCTACGGTGGTTTCGATACGCACGGGGATCAATTGCCGCAGCACGTGCAACTGCTGACGGCGGTAAGCCAGAGCATGTCGGCGTTTTATCAGGCGACGGTGGAATTGGGTGTGGCAAACCAGGTCACGACCTTTACCGTTTCTGAATTTGGCCGAACCATGGAGCCGGGGTCGAACGGAGGCACGGACCATGCCTGGGGCAACCATCAATTGATTCTGGGCGGCGGGGTGAAGGGCAACACGCTTTACGGAACTTTCCCCGCACTGGCGCTGGGCGGGCCTGACGATGCGGATCAGAACGGACGCTGGATTCCGTCGACCGCGCTGGATCAATACGGAGCGACGCTGGCAACGTGGTTTGGCGTGAGCGCGGCGAATTTGCCGTCCATTTTCCCGAACCTGGCGAATTTTCCAACCAGCAATTTGGGCTTCATGGGATAAGCAGCGACAACGAATCCACAGAGCACAAGCACAATGCAAATACAATGGGGCCCTTCTAAAGAAGGGCCCCATTGATTTTAAAATTGGGTTACTTCTCGTCGGTAGTGATCGCCAGGAAGACGCGATCATCCACGGCGACGGAACGTGTGAAGTGAGTTGCGACGTCTCCACCCGCGATGGCGACGTGTTTTGCATTGCCGCTAATCGCGGGGCCAGCAGGCTTGGCAGTGGAATCAGAAGCATCTCCGGGCTCCAGGGATATGCGCGTGGTCCTAGGAGTGCAATTCGTTACGCCGAGGCAGGTGTCGCGCACAAAAACCTGGCGAAAGCCGCTGTTGATGGCGGGCGAAGAGAATGCTTCCGCAGATCCGGGTTTTGCGGAATGGCTGGAAGTGATGGCGAGGAATGCAATGAAGCGCCCCGAGGAACTGACCGAGGGGAGAATGCTCTCTGTGCCGACCAGAGCGCCATTGGAATCGGTAGAAATGAGTTGCGTCGACGGGCTGCAGGATTCGCCAGCACCGGCGCATGTATCGCGCAAATAGATCTGGCGGCCGGGAGGAGCGTTTTCGACGAGATTGCTAGCGGCTGAACTGAAAGCCACGTAGCGGCCGTCGGAACTCATGGAAGGAGAATGGCTGTCGCCAAGCGCGGAGCTGCCAGCGCTGGAGACGGAGAGCAACGTAGTAGAGGCTTGGCAAGAGGATGCAGCCCCTTCACAGGTATCGCGCAGATAGATTTGGGCATGGCCGTCTTGCAAGGCGGCGTATGCGACGTAACGGCCATCCAGACTAACGGCAGGTGTTTCTTCCGCTATCGCAGCGGACGAGGCCGCTGCGGCGTCAGCTGCTTTCGCTGCCGCGGGACAAGCTGCTGTTTGCACAGTGACAGTCTGTGCGGGCGAACTGGTGCCACCACCGCTCCCTTGACTGCCCGGAGTATTGGAAAGAGGCAGCGACGCAGGGTTGGAAACTGTGATCGAGGCGGTGCCTGCGGCGCTAAGGTTGGCAGCGGGAACCTGGACGGTAATTTGCGTAGAAGTTGAGTTGCTCCCGGCAGTGAATTGCCCCTGCAATGCACCCAGAGTCCAAAGCACAGTGGAAATTTGCGGCGGAGTCGTGTTAGCGGGTCCGGTCAAAAAGTTGGTGCCGGTAACGGTGAGCGAAAGCCCGCTACCGACGGTAGCGCAAGTCGGGGAAACCGATGAGACGGTCGGCACGGGGTTTGGCGGATTGTCGACAATGAAATTGATGGGGTTGGAAAGACCATTGTTACCGGTTCCAGAGGCAGGTTGTATGGTATCGACGGTAACAAGACCAGGCTTTGTCACCAAGGAACTAAAAATCGTGGCTGTTACCGAAAGAACGTTACCGTTCGCGTCAATAGCGACGGTAGTACCGCATTGGGCTCCCGAGGGAGGCTGGCCAGTGGAGTCATTGGTAGGGCAAGTTTTGCCGTTCCATCGGACTTTGGTCTGCACAACAAACCCGCTGCCTGACATCGTCAGAGTAAAGTACGGAGAGCCTTTAGTCGGAGTGGTGATACCCGGGCAGGGCGTGGTCGAATTAGGCACGCAAGCGGGAAGTTGAGAGGGTGAGATAAAAGTGAGTGCCGCGCCACCATTGTACTGAAAGGTGTTGCCGTAGTCATTGCAACCAGACACCGCGAAAATCGCCACAAATGCGACAGCCAAGGCTGTCCCAAACCGCTTCATCGAAACTCCTTTGTGCTTATCTGGACCCCTACTGCGTGGGGTTCAAACCGCCTAGGTGAACGGCAGGGAGGCCGCGGCACAGGCGTATGTACTGGGGTCAGATGCCGAAAATGCGCGAAACGTTGACCAAACCACAGCCACTTCGCTCGTGTGCTCGCACAGGGTGGCTCTGAACCGAATCCAGCAGTTCTTGCAACCCTACATGATTACCATTGGAAGAGAGGG
>Ga0187780_10000914_pt1 | contig 21946 bp, 19 predicted proteins | sample 1015_Q2_SP10_20__FD_132429 | JGI IMG/M metagenome (GOLD analysis project Ga0187780, IMG submission 132429) | Tropical peat soil microbial communities from peatlands in Department of Meta, Colombia - 1015_Q2_SP10_20_MG | ecosystem: Environmental > Terrestrial > Soil > Wetlands > Peat | place... | reverse complement strand
GCGCGCATCCAGTCGATCCGCAAGGCCAGCCTTCGTTGCGCGCTGCTTTAGCTTGGCCAACATCTTCGGCTGAATGTCAATCGCGATGACACGGCCTTTATCGCCGACCATTCGCAACAGCTCCAGTGTGAAGAACCCCATGCCGGGTCCCGGCTCTAGTACCGTCATACCATTCCGAACGTGAGCAGCAAGAAGCTTTTGGGGGTTCTGTCCGATCCGGCGAAACGGATTCAGCAAGAAATACCCCAGCCACCACGGGCACACACGATGAGCCATTGTTGCTCCCAGCGCTTGCTAATTTGCATTCCAACATGGGACCCGTCAGAGACGCAAACGAACCTTCGTTGATAAGAACCAGCGATACTAACGGTGGGATGCGCGATAATGTTGCGGGCGCATTTGGGATTACTGTTGCGTCCGCATCACGCGAATTCCACCTCAGGGTGGTAAATGTGCTTGATCTCGACTTGATGAGCTCCGTTGCAGAGCAGATGGCAGCCAGGGAACAGTCAGCCTCCCAGGCAAGGAGTCCCCGTGAAGCGTACCAGCTACCAGCGCCTTAAAACGCTCACTTTCGACATGAACGGACGGAAGTATCAAGCCATCGAGCAGAACGCGGACAAGCCCAGCCGATGGGGACAGCTGGCCAGGGATGGTCATCGAGTAGTGCAGTTCCGCGATGTCCAGACCGGAAAATATGTGGCGGTCGCAGTAGATGGAAAAGTGAAAGAATACCCGCGGTAAGTTGATTACTTTTCAGTAAAGTCCGTAAAGGCCCCAATTTTCCCATAGTAGAGACGAATACTGCACACCTTCGATCCGGTGTGAGCGAACGAGACCTGGAGTTGTTTCGGCGGCGAGTCGACCTCTCCAAGATCCATAGTTGCGCGCGCCACATCCTGGTGTTCGTCATAAGGGGCGCCCGGCGTGACGTTCTTGTTCACGATCAAAGTCCACTCCTTCTTGTTTGGAATAACGTACAGCGTGTAGGCGCCGCTGGGAATTGTCGTGTTGTTCAGGCTGACAGTGGCGCCCGTGAACAAGGTCATCGGAGCCCCTCCGGGTAACCATATCTTCCCGTTACGAGGCTCGTCTTTTGAACTAACGGAGCTGCTATAGCGAACGCTGACCTCCTGCCCGTCGTCGAAATCGCAATAAGTTGTGGCGGAGTTCTGATCGGAATCGCTCTGTTGTGCGAGGCTGCGGCTGAGGAAAGTGAAGTGGCCCAGAAGCAAAATGCACACTGCCAAGACGCGCACGCGAGTGCCTCCGTCAGTGCGATTTAGTGCGGACTCATTGTACGTCGAGCCATACCTATTGCGACAGTGATAATACATCAGCCATTGGGGTTGGCAAGGCTCGTTTCTCTGATTTGAAGGCGGTTTTATACCGCTTGGCCTTGGCCTTCAGTGACGTGTTCCCGACGGTGCGAGATTGCTACGGTGATAGAGCGGCAAGAAAGGTTGGCGCTCACTCCATGGCGAACTCGACGAAGTCGTCACAATTGAAAATTCTCTATTGCGAAGGCGATTCAGAGGTGCTCGCCGCGCAAGCAGGATCTCTTCAAGCCGCTGGACATAAGGTCGAGACGGCCGAGGGCCGCAAAGCCGCAGAGCAGGCTCTTCGGCAGGGAGCCTACGACCTGGTCGTTCTTGGGCCAACCTTAAGCAAGAACGATCGCCACCACCTTCCCTACATGATTAAGAAAGGGAATGAAAACACTCGCGTGCTGGTGATGCACACCGACGGGGAGCGTCATCCCGAGGTCGATGCGAATCTCGATACCGGCCGCACGATCCAGGACGTGGTCGCGAAAATCGCCGCGTTGTGGCCAAGCGCTGAGGTGGCAAGAGGAGCCGCGACGGGGAAATAGTTTCCGATTCCGTCCCAGCCACTCTTCGTGAGTACCAGCCTCGCTACGAATCAGCAAAGTTATAAGTGGAATGAAGAGCTCCCAGGCAGTGCGCCTGCCGCTTCCTATGAACTGCCAGGGGACGCTTAGCCGATCTCAAGTGGGAAATTGCTCAGGCTCAACTGCCTTTAAGTGCGGCCAGTACGAGTCCGGAAGCTTTCGCCGGAACCGGCGTATCTGCGTAGGCAAAATTCCGTCGAGCACAGCGAGCGTCGGAGAATTTACAATGTTGCCCGCATCATTGCCAACAGCGAGATGGAATCGCGGAAACAATCGAATCAACTTTACGTCACCCTTACTGGGCTGCCTCTGTCGTTCGACTTTGAATGGCCGTTTCACAAATCCACATCAGGAGCGGATTTTTTCGTCTTGCATGGCGACGTGCGATTGGAAAGCGCAGAGGGCCTGCATGCACCGGTGGCCGTGAACCTTTCGGCGACGGTGCATGAAGTCATGCCCTCGCTCGAACCAAGGGACGCGCAAGGGCCTGTGATCAACGCCCTTCGCAAAGAGGTCGACCGGCGACAGTTGGAGTTTTTGAAATCCGGGAAGCTTGTTCCCGTCCATTTTTCCAGCCGGCATTACGATTTCAACCATAACAAATGGGTTTTCGGCAAAGCCAGCGATGAAAACATCTCGCGATTGTTGGAGCGAAAAGCTTATTGGCAGGAGAAACGGCAGGGAACAGCAGCATGGCTAGGTGATCAGACCGAAGCGCTTTACGTAGAAAGCTCCACCGCTCATGTTTTGGAAGTCGCGGGCGATCTCGAACGACAAGGACTAATCAGACTCGACGGGGAGTTTGCCAACGCGACTCCGACGCTGCTGGCACGAGCAGAGGAGTTCGAATCAGCCGCCCACGCCGCTTTGGAGGAGTTAGAGAAAAAGCACGCTTTCGAGAGAGGCTGACGAACGGTGTGGGGCGGACATTCTGGTCCGCCAGAGATTGTTATTCTGCCTTCATGGCATCGATCAACTGAAACAGCTGGCTGCGGTCGACGACTTCGACAAATGGCTTGCCCTGAGTCCGGTTACTGACCACATAGATAGTCGGTGTGTGCTCCAAATGGATGGACTTGCCCAGATCGCGGTCGGCCGTGACCTCGGCCGCCAGCCTCCCCTGCGGATCAACCACAAAGGGCAGTGTCGTCTTGTGCTCAGCGGCGAATTTTTCTGAGAATGCTCGCATGTTGTCCGGCGTAATTTCGGGTTGATGCTCGAACATATAGTCCCGGTATTCGTGGCCAAGCTGTTTTGATTGCGTGTCGAAATAACGAGCAATCACCGCCGCTTCAAAAGACCACTTATGAAATGGCAGTGGAAAATCGTGCGTGACAAGTGGAATCTTGTAGGTTCTTGCCGCCTCGTCGAGCAGTGGAGCGGCGCGGCGGCAGTCCGGACACTCGAGGTCCTCAAAAACGACGATGGCAACTTGCGCCCCTTTAGGTGGCCTGAGAACAGGATTAACCGGCTCCTGGGCGCACACGAGTGTGGCCAAAACAAGGACCAGCGAGAAGATCAACAGAGAACTTTTTTTCATAAGTAAGTTGAGCTGCGGCGCGGTTTGTTCTGTCTTTATATTAACCGACTGCTTGCACCTGCTCAAAAACACACTAGGACGATCACAGGAGACGAAGTTGGCCATGCTCGAGAGCAAGCAGTTTTTCCTTGATCGGCAAACCCCCACCATAGCCCGTTAACTTGCCGGTGCTGCCAATCACGCGGTGACAAGGGATCACAATAGGAAGCGGATTAGAACCATTTGCCAGTCCAACCGCTCTTGATGCCTTCGGGTTCCCGATCTGGCGAGCCAATTCACCGTACGAAATGGTCGAGCCGTAAGGGATCTCGCAAAGATAATTCCAGACCTGCAGTTGAAACCGAGTCCCCTCGGGTGCAAGCGGCAGATCGAATTTCTGCAATTCGCCTTCGAAATACGAGCACAATTGCGCAATCACATCCTTGAAATAGGAGCTGTATTCTTCCCACGATGAATCAATCCGAACGTGATCTCTTCCGTTCTCAAAATAGATTTTTCTCAGTCCTACATCGTCGGCCACCAGCAGTAACGGCCCGACTCGGCTTGCGATACGAGTGTAGTAGGTCATCATGCGCGATTTAGCGATGCGGAATGTGGAGAGCATAGGCTCCGCCGTCAGTGAACAGGATGACCAGATTCATGATCACAAACATCAGATCATAATGCCACCCATAAGCCTTCGTCCCCCAGAAGCCGGTGTGCCAGACGAAAATCTTCTTATAAATCGCGCCGAGCATAATGAGGATTAGTCCGATTGCGGCAAGCTGGGTGAAGACGCCAAAAGCGACGCCGAGACCACCTGCGATCTCTGCAATTCCTAGAAACAGAGTGAACCCTTTGCTCATGCCGATGCTCTTGCTTCGTTCTTCGGTTTTTGTGACGTGGCTCCAGCCGCTGGTAACGAAGACCAGGGCGACAATCAAGCGCATCAACAGGATTCCTAGGTCGGTGAATCGAGAGAGTTGAGGGAACATAGCCGGTCGTCCTCGTCTATGGGGCGGCGGGTTTATGGCATCATAACAGTCGGACAAGCTGAGTTGAGCCGCGATTTTCCGCTGTGTTAGCATCCTAAGTTTCGGCAGGCATTGGACGTTGGCCTATAGGAAGTCCTCTCTTTGTTCTTTATGGGCCCGCCGCGGTGAACATCCGAAGATCCTGTTTGTTGTAAGGCCGGACGCCTTGTCCGCTGAGCCGAGCGGTGCTCGCCAGTTTTCGGTTGAAGGAGTAGTCCTGTGAAAGTTTACGAAGGTGCAAATATCCGGAATATAGCCCTGGTAGGGCACGGAAAGGCCGGCAAGACTTCAATGGTCTCGGCCATGCTGTATACGGCAGGTGCCACACAGCGGCTGGGCCGCGTAGACGACGGCTCCGCGACCACCGACTACGATGAAGAAGAGATCGCGCGGCAGATGTCGATTTCTGCGGCTACCGCCTACGTCGAGTGGGGCAAAACCAAAATCAATCTGATCGACACGCCTGGCTTCAACATGTTCGTCCACGAGGCCAAAATGGTGCTGCCAGTGGTCGACGCAGCCATCGTAGTAGTGGACGGAGTGGCCGGCGTGGAAGTCGTAACGGAACGAGTTTGGAACTACTGCGAGGAGTTCAGGACTCCGCGGGTGATCCTTGCCAGCCGCATGGATCGCGAGAGGGCCGACGCCGGCCGTGTTTTGGACTCGCTGACCAAGGCTTTCGGGCGAACCGTGATTCCCTTGGAATTGCCGATCGGCAGCGAGAAGAATTTCACCGGCGTCGTCGATCTGGTCAGCATGAAGGCGTACATCTACGAACTGGGTGGCAATGGCAAAGGCAAAGAGGGCGAGATTCCCGCCAATTTGAAAGCTCAGGCCCAGGAAGCCCACGAGAAGCTGGTGGAGATGATCGCGGAAGGCAATGATGCGTTAATGGAGGAATTCTTTGAAAAGGGAACGATTCCCGAGGAACATCTGATTCCCGCGCTTCACAATGCCATTCGCGAAGACAAGATTTTTCCGGTGATTTTCGGATCAGGACTCGGAAACATCGGCGCCGATCACCTGATGGACTTCATCGTGGACTACACGCCGGCGCCCTCGGAGCATGAATGGGTGCAGGGCGAAGTTCAGGCCTCAGGAAATGGCGAGCCTCCTCGGCGACACGAAGCCGACTCGGAGCCGGTGTCGCTCTATGTCTTCAGGACAGTAAACGACGTCTTTGCCGGGCGGATTTCGTATTTCAAGGTTTTCTCTGGAGTCTTGAAGAACGACGCCACGGTGCAGAATTTCACCCGTGGCTCGGCGGAAAAGCTCGCCCACATCTCAATCATGCAGGGAAAGACGACTGTGCCGATCAACGAACTGCATGCGGGAGATATCGGCGCGGTTGCCAAGCTGAAAGACACCCTGACCGGCGACACGCTGGGCGATAAGACCGCCCCCATCCAATATCCCAAAGTTCATCTGCCGGAGCCGGCGATCACATTTGCCATCGAGCCCAAGAGCCGTGCTGACGAAGACAAGCTGGGACCGAGCATTCACAAGCTGATGGAAGAAGATGCGATGCTGCGCTTTTTCCGCGATCCGCAAACCAAAGAATTTCTGATTGCCGGGACTGGGCAGCAGCACATAGAAGTCGTGGTGGCGAAAATGAAGAAACGCTACCACGCGGAAGTTGTCCTCAAAGCGCCGAAAGTTCCCTACCGTGAAACCATCCGGGGAAAGGCCGATGTGCAGGGTCGCCACAAAAAACAGACCGGTGGCCACGGCCAGTACGGCGACTGCAAGATCAAGATGGAACCGCTGCCGCGTGGCGGAGAATTTGAATTCGTCAACGACATCTTTGGGGGCGCGATTCCCAGGAACTTCATTCCCGCAGTGGAAAAGGGGATCAAAGACGCGGCTGCGCGCGGCTACCTGGCGGGCTATCCGGTGGTGGACTTCAAAGTTGTTTTGTACGACGGCTCGTATCACGACGTCGATTCGAATGATCTTTCATTCCAGCTGGCCGGCCGAATTGCATTCAAGAAAGCCATGGAGCAGGCCAAGCCCACGCTGCTGGAGCCGATCATGTCAGTTGAGATTACTGTTCCCGATGAGTTCGCGGGTTCGATCATGGGCGACCTTAATAGCCGCCGCGGCCGCATTCAGGGGATGGACAATAAGGCCGGAAATACGCTTGTCAAAGCCGAGGTTCCCATGGCCGAGATGCTGACCTACGGCGCCGATCTGACTTCCATGACCCAGGGGCGCGGCAGCTTCAACATGGAAATGCACCACTACGACGTCGTCCCCGCTCAGCTTCAGGAAAAAATCATCGACAAAGCCAAGGCAGCTCGCGCTGGGGAAGCGGAAGAAGAAGAGTAGCCAGGTGAAGGCAAAAACAGGGCCACCTTTCTCGCAGGTTAACGAGATAGATGGCCTCGTACGCGCTCCAAAACTGAGGAGACCTAATCTCCCGAGGGCAGCAGCATGTCTTCCGAGGCTGGCACGATCGTCATCAATGCCGGCTTGTGCGGGCAGTTGCCCAGGATCGGCTGGCAAGCTGCGTCCGGTCCGGTCTTGGGATGGGCCAGCGACGTCACCGTATCGAACTGCTCAGCTTCGGTCGAGCCGGCGAGCGCTGTAACGGACGATGTTCCGCCAGCAATCACCTGTGTAACAGCGTCGAAATATCCGGTTCCAACGAAGCGCTGGTGCTTCACCGCCTCGTAACCGTATTCGGTTTCGCGGCTGAATTCCTTCTCCTGCAGCCGCGAATAAGCAGTCATCCCCTGAAGCTTGTATCCCCGCGCGAGCTCGAACATGCTCAGGTTCAAGGCATGGAATCCGGCTAGCGTAATGAACTGGAACTTGTAGCCCATGGCGGCCAGTTCGCGCTGGAACTTGGCAATGGTCGCGTCGTCCAGATGCTTCTTCCAATTGAACGACGGCGAGCAGTTGTAGGCGAGCATCTTGCCTGGGAACTTTTCGTGAACGCCTTCAGCGAACTCGCGGGCTTCGTCGAGATCGGGATGCGAAGTTTCGCACCACAGCAGTTCGGCATAAGGCGCGTAGGCAATCGCGCGCGCGATGGCGGATTCAATCCCACCCCGGGTGCGGAAGAACCCTTCGGAGGTTCGCTCCCCGGTCAGGAATTCGTGATCCCGCGGATCGATATCGGTAGTAAGCAGCTTAGCGCTGTCGGCGTCGGTGCGCGCCATGATCAGCGTGGGCACTCCCATCACATCGGCGGCCAGACGCGCAGCAACTAACTTCTGGATAGCTTCGATAGTCGGCACCAGAACTTTGCCGCCCAGATGTCCGCACTTCTTGGCGGACGACAACTGATCTTCAAAGTGAACGCAAGCGGCTCCGGCTTCGATCATTGCCTTCATCAATTCAAAGGCATTCAGATTGCCGCCAAATCCGGCTTCGGCATCGGCGACCAGGGGGGCGTACCAGTGAATGCCATTCTTGCCTTCGGAGTGGTGGATCTGATCCGCGCGCATGAGCGCCTGGTTGATGCGACGGCAGAGACTTGGCACGCTGTTTGCGGGATAAAGGCTCTGGTCGGGATACATCTGGCCAGCGTCGTTGGCATCGGCGGCCACCTGCCAGCCGCTTACATAAATTGCATTCAGCCCGGCCTTCACCTGCTGGGCGGCCTGGTTGCCAGTCATTGCTCCGAGCGCAGCAACATAGGATCCGCTGTGCAGCAGTTGCCAAAGCCGCTCCGCGCCTAGTTTAGCCAGGGTATATTCCACCTGGATTGAGCCGCGCAGCCGCTCCACATCTTCCCAGCTGTAGGGACGGGTAATTCCTTCCCACCGTGAATTCGACTTCCAATCGCTGATTCGTACTTTGCCGTTACTTGCCATGTCTTTTCGTCCTTTTTTAGCCAGAATGCCAGGCCGTGCCGCGCCTGCGCTCAGATGGAGGAAATTCCAGAAAGGTCGCCTCGCGGCAACTGGATATACGGGAAATTTGGCAGGTCCCTACAGATTTCCAGAGGCTTAGAAACGTCCCACATCATCGGCGATTTTGTGCCAGCATGGGAGATCAGTCAAACGGAACCTTTCTATCGCGCTGATAAATATCACTTATCAGAAGCCTAATCTGTGATAGAAGTAGGTTTAATCTGTCGGCGGATGGGTATGGAGCTTGACCAGGTAGAAACCTTTCTGGCGGTAGCAACCTTCGGCGGCTTTCATCGTGCGGCCGAGGCCTTGCGTATCAGCCAACCTGCGGTAAGCGCCAGAATCAAGGCGCTGGAGGACTCGCTCGGGGTCCGCCTGTTTTCACGCTCTCGCGGAGGCCTGGTGGTCTCCGACGCGGGCCGAACCTTTCGCCCCCATGCCGAGCAGTTATTGCGCACAGCGTCCCTGGCGCGCCAGGCAGTTCATGAGGCCCAGCCGGCCAGCGGAGTGCCTCTGCGCATCGCGGCCGCGCTCTCGATTTCCGTTTACTTTCTCCCCGATGTTCTCAAGAAGTTTCAGCGGGCACACCCGAACGTGATCATCAGCATCCGGCCCGGTCACTCGAAAGAGGTGCTGGAGATGGTGTTGTCCGAAGAGGCGGATATTGGGCTGGCGCGCTCGCTGCAGCACCCCGAGGTGGAAACAATCAGCCTGCGCGACGACCCACTCTTGCTGGTGGCACACCCCAGCCGCGGGCCGGCGCACAGCCGCCGTGCACATTTGGAGAAGGTGGCAAGTTGGCCGTTGATTTTCTACGATCACGGATCCAGCGACTGGACGCTAACCCATAGTTTGTTCCGGCGCGCGGGATTGGTTCCGAATATTGCGCTGGAAGTCGACTCGATCGAGACGGCAAAGCGGATGGTCGAACGCGGACTCGGCCTTTCCTTCCTCCCACAGTTGGCGGTGGGTCATGAGCTTCGAGCGCATAAGCTCACGGCAGTGAAACTTCTAGATGCGGAGCCGCTTCGACGAAGCCTGGATGTGATCCATCCCCGACGGCGAGCATTACGCCCTGAAGCTCGTGCATTTCTACAGATGGTTCGAGAGGCAGCGAAGCAAATCCCGTAATCAAGGATTTTGGGAAACTTCAGATTTTCAAGCCACGCAGTTCACCTGCCGACAGCGCTTCCAGAATTTCCTCTGGCCTCCACAAGCGGAACCACATTTCGACAAAATCTACACAGCAAAAAAGAAATTTGTTGTTGCACCCGAGTGGGCCGATGATGCACTCTGCAAACCGCATCTCCAAACATGGCATCGGCAAGCGTGGGTTCCCGGCGAAATCAATTGTTGGAATGGTTTCCCTTTTACGTACACCGCTTCATCAATGACATCCGCTACCGATCGCTGAAAGATTTCCAGCAGGCTTGGTTTCTGAATTTGTTGTTTGCATCATGGGTTTCAGGGCGACCCGGGTATTTGCCAGACGACGAGCAGTTGTGGCGCCACGCGAATGCGCAGAGGGCTTACTTCTTCGAAAAAGAATCGGGCCCGGTCATGCGCATGTTCGAGCGCGAGGGACCGACAGCTGATGGTGCTGTCTGGATCTACAATCGCACGCTGCTGGATATCTATGACGAGCAAGTTCTGAAATTCCACAAGAAGAAGCGGAAATCCTCCAAATCCACAGATGACGCAATGACTTCTTATCTGGATTTTGAAGGTACACTAAGTAAAAAACAAAATGGACGAGAAGAGTGTAGGCGTCATCCGGAATCTGGTCTCACCGAGTGGGGGACGTGCTGGGCCTGCTATGCAGAAAGCTACGGATACAAAATTGGATGAGCATTCAAAGCCTTGTAGCACTTGCGGTGGCAGTGGATGGAAATACGTGGATGTCGGAAACGAGAAGAAAGTGTCGCGTTGCGACTGCTACTTCAAGTCACAAGCATTGCGATTGCTTGAGGCGGCCCAAATTCCTGCTCGATATGCTAAATGTGCGTTTTCCAATTATCGAACCGACAGGAATCCAATCCTAGCCAAGGCTAAGCTGGACGTGCAAACCTGGGCGGGACAGTATCCGTTGGATCGGACGGGGCTCTTGTTGTTTGGGGTCAGCGGCGTTGGCAAGACCCATCTTGCTTCAGCTGCCTTGAAGGAACTAGCCAAAAAAGGGTTTCACTGCCTGTTTGTCGATTATCGAGACCTTCTGAAGCAAATCCAAAACTCCTATAACCCATCGGTGGAAGCAACCGAACTAGAGCTGCTGCAACCGCTTTTTGATACGGAGGTATTGTTGTTGGACGACCTAGGTGCGGTTAAGCCAACTTATTGGGTGTGGGACACTGTGAGCCTAATACTGAATAATCGATATAACGCTAACCGTACGACGCTCATAACCAGTAACTTCATAGATGGCCCGGCTGCGGGGAGTGATGAAGCGGAAGAACAACGCCTACCTCACGAGGGACGTGATCCTGTATCTGCCAACCCAGAGAGATCGGCTAGGCGCAAGGAGGAAACTCTCGGCGACCGTATAGGGAACCGAATGCGATCGCGTCTGTTCGAAATGTGCCGACCGATCCTAGTCGTCGGCCAAGACTATCGCAGGGAGCTCCGTGCGGCGGGTTTCGGCTAGAATAGTTGCCTCCTCTTACGTGGTCGATGGCGAACTAGAATGATCGAGTGCTGTCCAATCGACTAGAATTCACACCGGAGCGCGACGCGGAAGTCTTCGCCACGGTTCGGGCGGCCCCAGCGGTTTTCCTCCTGCGAGGCGGCGACCCCGACGCCGAGCCTTACCTCAGCAAAACTGCGAATCTGAGGCGGCGGTTGCAGCGATTGCTGGGTTTACCCACACAGCAAAGTAAAAAGCTCAACCTGCGCAACCGGGTTCGGGAAATCGAGTATCAGCCCACCGGCTCTGACTTCGAATCAGGGTTTCTGTTGTACAAGCTTCTTCGCGACACGTTTCCCAAGACCTATACCAAGCGTCTGCGATTTCGTTTTGCACCCCTGATCAAGCTGCATTTGGAGAATGAATATCCGCGAGCCTCGATCACGACGCGGCTGGGGCGTTTGAACGGGCGCAACATTTATTACGGGCCATTCGCGTCGCGGGTTGCTGCCGAGAAGTTTGCCAACGATTCGCTCGACTTTTTCAAAATGCGGCGTTGTGTCGAGGACTTGCATCCCGATCCCAAATTTCCAGGCTGCGTTTATTCAGAGATGAAGATGTGCCTCGCGCCCTGTTTCAAAGGCTGCACGGACGAGGAGTACCAAACCGAAGTCTCGCGGGTGAAGGCATTTTTTGAAAGTAATGGTCAGGCCCTTGTCCGTGAAATTTCAAGTCAGCGCGATACCGCTTCAGCCAATCTGGAGTTTGAGAATGCCGCGAGCCTGCATATCCGGCTGGAAAAACTGAAGCGGGTAGTCAGCCAGGTTCCGGAGATCGTGCATCGGATCGATCGCCTGACCGGTCTGATTGTCCAACGAAGCCATATGTCCGAATCCCTAAGTCTTTTTCGCTTGCAGGCGGGATGCATCAGCGGACCCCTGAGCTTTCCTATTCAGGCAGCCGAACACGCTAAGTCGCAATCGATGGAAGCGCGGCTGGTGGAAGCCATCGAGAGCATTCCAAGATCCGATTCAGGTACGACAATCGGAACTATGGAACATCTGGCTTTGTTGCGGCACTGGTATTACCGCAGCGCTCGGATCGGGGAGATTTTTCTCGCTGATGACAAGGGCGAATTGCCATTTCGCCGAATCGTACGAGGCATTTCGCGCGTCTATCGGGGTGAGAAAGTGGAGGAGGATGCTGCGAAATCCATAGATCCTTCGCTTCGCTCAGGATGACATTGGGATAGAGGAGTGGAAATGGACAGCGACAAGAGTTTGCGTCAGCATTTAGTTGAGTTGCTGCGAGGTGGACATGCGCACACCAAGTTTGAAGATGTAGTCGCGGATTTTCCTGCGGACCTTCGTGGCCAGAAGGTGCTGAATCTGCCGCACTCAGCCTGGATGCTGCTCGAGCACATGCGCATCGCGCAGCGGGACATTCTGGAATTCAGCCGCAACCGCAAACATAGCTCCCCGAAGTGGCCGGAAGGATACTGGCCCCAAACCGACAATCCGCCGAGTACCGAGCAATGGAATGCCAGCGTCAAGCAATTCGGTTCAGATTTGAAAGAAATGGAAGATCTGGTGAAGAACCCCAAGACAGATCTCTTCGCCAAGATTCCGTGGGGTGATGGCCAAACGATCTTGCGCGAAGCTCTACTGGTTGCCGATCACAACGCATATCATTTGGCGCAGATTGTGGACGTGCGGCGGCTGCTGGGGGCATGGGAGCAGTAACAGGTCGCGAGCTGCAGCCGAGCTACCCCGCCTTTTCCAGGCTGGCTTCTCTTGGTGCAGGCGTGGTGAGCCGTTGCGAATTGCGTTTTCGATATACCACCCGAATGCCGTCGCGCCAGCGCTCGTCGATGGCTAACAGTTCCCAACCGACCCGCGGCGAAATGTGACGCAGCAGTGTATCGGTTGCGGGATGAACGTGCAAAGCGGGCGCGACAAGGAAAAGAAACGGCTGTTGGGCGCTAAGCTCCCGGTCGGGGAAGTATCCGAAACGCTGGAATTCGCCGCGGGCATGGTGCCACAGGACACGCGACCAGTAGTCGACGCCCTGCAAGGGCAGATGAATGTCTTCGTCGGCTTTTAATTCCACAACTACGAGCCGGCCGTCTCTGGTTGTGCAAAGCACGTCGATCATGGCGCGATCGGATGCCGAGAAGGCCGGAACCTGAGAATAAAGGCGCGTGGGATCGAGACGCTCGTCGAGGCGGCTAACATCCTTCACTACCAAAGACTCCAGCCAGCGCTCGGGATGCAGCCGCCATAAGGGGTGGTCGTGTGGTCCATCCGGATGGCGCACCTCCCCGATGCTCCTTACCAGTTGCACGAACCGCGAGCGGTTGGCTTCAGCGAGAACTACCTCCTCAGCTCCCAAACCAAAGACGATCTCGCTGGAACTTCGAAACGAACCGAGGTCATGTGTGAGGCGTGCCCGTGCGAACTCGAGGCCATAGCGACGGAACGCAATCTCACCCGGAGATAAGATTGCCAGCTCGACTTCGCTCATCAGCTCCCAAACCTGGGCAATGACTGTGGCAAAACGCTCCCGCACCGCCGATTCGTCGCTGGCGTGCACCAGGCGCGTTTCGACGTTGCCGCGGTCCAGAATGTCGATCTCCTTGACCTCGTCTTCTCGGTCTTCTACTTCGTACAACTGCCATTTGGCCGCTTCCGCGTTCAGGTGCGCCATCCGGTCGCGCGTGAGGGTGGATTTTCCGCTGGGCAGGAACAGCTTCAGCCCTTCCACGACCAGGTTCCCGGCGTGGTGCTGGCGGCAGGTGTCGAGCCACAAGACTCCGAAGGTCAACGCGGCATCGATCGATGCCTGAGTCTCCTGATTGTTAACTCCAAGTAGTGCGTAGGCGGATTGGCCCTGGCGCAACAATCCGCGAGCATAGATGGGTCCGAAAGAACGCTCCAGATCCATGGCCGAACTGAGCGGGGCAGCCTTGCAAGCCGGAAACTTGCGCTGCAGGGTGCGCTGGAGGATTTTCTGATACGCAAGTCGGACAGCACGCTTTGCAGTTGGAGTTCGCCGGTCGCGCTCACGGCAGATTTCCAGTTTTGTCGGGTGCGATTGTCCGAGGCGCTGCACTGAAAGGCGCAGAGTCTCGTTCCTGACCTCGGCCTCCAAAATCCGCCGAACGATGTTGCGTTCTGACGACCAAATATGCAACAGGCACTTATTGCGTTCGCCGGAAATGGAATACTTCGACTGCGATAGATCGAAGATTGCGGCTCCATCCTCGACGATCACTGCATCGCGGGCGCCGGCGAGGAAATCCTGCAAATAACCGACAAGCGAATCGGGATCCACATCCGGATTCTGGCAATGCCGTTTTGCTGCGTCTGTGATCGCTGACCGCTGTCATTACGGGCACCGGTTGACAATGCCTTTTCGGGAGTGTATTACGTTTTCTTACGGTTCATTTCGTTAGTGATCGAGGTCAACATGGATAGGAACGGTCATCTTCTGAGACTTGTGTGGATCGTAGGTCTCCTTGCGACATTGGGTTGCCAGCGTTCGGCTGTAAAGCCGGAAACTGCGCCCTCATCGTCGATAAAACTCGACATCCAGCCAAATGGGCCGGTTGTAGTGACCACCAGCACTGCCGAATTCCAAATCCTGCGATCCGGCCAGGTTCAGGCTCTGCTGCTAAGCGAAGGGAAAAGGTTGACGCTTGAGGATGCAAACCAGAATGCGGGATCCAGCGGTGACTATCTCCTCAAAGATGGTTCTCCAGTCCCATTCACGCTCGACTTCTCGAAAGCGAAGGTTGTAGAGGCAAGTGGGAAGCTGGGACTTGGCAAACGAATTGAAATCCCCGGTCAGAGTGTCTCGGCTCCTTATATCACGCAGACACTAAGCTTCGAAGCTTATGACGATTTTCCTAACCTGCTGCTCTCAAGTGCTGAGTACAAGAATGGTGGCGGTAGTGATTTCTCATTTGATCGCGCAATCGGGCAGCAGCATCGGTTTAATGCCAAGCTCGCGGACGTGAATGCGCAGCCATACGAGATGTGGTCGTTTCAAGGATCGAGTTACGACTGGGGCAAGGATGATGTTTTGAAACTGACGCGCACGTTTTCTCAGCCCAATGAAATGGGACGCATCATCAAGGGCGGATACGGCGGCGGAATACCCGTGGTTGCCTTCTGGACTGCCGTAGTCGGAGAAGCCATCGGGCATGTCGAAACGCTGCCACTGTCACTATCAATACCGGTAAAAGTTGACGCTGACGGCGATGTGAGGGCTGCGATGGAAATTCCGGCGGCGGCGACCCTCAAGGCGGGCGAGAGCTATTCCACTCCGCGAAGCTTCGTTGCGGTGTATGCGGGAGATTTCTACAAGCCGCTACGCTTGTGGTCCAGTGTGCTGCAAAAGGAAGGGTGGGAGATTCCCAAACCTTCCGGCGAGGCTTACAACGTGAGCTGGTGCGGCTGGGGATACGAGTTCAACGTCACTCCAGTGCAAATGTTGGGGACGGTTCCGAAGCTGAAGGAGCTTGGAATCAAGTGGGCAACGCTGGATGATCGCTGGTTCGACAATTACGGCGACTGGAACCCGCGCAATGATACCTTCCCCGGTGATTCTATCCAGCGAATGGTCAGGGATTTTCATAAGCAGGCAATCCTGGTGCAGTTGTGGTGGCTGCCGCTGGGGGTGGAAGACGGAGAGGGCAAGTACGAGTCGCACAAATACGCAATCTCGCAGGTCGTGAAGGATCACCCAGACTGGTTGATTCTTGATGAGAAAGGCAAGCATGGGCGAATGACTCGCGACCTCGCCACGCTGTGTCCGGCGGTTCCCGAAGTGCAGGCTTTCTACAAGCGGCTCACCGAGAAATTCATACGCGACTGGGACTTTGATGGCTCGAAACTGGACAACATTTATACCGTTCCGGCCTGCTACAACCCAGCCCACCATCATAAGTCGCCGATGGATTCAGTGAATGCCATGGGCGAAGTTTATAAGACGATTTTTCAGACCACGCGGGCCCTGAAGCCTGAGAGTGTGACGCAAGCTTGCCCCTGTGGCACGCCGCCCTCCCTGGCGTGGCTGCCATATATCGATCAAGCGGTCACGGCGGATCCGGTGGGTGCGGTCCAGGTCCGCCGCCGCGTCAAGATGTATAAGGCCCTGCTGGGCCCTGAAGCCGCCGTGTACGGCGATCACGTAGAGCTTTCTGCCATGCGCCGTACTGGTAAGGACTGGGTCGAATATGGGGAAGACTTTGCCTCGACAATTGGAACAGGTGGAGTGGTAGGAACGAAATTTGTGTGGCCTGATCCGGGACCGAAATTCAAGCGCGTCACGTTGACCTCAGCGAAAGAGGAACGCTGGAAAAAATGGATTGGCATCTACAACGAAAAAATGCTTTCCAAAGGAACGTTCCTCGATCTCTATACCTACGGTTACGATGTGCCGGAAGCCTACGCAATCGAGAAAGATGGCACGATGTACTATGCCTTCTTTGCGCCACAGGAAAATGGCTCGTGGACGGGAGAGGTGGAGCTGCGTGGGTTGAAACCTGGTACTTATCAAGTGCTCGATTACGCGAATGGTAAACAGCTGGGCCCGGTGGAGGCGAGTGCAGGCAAGACACCGAAGTTAAAGACGGAATTCAAGCAGCATCTTCTTCTGGAAGTGAGGCCGTAAGACCAAAGCAAAGCCTCTCACGTACTAAGCCTTGAGTGCGCAGATGTATGCTCGCCGAAGAATCGTTTTCGGTGAGTGGAGTCGCGAAAGGCTTCGGTTCCGCCAGGCTTGGTCGTCGAAAGCGCCCCAGCCAAATTTCCCCAAGCCAGGCAGGTGGCGAGGTCGGCCCCTCGAATGTAGTGATGCAGAAATCCGGCATCGAAACTATCACCCGCACCGACAGGATCCACCATCGTGACGCAAACGGCCGCGGCTTGTACTTCCTCGGCTCCACGCCGCGCGATGGCACCTTTTGAACCGAGCTTTACCACCAGGATCGGAACAAGCTCCGAGAGTTTGGCAATCGCCTGATCAAGATTATCCGTGTGCGCGATCTTGCAGGCTTCGCGCTCGTTCGGCAAAAAAACATCAACGTAGCCCAATACATCTTCGAGACCTGACCAGCGATTCTCGGGATCGTCATTGGTGTCAAGCGAGATGGTCAATCCGGCGGCTTTCAGGCGGCGGAATAACTCCGGGATGTCGGGTCGCAAGCTATTCTGCAGATAAAACGACGAGAGGTGAAAGTGGCGGGAGTTGGAAAGATAGTCCAGGTCGAGATCCGCGACCTTCAGCTCCGAGATAGTCCCGCTATAAGTGAGAATGTTGCGCCAGGGATCGTGCTGCAAGATCACGGTCAATCCGGTGTTTGAGGTTGAAGAGCGGCGAACAAGCGATGCATCAACGCCGCTTGCGGACAGACGCGTGAGCGCGATCTGGCCAAAATCATCCTCGCCGATTCGAGATTGAAAACCCACACGGCTGCCTAGAGAGGCCAGATTGTGCGCCACGATAGCGGATGACGATCCGAGCGTGAGCATCATTCGATCGGCCAAAAGCTCGCGTTCGCGGGGAAGCTCGGCAGGCAGGCCGTAAAGGATCAGGTCGAGATTCAGTTCGCCGGCGATGGTGACATCAAAGCGCGGCATGTTCTGTCTTGTGGGAGGCATCGCCGAGGATCACAGAACGGCTCAGATTTCGAGGTGTATCGGGATCGAGGCCTTTCTTTAGGCCCGTGTAGAGCCCAAGCAGTTGCCCTGGAACAAGCGAAGGTGCAAGCAAAGCAATCTCTGGCGCGTCGACTGACAGGTCAACCAGGAAATCGGCGGAGGCGCGCACACGGTTGTTGGCATGATTGGCGACGACGAGTGTCGTGCCGCCAAGCGATTTTATCTCCTCCAGCATTTCGCATTCGGCATCGCGTCCCTGTCCTGAGATCAGAAAGATCAACAACACTTCCGGAGCGACAATGGATTTCGGTCCGTGACGAAATTCGAGAGTGTGAAAGGCCTGCGCATACGAAACCGACATTTCAGTGACCTTAAGGGCATACTCACAGGCAAGGCCGAAGAATGGTCCTTGTCCGAGACAGACGTAGTCGGCAGAGCGGTGTTGCGCAACGAAAGCCCGTATTTTCTCTGCTAACGTACCTAGCGAAGGCGTAGCGAGTTCAGGGATTCTGGCCAGGCGCTCAGAAGCTTCTGCATTATTGCCGATTTTGGCCGCCAAAGCCTGCAGGATCAGCAGCATGGAAGTAAAGGATCGGGTCATCACGGTGCTTTTTTCGTCCGCTGACGGGAGTGTAATGGTTAGTGACGCCAACCCTTCGAGTGCCTGGCCTTCGGCGCAGGAAATTGCAAGAGTCGGGATCGACCGTGAGCGCAGCAGTTCAGCGGCTTGCAACACTTCTGAAGTTTGGCCGGAGCGTGAAATGAGCACTGGCAGGAAATGCTTCGTCGCTGCCAGAACGAGCTCGGGATAGAGCAAGATTTCCGAAGCCGGGATGGCGCGAGCGCGGCGGCCAGTGAAAGCAGTCATGGTTGCGGCTGCGCACAGCGCGACATAGTAGCTGGAACCACAGCCCATGAAGAGGTAGTCATCGCAATTTATGAATTGATCTCGAACCTGCTCCAATATTCCGCTTTCGCTCACCTCGCGAAGGCAAGAAGCCCAAGATTGTGGCTGCGAGAGAATCTCCGCCAGACTATATGCACCGGGCGCTTTTGTGGGCTGGTGACCGTCGGATGGCTGGTTGGGGTGCATTGAATTAGACAAGAGTGACCTCAATTCCGGCTTTTTTCAGTGCGCGCAAATCGGATCTTGGAATGCCGCGATCGGTGATGATTTCATGCATGGCCGAAGTCGGAGCGATAAGCGACAGACTGCGTCGCCCGAACTTGCTTGAATCGCAAACCAACACGGTGTATTGCGCTACCTCCATCATCACCCGATTCACTTTCGCTTCCAGCAAATTCGGGGTAGTGAGCCCATAGCGAACATCGAAACCGTCCACCCCTAGAAAAAGGAGATCGGCATTAAGGCGACGCAAGGTATCCTCGGCCATCGGGCCAACCAGGGAAAAGGAATTCTTGCGCAGTGTGCCTCCGGTCAGGATGACATCAACCGGAGTACCCGCTAACTCGGCGGCAATGTTTACCGCGTTTGTGATCACCGTAAGATTCTGATGGTCACGCAACGCCCGGGCGACGGCGGTCGTGGTGGTGCCGGAGTCCAGAATTACGACTTGACCTTTCTGCACCATGCGCGCCGCCGCTGTTGCGATCAGGGTCTTTTCTCGGCGATGAAGCTGTTCCTTTTGGCGAATCGTGGGGTCGTCCAGAGCTCCCTCGCGCGAAGGCAAGGCGCCACCATGGGTGCGATGCAGCTGCCTTTGGGTGTGCAGCAATTCCAGGTCCTTACGGATTGTGACCTGTGAGGTATGGAAGCGACGGGCAAGATCCGCTACCAGCACGCGGCCGTCGCGGTTCACAAATTCGATAATGGCGCGTCGACGTTCTTCGTTGAGCACGGCAGTTGGCCGCAAGACCCGGAACCGCTACCGTCTTGCCCTTTTGTTTTCTATTTCCTTTTATAACGTTTACTTTCGTTTGTCCAATAAAAGTTTCAGTGCAGTTGGGGAGAAGCCGGAGTTTCGCCGGTGGCAACGTCCGGAGGTATTCTCCGGCGGTATCTGTCTTGCAACCGGCTAATTTTTGCGCTTGACTTCTGCCATGTCCGTAACTAATAGTATGAAATCGAAATAATACGAAAGCCCCGGCTCTCTCCGAACCTTTGGCGGGCTCATCAGGAGGCCCATATGTTTCGGTCCATGTTCCGCTCTCTGCGGCCGTGCCACGGCCTTTTTCGTTTTCGCACCTTCACCCTCACTGCGATCGTAGCGATTAGCTGGGTCGCGGCCTTCGCTCAAAAAGACACCGGAGGGATCACGGGAATCGTGACCGATCCGAGTGGTGCTGTCGTCGGTGCGGCGAAGATTACGATCACTGACGTGGATCGCGGCATCACGGTTACGACCAGCACGAACACACAGGGCGAATACGTAGTCAGTCCGCTGAAGATTGGCCGCTACACCGTGACCGTCGAAAAGCAGGGCTTTCAAAAGGCCGTACTGGGACCGGTCAAAGTCGATGTGCAGGCGCAGCCGGCGGTCAATGCCAAGCTCCGAGTTGGGAGCATTTCGGAGACGGTCACTATCACGACCGAAGGGCCGCAGCTCCAAACTGAGACTTCGGAACTCGGCCAGGTGCAGGATAGCCATACCATGCAAACCCTACCCCTGAACGGCAGAAATTATGCCCAGCTCGCGCTGCTAGGGGCTGGCGTCGGCCCTGCCGAACCAGGTTCGCGAGTGGAGCAGTCGTTTGGGTTCAGCTCCAACGGATCGCGTTCGTTGCAGAACAATTTTCAGCTTGATGGCATCGATAACAATTCCGATCTGGGCGATGTACTGAACGGAAGTGCCTACGTGATTCAACCTTCGGTCGATGCTTTGGCTGAATTCAAGGTTCAGACCAACTCCTATAGTGCGGAATTCGGCCGTGGCAACGGCGCGGTCATGAACGCGGTGATCAAGTCCGGCACGAACGGCTTTCATGGCGATGTCTACGAGTTTTTCAGAAATGACAAACTCGATGCTCGCAACGCTTTCGATGCATTTGGCCGCCAGCCGTACCAGCAGAACCAGTTTGGCGCGACTCTTGGCGGGCCGATCATCAAGAACAAGACCTTCTTCTTTGGGGACTACGAAGGTCTTCGCATCCGCCAGGCACTGCCGCAATTAGTGCTCGTCCCGACGCCGGCCGAGATTGGCGGTGATTTTTCGTCGTTTCTAACGACGACGCCTGTGATGGCGGTGGACACGAACGGCAGTCTGACGAGTCAAGTGGCCCAGGACTGCAACGGGCACCCCACCTATAAGGGTGAGATTTTCAACACCCGCTTGACCCAGCAAGTGACGCCTTCGAAACAATTCCCCAACGGTTTTTGTGGGGTGCCGATCGGGGTCGATGCTGCAGGCAACCCCACGAACATATTTCCCAAGGGGCTAATCGATTCACTGGCGGCCCGCCTCTCGGCCCTGTTCCCCACACCTAACGTGAATCTTAATGGTTCCAATTTCCTGGCGGAGCCGAAGAGACAGACGAGTCAAAACAATTTTGATATTCGTGTCGATCACACGATTAGTGACCGTGATTCGCTGTTTGGCCGATTCAGCTACGAGCATCAGCCCAGCTTCATTCCTTCGCCGTTTAACAATGCGCTCGACGGGGGTGCGTTTCAGGATGGGTATCAGGATGACTCCTACCGTAGTGCGGCGATCAGCGAGACTCACACCTTTTCCGGCAGCATGATCAATGAATTGCGGATCGGCTATAACCGCATCAATTCGCACCGCTTTCAACTCAACTACAACACAAATGTCGCGGCACAATTAGGGTTTCCGGGGGTTCCACCGGGACTTGACAATGGCGGATTGCCGAGCATTTCCATTAACGATGGCACAGCGGCAATTGGCAGCTCCGGTTTCCTACCGTCGATCGAGAAGCAGAATGCATACGTAATCGCTGAAAACCTGACGAAGGTGCATGGCCGGCATTCGATGAAGTTTGGAACAGAATTACGCTTTGTCGAATTCACGATCTTTCAGCCGGCCGCTTCGCGGGGAACTATGAACTTCGCCAGCGATTTCACGGACAATCCTGCCGCTCCAACCACGGGAGGGGAAGCATTCGCTACTTTCTTGTTGGGAATCCCGGATGGGGGGACGCTGACGAACCAACACAACGTCGACTACCACCGCGGTGACTATGCCTGGTTTGCCCAAGATGACTTTCGCGCTACCCGCAAGCTGACGCTGAATTTGGGGCTTCGCTATGAGCTGTTTACCGTGGTTAAGGCGCGAGATAACGAAGAAGCTAATTTCGATTTTTCGACTGGTTCTCTGGTCGTTCCCAAAGGCCAGAACGCGCAATTAACCCCCACCCT
>Ga0187780_10000913_pt1 | contig 21948 bp, 29 predicted proteins | sample 1015_Q2_SP10_20__FD_132429 | JGI IMG/M metagenome (GOLD analysis project Ga0187780, IMG submission 132429) | Tropical peat soil microbial communities from peatlands in Department of Meta, Colombia - 1015_Q2_SP10_20_MG | ecosystem: Environmental > Terrestrial > Soil > Wetlands > Peat | place... | reverse complement strand
GCCGCCGCATCCGCGTGGATCTGTGCTTGTATGCGTTCGTCGTCCAGTTTCCTGATGGCCTGCTCAACAATCCTTTTTGGATCTTTGATCGCGCCCTGCTCTTGCCCTGAGGCGATGGAGGCAGCCGAGAAAGCCACGACGACCATAGCGAATATTTGTCTCATGAAGTGCCACTCTAAATGACTGCGCTTAGAGTGCCCAGTCAGATTGCGCATAAGACATCCTCCATAGCGCGGTCTGGAGCCATCACCGCCACGCATTCATCGTGCTGGGCGGCATTCTACGGTGCCAAGAGCAGCACGTTCACCAACTCACAGAAGAAGAGATTGGCTCTGTGCATCTTTCGACGACATGCTCGAAAACCACGGAAGCAAGCTTCAGCCGAGCGGTCGCGCTGTTGCATTCCTTCCAGTACGAACTCGCCCGTGACGTCTTTGCTGACATCTCAAAAAGAGACCAGAACTGCGCGATGGCGTATTGGGGCATCGGGATGTCTTATTACAACGGGTTCGCCAACAGCATCGACTTGATCGGGGGTCGCGGTGCTCTTGAAAAAGCTCAGCAGATCGCCAAGGCGAACCCAAATACCAGTACCTGCGAAAAGGGTTACATCAGCGCACTTGCTGAGATATATCGAGAGGGAGCAGATTCGTCAGACCGCGCACAGGGCTTCGAGCACAGAATGCGGGCGCTCCAGCAGCAGTATCCGACCGATACCGAAGCTGCTGTGTTTCACGCCCTTGCGTTAGCTATAGCCGCACCAAAGACCGACAAGACTTACGCGAATCAACGCGAGTGCGGCGCTATCCTCGAACCCATTTTTGAGAAGTATCCGCACCACCCCGGAGCAGCCCATTATCTGATCCACTGCTACGACTATCCTCTGCTCGCCGAAAGGGGTCTTGTCGCTGCCCGTGCCTACGCGAGGATCGCCCCGGCTTCTGCCCACGCGCACCACATGCCGTCGCACATCTTCACTCTACTGGGGCTGTGGGACGAGTCGATCAACTCGAATCTGAATGCCGTTGCAATAGCAGCCAGCGCTGAGGAAACCTCCACCACCATTGAGGCGCGGCAGTATCGTGTCCACTCAATGGACTACCTCGAATACGCGTATTTGCAGAGTGGGCGAGTGCGTAAGGCGAACGGAGTGCTCTCCACGCTACAGTCACTTCCACCAGTGGCAGGACTCACGCCCACTTGCGATTATGCGATGGCTGCGATTCCGGCGCGTTATGCGGTTGAACTGGGGCATTGGAGGGAGGCAGCCGAACTGGAGGTTAACCGTACGGCAGCACCATTTGCTCAAGCGGTCACTTGGCAGGCTATCGGAGTCGGGAGCGCGAGGGCGCACGATCTCGACCGTGCGATACGCTCTGAGCGGGCGCTTGCCTCAATTCGTGAGAAACTCTCACAGCAAAGAGAGTTGTATTGGTCAGATCAGGCTGAGGTACAGCGCCGGGAAGTGGAGGCTTGGATCAAGGAAGCCAACAGGGACACAACAGACGCTCTCAGAACGATGCGATCAGCAGCGGAACTAGAAGAGAGCATGGAAAAGGACGTGGTGACGCCCGGTGCAATTGTACCCGCCCGCGAAATGCTCGCAGAACTCCTCCTGCTACATGACCAAGCCAAAGACTCGCTCGCTGAATATCAGGCAGTGCTGAAAATCGCGCCCAATCGGTTCAACGCACTGTACGGCGCAGCCCGCGCCGCCGAGGGATCATCGAACCCAACCCTCGCACGCAGCTACTTCAAGAAACTGACCGAAGTTGCCGCTGGCGAGGAACGACCCGAACTAATGACGGCTCGTGCGAAGATTCGCGAGTGATAGCCTGTCAGTGGTTTCATGACTTCGCCGATTGACCTGATTTGGTCTAAAACAATATCCTTGGGACGAATTTTCTGTTTCCGGCAGTGGCAGCCTACCAAGATCGCGGGGCGTCCAATGGCTCGACGTTTCATGGAAATCCTCGTAATTCCGTGGGTCGATAAAACCATCGCCGTTTTAGCCTCAGTTCCTTTTGCAGTTGAACTGTATCGCCGTTGGACGATTGGGAATGTAAGCTTCCCTCGCGCCGTTTTAGGGTTGCAGCTTCTTGTCCTGATTGGGGTGATGGTTCTTCGGACAGCACCAGTGCGGGTGACACCTAACCCGTGGTTCTGGTTATTGGCGTTCGTCACGAGCTATGGCTGGCATTTTCCGCGTATGCAGACCGAGGAACGTCGGGGGTGAGATGGTGGGGGTTAGTACCGTGGTGGACATGCGCGAGCTCCTTTGTTTGGGAGACCTCGCGCGGTTTACGCAATCTCTGTTGGGCCGGTGTCTTTGCCCTGGCTCAGGACGGTCTGATTTCCGACGACCCGGGTTTGAACCAGGAACCCCGCGGGTTCTGTCTGCCGCGGTGGCGGGGTTAGGACCCTTCACCGTTCCTAATCGATATATTAACCTAATGCGGTTCAGCAAAACTGATATTTGTGCGCAGGGGATGCGTGTTCTGCGTGAACATAAACACTCACCGCTTAGGACGAACCGGTCAACTGGTCAAACTGAATTTGACCGCTTGACCGCTTCGGAGCCGGGGCGGATCGCGGAGGGCCGGCCCCGGCGGAGGCGAGTTGACCTCGCTTAGAATTGACTGGTCAAAAGTCATATACCTAGGGGTTTGACCGATGACCGCCTTTACGGTGCACGGCAGTTTCTGGACGTGCTGAGCTGTCGCCAAGTTGTGATCTTGAATTACGCCCGCCTGCGCACGGGGGTCAGGGGGATGTTGTGTCCCGAACCCCACGTTCCCGCGCAAATCCTCACATTCCTGCTTCGCGGCTGGGAAAAGAAAAAAGCCGCGGGTGCGGCTTTCATCTTGAACCGGGGGAGTAATGCATCCTACTTGGAGTGTTTATCCTTGTAGATTTCCTTGCTGGTCTTGTTCTGCTCTTTGTTCAACTGCTTCTGCTCGGCCTTGGTGAGGTGGCCGTTGTTCCTGGCCATGTCGCGCTTTTCCTGATTCTCAATGTGCTGCTCCTGCTTCTCAACGTGCGCGGCCTGTCCCGGCGTCATGGTGCCGTTCTTCAGGCCGTTGGCGATGCGGTCCTGCTGATTCTGTTCCCGCTGGTTAACTTCGTTGACGCGGGGATGACCCGGATCGTCCACTCCCGGTCCAGCGCCGGAAGTATTGCTCTGAGTTTGAGCAGCGGCGGCTCCGACTAAAATCAAGCCACCCACTGCAAGGATGGAAAGCGATTTTGCGATTTTGTTGATCATGATTTTGTTGACCTCGGAAACTTAAACCCCCGCGTGGAAGTTTAGTTGTAAGTGGCCATTAACCTAGGGTTACGGAAGGGAGTTGTACGTACGCGGCGGTAATAAGCGCCGCTGATGCGGGTCAATCTAAGTAACCGCTAATGCCCTCGTAAGTCCTTTCCAGTCACCCGGTCGCCAGCTCAGGGTTCTACCACCCTGGCCACGAGGTGTGCATTAGGCTCTTCCTAATGAGATTCTCGGCCAATCCTAGGGGCCGAACAATGTATCCAAAAGCTAAAACCATGGAACAGTGCAAAATTGGCCCACCTTTCACGGGAGGAAGTTTACCGACTGTTAACCGTCGGCCGGTCGAAGTCGGAGGAGGACTGGCTCCTCTTCCTCGTGACGTACTGGCACGGCCTTAGTTCTCAACCACCGTTCTTAGGTATTGCTGGGTGGCGCGCAGGGCGACGCGTTGATCGGTCACGTCGCCGATGTTGTATCGCTCAAACGTGCTTTCGCTCTTGTGCCCGCTGATCTTCATGGCAATGTGGCGCTGCACTCCGGCGCGGGTCATCCAGCGAATGGCACTCCTGCGAAGAGCATGAAATAGTCGGCCGCTGACTCCCGCCTTTCGGCAGGCCGTTCGCCATGACTTTCTGAACTCACGGATTGGCAAGCCTGCTGGCGTGCGGAAGACAGTCTTGGCGTCCTCGGCCTGGAGTTTGATCACGTCGCCATCGACATCGGCCCACTCCAGCGAGGCAATCTCGCCCTTGCGCATCCCGGTCAACCATGCAAAGCGGGTGAAGGGTTGCAGGTAGCCGGGAAGGTTCTCAATCACACGTTCAATCTCAGCCGGGGAAAAATAGCCTTGGCGTTCGTTTCCCTTCTCGGACAAGTGACGGATTCGCGGCGCGGGCAGGTTGGCGAATACATACCTTTGCTTCAGCAATTGCGTAACGCGATTGATGCTCGCCGGGCACTCGCCCGCCGCCTTGCGTTGCTCGATGTAGCTATCGCGACCTGCTCGGCAGTGAGCGCACTCGCCCGATACATGCCGAAATCGCGGTCTACACGGCGAAGGAGCGAGCAATTCTGCGGGCTGGCAATCTCGCGGAGTTCGAAGTCCGCCTTGCCTGTGTGCTCCAGGCCGTCTTTGCCGGTCCACTTGGTGTAGTTCAGTCGGCCAACGACGCGAACATACTCGCCCTTCTTGATGTTGATTGCGTCGGGAAACTGCTTGGTCCATGCCGTGACGTCGTGAAAGACGAGAGGGTACTTTCCGCTTCCGTCCGATTTATTCTCATGCCCGGTTGCGACTGAGAACCTAACCGGCGCCTTCTCCGATTTCTGCTCGGCGTCGCGTCCGACATGGCCCTGAACTTCGACTTTGTTGATGGTCCTGCTCACTTTTGTTCTCCTTGACTCGTGGTAATTAACCGCAAAACATTGCCCCGCTCTCTGGTCTCAATTTCTCCGTTCACCGCAAGATTTGATAAACAGCGATTGAAGACTCCTGGTCCGAGACGAAAGCTCGAGATGCCGCGGTCAAGGTCGCGCTTGCGCACCCATTCGCCCTTCGGCGCATTGGCCAATAGCCACGCTCTGATCTTGATGGCGCAGCGTGCATCGGGATTTTCTCCGGGATTGGGCGCGAGGAATGTGCGGACCCGCATCTGATACTTGGCGAATGCACAGGCAGGCCCGAGGTCCTGAGCCCGCAGCGTCGGGCGGCCATCGACCGCGGCCGAGATGAAGCCCACGCGCAGGGCGTGCTCGGCGACACGGGAATCAATACCGTGAGCCTTGATCCACTGATCCTGCAGATCCCAGACGTCACCATGAACGTCAGGCGGAACCGGATTGATATTTACCGGGCTGGCCATGAAGGGGCGAAAAAAGTGCTGATAGGGCTGGGAGCACAAGCCGAACCGAAGCGGTCGTAGAAGCCGCCGGTAGTAGTGTTTCCGAAAGCCTCGCCGAACTCATTCTACGTCCGCACGCGCTGCAAGAAATGCGGTGAGATACGCTTCGCCACAACCTCTCCGCCTGATGCTCACACTCGCTGCCCTAAATGTGGTGCACTTGCGATTGCAATGCTTCTCGGCCGGGGCGGGACGAAGCTGCTTTCCTCTGACTCTGAGGAGAAATCTCATCCGAGCATGGCCAACTGGATCGCGGCCATGCAGAAATCAAGAATCAGGCGTGCAGCGGCGCGCTAACGGGGGGATATCCAGGTCTACCCGAGGCCTCGGATGCGATCCTGGTGCGTTCCAGCGGGTGTTTTTCCCGAGAAGAAGGCGGGGGCCTAAGAATCAGAATGCCCTCCCCTTGGCCACGTCCAGGTGTGCTTGAATCTCTCTAATTACTGCCGCTGATCCCCCGAGACTAGAAGTGGCCCTGGGCATCTAAGCACCAGGGCCCTCTCCGTAGTCCCGCACCGACCCTGTTCCCCGCACGTTACCGTGATGTGAAGCCTAGGCTCGGGTACTGCACCCTAAGGCGTTATCAGGCGGCCGGAAATGACGGCGTTGCAGACTAAGATCTGTGTTCCCGCGGTGTCTCCTGACGCCTCGGCGAGGGTTACCTGTGTTGACGGATCAGCGTATAGCCTCGTCGGCTGGGCGAACGTAAAGTTCACAGTACCGGTAGCGTCAGAAGAAGCCACGATGCTGTTGTTAAATCCAGTGATCTCATGGTTAGCGAATTGTCCCCCGGTGGCGAACTGCAGGCTGAGATCGTTAAGAGAGACGCTGCCCGATTGTGCCTGCAACAAACAATTTCCCGAGACCTCTTCGATGATGAGGAGCTGTCCGCTGGGTACGGTATAGGTATAGGGGCCACAGGGAGGGGTGTTGTTGTTCCCGCTTCCCCCCGACGTGCATAGAGGTATCGCGATCGGCGACCCAGCATCCTTTACACTAATCGCCGGAAGCACCGGGACGGGAGGGGTGGCGGAAGCGGGGTGCGGGTACATCATCGTGCCCGCAATCGCGAGACCTAGCAACACTGCCGCCAAGATCAAGATTCTCTTGAAGCTTTCCATTTTGGTTCTCCTTTTCGGTTGAAATGATGAGTGAACAGCAGCCGACACTATGAGCAGCAAGGCTGTTCCACAAGGGCCCAACCCTCACCTGCGAAATTCGGGTAACTCCTGAAAAAAGCTGTTTAGGGGAGGTAATGCCTTCTAAGGCCGAGATGATTGTTGAGGGTCAATTACTCGACCGCCAAAGTCATGGGGTGGGTTTCTACACCGGACCGAAGGGCGTGTCAAGAAGACCAGCGCCTCTATTCATGTCAGGCCGTCATGGCCATCTTGCGGATTGGCGCTGCAGGACCCCCGCAGGGCCCGTACCCCGTGGGCGCATTCTAGCCTGCGAGTGTCACGCTGCCTGTCGCGTATGTGGATGCGCTCGTTCAGGTGTTGGCGCACCTGGGCGGGGCCGCTGAGTCTGGACTGTGCTGGTTCTGTGCGTGTTCTGTGCAGGGTACAAAACCAACCAAAACGGGACAAAAGGCCGAGAGTCGAAAGCTGTGTTTCTTTGTACTTATTATAGTCGGTTGCTTTAGGCTGGCGTGTAGCGCGGATTTTCCCTACGAACCAGAAGGTCGGGAGTTCGAATCTCTCAGGGCGCGCCACTTTTCCTTTCTCTCCTCAAGCGCTTAGCTGGTTCTTCGACACGTCCTCGATTTCCTTCAGTTCCCTGCTGTGCCCACGTTAGGAGTCTTGAAGAATGGCAACAAATTGCCGCCAGCGTGGATCAAGTCCCAGCCTCGGAGTACAACGCGCTCCGAGACGGAATTAGGTTCACTGTTCTGAGCCCAGACCTCATTTATTGAAATGACGACAGGGAATTTGCAAGCCGCGTGAAATTGACGGAATTTCTGCAGAAGATCTCGCTCATCAGTTCGGTTGGCTTCGAATACCATCTATCGATAGCGATTGATTTTACAGCGATTGCAAATGGGAAACAGGGTACCTACGAAATCCGCATTACCGCACCGGATTCGGTCAAGTACCCAAAGCGGGACGAAAATGACCGTGTGTCGGTGGCAGTTCTCCCGTGGATAGAATTCAACTTTTATCGTGAGGACCCTGGGGAATTCAACCTGAGACGCTTGAAGAAGTTGAGTGCGCAGCGAGATAAGCAGATGTGAGAACGTCAGTTGTCGCCATCAGGCCTGAGCGCGCCGTTCGTTGATCGGATGATGTTCTGCAATCGCATGCGGATCCTTCCCGGCTGGAGTTCTGGCGTAACCATCGTGTTCTGGAACGCGACTATCTTCCACCCATCGGGCATTCGTTTGGCGATTAGAGTCGGACGCGCGTGCAATACCGGAGGCAAGCCCACCCGCGCCACCTTGAGCTCTGCGAGCAATCGCCCCCATCCCCTCGGCCCAAGCGCGTGCGTCGACTTTATGCTTCGGGAAAAGGTACTGGTTCTAAAGCCTTGATGGAGGGTTGGGTTTCGGCGAACACACGGTAAGCTGACAAATCAAATGTGCATACTCGGGATATTGATCGATCAGCATCTCACGTGCGCCAGCCTCGAAGTCGGTGAATTCAAACCCTGGTGCTACAGTTGTCCCCAGTAATGCAAAGCGTCCACCCTCAGCGAGGCGCGAGCCTTGCCAAGTGCCCCTTGGTACCACAACTTGGGGGCGCAGGCCCTCCTTTAAATCCGATCCAATCTTGATCACTTTGCCCGTTCCGTTGGGAAACAATTGGAGCATTTCCACTAGATCACCGGCATAGAAATGGAAAATCTCATCGCTCGGAAGCTTGTGCATTGCTGAAAAAGTATCCGGAGTCAAGAGATAGTAGATAGCCGTAGAGAAACAACGTTGCTCATTGTGGTATCGAGTCGGCAGCACTTCAACGCTCTCATCAGCACGATAACTCTCAATGAAAAAACCACCCTCTGCCGGGAGCGGTTTTAGGTTCAATATGTCAATAATCTCTTGCGATTTCATCTGATGAACATCCTCCGTTATCAGGTTTTTCTGTAAGTGTCGGACATGCTCGGCACGCCAGAAAAAAGGGCGGGTCTCTGGAGCCCGCCCTCGTGATGCGGGATTTCCTCGCATCGACCGGCCCGGGAAGGGGGATTTGGACCAGTCGACGCGGGAGATGGGGCTTAGCAATTCTCCTTCCGTCCCGAGCGCGTCCTCAATACAGCATTTACGGTATTTTCAGCTCTAGCGACTGCTCAAGGGAAGTCAACTCTAACGGACATCATATGGGACGACGCTCAGTTTGGGGACAACAAGAAGGGGAACTGCCCCGCCGGGCTAGCGTTGAGGGCGGGTGCCCACCACCCGCTCTCTTTTCAGGACGCACGCTCACTGTGTTTCGATTTGCGCTCCTGCCAGTCAGCGAGAAATACGAGTGCGCAAAACCAGCACTGGAGAACAAGTTCTCGGGTGTCTTCTAGTTCAGTACCACAGCTGGGACAGGGGATGTGCTCCCAAAGGGTAGAATCAGAGTCAGCCATGTTTGACCGCCTCTGTCGGCCTGAGTGCGGTAATGCTAGCACACCTTGCAGGGTTGAGTTCAACAGACTCCCGCGCAGGTTGAGGGCAGACTGCGGCGCAGGGTTCAGGGCAGGCTTCCCGCAGGGCTCAGGACAGGACCAGACCGAAAGTCTTGTACCATGGTGGACGGTCTCTAAGTCGCCGGAGTCGATGCCAACGCGAGCGGCCTCGTCCGCAATCTCTGCCAGCTGAAAGAAGTTCTTCACGCTGGTGTAGAATTCGAAGACCTTTTGCTCATAATCAGCCGCCTTCTCAACCTACAGATTGGGTTCGCGTCTGCGTGCATCACGGTGTCAAGGACTGTTTGGTCGAGGAGGGAAACGTGCCCTCACAGGCTTGGCCTTCCGTTGTTGCGAGCGCCCGGACGCCGGGTATACCGTTCCGCAATCTGCCGTCCCCTGAGCCCGTAAGCTGGATGCGACCATAACGGCGCGATCCGCAGAGCGGTTCAGTGTACTTTCGTCGGGCTGGGGACTAGACTTGTGCCCATCTCATCACATCGAAGGAGGGGACATGGCAACCGCAAGAATGCCAGAACCAACCGCCGAAGACCCCGTAAGGGTGGACCCTCGGCACTACAAAGTCGAGTTCGAGAACGAGCGAGTCCGGGTGGTGCGGATCAAGTATGGGCCGGGCGAGAAATCGGTGATGCACAGCCACCCAGAATCGATTGCCGTGTTCCTGACGGACGCGCATGCCAAGTTCACCTACCCTGACGGGCGGACGGAAGACATCAACGCGAGCGCCGGGACGGTGCAGCACATGGAGGCCTTTACCCACCTGCCAGAAAGCCTCAGCAACACGCCGTTCGAGGTCATTCAAGTCGAATTGAAGCGGTAGTTTCCGGCGGTCGATGATGTAGATGGGAGCGGGCTTGTCCCGCTCTCATAAGTTGTTGGGAAGCAGTCCGAGGCTGGCGTCACCGGGCGTCGGTGTCGGCAGTGACCGTCCGCATAGGCGGTGTTCGGCGTACTCGCCAGCCTGAGAAGCGAATACAGCGGCGAGCATTTAGATTGCGTCATCCGCTTGTAGGACGTGGGAGAGCCTATGGGCGGACAGTCCGAGAGCACAGCGGCGTTCTCGCAGGGGAACCGATGGCTAACCACGATCGCTTCGCTGGCTGTGGGCGCGGCGTTCTTTGCTTTGTGGTTCTGGCTGCTGCCGCGGTGGCTCGGCTTCAGCGTTGACACGGTGGGCGCGGCACGTTGGCGATGGCTGGCCGCGGTTCCGTCCGTAGTGGGGTTCGCCGTGGCCCTGCGCTGTGTCTGGGACTTCGGGTGGACTGGGCGCGGAACCCCCGCCCCTGTCGCGCCGCCGAAGCGGCTGGTGGTTGTTGGGTTCTATCGCTATGTGCGCAATCCGATGTACGTCGGTTTCGCGGCGGGGTGGATCGGTATGTGGATCGTGTTCGGGCACTTCAACCCGTTCGCCATCTCCGCCGTAGCAGCGGTCGCTCTCGGCGTGCATCTGTTTGTGGTCTTCTACGAGGAGCCGACGCTGCGCAGGAAGTTCGGCGCGGAGTACGAGGAGTACTGCCGAAACGTGCGCCGTTGGTGGCCGCGTGTGCGGGGCTGAATCTCCGAACCTCAGAGATGTGCAGCCTCAAGATGCAACTACGTACTCCCGACAAGGCTACGAATCAGAAAGCCGCACCACGCTCTGTGGATTCCCGAACCACGAGCTTCGGCTCGATCCAAACCTTTCGCGCGGACGACGGGCGTTCAGACTCGATATTCCGCAGCAGCAACTCGGCGGCCCGCCTGCCGGTCGCCACGGTGTCCTGGTCCACGGTGGTCAAGGGCACGGCCAGCACGTCCGAGTAGTGCACATTCCCAGCCCCGGCCACCGCGACGTCGTGTGGTATGCGCAGTCCGGCATCCATGATGGCGCGCATCGCGCCGATGGCGACAGGATCGTTGTAGCAGAAGATGCCATCCGGGGCAGGGCCCGCTTGCAGCAGCCTGCCCATGGCCTCGTAGCCGCTACGATCGCCAAAACTGGCGTCCACCAGGAGTCGGGCTAGGGGTTCGAGCTTATGGGTGCGCAGGGCGCGACGATAGCCCGACAGGCGTGCCGCAGCGATGCCGTTATCAGGGCCGCGCAGGTGGGCAATGAGCTTGCAGCCTTGGGCAATCAGGTGGTTGGTAGCCAGAAAGCCGATGGCCTCGTTGTCGACTCCCACGAAGCTGGCGCGCACGCCGGCGATGGGGCGGTCGATAAGAATGAAGGGCACCTTGCGCTTCCGCATACCGTCGAACAGGCTCTTTTCTGGCTGCGCGGAGGCGATGATCAACCCGTCCACCTGACGAGCCATTAACGCCTCAGCCTCGATCCGCTCCAACTCAGGATCTTCTTCGAAGTAAGAGATGACAGCATGGTAGCCTTGCGGCCGGACGGTTTCGGCAACCGCCTTGGCGATCTCTGCAAAGAAGGAGTGCGTGAAGTCGGGCAGGAGGAGTCCTACCGTATAGGTACGGCGGGTGACCAGGCTGCGGGCGACCCAGTTGGTCTGGTAATTGAGCTGCTTGGCGCGTCGCAGGACGCGCCGCCGGGTAGCCTCGCTGATATTGCCCTGACTGCGGAGGACCTTGGAAACGGTTACGATCGAGACATTCAAGTCCTCGGCAATGTCCCGCATGGTTACCGGCATAGGCGCTTCAGGATACCACAGCAAAAATGCCGGAAACGAGGCAGGGTAAACGATATCCCACGGCCGACCGGGGACGGCCGCCAATCCTCCGCGGAAGAACTGCTCTTGCCTCGATCAGAAACTAGTTCGGCGAAAGGACGATCACGTCGTCTGCTTCGGGACGGATCCGCGGAAAGCGTAGAAAACGATGTACAGGTAGCAGATGACCGGCAACACAAAGGCGTGGTGGATCCCGATGCGATCGGCCAGCGCGCCCTGAACCAGCGGGATGATCGCTCCTCCCAGAATCGACATGATCAACAAACCTGAGCCGTCGCCAGTAAGTGGGCCCAGTTCCGCAATGCCCAACGTGAAGATGCTGGGAAACATCACTGAGTTAAAGAGGCCGACCAAGATGATGCTCCACATCGCAAAATGGCCAAAACTGAGCATCGAAGAGCAAACCAGGAGAGCGGCCGTAATTGCTGCAATCCCCAACACGGTCCCCGTGCGAACCTTCTGCAGAATGGCGGAGCCGATGAAGCGTCCGACCATCGCTCCTCCCCAGTACAGAGAAACATACTTGGCCGCTTGTGCCTCGGTGATGTTTCCGATGTAGCTTTGGCTGAAATAATTGATCAGGAAGCTTCCGATGGAGACCTCCGCTCCTACGTAGACGAAGATCCCCACCGCACCCAGAATCAGGTGGCGGTACTTCCACAGGCTGCCGCCTCCCTTTTCGTGGTGCTCGGCCTGAGGCATCGGCGGGAGGCGAAAGGAAGCTATGGCGATTGCCAGCGCAAACAAGGTGAGGCCAATGACCAAATAGGGGAGCTTGACGGAAGAAGCTTCATGCACCCGGTAGGCCTGCAGCGCTTCGGCCGACATCTGGCGGACGACTTCCATGCTTTTCGCGGCCGGACTCAGAATCAAGAGTCCCCCCAGATAGGGGCCGATGAATGTTCCCAGCGAGTTGAACGCCTGGGACAAATTCAATCGGCTGGAAGCAGTCTGGGGGGACCCGAGAACAGCCACGTACGGGTTCGCCGCCACCTGCAAGGCCGTGATGCCCGCCGCCAGCACCATTAGCGCGCCCAGGAAAAGCGGATACGACGGCACGCTGGCCGCAGGAATGAACAGGAAGGCACCCAGACTCATCGTGAGGAGGCCTGCCACCATTGTTTTCTTATAGCCAATCGTGTCGATAAGTTTGGCGGAGGGTATGGAGAAGATGAAGTAGGCCGAGAAAAAGGAAAACTGGATCAGCATTACCCGGAAGTAGCTCAGATCGAAGATAGACTTCAGGTGCGGAACCAGGACGTCGTTGAGGACCGTGACGAAGCCCCACATGAAGAATAGCGTCGTGACGACGATGAGAGCTTTCTTGTAGCCGGAGGCTGGTTGCGACGCTTCCGCCACGGGCATGCGTGGTTCCACCATGGGCATAGCAGCGCTCTTTCTCAACAAGAATCACGCGCGAACCTAGTTCACGCAACTGACGGATCATAGCAAAAGCCGCGGGGTTCCATGCAATGATTGTCTTTCTCAGTAAGCGTTTATTTTCAGCATAAAATCATCGCCATGTATCATCGCCATCTATCTTGACAAGCGACGCAGTTTGTCTCACATTGCACACGTTTTCTGCGCGGTTCCCCTCGATTCGGGAACTCGCCCCGTGACGGCAGTACGCCTCCGGACTTCCCGCGCAGCACCCTGCTGTCGCTTTCTTGCGCAGAGTAAATGAAATCTGGAAGGGCTTCCAGAGCTGTTGCGTGGTCCCAAAGGCATCGCGGGGAGGAACAAGGCTAGTAACTTTTCCCGGGCCCTTACCTCATCCTTCCAAAGGAGACCTGTAAATGCGTCCCATGGGAGTAACTGCGATTGCAATCCTTACCTGGCTTCGAGGCGCCGTGTAGGCCCTTGCCGGATTCGCCATTCTGGGTGAGGGAAATCTGGGAGCGCGCTTGGTGGCCGCGGCGGCGAGCGACACATTCGTGCAGAGATTCACGTTGAGGCTCAGTGAAACGCTGGGGATCTCTGCTCTGGCGATCGCATTTCTGTTTCTGGTGGTAGGCCTGGGAATCTGGACTCTCAGGAACTGGGCGCGGACGTTGACCTTGGCGTTCGCTGGAATCTGGTTGGTCTTGGGCTTGTTCCGGATGTTTCCGCATCCCACGTCGTGGCAGATCATCCGTGCTGCCACCGATGTGGTTATCGTCGCATATCTCTTCCTGCCTGACGTGAAGCGCTCCTTCCTCCGTCCGGCAGGTTTGCTCGAGAGCGGAAACCAGGCCTGAAAATAAGAAGCGCCCCGGACTCTTTTCGAGTCACGGGACGCCCGAACAGCCCTCCCCCAGAACTGCTCGAAATCCACGTTAGTAGCTTGCTCGGATCCTGTAAATAACACTTCGGTGCCAAGAAGGTGGCACAACACGGCTATCCCGATGCGCACTCGCCATCATGATCTGGCCGGACCGACCTCTGACTTCTTGCCGTCCGCGTAATTCCGGCTGTCAGCGGATCTTCTCGTGTGTTCGGCGGCTCCTACGCAGTCCTATAGGCCGGGTCGGGCGATTCTCTTCAGCTCTCTCCAGGGCGCTGTTTCTGAAGGAGTTGGCGCACCACACGGGGCTGGATGTGGCGCGGGTTACCAGTTACCGGCGTAATATGCCGGAGGGGCTTTGATGTTGACCTGCCCATTCACCAAACTTACATTCGCCTGCAGGGGGTTGTATGAAGGACATCCATGAGGTTTTGCGCCGAAAGCAGGCGAAATACGCACAACTAGCCAAGCAGATCGAAGCTCTGCAGCAGGCGGCGGAGAAGTTGCGCGAAGTTGCTCCCCTGCTGGCTGAGAATGAAGAGGACGATAACGTCGTTCTGGCGGAGATGGACGACGAATTGACTCAATCCAACGTGATGGCCGCAAAAGCGTCCAGTTCCCAGCAAGGTGGGAGCGGTTCGTCGGCTAAGCCGGCCCGGGGAGTTGCTCCTCGTTGGCCCTAATCCGTGGAACGACGTGGCAGATGTGAGCGTGGTATGACCCTTCAGGCTTTGCTGGTTACCAAAGACGATAGCGCTGCCGATGTCCTCAGCCGAGTGCTGGCCAATCTGGGCGTGGCGGTCGAGCGTTTCAGCGATTCCAACGTCGCAGAGAATCGCCTGCGCGAGCATCGTTTTGACGCACTGGTGGTCGATTTCGACGAGCCGGAGACGGCCAGCCAACTGTTGCAGGTTGGGCAGCCTTCGGGGTCCGGCGCCATCATGGTGACCGTCGCCCTGGTCAACCAGGAGTGCACGGTGCGACAAGTGCTGAAGGCCGGAGCAAGATTTATTCTCTTCAAGCCCGTCAGCCCTGATCATGCGGCGGCTGGCCTGAGCGCGGCCACCGCCTTGTTGAAGCGCGAACGGCGATCCTCGTTTCGCGTAGCTGTCCAAGCCCCGATTCAGTTAAGCCTGCCGGGCGGGGATCCCATGGAAGGAATCATGCTCGATTTGAGCCAGACGGGCATGGACGTGCTCGCAGCACAGCCGCTGCATCCGGCGGCCCTCGTCGGACTGCGTTTTACCCTTCCGGACGGAAGCCTCGAAATTGAGACCCGCGGGGAAGTTGCGTGGGCGAATCCGAATGGCCAGTCGGGTGTGCGCTTTCTGGATATCCCTGCCGATGTGCTGGAGAAGCTGCAAGCCTGGCTCCTGGCCAATGCTCCGGAAGTTCCCTCCGAGGACACGGACTTCGTTTCTCATTGCAAGCTCACCGACCTCAGCCTGGGTGGGTGCTACGTCGAAACCGACTCTCCCTTTCCCGAGCAGGCGCTGGTGGATCTCTGCCTGAAAGCGGAAGACATGGAGATCCACGCCGATGGCGTCGTGCGCATCATGCATCCCGGCTCCGGCATGGGCCTTGAGTTTCCTTCTCGTACTGAAGAACAGCGCGAAACCGTCACCAAGTTCATTGAGTTCCTCGCCAGCCGGCCTGGAACTACCCCTGAGCTCCTGATTGCTCCGCGTTCCATGACCGCTGATGAAAGCCAGTTCCAGTCGGCTGGCAGCGCCGAAGACACACTCGACGATCCGCTGCTGGAATTGCTCCGTAATGGCCCAGCGCTCTCGGAAGAGGAGTTTCTCGTGGAGCTGCGCCGCCAGCGCCATTCCGAGTCCATTGCCTCCAACTGAGCAGGTTTTGGAATAACCCTGCGTCCGCCCAGAGACTGTTTCCAGCGATCCTGAAGGTCGGAGAGAAGTCCTACACGGGTATCCTGGCAGGAACCGCAGCGGCAGTCTGGCCTGGGAACCGAAGGGCCAGCACCCCGTCTCTGGCGTGACCCCTCGAGTTCCCAGTGGTCTGTTCCACCTCGATGCGAAAGACGCTAAAGCCCGGGTGTTACATGAATATTGCAATCGTGTGAATTCTCGTTGAAAGAAAATCAAAGCTTTCCACACCCTGCGCTCACTTGTCTTGGTGACAGGAGTCACTGCCTCTTCGGCCATCCGGTCCTAGGGTAGAAGTAGGGGTTCCCGGCGGGAACCAGGAAGCGAAGGCGCTTATGCCAACCGCGAAGACAAGTACCCGCCTTACCTTTGATAACATTCTCTTCCCCACTGATTTCACTGGGGCATCGGACGCCGCTCTGCCCTACGTTTTGGCTGTCGCCCGCTGGTACGGAGCCAAAGTCTTCATAACCCACGCGGTCGCCCCGCCCACCCCGCTCAGCATTCCACTGGAGCCCATTCCCCTCGAGATGGATGCGCTCTGGCAAGAAGCCAGGAGACGAGCAGATCAGTTCCTGCAGTCACATTGCCTACAGGACACAAAGAAGGAGGTCATACTCGAACAGGGCGCTTTGTGGAGCGTCCTTTCTGATGTGATCCGCAAACACTCCGTCGATCTTATTGTGTTAGGAACGCATGGACGCCATGGCTTGAAGAAACTGGTCCTTGGTTCTTCGGCTGAACAAATTTTCCGTCAGGCTCCCTGTCCTGTCCTGACGATTGGCCCGAAGGTCAGCGCGAACTCCGTCGTCGATCGCTTGAGAACCATTCTGTTCGCCACCGATTTCTCCTCCGGGTCGCTGCACGCACTGCCTTATGCTCTGTCGCTAGCCGAGGAGAATGAGGCCGCGATTACGCTTCTGCACTCGATCCCACTGGTGCCCCTGCACCATCAGGAGACGGTGAGGGGAAGTGCAATCCGGCGGCTGCAGTCCCTGCTCCCGTCCGATGCAACCGACTGGTGCCGTCCGAAATCGGTGGTCCGCTTCGAATTTCCGGTAGAAGCAATTCTCCGTCAGGCTGAGGAGGAGCAGGCGGACCTGATCGTGATGGGCGTCCATCGGCAGACGCCGCACGCCTCGGCGCACCTGCCCTGGGCCATCGCGTACGAAGTTGTGTGTCGCGGATCTTGCCCGGTGCTGACCGTGCGCGGCTGACGGTGGTGAACATTAACGGCGGGCGCGGCAAGATGCGCCCGTCGTTTCTTGGCGTTCCACCTGGAGTTCCCGCTCCTCACACGAACTGGTACAGTTAGGGCTGCGTCCCCAACCCACCTCAGGAGCCGCGCTCTCTGGAACCGTCGCCCTCAGTCCCAAGCTGTGTCTCGGATAAGGGAAAGGCCAATTCTGCGCCTGATTTGTCTCTATTGCTTACGCCGGGCCTTGCCGTGATGGCGGCATCTTTCGCCGTGGTCGTGTCCTTTTCCTTCCTAGGCAATCCGTCAGGCCATGACTTCGAGTTCCACATGTATTCGTGGATGGAAGTCCTGAACCAGTGGAAACAAGGTGTCCTTTACCCACGATGGGCCGCGTTATCCCACTGGGCCTACGGCGAGGCTCGCTTCCTTTTCTACCCGCCTGTTTCGTGGAGCCTGGGCGGAATGCTGGGAGCTGTGCTCCCCTGGAAAGCCGTGCCGGGCGCGTTCATCTGGCTGGCACTGACCGCCGCTGGCTGCTCCATGTTTACGTTATCCCGCCGCTGGCTCAGTCGCAGCGATGCGGTTGTGGCCTCGGTTGTTTACGCCGCTAACCCCTACCACATCGTGATTGTGTATTGGCGGAGTGCTCTCGCGGAGTTGCTGGCAAGCTGCCTCCTCCCGTTGTTGCTCCTGCTGATTTTGAAGTCCGTGGACGAGGGAAATCGGATGGTGTTTCCCCTGGGCCTGGTCGTGGCTGTCGCCTGGCTGACCAACGTGCCGTCAGCGGTCATGGTGAACTACTCCTTGGCGTTACTCGTCGTTGTCGTCGCGGTTGCGCACCGCGCCCCACGCGTGCTCTGGTACGGCGCGCTCGCGGTTGTGCTCGGGGCTGCGCTGGCAGCGTTTTACTTGGTGCCAGCGGCCTACGAGGAGAAGTGGATCAACGTGGACCAGGTTTTCTCTCCTGGGGTACGACCGGAAGACAATTTTCTGTTCACGACCATCCCCGACCCCGACCACAACAATTTCAATCGTATCGTTTCCACCATCGCTGTCGCCGAGATGATTGTACTGGCGGGCGCCCTTGCTCTTTCACGCCGATTGCGTAGAGATCACAAGGCCGCATGGTGGAGCCTGGCCCTCTGGGGAATCGCGGCCGGCGGACTGATGTTCCCCATCACCTTGCTTTTCTGGCACTATCTGCCCAAGCTGCGCTACTTGCAGTTTCCCTGGCGTTGGCTGCTTTGCCTCAACGTGCCACTCGCGATTCTGCTCGTGATGGCATGGCGCCGCTGGGTCCCACGCGTAGTCTTGTATGTTTTACTGCTTGGGGTGATCGCAGTCGTTTGGCACCGAGTGCAGGAGCCGTGGTGGGACAATGCCGCCGACGTAAAAGAAATGCAGGATGCCATCGCTGACGCGACCGGATACGAGGGCACCGATGAGTATGTCCCAGCGGGGGTTGATCCCCTTGATTTGAATAAGAACGCTCCACTGGTGGCCGCGGAACCGGGGACGAACCTTCAGATCAGGTCGTGGAAACCTGAATCCCGGAGCTTCGTTGCCGAGGTGACGAGGCCGGAAGAACTGCGTTTACGCCTCTTCAACTATCCGGCCTGGCGAGTTGAAGTAAACCATAGGCAGGTTCACGCTGAGACTACTGCCATCACAGGCGAGATGCTGATTCCAGTGGAAGTCGGCCGCAATGAGGTCATGGTCAGTTTCGAGCGCACGTGGGATCGCTCCCTAGGTGGGATTGTGTCGTCCGTCTCTGCCCTAGGCATGGTGCTGTGGCGCATTATGCAATGGCGGGAGCGTGCTTTGACCAAAACGACGTCCTGAGCATTGGTTAATTGAGGGATGATGTCCGCCGCCTGCAGTCTGATCGGCTCGTTATGAGGAGAATTCTCGTCGCCACGTCCAACCCCGGCAAACTGCGGGACTTTGCCGCAGCCGCGATCGGGCACGAAATCGAAATAGCAGGGATCCCGAACTTCGCCGCGCTGCAGCCGGTGGTCGAAGATGGATCAAGCTTCGACGTGAACGCATGCAAGAAGGCGCAACAGTACAGCCTCGCTGCTCCGGAGGAAATTGTGGTCGCCGACGACTCGGGTCTTGAGGTCGACGCCCTCCAAGGTGAGCCCGGTGTGCGCTCGGCCCGTTACGCCGCCGAAGATCCGAGCCGGGCCGGAAGTAATACGGATGACGACAGCAACAACGCGCGCGTGCTGCGTGAGCTCCGCGGCGTGCCGCTCGAAAAACGTACGGGACGGTTCGTCTGCGTCATCGCCGCAGCACGGAACGGAAATTTACTGGGCACGTTTCGGGGAGTGGCTGAAGGGCTCATCCTCGATCACCCCCAGGGCACCGGCGGTTTCGGTTACGATCCCCTCTTCTATTTTCCTTCGCTCCAGAAGACCTTTGCTGAACTTCGGCCGGAGGAGAAAGCGCGGTATAGCCATCGCGGCCAGGCGCTGCTCAAATTTCTAGCCTGGATGGATAAGCGGGAGGGATCGGTTGCGTGAAGGTCGCCCTGACCTGCCTTCCACTTCCCTAGTAGTCAATTGTTTCAACTAGATAGGCTTGGACTGGTGTCCAACTGATGTCCAATTGGGATCCTGGACGTTCGTCTCAAACGTGGCCATGGCCTTCCGGACCTGATCATCCACGGGGAGAATGTAGTAAGCCTCCGTGGTCTTCACATCGGAGTGACGAAGAATCGCCTGGATGACCTTGGGCGGCACTCCCATGTAGTAAAGATTCGTACCCAATCCACGACGGCAAGCGTGCCAGCCGGCTCGATCCCTGTGTGCATCGCGACTTTGGATGCGGTGGGAAGGATCCACGGCATCACCGACTGGCGTCCGGCGGCTCCGGCGGCTCCGTCGTCTCCGACTCCACCTTTGCCGCCGGTGATGCTGAGCACCTCGGTGTCGGGAACCACCGGCACGATCATTCCCGCCACCGTTCCTCCTCCCAACACCCTGGTTCAGATCTGGCAGATTCTCTGCTCGACCACCTCCGCCTCGACCTCAACCACCGCAACGATCTCCTGGCTCGTCTACGTGCCCCCGGGCACCGCGCCGGTGCCGCGGCCTACCACCCAGACGCTGGTTCTCGATCCCCGACCATAACCAGCCTTGCCCCAGTTGTGGTGCAGTGGTTTCCTCAATCCTTCTAGGCCGGGGCGGGACGAAGATGCTTTCCTCCAAACCACGAGGACGATTTCCTGGCCGACCGGGCGGACTGGATTGTGCTCATCAAAAGATGGCGGCCGGGAAGGCGGAGGCGAGGGCCTAAAAATCAGAAAGACCTCCCCTGGGCGGCGTCCAGGCGGGATTGAATCTCTCTAATTGCAGCCGCTGAGCCCGAGGTCTGCTGGATCCTGAGGTACTTACTGCCAAGGCCGCGGAGGTTCGGCAGTGCATCGTACGCAGGATCCGTATGTAGCGTGTTCTTCGCTTTGGTTAGGAAGCTAACGAGCTCCGTATCCCCTCCCCGCTTATAAGCGCTCATCGCACCCTTGTAGAATTCACGGGCGACTGCCCTCCCCTCTATCATCTCCCAAAGCCCCTCTCTCCCAATGACCGGATCCAACAGAGTGAGATCGCCCCAAGTTGAGCCGTCGGAGAATTGGACCAACAATGGAACTACCTTGGTGATGGCAAGACCGTTGGCGGTCACAAAGCTCGCGCCTGGTGGCTCACCGCCTGGCTTGAAATAAAAGTCATCTGCTCCTAGGTTGGTTACTAGGAGAATAATCGTTTTCCTCGAGACGTTTGTAGCAGTGCCATTGACGCTGAAGGTTACTGGTGGACTCGGATCTGGCGTCTGACCTGTGAGTGTCACCGCCAAGGCAATAATTGTCCCTGTTAACCACCGCCACCTCGTTCCGGTCATAGCCCCCCCCGGTTTCCGCGCTGGTCACGGCGAGTCAGGACCTTTTTCATCTGCCCGCTGGGCCTGTCTACCCAATTAGAATGACCTCCCCTTGGCAGCGTCCAGATGTGATTGGATTTCGTTAATTGCCGCCAGTGATCCCGAGGTCTGCTGGATCCTGAGATACTTGCCCCCCAGTTCGCGCAGGTTAGGGAATGGATCAACAGGGTCCCTATTGGTGGGGGGCGAGTTCTTTGCTTGGGTAAGGAATTTGACCAAATCATAGTCCCCGCCCAGGTCATACGCGCTGATTGCGCCTTGGTAGAACTCGCGGGCAACGAGCCTGCCTTGCATCATGTCAGCAAACTCAGTCTGGAGCAGAGAACTGTCGCCCCAAATCGTTCCGTCAGCAAACTGCACAACGACCACCTCAGCTTTCGTAATTGGGAGCTGATCTGGACTCGGCCCCGCCATCTGATAAGATTCGCCAGCAGCCAAAGGCTGAGCAGAGCAGCAGACTACAAACCCAAGGTTTCCGCATGTCGTCTCCTCAGAAGCGGCGTGATCGCAATTATAGTCACAGGGCCGGGTCAGGAAAGGGGCGGCTTGCAGGGGTAGAAGGCCGTTGTTTAAGCTCGCCTGTGCACGTGATCTTGAGGGTGTGGTTGCGACGTGCAAGCGGGGGCGCTACATGGAGGGCGACCACCGCACCAGCTGGGTGAAGATCAAGAACCGCAAGTACAGCCAGAGCATCGGACGCGAAAAGCTTTTCGAAAAGCGACAAGCTGACTCACATAAGAACAAAGGCCTCGCCTAGAAGGAGGGATATGGACGTTTATCAGGCCCTGGCGCAAAAAGTGGTGGATCTGGAGCGGGTACGGAAGGAAATCGCGGCTCTCCACCTTGCGATTCCGTTGCTGGTCGAAGAGGCAGACTGGGCGGAAAATGGCTGTTTTCCCAAGAGCCCTAGCAGTTTGCACGAGCGGGAACCGCAAGCGTCATAGGGAGTCGCACGTCGTCCATCAAGAGAGGGACACGCTTGGATGCGGTCCCCCCTCTGGTTGGTAGCCCTGCAGTATCTCCCCACGCAGGGCCACGTTCCCCATATGCATGGGCGATTCTAGCCTAGGAGTGCCACCTGCCTGTTGCGTATGTGGATGCACTATGGGTACGAGGTGCCTTACCTACCTTCGGCGGGCTTTCGCAATTCCGTTTTCTCAAGGCGAAACTCTGTGTGACATTGCAAAG
>Ga0187780_10000912_pt1 | contig 21969 bp, 20 predicted proteins | sample 1015_Q2_SP10_20__FD_132429 | JGI IMG/M metagenome (GOLD analysis project Ga0187780, IMG submission 132429) | Tropical peat soil microbial communities from peatlands in Department of Meta, Colombia - 1015_Q2_SP10_20_MG | ecosystem: Environmental > Terrestrial > Soil > Wetlands > Peat | place... | reverse complement strand
GAGAGCCGTTCGACCATCGCCCGCCGGGTTGGATCGGACAAAGCCGCAAATGTTGTATCTAAGCAATCCACAACCATATGGTAGTGGATTTCCGTTGAATGTCAATTGGTATTCTTGCGAGCCCAGATTTCTGTTCCCTGGTCTCCGAACCCTGACACCTGCGCGTGATAAATCGCCAATACACTCACTGAACAGGATCGCTACCCGCGCCAGAACCCAAACGCCGCGGCCATGATGAGCATCGCGCGCGGGAACGAAGTCAACACGAAGCCTGCCCATACGAAGTCGTTCAGGCCCGATGTGAGCATGTGATTTCCCGAGGCAGCGATTGAGTATGCGAGGGCTGCGACCACCGCGATGAGCAAGAGGAAAGGCGCTCCGAGGGCGGCACTGGAGGCGGTTGCCGCCGCGCCCCAACCGTCTTTGCCCGCATCCGCCAGGGTGGTCCTGAGTGCCCCCGCGAACCACATGAGATTGAGGACAGCCAGGCCGTAAAACACCGCCGCGATCAGAATCCGCATGCGATCGCTGTCGTAGAAGGCTGCCAGTGATGGGCAGACTAGAGGTACCGCTTGATCTCCGGCAAGCCGGAAAGCAGGCTAAAAGAGCTTTTGACCTTGCTTTCAGTCCATAACTCCTTTTCGGCGTCCCGCTTACTCTGTTTGCTCCAGCGTAGGGTTTCCTGGAAGCCGTAGCGATGTCTACAATTTGTAAAAACATTGTCAACAATTCAGCACAGACCACGTCTAAACCCCCTGTGGAGAGTAAGCTTTGTGCAGGATTTCAAAAAAGGGCTGTTCTGATGAGGGGAGTGACAGGTTATGCGAGTTGAAGCAACCCGAGACGCGACAGGTCAGCGTATGCCAGGCAGTCTGGCGAAGGACTTCTCCCAGATCGGGCAGGGGTCGACTATGTCGGAGCGGATTCTAGTCGTCGAAGACGACCACGCCGTGCAAAAGGCGCTGAAACGCCTTTTCGAAACTGAGGGATTTGTGACGGAGATCATAGGGGATGGTAGGGCTGCCCTGGAGGCATTCCGCAAAATAACCCCGTCGGTAATTGTTCTTGATCTGCGTTTGCCACTACTGTCGGGCCGCGATGTCTGCCGCGAAATCAAACAACAGGCGCCTTCAATTCCAATCATTGTTTTAAGTGCGGCGAGCGATGTCTCCGACAAGGTATTGTTGCTTGAACTGGGTGCCGACGACTACGTCACAAAACCGTTCAGCCCGCGTGAGCTTTTGGCGCGCGTGCGCGCGGCGTTGCGGCGCAATGTGCGCAAGGATGCAGGCGAAGTGGCGGTTTTTGATGGCATTTCAGTCGACTTCACCAAGATGGAAGTTACGCGCAACGGCGAAGCAGTGATTTTGACCGCGCAAGAGTTCAAGACCTTGAAATTCATGGTGCAGAACGCCGAACGAGTAATCACCAGAGACGAATTGCTCAATGAGGTGTGGGGATATCAGAATTATCCCACCACTCGCACCGTGGACAATCACATCCTGAAGCTGCGCCAGAAGCTGGAGCGGGATCCTGCTAATCCCATGCACTTTCGCACTGTACACGGTGTAGGTTACAAGTTTGTGCGGTAAGTCCAAGGCGCATGCGGTAAACTGCAAGCCGTCGCAAGCCAAGGAAAGCAGGACCTCATGAAACTTCGTCTTCGCACCAAGTTTCTGTTGTCCATGCTCCTGATTTCTGCAGGCCTTACTGCAACCAGCCTTCTATTGGTTCGTCACAGCGTTCAGGGACAGATCAAACGAGAAATCTTCGCCGACCTGCGCAACTCGGTTACTACATTCCAGAACTTCCAGCAAATGCGTGAACTCACGCTGACCCATTCAGCGGAGCTACTTGCCTACCAACCGCTTCTGCGCTCTCTCATGACCGCACCCGACGAAGCGACCATTCAGGACTCTTCAACCTCGTGGTGGCGATTGGCGGGCAGCGATCTATTTGTGCTGGTGGATCGGGCGGGTCGAGTTGTCGCTCTGCATGCCACCACTTCCGGTTTTACCAGAGAAATGGCGCAACGGTCGCTCGCCACCGCTTTTGATGAGGAAGGTTCAGCCCAGTGGTGGTTTGGTTCCCAGCACCTGTACCAGGTGTTTATCAAACCGATCTATTTCGGTTCCGAATCGGAAAACCGGCTGCTGGGACTGGTTGTGCTGGGATATGAAATCGATGATCGCGTTGCTTCACAGGTCAGCCGCATCGCCGCCAGCCAGGTGGCCTTTTACTACGGAGATGTCATCGTCAAGAGCACTCTGAACCCAACCCAGGAAGCGGAACTGGCGAGCCGCCCGATTGTCCGCTCCGGCCGAGCGGTTGATCCCGAGGAATTGCAATTGGGGGATGAGCGCTTTCTGGGCACCTCGTTGGAGCTGGCGTCCGGCAAAGAGCCTTCAGTGCGATTAAGCGTGCTGAAATCATTCGATCAGGCCACCGCGTTCCTCGACAACCTGAATCGGTTACTGCTGGCCCTCGGACTCGCAGCGGTTGCGGGCGGAAGCGCCCTGGTATTTTTCATATCGCATACATTCACGCGACCCTTGGGAAGCTTGGTGGCAGGTGTGCGCGCGCTGGAGAAGGGTGACTTCAACTATTCGCTGGATGCGCGCGGTGGTGATGAGGTGGCCGAGGTCACCGGCGCATTTAATCGCATGCGCGCTAGCCTGCTCAAGACGCAGCAGGAACTCCTGGAGGCGGAACGTCTGGCGACCATCGGGCGGATGGCCAGCTCGATCTCGCATGACCTCCGGCATTCGTTGGCGGCGGTTGTAGCCAATGCCGAATTCCTGCTGGAGAGCCGCCTCTCTACCGACCAGCGCGAGGAGTTGTATCAGGAAGTTCGAATCGCAGTGAACCAGATGACGGAACTGATCGATTCCTTGCTGGAGTTTTCGCGTACCCGGGAATCGCTGCGTCTGACCTTTGGAAACGTGAAGGATTCGGTTGAGCGGGTTGTTCAAACTATCCGCACGCACCCGCGCTTCCATCCCGCAAGAATCAATGTCCGCGAGGAGGGCGACTGTAGGGGATGGTACGACAGTAGGAAACTGGAGCGGGCTTTGTACAACCTCCTGCTCAATGCTTGTGAAGCGATACCCAGCCGCGACGGACGCATCAGTATTGACCTGATTCAGGTACCTGACGGAGTACAAATCCGCCTTGCCGATAATGGACACGGTATTCCTGAATCCATTCGGGGAAAGCTTTTTGAGCCGTTCGTCAGTGTAGGCAAAGAGAACGGCACCGGACTTGGACTGACGGTGGTGCAGAAAATTATCCAGGATCATGGGGGTGAGATTGTCGTGGAGAGCACCTCGGAAACGGGAACGGTGTTCCGGCTCACACTCCCGCTGGCTTCGGCTTCCATCCACGCGAACGTTCGAGAAGCCAGAGTAGAGATGCCCCCGCTAGCTCCGACGAAGAGCGCGCCGATACAGTAGCGCTACCCAGCGTGCCGAAATCCCGGTCCAAAGTTTTTGTGTCAGGTGGGACAAAGAAATTCGTTGGATCCAGGTTTTCAACGGAGGCACTTGTGAAGCGGAGCGATGCATTTTCCGTAGCCTTTCGAAGGGCCGTCATGATCAGCGGGTTGCTCCTGCTTGCAGGCAGCCGCGCGTCGGGGCAGACGCCAGTTCCCGGAGGCACTTCGTCCTCTGATGCGGCTGTAACAGCTGCCGTGCGCGAGTTGCAGCAGCAGGTCACCGAGCTTCGAGCGGCCATCGCTGAAATGCGCTCAGAGGCAGAACAGTACCGTGCCGAAACGGCAGAGTTGCGCCATGAACTGCAGGCCATGCGTGGAGACGGGGAAGCACTGACCGCTCAGGCGAATCCGGGCATTGTTGCAACACCTGCAACAGTGGGTTCCGTAACCATGGCCGAACAAGGCTTCCCGATTGCACAACGAGTCGCGAACCTGGAGGAAACTACGCAGTTGCTCGACAGCAAGCTCCAAGACCAATATCAGGCGAAGGTCGAAAGCGCGTCGAAGTATCGAGTGAGGCTATCCGGAATTGTCCTGCTGAATCTGTTCAGCAACCGCGGTACCACAGACAACACGGACATTCCGAGCATCGTTTATGGGCCAAACCAGGGGAACGGAAATTTCGGGGCGACCATGCGCCAGTCGGAAATCGGTCTTGAGGCCTTTGGCCCGACTCTGGCCGGAGCAAAGACTTCTGCGAACCTTCAGGCCGATTTTGCCGGCGGCTTTCCCAACGTGTGGAACGGTGTGAATTCAGGCATCTTCCGGCTGCGCATCGCCAGCATGCGGATGGATTGGTCAAACACCTCGGTAGTAGCCGGGCAAGATGATTTGTTCATCTCGCCCTTATCGCCCACTTCGTTTGCGTCTTTGGCAGTTCCAGCTTTCAACTATGCCGGCAACCTGTGGGCATGGACTCCACAGGTGCGGGTAGAGCATCGGTTCGATATATCGGATGCCCAGAGCATTAAGGTTCAGGCGGGAGTCCTGGACAATCTGACCGGCGAGTTCCCTGGCTACAGCGACTTTCGGGTGCCTGGACCAGGCGAAAACTCCGGCCAGCCGGCATTCGGAGTTCGGACCGGGTGGACGACAGCGATCTTTGGTAAGCCGCTAACCCTGGGGGCTGCCGGTTATTTCATCCGCCAGAATTGGGGTTTTGGGCACTATGTGAACGGTTGGGCCGGCTTGACCGACTGGGAAGTCCCGATTCTCTCGAGGGTAAGCCTTACCGGCGAGTTTTATCGTGGGCGGGCGGTTGGCGGAATCGGTGGAGGAATCAGCCAAAGCGTAGTATTTCTTGGCCAGCCTGGGGTTGCTTCCACCGCTGTACGTGGCCTTGACTCGATCGGCGGGTGGTCGCAAGTGAAATTCCGCGCCAACCGCAAGCTCGAGTTTAACGCTGGTGTGGGTGTCGATAATCCCACTACTTCCGAAGTAGAGGCCGCAGCGCCTAGTGAAGCCTATCTGGGGCCTTTATATGTTCAGAACCGAAGCGGACTCATCAATTTCGTGTACCGGCCAAAGTCGAGTCTCCTGTTCTCCACCGAGTACAGATACCTGCAGTCGTTCAAGCTGTACAGCGTGAATAATTCTGCGCAACAAGTGAACATGATGATGGGGGTTCTGTTTTGATTAAGAGTCTTGCTGTGGTGTGCATTAGCCTGTTGACGACGACGCTGGCCTCGTCCGGGAGGAGCTTCGCGCAACAAACAACTGTGACCGCATCAGTTGCCGTGAAACACGGTAAGGGCAAATCCCGTGACGCGAGCAATGTTGTGCTGTGGCTTACGCCGACGGAAGGCAGCGCGCTTCCCCCCCCGGCGATCTCTCAGTCCTCTTCGCGAGCGAGACTGGTGCAGAGAAATAAGAGTTTTGAGCCGCACGTGCTGGTCGTTCGCGTTGGATCGCTGGTCCAGTTTCCTAACCGCGACCCCTTCTTTCACAATGTTTTTTCGCTTTTCGAGGGTAAACGCTTTGACCTTGGCCTTTACGAGGCCGGAAGCACCCGCGATGTGCTTTTTGATAAGCCAGGAGTTTCCTACATCTTCTGCAACATCCATGCTGAGATGAGTGCAGTAGTCGTAGCTGTGAACACGCCGTACTATGGCGTATCCGACCGGCGGGGGCAGGTGCTCATCCCCGATGTAGCGCTGGGCCGCTACACACTCCGCGTCTGGTACGAGGCCGCCTTGCCTGAGACTTTGAGCGCAATGACGCGCGAGGTCACGATTTCTGATTCCGCATCAACCCTGGGAGTAGTACAAGTGCCAGCGACCGGCCTGCCGCAAGAACACAAGAACCTTTATGGGCGTGACTACACTCCACCAGCCCCAACAAGCCCAGCGTACGAGCATCCGTAAGCCAATTTCTTATCATGAGAGACAGTGTAAGATGCTTGCCGTAGACGGGATAAAGGCTCCGTCAAGGGACAAGCATATGCAATCGGTAAAGGAGATTCTCGCCAGCTACAACGACAGGGCGCCACTTTCAGAAGCCTCAACCATACCGGCCTCTTGGTACGTTGACACTCGGATCGCGGAACTCGAAAGGATGACTGTATTCAGCAAAACCTGGCAGATGGTTGACAGGACTGATCAAGTAGAAAAGCCAGGGCAGTTCGTGGCAGCCAATGTGGCCGGTGAGCCGATTGTGGTGGTGCGCGGTAATGATGGCGTTCTTCGCGGTTTCTACAATGTTTGTCGACACCACGCGGCCGCGGTCGTCACTGAGCCTTGCGGCCAGGCGTCTCTGCTGCACTGCCCGTATCACGGCTGGAACTATGGATTGGACGGCTCGCTAAAAGGCATGCCGGAGTTCGACGGTGTAAAGGGCTTTGACCGTCAGCAAAATGGTTTGGTTCCAATAAAGACGGACAGTTGGGAGAAGTTTGTGTTCGTCAATCTGGATCCTAAGTCCGCTTCACTGAGTGAGTTTCTCGGCGGAATTGTGAAGAGAGTTGCGCCTCTGGGAGTGACTAAGCTGCACTACTTTGACACTCGCGTATACGACATCGCTTGCAACTGGAAAGTTTTCGTGGACAACTATCTCGATGGCGGTTATCACGTCCCGCATTTGCACAAAGGTTTGAGTTCTGTCCTGGATTACAAGGAGTACACCATCGAGAACGAAGACCGTTACTGCCTGCAATCAAGTCCGATGGTGGCTTCGGATGAAGACAAGTCGACGGGAGCCACACGCAAAGGCGACCGCGCATGGTATTTCTGGCAATATCCCAACCTCATGATCAACTGCTACGAAGGCTACATGGATACCAACCTCGTCTTGCCAATCGACGTTGATCACTGCCGAGTGATTTTTGACTTTTATTTTGCGGATATCAGCGAGGCCCGGCGCGCTCACAACGAAGAGAGTGTTGCGGTTGGGGCTCGCGTGCAGGATGAGGATTTGGGAATCTGCGAGGCAGTTCAGCGCGGGCTGAAGTCACGAGCCTATGGTGCCGGAAGACTTTCTGTTCGGCGAGAAGCAGGCGAGCACCTCTTCCATCGTCTTCTAGCTGCGGACTTAAAAGCAGGAGCACGGATAACCGAGACCGCGGCGGCTGATTAGAAGTGATGGTCCGTCGTTAGGCGAGAAATTCAAGGTTAATCTGTTTACGCCTTAATCCTTCTCGCCAGCTGGAAATCCGTTAAGATTATCCCTTTCATGATCGCTTTGACCGCAACCCGTCTCTACACACCAGTGGAGTCCGTGGAACACCCGATCGTTCTTATGGATGGTGAGACGATTGCGGAAATCAGCTCAAGATTTTCACGTGAGATTCCGCATGGCGCTCAGTTGCTGGATTTCCCAAACGCCATCCTCGCTCCAGCATTCGTGGACATCCACATACATGGAGGTGCCGGCCATGATGTGATGAGTGCCGATGCGGGGGGAATGAGCGAGCTAGAGCGCCTTCTTGCCAGCCATGGAGTTGCCGCATATCTTCCGACGACCGTTACTGCTCCCTTGGACCGAATCCTGTCCGCGCTCGACCATTTGGCAGCAGCAATTGAGGCGGCTGAGCAAAACGGAGAGGTTGAACCCCAACGGGCGCAAGCCGTAGGAATTCACGTCGAAGGACCGTTTATCAGTCACATTCGCCGGGGAGTTCATCCACCAGCTTATCTCCTGCGACCAACGGTGGATCTGTTCGAACGCCTTTGGCAAGCGGCGCGAGGCCGTATTCGCCTTATGACAATTGCGCCGGAGTTGGAAGGCGCTAAGGAGGTTATTGCAGACGCGACCCGGCGTGGCGTGTGCGTCAGCCTCGGACATAGCAACGCGGACCTGGAAGCGACACGGTGCGGGCTTGCTGCGGGGGCACGTCACTTTACGCATGGCTTTAATGCGATGCGTCCGCTGGATCATCGCGAACCAGGCATCGTTGGTCAAATGCTGACCGACCGGCAGGTTTCTGCGGACATCATTGCCGACGGCATTCATCTGAATCCCACGATTGTTGATCTGTTTCTGAAGGCAAAAGGCCCGGACTTGGCCGTGCTGATCACCGATGCTATTGCCGCGACGGGGATGCCGGACGGCCGTTATCGTTTGGGGACTCTCGAAGTGGAACTGAAGGATGGCCGATGCACAGCGGACGGGAGGCTGGCCGGCAGCGTATTGACCATGGATCGAGCGGTGCGCAATATCATGCGATTTGCCCACTGGGAGTTACAGCATGCGTTACGCCCGGCGTCGCTGAACCCGGCGAAAGTCGCAGGCCTGACGAGCCGAGGCAGACTGGAAGCGGGATGCCGGGCTGATATCGTAGTGCTGGGCCTCGACGGACAAGTCAGGAGCACGATTTTGCGTGGCGCCGTATCCCAGGCTGTATCGACACGTTAAGGAGCAAGATAGTGGACAAAGGCGGCTTTCCGCATTACATGCTGAAGGAAATTTTCGAGCAGCCACAAGGGTTGCGGAACACCGTCACTCCCAGGGTCTCGCTCGAACGCGGACAGGTGCGGCTCGATGACGTTCGCATCCATGAGGATGACCTGCGGGCTTTGCAGCGGATCAACATCGTGGCCTCTGGAACGAGCCGTCATGCCGGCCTGGCGGGACAATTCATGATCCAGGAGTTGGTGAATCTTCCAGTTGAGGTCGATTATGCCAGCGAATTCGAATACCGCAATCCGCTGATCGGCAAAGGCGAGCTGACCATCGTGATTACGCAGTCAGGCGAAACGGCCGACACGACCGCCGCTCAACGCGAGGCCAAAGCCAAGGGATCGCGTACCATCGCCATTTCTAATGTCATCGATTCCACTATTGCGCGAGAAGCTGACGGGGTCCTCTACACCTACGCGGGACCGGAGATCAGCATCGCTTCGACTAAGGCCTTTACTGCGCAATTGGCCGTGCTGTACTTGTTTGCGATCTATCTGGGACAGGTTCGTGGCACGCTCAGGGAGGACACGATTCGGAAGCACTTGCGCCAGTTACTGGAACTGCCGCAAAAAACGGAAACAGTTTTACAATCGGCTCCTCCTTCCTGCGAGCGACTGGCCGAGCAATACCACTCGGTGCAAGACTTTCTTTATCTGGGGCGCGCGGTGCACTATCCGATCGCGATGGACGGAGCCCTGAAGCTGAAAGAAGTGTCTTACGTTCACGCCGAGGGATACCCCACCGGCGAAACGAAGCACGGACCGAATGCACTGATCGACGAAAGTCTGCCGGTTGTAATTATCGCCACCTGCGATCCGAGCGACGAAGCTGCAGTACGGCGATATGAGAAAAACGTCGCAAACATCAGGAATTTTAAAGAACAATCGGGCCGGGTGGTTGCCATCGCCACCGACGGCGACGAGCAGGTCAGGAACCTGGCCGATCACACCATCTTTGTGCCACCGGCCTCAGAGCTTCTATCTCCGATACTCGAGATCGTGCCTCTACAACTCTTCGCCTATTACATGGCGGTGGAAAAGGGTCTGGATGTAGATCGCCCACGAAACCTGGTGAAATCCGTTACGCTGGAATGACGGCTCGGGCCAGCAGCGGTTCAGTGTGTGAATGTCACGTTCAGGCCGGTCGTCAGCAGGACGTCGTTTTTCTTTGTGCCCAGAGGCGGATTCGTCACATAAATATCTCCGAAGGCGTTCTGCCAGCTCAACCACGTGCTTAACTTCGTAACCGCTCCGAAGTTAAAAGTTGTGCGGTATTGGTTGCCGCTCTGCGTTAGATCCGGGAAATAGTAGGCCTTTTCAGTCAGGACGGTTGATTTTCCGAGCTTGTGCATTAATTCCTCCCCCAGCGTGAGGGCCGCGAAGCTTCGACTAATCGCTGGTTGTGCGGGGAGCGTCAGAGTTGCTGGCACCATTCCATAACTCTCATGAGTGAAGTTTAGACCGCCGAGAAGATCCAGAGTAGTCTGGCTGGTGTTGATGACATGCACCCCGAGGCCGCCGCCAAATATGGAACGTAGATTCAGTTCCTGCAAAGCGTCGGCTTGGAAGTCCGCGCTTCCATAGCCGAACAGACGTGTTGTGAGATTCCGGCTGTAACGAGCTCCACCTTGATCCGAATTCGCGGTCACGTGGGGCGAGGCGCCGGCGGCATCATTTCTGGCATAGACCGTGTTGGCGTACATTGAAATTTCGTCGTGCGAGGTTTTGCGGTCTCCGGTAAAAGCCAGCGACAAGCTGCGAGTATCACTGTTGCCTCCCGTCAGGGCGAATCCAACAGTCGTTCCAACATTCCATCCTTGCCATAGCGCCGGGTGCAGGCTTTTTTCGTAAGCCGCTTGCTCCTGGTCGCTACGTACCGCGGTGACTTCGTCCTTCGCAACATTGACTGTGCCGGCCGGACTGGCAACGACAAAGTTGCCATCCGAGGTTGTGACTGAACCCGCTACGGTCTTGCCCGCTTGGGTCGCCACGTGCAACGTCTGCGTGGAATTGATTTCCTGGATGGCATTCCATTGAATCTTGATGTCATCGGCATAGTCGGTCTTCAGCGTAAGACTCTTCTGATCTGACTTCGTAATTGTTCCGCTCAAATGATCGCCATTTTTGAGGACGACCTGATCAGCGAACAAAAATGAACATGAAAAGATAAGCACCACAGCAAACAGATAGAGCTGGCGCATGAAATTCCTCCGATGGATTTCCTGATTTCAAATTAGGAAGTGACTTGTGGCGAAGCACTCAACTTACCTGATGGGACCGTCGCCGAACAAGTGGGGAACGGCACGCCGTTGTATAGAGGCCGAGAAAAAGTTGAGGAACTCCGGGGTGAGTCGACGAAACAGCAGGTAGGCGAGCGGAATTAACTCTTAACTTGGCTATTGTTGTTGTCGGTGGTAGCAGTTTTAGGTTGATCGTTGTGGTCCTTCATGCCTTCTTTCAAGGCACGGATGCCTTCACCGATACCCTTGCCCAACTCCGGGAGCTTTTTGGGGCCAAACACCAACAAAGCAATAAAAAAGATCACCAGAAGGTGCATCGGCTGAAACAGGCCCTCAAACATATAACCTCCACTTCGTGCACACGAGCACTTAATGTAACCTTACCGGAGCAGAACTATTCCGTCAACTAAGAGCGGCTGCCCTGGTGTGGTTCACGCCTCGTAAATGCAATAGTTTCCGCCGAGTGTGCTCTTATGGCTCCGACCTGGTTTTGCAGGGCTCGTCCGGCTTTGCTTGCGAGCCGCCCCAGGCGCACCAGGCGGTAGAGGGGGAAGAACTGGTCAGGAAGATGTATCGAGGACCAGTCTCCAATGGCGGGTGTCCCGATCAGCCGCCACGCCAAACGGATTTTGTCTAACCAACGTTCCCGTAAGCGCAGCATGAGATAAAAATAGGCGGGGGAGTCTGTTTCGCAAGGATTCTGGTCTCGAATCATGCGCAAGATTTCTTCCTGGAGACTTCTGGTCTCGGAGTCGTTTTCCAACCATCTCCGCGTACCGGGCGGCAAGTTCGAGCCAAGCAGATCATGCGCCAGCAGCAGGTTCAGAGCGATGATTCGGCGGACACCCAGGGAATGTGTACGGTGCCAGACAGCATCCCAATCGATCCCTCTGCTCTGGATGAGTTGAGCGATGTCGTGCAACCAGGACAATTGGGTCCACCTGTGCTTGGCCGCATGAACGCAGAGAACAAACAGCAGATCGTCGGCGCGCAATGTCGGAAACGAATGTCCGGCGAGAGTGATCTGTTCGGCTCTCTTAAAGAACTCTTCTGTATCAAACTCAACTGAGTAAAAGTGCGGCAAGATTCGCCATTTCAGTTCCACGAGATGCGGACTTGCGATTCCATCGAACGCGTACTCGTAACCCGAAGAAATAAACGCCCGCTCCTCGCGAGCGGAAAGGGCCTCGGTGGGGTTGTATCCGAACTTGCGGAGAGCATCTTTAGCTGAGCTTACGTCACGCAGGGATACCAGGATGTCGAGATCAATAAATTGACGTGCCGTCACATCACCATAGAGAACCTGCGCCAAGGCAGGGCCCTTATATGGCATTGCTTTGATGCCATGAGTCTCAAGGTGCCGCAGAATGCGGACCAGTTCAGCGGTCAGCCATAGCGTCGTGCGGGCGTTTTTTTGGTAAGCAGAGCGCAGCTGTGCCAGATCCTGAGCCCTCAGTAGGCCGGAATGCAATGCGAGAGCCTGGTACGCCTGCGGAATAACCCGTTGCTGTTGCGCAAGGCTGACGAAAGACGGAAAGTCGCATTTGCGAGCGGTGAGATATACAAGCTGTCCCTCACGCTGAGCTTGGGGAAGCGCACAGCAAGCTAATAGCAGTTCAAACTCAGGTGATATGGCAGCAACACTGGTTTCAGCTGGATGATCCGGACTACGGCGTAGCTCGGTAGCAGCGGACATAATGAGGCATGAACAAAATCAGTCAGCGGGCAAGCACGCCGACTGAACCTATAATTACAGACGCCTGTTGTAATTTGGCGCGGAATTCTGGCGAAAGTTGCACAATTTGGCACCGCTCAAGTAATGGATGCCGTCGTATTCGAGTCCGTCCGTAAGATTTTCTTTGCTCGGCCAAGACTCTTCAAATGGCTGGGAGTTGCGCGCGGTGAGCCCAAGTTTACGCTAGGAGATATTTCGCTGCGTGTACGCGCCGGCTCTGTCCTGGCTCTCCTCGGGCCAAATGGCAGCGGCAAAACGACGCTCCTCAAGCTAATCTCGACCATGCTTCTGCCTGATAGCGGTAATGTGCTGGTGCAAGGTGCCAATACTCGCAGCGACGCGCGACGGGTACGGGCCTGCGTAGGTTTCGCGGTTGCCGCCGAACGATCGTTTTTTCCTCGTCTAACTGCCCGCGAAAACCTGGATTTTTTTGCTGCCATGAATGATGTTCATCCGAAACTGCGACCTGGGCGCATCGAGCGAACACTCGCGCGCGCCGGCCTACTGGATACGCCCGACACTCTGGTTATGAACTTCTCAGCCGGGACGTATCAGAGATTAGCGATAGCCAGAGCCCTGATGAAGCAGCCAGTTGTGATGCTGCTCGATGAGCCGACCCGCAGCCTCGATTCCGCCGCCACCGCGGGCGTTTGGGACCTGATTGGCGAGTTGTCCGCTGAGGGAACTACCGTAGTGATCGCCAGCCACAGGTTCGAGGAGGTGAGCGCTGTTGCTGACTCGGTTCTCGCATTGCGTCACGGTCAGGTTGTGGCGCATCAGCGCATCAGCGGCGCCACGACGAGAGAAATACGTTCGCTTTATCTTGATACGACAATGGCGGCGGCCATCAGCGATTCGAACAGGTTGGTCGAGAGCTACCGGTGATTGTTTCTGGATTAGCGGATAAAGCGTGGGCCATTTTTCGTCGTGATGTGCTGACCGCACTTCGCTATAGATCAGCGTTCTTGCTGACCATTGCCGGAGCCATTACCGAGCTTGCAGCCTTCTACTATCTCGCTAAAGCGATTGGGCCCGGATTTCGACCCGAAGGGATAGATTACTTTTCATTTTTAGTCGTTGGAACGGGCTTTTACACGTTTCTGGTGATGGGGATTCATTCGTTTCTGCAGACAGTACAAGACGCCCAACAGAGCGGAACCTTTGAGGTTCTTATGACCACCTCGACGACACCTTCAGTCTTACTCTGTCTTAGTGCAATGTCGGCGTTCTTGCGAAATTTTGTGCAATTCATGCTCTATCTGGGGGCCGGTTTGCTTTTGTATAGAGCACCATTGAGAGTGCCAAATATAACCGCCTCATTACTGGTGTTCTGTTTGTCTCTCGGCATTGCCGTTTCGATCGGCATGATGGCGGCAGCCCTGCAGGTTTCGATTCAAAAGGGATCAGTCGTGCTATACGCTCTGGGGTCAGGAGCATGGCTTTTGACCGGCACTTTGTTTCCGGTGTCCAACCTCCCGGCACCCCTGCGTGCTACTGCCACGTTGATTCCTATAACTCATGCCCTGGATGCTTTGCGGTTGGCTTTGCTTGGGGGACCACGCTTTGCCGCCGTGTACCAGCAAATTGGAATTTTGGCGGTATTCTGCGTTGTGCTTTTGCCCCTGGGGCTGCTTGCTTTCTCACATTCTCTCCATAGGGCCAGGCAGGAAGGCACACTCTCCAGTTACTAGCCGAGGCCGGTCAAGTCAAAATCAACTATTACTTCGGTCATTGCAGATGAGCAGTAACTAAGAAAGAGCAGGGCCGACGAGCCGTAGAATTTGGGTAGCTGCTTCCAATGAGCACAGTAGCGACAACTCAAAGCCCCCCGCGCCGCAGCACCCGCGTTCGCGCGCAGATTCCCATTCGGGTGACCAGTTTGGACCCTTCGCTCAACCTTGCGGAGCGATGTCACACTTTAGTGGTGAACACAGAAGGTTGCGGCGTGCGGATTTCCCAGCCGCTGCAGCCGGGAGTTTCGGTTTTACTGGACGAACTTCCAAGTGGAAACTCCTCACGAGGACGCGTAGCTAACTGTGTGCCGCTGGGTACAGAAGGGAAGTACTGGGTTGTGGGCATCGCGCTCGAAGAACCCGGAAACATCTGGTGTATCAAACCCGCTCCCGACGACTGGCTAGAGCCCGCAACATTCGCAACTCCGGTTCCCCTGCCAAAGAAAGCTGGTGAGTGGCCATACGCATTCTTTTCGGGCAAAGGTGAAGCCCATCCTGGCCGCAAATAGTTCAGAATTCGAGGTGCAAGCGGCCGCCAACGACAAGTACCGGTCCGCGATCGCGATTGTACCCGGGATTGTTGATGTGCTGGATATCGGGGCCAAGATAAATTCCACGCCAAACATGCGCTGTGTAGTAGGTCTCAAGAATGGTCTCTCGCCCGTAGTTCAGGGCGCCATCACCAAGCAGGAACCCATAACCGCCATCGGCGAGGTAAGTCTGATGAGCCTTCGAAATTGCATTGCTGGCAAAGGCGATGCTGGCCCGATCATAGCGACGATGCCACATCGAGCCGTGAGCCTCTAATCCGGCGGAGAAGGTTTGATCCACTTCTGTATACACGAATGATTCAGTTTTCCCATTGTTCCAGCCAAAGCGGCCGAAGGCCGTGAGATGGCGCGCGAGATTTTGCTCGACATTGATACCACAGCCATACTTGCGTGTGATGCGAAAGGGGTGGTTGGTAATATCTGGAACTGGGGCGAGATGCTCCTGAAACTGCGCGACGGCCTGTTCGTAAATGCCCATGTTCGCGTAGTTCGTGTAAGCAAGCAAGCGCAGCACCCCCGGCTTCTTAGGGATGAATCCACGGCGGAGCTCGTATTCCCAGTTATCGGCATGCATTCCTTGCCAGGGCTTGTAGACGAGATCGATTCCGTTTGCAATTTTCGGCATGAGCGCTTCAGCGAAGCGCAACCCCCAGCTTTGGTCTTCATATTCCGCGGTGACACCGACCGTATAGCCGCGCGTATCTGCGGCGTAGTCGTAGGCGCCGTTCGCGTCAATCGTCCAGTTTATGAATTGAAAGTGGGTGTCGGAACCCACTGAATTTTGATCGAAGAAGTCCACCATGTCGAACTTGCCGAAGCGAATTTCCAATCGTCGACGCGGCAGTTCGTCAAATAGTGACAGAGCACTGCGCTCGTTCTCAACCTTGTCTCTGCTCAGTGCGAAAACCTTGTGAATCATCGCACGGGCGAGGTAAGGTGCCGTGCTCAAGGGCGAGCCTTCCCCGGGAATGCGAACCACATCAAGATTGGTATAGCCGGCGAGTCCAAGGGAATTGCTCATCCCAAAGCCGCTGGCGTCTTCCACATCGACGAGCACCTCTGTGGAGTTATTCAGGCGCACACCCGTGTACAGAGTAAGAATCCGCGATGTCGCGTCCTGAAAATTCGACTGAAAACTGTTCTTGCCGCTGTACTTCGCAAAGAACGGTGGATGCCCTTGAGAAATGAAATTAGCTTGCCCGGATAGCCAGAAGCGTGTATTGGACAAGTGTGGCAACATGGTTTCCACTTGCTCATCGACGGCAGGGGAGGAAGGATCGCTCTGGCCGGCTTGTTCTGGCAGATTCGCCGAGGCTCGTTGGTCCGGCGATTGACGGGGATCAATTTGCGGTAGCGACAGTTGTGCGACCGCCGCACTCAGGCAAAGCCCAGCAGCAAATGTTGCCGTCAGGATGCGCGTACACAAGGCATATCTCACCAACTTGAGATTTGCATTCTGCGTTCGCATTGCTCATTTTTGGTTGGCATGGATCACCGTATCGAACTCACAACCTGCATGACAAACGTGAGCGACCCGGTTTCTGTCAGAGTTGCGCCCCCCATTTGCAAGTCCAAGCGGATGGTTTCACATATAGTACCCCCCTACGGTATTGTCAATTGAAATCGCTGCAGCAGTGAGCAAAAGTGATTCTGAGCACAGCCGAGCGTTTGGCAGCAAAAAGGGGATGGATGTATGGTTGTGAGTAATCCGGAAAATAAAATCAGGACGACCCGGAGCCCCCCGAGGCCGTCCTGAGAACCCTCCCGGTTAGAAGGGCGTGTACTGGAATAACAATAAGGACGCGATGTTTCAGCGGTATTGCGAAATTGTAAATTTCCTGTGAAATGAGGGTGAAGGCAACGGGTCACATCTCATGGTGATGGCGCACGCTGCAGCATTGTTTCCGACTGCTACCATGCTTCTAGGCTCGGCGAGGAGGCATCGATGGCGCGAAGAACTGAGATCTCGCGGAAATTGCAAAGAAGAGCGGAACAGATGATTCCGGGCGGGGTAAATTCCCCGGTGCGCGCGTTTCGGTCTGTCGGCGGCGAAGCTCCGTTCATTGTGCGTGGCGAAGGTGCACACATCTTCGATGCCGACGGAAATGATTATGTTGACTACATCGGCTCGTGGGGGCCGCTGATTCTCGGTCACGCCGCTCCGGCCGTTGTGCAAGCAGTCGTCGACGCCGCTCGTAAGGGCACCAGCTTCGGCGCTTCGACGCCGGCCGAGGCGGATGTGGCAGAAATTGTGCTTTCCGCGTTCCCGCATATTCAGAAAGTACGGTTTGTAAGTTCGGGAACAGAAGCGACGATGTCGGCGATTCGGCTGGCTCGCGCTTACACAAAGCGCAAGTACGTAATCAAGTTCGAAGGCTGCTATCACGGTCATGCGGATGCTCTGTTGGTAAAAGCCGGCTCCGGCGTTGCAACGCTGGGCATTCCGGGATCGGCTGGGGTGCCCGAGGAGTTCACGCAGTTCACCCTCGCGCTTCCTTTTAACGACACGGACGCGCTGGAGCAGACGTTCGCGAAGTTCAAACATCAGATCGCCTGCGTAATTATTGAACCCGTTGTAGGGAACATGGGTTGTGTCCCGCCGGCCCGAGGTTACCTGGAGGCAGTGCGGGCAATTACGCAGCGGGACAAAGCGGTTCTGATCTTCGATGAAGTGATGACAGGGTTTCGGCTGGCGTTTGGCGGAGCGCAGGAGCGGTACACGATCACTCCGGACTTGACTACCATGGGAAAGATCATCGGCGGAGGCTTGCCGGTTGGAGCATACGGAGGGCCTTCGGAACTTATGGATCTGGTCGCACCACTTGGACCCGTCTATCAGGCAGGAACGCTTTCCGGCAATCCCCTGGCCATGGCAGCCGGGCTGGCGACCTTGCATTATCTGCGCGAGCACAAACGAGAAATATATCCGCAGCTTGAGAAACTCTCTGAGGAACTGGTTTCAGGTGTCACTACTGCCGCAAAGGACGCTGGTGTGCTGATATGTGCAAACCGCGTGGGGTCGATGTTCACGTGGTTTTTCACCGCAGGACCGGTGACTGACTGGAGTTCCGCGGCCAAGTCCGATGCTGAAGCTTTCGGCCGCTTTTTCCGTTCGATGCTCGACAGCGGAGTTTATCTTCCGCCGTCGCAGTTCGAAGCTGCTTTCCTCGGCGCGGCTCACACGCTGGAAGATGTTCAGCAGACCGTCACCGCCGCCAAGGAGGCGTTCGCGCTGGTCAACGCCTGAGCTTACCGAATGGCGACTGGAAGCTTGCTAGTTTGCACTGCTCCCATCATTTCGGGAACGGTTTCGAATTCGTAACCTTGTGACTTAGACCACAAGATTAAGCGATCGGTGGCAATTACTGTCTGTGAACGGTCGGCTCCGAACCTGAGATGACTGCCATCGTGAAGAAGAATGATGTCGCCCCCGCGTAATTGCGCTTGAACCTTGCGCTGTATGTATTCTGCTGCTCTCCCCCTCCAGTCGTATCCCGTGACCCGCCACATGATTGGTTCGAATCCTGAACTCCGAGCGACACGCAAGGTCGCAGGGCGACGCCCGCCAAACGGGGGCCGAAACAATAATGAGGAAGATTCCCCGATCGCGTCAGTCAGCGCCTGATCACATTCTCGCAGCTCTCGCTTGGTCCGCTCCTTCGAGGCAAAAATCAGATTGGGATGCGAGAAGGTATGGTTCCCAATCGCGTGTCCTGCCTTCGCCAATTCGCGAACGATGTCGGGTCTTTGTGCCACAAAGCGGCCGATCAAAAAAAATGTTGCACGCACGTTGTGACGCGCGAGAACATCCAGCAAGTGCAAGGTGTGTGGATCATTGGGCCCATCGTCGTAAGTGAGCGCGAGTTGCCTGGATCCAACGGGCAGGCCTGTGAACGTCCGGCCATACCATTGCCCCGTCGGAGACATCGTTTGATACCCAGCAGCACAAGCTGCGACAGCTGCGCCCGCAAGGCTGAATAACCCACGCCACATGGCATGATTGTAAACTGGCTTGTGCCGATTGAAGATCTGGTACAGCTTACCGGTTTCGTCAAGCTCGCACGCCGAGGTTACTGTTCGCACAATTGCACGCGGCCTGCTTCCCGCGCTATTCTGCCATCCGAAGCGGCGATTCTTAGGAACCCATGGCCAATCTTTTTGAACTTCCCCGTTACATTGCAGTGGAAGGCCCCATCCGCGTCGGCAAGAGCACCCTCGCAGGAATTCTGGCCGATCGTCTCAACGCCCAGCGTGTAATGGAGCCAGACGAAAATCCTTTTCTGCGGTCCTTTTACGATGGGGAGCGGGGAGCGGGGTTTCAAGCCCAGTTCACTTTCCTGATTCGACGTTTTGAGCAGCTTCGAGCCCTGGATCTAGGGCCACGTTCGCAAAAAAATATCGTGACCGACTTCATCTTCGAGAAAGACAAGATTTTTGCTTGCCTCAATCTCGCCGACCAGGAACTCGATACTTATAACCGTTATTACAATTATTTTCGCGAGCAGCTCCCCACCCCCGACCTCGTCATTTACCTGCAAGCGACCCCGGAAGTCCTGAAAAAGCGCCTGAAGAAAAAGAACGCCTCGGCAGAGAAGGCGATAAGCGAAGAATACCTGGGGGAAGTGATCAAAGCGTACGAGCATTTCTTCTTTCACTACACTTCTTCGGATCTACTGATAGTCAACACTTCAGAGATCGATTTCGTGGACCGTAATGAAGACCTGCAAGAGCTGCTTCGCAAAGTTTCCACCCCTGTCAAAGGGACCCAGTATTTCCTTCCGCTTGGTAGACAGGAGGCAGCCAGCGCGTAGTATGTCAGATGTCCTCGCGGGTTTGATTTGAAAGCGGTTCGCCGCGCTCGTATACTTACACCCCGCCATGAAGGTCGTAGTGATTATTCCGGCCGCCGGCCTGGGTACGCGTATGGCCTCAGCTCCCAGTGGCAAGAAACCGGCTGCAAGCAAGCAATTCGCTGAACTGGTGGGAACGCCGATCGTCATCCATACTTTGCGCAAGTTTGCAGCTAGTTCCGAAGTGAAAGAAATTTGGGTTGCCCTTCGCGCGAGTGAAATGGAGGGCTTCCGCAAACTACTCGAGAACGAAGGCAAGGATCTGCGGAGCAAGAAGATTCAGGTCGTCGAGGGCGGCGAGCATCGGCAACACTCGGTAGCTAATGCGATAGTCGCGATCACCGCATTGCCGGACGATATTGTGCTCGTCCACGATGCCGTGCGGCCTTTTGTGACTGAAGAAATTATTCGGGACGTCATTCGGGCGGCCCAGAAGTACGGCGCGGCCATTGCCGGGGTGCCTGCTGTCGATACTGTCAAGCAAGTGGAGCGCACGGCCGAAGGCGCGTTGATAACGGCCACCGTCCCCCGGGAGCGCGTGGTGATGGCACAGACCCCCCAAGGCTTCCGCTATGAGGTGATCAAGAAAGCCTTCGATGAAGCTACGGCCGATGGATTTCTTGGAACGGACGAAGCGTCGCTGGTGGAACGCTCCGGGCATGAAGTGGCAGTGGTGATGGGTTCCCCGCGCAATATCAAGATCACCACGCCAGCCGATCTGGAACTCGCTGAATTCTATCTGAGTTAGAAAGCGCTCTTTTCCCGCGTTTTTCGTGCGGATCTTTTCGTCGCCGACATTACAAAACGGCAGTTTCTTCGATCATCCGTCCCTCTGCGAAGCGGTTGAAGCTCAGCAGTGAAACGTCGACCAGATCCGTCCTGCCACTGAGGACCAAGTCCGAAACAATTTTTCCCGTCGCTGGCGCATGCATGACACCATGCCCGCTGAAGCCGTTGGCGAAAAAGAGGCCGGGCACATCAGAAGCTTCGCCGATGATTGGGTGATGATCGGGAGTCATCTCGTAGAGTCCGGCCCACGCTCGCTTCGGATTGACCGACAAATTTTCAAACACAGGCACCCGATCCGCTGCATGGGTCAAAATTTTCTCGATAAAGCCAGGCTCAAATTCGGTCTTAAAGCCGGGCGTCTCCTCCGGATCATTCCACGCCAGAAGCAATCCCAACGCCTCGGGGCGGAAGTGGAATCCAGTCGACATGTCGATGATCATGGGTGCGGTGTGCGGAAATTCATCAAATGGCTCGGTAGGCACTAGCATTCTGCGAAGCGGTTGGACGGGAAGGTCCACTCCCGCCATGGCGGCCACTTCCGCCGCCCATGGGCCTGCCGCGTTCACCAGTTTGCGGGTTGCAACCAAGCCGCGAGTGGTTTCAACTCCGGTAACTCCAAGCGCGTCGCGTTGAATGTCGGTCACCGCTGTGTGCTTCCACAATGTGGCGCCGTGGTCCGCAGCCCGCGACATGAAACCGATCATTGCGCTATACGGATCAACAAAGCCGTCCGTCGAACAGAAGCTTCCTCCCAGAATGTCATCTGCGCGAAGTTGTGGGAACATGCCACGAATCTCGTCCGCTGTAATCAGCCGGACATTCTTCAGCCCCAACTCAATTTGTTTTTGATAGTTCGCCCGAAGATAGGCGAGATGTCGGTCGTTTGTTGCGCAGAATAGATATCCTTGTGGCCGATAATCGGCGGGGAATCCTAATCTCTGGTCGAAGGAAGCGTAGAACGGAATCGAGTAAAGCGACATCTGGATGCTGATGGGAGTGGAAAACTGGGCTCGCACTCCGCCCATGCTCTTACCTGTCGATCCCTTGCCCTGAGCGGTTTCGCGTTCGATCACCAGAACATCTTTGCATCCGGCTTCGGTCAAGTGGTATGCAATGCTGGAGCCGACAATTCCGCCGCCGACGATTACCACCTCTGCCGTCTTCATGTGAGCACATTCTATTGCATGGAATTAATGCGAGGTCTGTGATTTGTCACGCTGGATCGCCATTCCTGTCTTGAAGCCTGCTCTAGCTCCCCTTAAACTTGAGGAGATGCACCTGCATTTCCGGCATTCGGCGGGCGAGAGAACTTCCAGGGTTCTCCAGGTTTCGCTCGCCGTGACAGTGGCCTACATTGTGCTTCTGGTCGTTGCGGGCGTGCGTGCGCACTCGTTGGCTCTGCTTTCCGAAGCCGGTCACAATTTGACGGACTTATGGGCGCTCCTTCTTTCATTGGTGGCGGTTTATTTGCACTCGCGTCCCCCCAGCGCAACTAAAACTTACGGGTGGCACCGGGCGGGTGTGTTGGCGGCTTTGGTAAACGCCGGGTCCCTGGTGCTGGTGTCGTTCTTGATCTTCTACGAGGCTTTCCGACGCTTACAGCATCCGGAACATGTGCGGGCCGGCGTAATGATGTGGGTGGCGGCGGCAGGAGTGATCATGAATGGTGTGATCGCCTTCCTGCTT
>Ga0187780_10000911_pt1 | contig 21975 bp, 17 predicted proteins | sample 1015_Q2_SP10_20__FD_132429 | JGI IMG/M metagenome (GOLD analysis project Ga0187780, IMG submission 132429) | Tropical peat soil microbial communities from peatlands in Department of Meta, Colombia - 1015_Q2_SP10_20_MG | ecosystem: Environmental > Terrestrial > Soil > Wetlands > Peat | place... | reverse complement strand
TGGCTCCCGCGATAGGACTCGAACCTATAACCTGCCGGTTAACAGCCGGACGCTCTGCCAATTGAGCTACGCGGGATTGACCCGCATAAGGGTAGCGCACCGGGGGGCGGACGTGCGACGACCCCTGGGTCGGCCACCTCCCGTTAACCTTGCTCCCGTCGCGATGAGTACCCTCGTGCTACGGGGGAAAGTCATGTATGCACGTTATGGACATGCGCGAAAGGGGTGCCAGATGCAGATGCGGTACCGCGTCCCGTTCTTTGCGGGATTGGCCATCGGCTACGTCTTCGGTACACGAGCCGGCCGCGAGCGCTACGAGCAGATGAGGAAGATCGTCCGCCGGGTCGTGGAGAACCCCACTGTGCAGCAGGCCGCGCGCACCACGGGAACGAAGGCCACCGAACTCACCAAGACCGCCGGGCAGAAGGCCGCGGAACGGATGCCGAAGATCACCGAGACGGCGAAGAGCAGCGCTAGCAGGGTCCGCGGGCAGCTGGACCGGATTCCCGGTCTGCACTCGAGCGAGACCGAACCAGCCGCCGCGAACGGCGATCGTCCCACCGACTAACAGGTGCCAGCCCACTCGGCAGCACCTGCCTTAGCGGCCGTCAGTCGAGGAACTCGCGGAGCATCTGCGCCCGGCTGGGGTGGCGCAGCTTGGCCAGGGTCTTTGACTCGATCTGCCGGATCCGCTCCCTGGTGACCCCGAACTCCCGGCCGACTTCCTCCAGGGTCCGCGGGTGGCCGTCGGTGAGGCCGAACCTCAGCTGGATGATCCGCTGTTCTCGCTCGGCCAGCTGATCAAGGACCCGCTCCAGCTGATCCTGCAACATGATGAACGCCGCGGCCTCCATGGGCACTACGGCGTCCGCGTCTTCGATGAAGTCGCCGAGGTCGGATTCCTCCTCGCCGATCGGGGACTGCAGCGATACCGGCTCCTGGGCGATCCGCTGGATCTCCGCGACCCGTTCCGGCTCAAGCTCCATTTCCGCGGCGATCTCCTCCGTGCTGGCCTCCCGGCCAAGCTCCTGGTGCAGCTGTCGCTGTACCCGCGCTAGCTTGTTGATCGTCTCGACCATGTGCACCGGTACCCGGATGGTCCGCGCCTGGTCCGCGATGGCCCGCGTGATGGCCTGCCGTATCCACCAGGTCGCGTAGGTCGAGAACTTGTAGCCGCGGGTGTAGTCGAACTTCTCCACGGCGCGGATCAGGCCGAGGTTCCCTTCCTGGATGAGGTCGAGGAACACCAGCCCGCGGCCGATGTAGCGCTTGGCGATCGAGACCACCAGCCGCAGATTTGCCTCGATCAGCCGCTGCTTGGCCCTGATCCCCTCGCCGACGAGCACTTCGAGGTCACCGTAGATGGCACCGAGCATCGGGATGCCGCCGCCGAGCTTCTCCTCGGCGAACAAGCCGGCTTCGATCGACTTGGCCAGTTCGACTTCGTCTTCGGCGGTCAACAGCGGCACGCGGCCGATTTCTCTGAGGTAGATGCGGACCAGATCGCTGGTTGCGGCCCGCTTGGCGCCCTCTGCGTCGGCGCGCCGGATGTCGGCCTCGTCCTCGCGGGCCACGTCCAGGACGTCGACGCCCTCCTCGGCGAGCGCGCGCACCGCCGCATCGATGGCCTCTGGCGGCAGATCGGTGCCATCGAGCGCCATCATGACGTCGGCCATGGTCACGGAACCTCGCTGCCGCGCGAGCGCCACGAGATCCGTCAGCTGATCTGCTGGTGATGGTCCGTTCGTTAGCACGGAGGGGGTCACGGGACCAGTGTGCGTCACGAACCCATGGTTACGGGGGACCTAATTTTGTCACCTTTCGCTACTAAACCGCACAGTCCGCAACCGGGCAATCACGCGAGGAACCGATCTCAGCCGCCTGAGGCGCGGTCAATCAGCGCCTTCCGGCGCTTCTCCAGGCCCACCAGGTCCCCGAACGTCCTGTTGTAACCGGCCTGTTCTTCCACCGGATTCATCCGCTGCAGGCGTGCCTTGACCGAGGTGATCTCCCGGCTGACCGCGAGTTCGCCGACCCGGGCGAGGACCACCTCGGCGTACCGCGCGTCCGGCTCGCCCGCGACCTGCAGCGGCTCGACCGCGAGCCCGGTCACGAACGTCTGGGCCCGTTCGTTCGGCGCCTCGTCTCGCAGCCGGGCGGCCCACTGCCGCGGGCTGCCCCCGCCGGCCGTGCCCCCGCAGCCGGCTATCAGCGTGAACACCGCGCCGTGCACCGGCACGGTGAACGCGTCGGCGCCGAGCGCATCGAACTCCGGCCCGCATAGCGCAGGCCGCTGGATGGCCAGCTTGAGTGCTTCCCGCTCCACGAGAACCACGGGGTCGCTCACGTCGTAAGGGGTCCCGCCGTCTCCCTGCTCCGCGCCGTCCCCCTGTCCATCGCCATTTATCCCGAACGATCCTGGGTGCGAGCCCGAGTTTTCCTGCTCCCGGTCCGGGCCGGGTCGCTTGCGGGGGCCGGGGCGTCCTGGCCGGGCGTCGCTGTCGCCGGCATGGGCTCGCACTCTGGCCAGGACGAACCGCTCGTCCATCAGGCCAAGCCAGCGGTCCAGGTTGACCGCGTACCTGGTCCGCAGTCCCTGATCTTTGATCTTGGCCACGATCGGGGCGGCTTCGTCCAGGGCTGCGAGCTGGCCTTCGGTGGTGTTCAGGTCATGCCGGCCGAGGACGCCCTTGATCGCGAACTCGAACAGCGGCACCCGGCGGGCGATCAGGTCGCGGACCGCCGCGGGGCCGTGCGTGAGCCGCACGTCGCAGGGATCCAGGCCGTCAGGCTGCACGGCCACGTAGGTCTGGGTGGCGAACTTGTTCTCCAGGCCGAACGCGCGCTGTGCTGCCCGCTGTCCGGCCGCGTCGCCGTCGAAGGTGAAGATCACCTCCCCGGCCGACCCTTCGGTATCCATGATCAGCCTGCGCAGCACCTTGACGTGCTCCTCGCCGAACGAGGTGCCGCACGTGGCGACCGCCGTCGGCACCCCGGCTAGGTGGCAGGCCATCACGTCGGTGTAGCCCTCGACGATGACCGCCTGCCTGCGTTGCGCGATGTCCCGCTTGGCCAGGTCGGCCCCGTACAGCACGGCGCTCTTCCGGAACAGCGAGGTCTCGGGGCTGTTCAGGTATTTGGGCCCGTCGTCGTCGGGATCGAGCTTGCGGGCGCCGAACGCGATGACGTCGCCGGACAGATCGCGGATGGGCCACATCAGCCGTCCGCGGAAGCGGTCTCGCGGGCCGCGGTTGCCTTCCTTGGACAGGCCCGCCGCGATCAGCTCGTTATCGGTGAAGCCGCGTCCGCGCAGGTGCCGGGTCAGGTCTTCCCAGGCCTTCGGCGAGTAACCGACGCCGAACCGCTCGATGTCCTCGAGTTCGAACCCGCGCTCGGACAGGAACGTGCGTGCGGGGTCGGCGTCGGGTCCGCGCAGCCGTTCCGCGTAGTACTCGGCGGCGGCCCGGTGCGCGTCGACGAGCCTGCGGCGCTGGCTCTGCTCCTGGCCGGGTACGTAGCCGCCCTGCTCGTAGCGAAGCTCGATCCCCGCCCGCCCGGCCAGCCGCTCGACCGCCTCGACGAAGCTGAGCCCGTCGATCTTCTGCACGAACTTGATCGCGTCGCCGCCCTCTGCGCAGCCGTGGCAGTAGAACAGGCCCCGGGCCGGGGTGACGTTGAACGAAGGCGTCTTCTCGTCGTGGAAGGGGCAGAGTCCCTTGAGCGAGCCGCCGCCGGCGTTCTTCAGCTGCAGGTATTCCCCGACCACCTCGTCGATGGGTGACCGCTCGCGAACCGCTGCGATGTCCTCGTCGCGGATCCGCCCTGCCATCGTCCACCTCCGCTGCGAAGCGCCCGGTGCCTCCCGTCGCCGCGAGTCTAGTCCCGGCCGCGCGCGGCGCGCCGCCATACACGCCGGGCTAGCCTGGGCGGATGGGCGATCTGCTGGTGTTGTGGGATGTCGACTACACGTTGTTGAGCGCCGACGGACTGGGGACCCGCCTGTATGAGTCCGTATTCAGGGACATGTTCGGCCGCGACCTGCCCGCCGTAGCGCCCAAGGCCGGGCGGACGGACCGGGCGATCCTCCTGGATACGCTGACGCTCGCCGGGATCGCCGAGCCGCAGGCCCAGGTGGATGACTTCCTCGCCGCGCTGGCCGACCGGGCGGGCACGGCGGACGGCACCGTGCAGGCGCATGTTCGCGCCATGCCGGGCGCGTCCGCCGCCATCGCTGCGCTCGCCGGAATTGGCGCCCGCCAGTCTGTTCTCACCGGCAACATCCGGCCGCTCGCGGCACTGAAGCTCGGCCTGGCCGGGCTCGGCGAGCACCTCGACCTGAACGTCGGCGCGTATGGGGACGCGCATGAGGTGCGGGCGGAACTTGTGCCCCTGGCCCGGCAGGCCGCTCGCGCGGCGTACGGCGCGGACTTTGACGGCTTGTCGACGGCGCTCGTCGGCGACACACCTCTGGACGTGGAGGCCGCGCTGGCGACGGGCGCCCGCGCGGTGGGCGTGGCCACGGGCAGCTTCTCCGCGGCAGACCTCGCCGCGGCAGGCGCGCATGCCGTCCTGCCCGACCTGACTGATGCTCCGCTGGTGCTCGCGGCGGTCACCGGCGGGTCGTGATCGGGGCCGACGATGACGGCTGCCTCCGTCTGTGTCAGGCAGGTTGGTTAGACGTCGGAGAGGGGGATGCCGGGGTCGGTGAGGCGGGATAGATCGACTTCGCGGGCGGAGCGAATGAGAGCTTGGATGTCGTCGTTGACGTCCCAGACGTTCACGTTCATGCCGGCTACCACGGCCCCGCGAGACAGCCAGAACGCGATGAACTCCATTCCAGTCCGGTCGCCCCGGTACGCGACTTGGCCATACGTGCCGGGTGACGGCAGGCCCGCGCACTCCATGCCGAGGTCGTACTGATCGGTGTAGAAGTAAGGCACCGGGTCGTAGGTCACAGGCTGACCGAGCATCGACCTGGCGGCCGCGGGACCGCCGTTCAGGGCGTTGGCCCAGTGCTCGACGCGGACCCGGTAACCGAGCAGCGGGTTGAACGAATTCGCGACATCGCCCGCGGCGAAGATGCTCTCATCGGAGGTGCGCAGGGCCTCATCGGTCAGCACGCCGTTGGAGACTTCGAGCCCCGCGGCCTCGGCCAGCTTGTCGTTCGGGGCCGCGCCGATGCCGACGACCAGCACGTCAGCCGGCACGCCCGCACCGCTGGAGGTGATGACCAGACCGGGGCGGAACTCGGCCGCTCTTTCGCCGAACCGGAACTCCACGCCGTGGGACCGGTGCAGGTCCGTGAACACGCTGCCCAGTTCGGGACCGAGCTGTTCGTGCAGCGCGCCCGGCTGCGGCTCGAGTACGGTCACTGGGCAGTCAGCCGAACGGGCGGCCGCGGTGGTCTCGAGGCCGATCCAGCCGGCCCCGGCCACGACGACCCGCGTCCCCGGCTGGAACGCCGAGCGCAGCCGGTCCGAATCCTGCACCGTGCGCAGGTAGAGCACCTCGTCCCGGTCGGAGCCGGGAAACTCAAGCCGGCGCGGCGAGGCACCGGTGGTCAGCAGCAGCTTGTCGTAGTGCACCGTCTCGTTACCCGCCGCGCCTGAGGTGACGACGGAGGAGGCGGCGCGGTCGATGGCGGTGACGGTGACGCCGGGGCGGAAGTCCACGCCGTTTTCGGCGTACCAGTTAGCGGAGTGCACGTAGATCGAGTCACGCTCGTCGTTGCCGAGCAGGTATCCCTTGGACAGCGGCGGGCGCTCATACGGGCGTTCCGATTCGGCGCCCAGGAGCACGATCTCACCGTCGAACCCCTCCTCACGCAGCGTCTCGGCGGCCTTAGCCCCGGCCAGGCTCGCGCCTGCGATCACAAAGGTAGGCATGCGCCCTAGGCTACGGCGCGCCGGGCGCGCAGAGGCGGTGATGCCAGGCAATGGCGGACGTGTCGGTCAGAGAGGCGACCTGGTCGATGACAACCCGGCGGCGCGCGGCGTCGGTTTCGGCAGCGTTCCACGACGGCCGCAGCAGCGGGTCGAGGGTCCGCGGCGCACCGCGCTCGATGGCGAAGGCCAGTTCGGCCAGCAGTTCCCGCTCTCGCGCCTGCGCCTCGACGACACCGGCCCGGGTCATTACGTAGTGGGCCGTGATCCCCTTCAGCAGCGCGCACTCCAGCCGCTGCTGCCGCGGCACGATGAGGTTCGCGGCATACCGGGTCAGGTGGCCTTGGGGATTGGTGGCACCAGAGGAACTGGAGAGGAAGACGGGATCCGCAGGGTGGTCATTTGCGGCGACAGCGGGATGGGCAGCCGAAGGAACCGCAGCCGAAGGAACCGCAGCCGAAGGAACCGCAGCCGAAGGAACCGCAGCCGAAGGAACCGCAGCCGAAGGAACCGCAGCCGAAGGAACCGCTGCGGGATGGGCGGCGAGGGTGGCTTGCTGGGCGGCTATGCAGAAGCGGCCGATCAGCTCGCTGGTCAGGTTCTTCAGCGCGGCCGCAGTTTCCGGGCCGCCGTCGTAAGAAGCCGGCCAGATATCCAGCGCGAGCAGCGAATCAAGAACCTCGGTCAGTTCGGCCACCGAGACGTCATCGCCGCAATAAGTGGTGGCCGTGGTCTGTGATACCACGGCTCGTTCGGCCAAAGAATTGAGGTTCTTGAAGGTGATCAGGCCGGCGTGCAAGCCATCTTCGAGGTCGTGGACCGAGTAGGCCACATCGTCGGCCCAGTCCATGACCTGGGCCTCCAGGCAGGGCCGCCCGGCTGGCGCGCCCGCCCTGATCCAGGCGAAGACCTCGGCGTCTTCGGCGTAGACGCCAAACTTGCCGGGGGTTCCGGCGGGTTCCTCCCCCCCAAGGGGGGCCAGGGGGGTCTGGGGAGGAAGGTTCTCCCCCAGGATCGGGGGGATCCCGGGGGGTCGCCCCTCCCAAGAGGGGTCCGGGGGGATGGGTCCCCCCGGTCGCGGGGAGGTCAGGGGGGGTCGTCCCCCCAGGGAAATACTGAACCAGGGGTACTTGAGGGTCGCGTCCAGGGTGGCACGGGTCAGGTTCAAGCCGGCCCCGGCAACCTTCGGCTCCAGCCTGGTGAGCAGCCGCAGGGACTGCGCGTTGCCTTCGAACCCGCCCGCGATCGCCGCCAGCTCATTGAGGGCGGATTCACCGTTGTGGCCGAACGGACTGTGGCCGATGTCATGAGCTAGGCAGGCGGCATCCACCAGATCGGGATCACAGCCGATCTCGCGGCCGAGCTCTCGCCCGATCTGCGCGCATTCGAGCGAATGCGTGAGCCTGGTGCGGGGAAAGTCGGCCGAGCCGGCCGTGACCACCTGGGTCTTGGCGGCCAGCCTGCGCAGCCCGGCACTGTGCAGGACGCGGGCGCGATCCCGCTCGAACTCGCTGCGCCCGGCCCGCTTGGATGGCTCCGCCACCCAACGGGCCGTGGCGCTTTCGTCGTATCCCGTCGTCACCTGCTGTCGGAACCGCCACCCGCCAGTGCGGCACGGCCCGCCTCCAGGCGGGCGATCGGGACGCGGAACGGTGAGCAGGACACATAGTCCAGGCCCACTTGGTGGAAGAAGTGCACGGACTCCGGGTCACCGCCGTGCTCGCCGCAGACACCCACGTGGAGGTCCGGCCGGGCGGCGCGGCCCTCCCTGACCGCAATGTCGACCAGGCGGCCGACCCCATCGCGGTCGATCGTCTCGAACGGCGACACGCCGAAGACGCCCAGCTCCATGTACTTGCTGAAGAACGCGGCCTCCGCGTCGTCGCGGGAGAAACCCCACGTCATCTGGGTCAGGTCGTTGGTCCCGAAGGAGAAGAACTCGGCGCTGCCAGCGATCGGACCGGCGGTCAGGGCCCCCCTCGGCACCTCGATCATCGTGCCGATCGGGGTATCCACGTGGGTACCGGTCTCCTCCTCGACCTCCTTCAGGACCTTCTCCGTCAGCTCGCGGGTGATCTCTATCTCCTGGACGGCCGCGACGAGCGGGATCATGATCTCCGGATGCGGATCCTTGCCGGCCTGCTTGAGCTGGGCGGCCGCGTGCGCGATCGCGCGGACCTGCATGCCGAACAGCCCGGGGATGACCAGGTCGAGCCGGACGCCGCGCAGGCCGAGCATGGGGTTCTGCTCGTGCAGCCTGCGGACCGCGGTCAGGAGCTGCTTGTCCTTCTCGGTGGCCGCCTCGCCCGCCAGGGCGACCTCGACCGACAGTTCTGTGAGGTCGGGCAGGAACTCATGCAGCGGTGGGTCGATCGTGCGGATCGTCACCGGTAGGCCGTCCATGGCGTCGAGGATCTCCACGAAGTCGCCGCGCTGCAGCGGCTCGAGGGCGTCCAGCGCACGCCGGCGCTCATCCTCGGTGTCGGCCAGGATGAGGTCCTCGACCAGCTGGCGCCGCTCGCCGAGGAACATGTGCTCGGTGCGGACCAGGCCCACGCCGCCGGCGCCGAACCTGCGCGCCCGGGCGCAGTCCGGGCCGTTGTCCGCGTTGGCGTGCACGCCGAGGCGGCGCCTGGCGTCGGCGTGCTTCATGATCGCGTCCACCGCCCTGATCAGGTCGTCGGCCTGGTCAGACTGCGGGTCCAGCTTGCCCTCGAAGTAGCTCACCACCTCGGACGAGACAACCGGGACCTCGCCGGCATAGACGACGCCGCTGGTGCCGTCGATCGAGATGACATCACCCTCGGCGATGATCACGCCGCCGGGAGCGGTGAACTTCTTGGCCGCGATGTCCACGTCGAGTTCCTCGGCGCCGCAGACGCAGGTCTTGCCCATGCCGCGGGCGACCACGGCCGCGTGGCTGGTCTTGCCGCCCCGGCTCGTCAGGATGCCCTTGGAGGCAATCATGCCGTGCAGGTCGTCCGGGTTGGTCTCGCGGCGGACCAGGATGACCGACTCGCCCTCGGCGGCACGCTCGACCGCGCGGGCAGAGTCGAAGACGGCCTTGCCGACCGCCGCGCCTGGCGACGCGCTGACGCCCGTGGCGATCCTGGTGACCTTGGCGCCGGTGTCAAACGTCGGGAACATCAGCCGGGCGAGCTCGGCGCCGGACACCCGGGCGAGCGCCTCGTCCATGTCGATCAGACCTTGGTCCACGAGCTGCGTGGCGATTCGGAACGCCGCCGCGGCGGTGCGCTTGCCCACGCGGGTCTGCAGCATCCACAGCTTCCCGCGCTCGATGGTGAACTCGATGTCGCACAGGTCGCGGTAGTGGGTCTCCAGCGTGCGCATGATCTGCATCAGCTGGTCGTACGACGCCTTGTCGATCGTCTCCAGGTCCTGCAGCGGGACCGTGTTCCTGATCCCCGCCACGACGTCCTCGCCCTGAGCGTTCTGCAGGTAGTCGCCGTAGACGCCCGGGTGGCCGGTTCCCGGGTCCCTGGTGAACGCCACGCCGGTGCCGGAGTCGATGCCGAGGTTGCCGAATACCATCGAGACCACGCTTACGGCCGTGCCGAGGTCCGCTGGGATGCGCTCCTGACGCCGGTACAGGATCGCGCGCGGGGCGTTCCACGAGTTGAACACGGCCCTGATGGCCAGGCGCATCTGCTCGCTGGGGTCCTGGGGGAAGTCCCTTCCGGTTTGCGTCCGGACGATGTCCTTGTACGTAGCGACGAGGTTCTGCAGGTCGGCGGCATCCAAGTCGACATCGTTGCGGACGCCCTTGGCCTTCTTGGCCGCGTCGAGGGCGTGCTCGAAGTGCTCGCCGTCGATGTTGAGCACCGTCTTGCCGAACATCTGGATGAGACGGCGGTAGGCGTCCCACGCGAACCGCTCGTTGCCGGCCTGCTTGGCCAGGCCCTGGACCGACTCGTCGGACAGGCCGATGTTCAGGACGGTCTCCATCATGCCCGGCATGGAGAATTTCGCCCCGGACCTGACGCTGACCAGCAGGGGGTCGGCAGGATCGCCGAGTTTGCGGCCCATTTTTGCTTCCAGCTGATCCAGGTGGGTCTCGATTTCCTCGTCGAGGCCTTCTGGCGTGGTGCCCCGTTCCAGGTAGAAGCGGCATGCTTCGGTGGTGATGATGAATCCGGGCGGTACCGGCAGGCCGATATTGGTCATCTCGGCCAGGTTGGCGCCCTTGCCGCCCAGCAGGTCCTTAAGATCCTTGTTTCCTTCGGTGAAGTCATAAACGAGCTTCGGCACTTCCTGCTCCTCGCAGCGCGCGACATCGTGGGTACTCGGGGACTCTACCGCCGGGCCATGTGCACTTGACAGGGACGGAAGGCCCTTCCTGCCATGCGACCGGAATACGGCAGCCGGGCAAACGGCCGGACAGGCAACCATTTTATGCCGGCCGCGTCTCTGTTATTTGACTACTCCCTGCCCTGACGGACAGGGATTCCAGCCGTCACCGGCTCGGGTTCCTGTTTCACCGCTGGTTCTACTGCTTCGCTGGGTACCGGATCTCTCCTGGCCTGAAAGCCGGGGCATCCTGCGAAGACCCAGGCGAACGAGGCGCTGTCCACCGCGGCACCGATACCGTCCGCTACGCGGCCTCGTTCGACGCCGGCCTCGGCTTCGGTAACCCTGGGATAACTCCGGCACCCACGCGCCGGGCCAGGTCGAGGTGATGGACGGGAACGAGTTCACGCCGCTGCCCACGCCGGCTGCCTCGGTGTCGTCCGACTCCGGCACCTGGTGAAATTAGGAGCATGGGTGACGCGACAATCGGGCTGCTGCATCCCGGTGAGATGGGCGCCGCGGTCGGGGGATGCCTCACCGGCCGCGGTCACACGGTGCTGTGGGCGCCGGAAGGACGCAGCACGGCCACCGGAGCGCGCGCGGGGGAGGCCGGCCTGACCGCTGCCCGGGACATGGCCGAGCTCGTCGGGCGCGCGGACATCATCGTGTCGATCTGCCCGCCGCACGCGGCGCTCGATGTCGCCCGCCAGGTGGCCGGGTTCGGCGGCATCTTCGTGGACGCCAACGCCATCGCGCCTGCTACCGCGCGCCAGGTCGCCGCGATCGTCGAGGCCAGCGGGGCCGCCTACGTGGACGGCGGGATCATAGGGGCGCCGCCGACCGCGCCCGGTCAGACGCGGCTCTACCTGTCCGGTCCGCGGGCGGAGGAGATCGGGCGGCTCTTCGAGAGCACCGCCGTCGACGCCCGCCTGGTGGACCGTGACCCGGAGGCGGGCGGTATCGGGTCGGCGTCGGCGGTCAAGATGGCGTACGCGTCCTGGACCAAGGGCAGCGCGGCGCTGCTGCTGACGGCGCGGGCGCTGGCCCGCGCCGAGGGTGTGGAGGATGTGCTGCTCGCCGAGTGGGCCATGTCGCAGCCCGTGCTCGAGGACCGCTGGGCACGGGCCGCTTGGTCCGCGGCAGCGAAGGGCTGGCGCTGGATCGGCGAGTTGGAAGAGATCGCCGCGGCCATGGCCGCGGCGGGCCTCCCCGACGGTTTTCACCAGGCCGCAGCGGAGGTCTACCGCCGCTCCCGGGAGCGGTCAGCAGGGGCCGAGACGCTCCGTTAGGTAGGCCACGACGCTGTCGAGGCCAACCCGATCCTGGCGCATGGAGTCGCGGTCCCGGACCGTCACCGCCTGGTCGACCAGGGTGTCGAAGTCGACGGTGACGCAGTAGGGAGTACCGATCTCGTCCTGCCGCCGGTACCGGCGGCCGATCGCGCTGGCGTCGTCGAACTCGGTGTTCCAGTGCTTGCGCAGCATCGCCGCCAGGTCGCGGGCCTTGGGCGACAGGTCGGCGTTGCGGGACAGCGGAAGCACCGCCACCTTCACCGGCGCGAGCCTGCGGTCAAGCCGCAGCACCGCCCGCTTCTCCAGGTTGCCCTTGGCGTCCGGTGCCTCGTCCTCGGCGTAGGCGTCGAGCAGGAACACCAGCGCGCCGCGGTCGACTCCGGCCGCGGGCTCGATCACGTACGGGATGAACTTCTCGCCCGACTCCTGGTCGTGATAGGACATGTCCTGCCCGGAAGCGCGCTCATGGGTGGTCAGGTCGAAATCGGTCCGGTTGGCGATTCCCTCAAGCTCGCCCCACTCGGTGCCGGCGAAGTCAAACTTGTACTCGATGTCCACCGTGCGCTTGGAATAGTGCGACAGCTTTTCCTGCGGGTGGTCATACAGCCGCAGGTTCTCCTTGCGGATACCGAGGTCCACGTACCAGCCGAAACGCTCATCGATCCAGCGCTGGTGCCAGTCCTCGTCGGTGCCCTTGCGGACGAAGAACTCCATCTCCATCTGCTCGAATTCCCTGGTGCGGAAGATGAAGTTGCCCGGGGTTATCTCGTTGCGGAACGACTTGCCGATCTGGGCGATGCCGAACGGGATCTTGCGGCGCGAGGTCTGAAGCACGTTGCGGAAGTTGATGAAGATGCCCTGCGCGGTCTCCGGGCGCAGGTAGGCGAGTCCCGACTCGTCCTCGACCGGACCGAGGTGAGTGCGCAGCAGGCCGTTGAACATGCGCGGCTCGGTGAAGGCTCCCCTCGTGCCGCAGTTCGGGCAGGTGATGTCCGCCAGCCCTCCCGCCGGAGCGTGGCCGTGCTTCTCCTCGTACGCCTCGATCAGGTGATCGGCGCGGTACCGCTTGTGGCAGACCGTGCACTCGGTGAGCGGATCCACGAACTCGGTGACGTGCCCGCTCGCCTCCCACACCTCCCGGGCGAGGATCACGGCCGAATCGATGCCGACAATGTCGTCGCGCTCGGTCACCATCGTCCGCCACCACTGGCGCTTGATGTTGTTCTTCAGCTCGACGCCGAGCGGGCCGTAGTCCCAGGAAGCCCGCAGGCCCCCGTAGATCTCGCTGGACGGGTAGACGAATCCCCGTCGCTTGCTCAGGTTGACAACGGCGTCGAGACGATCACTGCGCAGTGCCATCAAAGGTCTCCATCCGGCTGGCGGTCGGCGGGCGCGGCGGGCGCGATCCCCTGGTGATTCCGGCTCGGGCCGCGGCTGCCTCAACGTCCGGGGCATCCGTCACCAGAGGCCCTAGCTTAGGAAAACTGGGCGATGATCGCGAACTGGATTCACCTGGTTGCGGGTGATCGCAGCATTCAGATGGCAGCCGACTGGCCGCTTTGAGGGCGAGATCGTGGCAGATCTGGGATACCTTCGGCGGATAGCGATGGAAGTCTGCTCGGGGGCGATTGGCGCCGTGCGGTGGCGTCGGCCGCCGCGCCGATCTTATTGCCGGAATCCAGTAAGCGGCGCCCGCCAGCGGGCCTTAGCAGGCAAGAAGGTGTGGTCGATGCAAACCGAAGAACCTGACTCACAGCTCCCCCCGGCATTCTCGGCGGCGACCGGCTGGCAGGCATTCGTGTTCGCCGGAGTGGTGACGGTGATCTTGGGGCTGATCATAGCCTTGCATCCGAGCGGGTCGCTGAATGTCCTGGCGGTGCTGATCGGCGTGCTGCTGCTGATCTCCGGGCTCTTCTACCTGGTCCGGGTGTTCGACAGCAGCCAGCCGCACCGGGTGTGGCTGGGCATCGCCGGGCTCTTGCTGGTGGTGATCGGAGTGGTGCTGATCCGGCACCTGAACCTGACTGTGGCGCTGGTCGGCCTGGTGATCGGGATTACCTGGATCGTGCAGGGCCTGGCAGCGTTGGTGACCGGATTTTCCGGTGCGGCGGGAGAGCGGCGCGGCTGGTGGATCTTCTTCGGGCTCATCAGCTTGATCGCCGGGATCGTGGTCACCGCGGTGCCGACCACCTCGGTGACGGTCCTGGCGGTGCTGGTCGGGATCTGGTTTATCGTCACGGGCCTGATACAGATCATCGGCGGGTTCATGCAACGGCATGCGACCAGCAACTCTCAAGCCGTAAGTGGTTAGGGACCTTCGCGTCGGAGTCCTGCGGGGCCGGGAACCGGGTTCGGCTTGGCCCCGCCGTACCTCCGGTCGCGGCTAGCGAAGATCTCGCAGGCGTGCCACAAGTGGCGCCGGTCGAAATCCGGCCAGAGGGTGTCGAGAAAGACCAGTTCGGCGTAGGCGGACTGCCACAACAGGAAGTTGGAGAGGCGCTGCTCGCCCGATGACCTGACGAATAGATCGACCTCCGGTATCCCTGGTTCGTCCAGGTAACGAGCGAACACCTTTTCGTTGATCTTCTCCGGGCGGAGTTTTCCTGCCACTGCATCGGCCGCGATCGCGGCGGCGGCCGCCGCGATCTCCGCCCGGCCGCCGTAGTTGACGCAGAACTGCAAGGTCAGCACGGAATTGGCGGCAGACAATCGCTCGGCGTCCTCCAGTTCCCTGATGACGCTGCGCCAGAGCCTTGGCCGGCGGCCGGCCCAGCGGATGCGGACACCCATCTCGTTAAGCTGATCGCGGCGACGGTGGATGACGTCGCGGTTAAAACCCATCAGGAAGCGCACTTCGTCCGGCGAGCGCCGCCAGTTCTCGGTTGAGAACGCGTAGGCAGACAGGTACGGGATGCCGAGCTCGATCGCTCCCATGATCACGTCCAGCAGCGAGGACTCGCCCACCTTGTGGCCCTCGGTCCTGGGTAGACCGCGTTTCTTCGCCCAGCGGCCGTCGCCATCCATGACCAGGGCCACGTGCTTCGGCACCAGCTCAGAAGGTATGTCGGGCGGCTTCGCCCCGCTCGGATGCGGATCAGGCGGACGAAGACCCGCAGGTCGCGGACCCTGGGTCGTCAGGTCCCGCAGCCTCATCAAACACGCTCCACATGACGTAGCGAACGGATCGAATGCTCTAGATGCCATTGAAGGTAGGCGGCCACCAGCCCGCTGCACTCTACCCGGTGCCTTCGCTCGCTGCGGTCGGCGCCGTCCCAGTCTCCGCGCAGCAACGCGAGCATCAGGGCCACCGTCGCGGGCGCGGGCGAAGCCGCACCGGCCGGCCGGCAGGATGCGCACACCATGCCCCCGGCCGCGATGGCAAACGCGGCCAATCGCAGGCCGCCGTGGACCGGGCCGTCCCCGCCGGGATCACGGCCGCGGCCTGATCCGCCGCAGCGAGCGCATTCCTCCAGGACGGGCGCGTACCCGGCTACCGCGAGCGAGCGCAGCAGGAAGGCGTCCAGCACCAGGCGAGAATCATGCTCCCCCTCGCCGAGGGCCCGCAGCCCGCCGATGAGGAGCAGCAGCTGCCGCAGCGCCGGTTCCTTCTCCACCGGAGTGAACCGCTCAGCCGTCTCCAGCATGGCCACGCCTGCCGTGTAGCGGGGGTAATCCCCGGCCAGCGGCTCACCGTAGGGCCGGATCACCTCGGCCTGCGTGATCACGTCGAGCGAACGCCCCGGGTGCAGCATCAAATCGACGTGCGTGAACGGCTCGAGGCGGGCGCCGAACCGCGACTTCGTCCGGCGCACGCCCTTGGCCACGGCGCGGATCCGCCCGGTGGTCCGGCCCAGGACGGTGATGATCCGGTCCGCCTCACCCAGCTTCTGCGTCCGCAGCACGATCCCGTCGTCCCGGTAAGGCTGCACCTGTCTATTCTCCCGCACAACGGGACGGCTACCGGCCAGGCCGGGCCGCCGGGCTGAAAGGGTTCGGGGCAGAAGGGCTGGCCGGCGGAGCGAAACGGGCGGCGCGGAGGCGGGGGCGCCTTGTGGGCGTGGGCCCGCCTCCGCGCTGGCTCAGGCGCGGCGGGAGCGGTTCACCGCGGACAGGACGGCGCGCATCGAGGCGCTGGCGGTGTTGGTGTCGATGCCAACGCCCCAGAAGACCTGACCGCCGATCTCGCACTCGACGTAGGCCGCCGCCTGGGCGTCGGTGCCCTCGGTCAGCGCGTGCTCGGTGTAGTCGAGCACGCGCGCGCGGACGCCGATGGTTGCCAGGGCGTCGCAGAACGCGGAGATCGGGCCGTTGCCGATGCCTTCCACCTGCCGTGGCTGCCCATCGGCGGCGATCTCCGCGGTGAGGGCGTGCTTGGACTCCACGACCGAGGACGTCTGGTGGTCGAGCAGGGCCAGCGCGCCCTCGGCCAGGTACTCGGCGGAGAAGATGTCCCACATCTGGGCCGGCGAGACTTCGCCGCCCTCGGTGTCGGTGTGCGCCTGGATCACCCGGGAGAATTCGATCTGCAGGCGGCGGGGAAGGTCCAGCCGGTGCTCGGCCTTCATGACGTACGCGACGCCGCCCTTGCCCGACTGCGAGTTGACCCTGATCACGGCCTCGTAGGTGCGCCCCACATCGTGCGGGTCGATCGGCAGGTACGGCACGGCCCAGGGGTAAGAGGCGAACGGAACGCGTGCGTTTTCGGCCTCGGCCTCCAGCGCCTCGAAGCCCTTCTTGATCGCGTCCTGGTGCGAGCCGGAGAACGCCGTGTAGACCAGGTCCCCGGCGTAGGGATGACGGGGGTGAACGGGGAGCTGGTTGCAGTACTCGACGGTGCGCCTGATCTCGTCGATATCGGAGAAGTTGATCATCGGGTCGATGCCCTGGCTGAACAGGTTCAGTCCCAGCGTGACCAGGCATACGTTGCCGGTACGCTCGCCGTTGCCGAACAGGCACCCTTCGATCCGGTCCGCGCCCGCGAGAACGGCCAGTTCGGCATCGGCCACCGCGGTGCCCCGGTCGTTGTGCGTGTGCACGGACAGGCAGACGTGCTCGCGGTGCGGCAGGTTACGGCTCATCCACTCGATCTGGTCGGCGTAGACGTTGGGGGTGGACCGCTCGACCGTGCACGGCAGGTTGAGGATGATCTCCCGGTCCGGCCCGGGCTGCCAGACGTCCATGACGGCGGCGCAGACCTCGGCAGCGAAGTCGAGTTCGGTGTCCATGAAGATCTCCGGCGAGTACTCATAGCCGAAGTCAGCCTCGCCGAGCAGGGCCTCGGCGTACTTCATGACGTGGCGGGTGCCGTCGACGGCCAGCGCCTTGCACTCTTCCCGGTCGATGCGGAACACCACCCGGCGGAAGATCGGGGCCGTCGCGTTGTACATGTGCACGGTGGCCCGCCGTGCGCCGCACAGCGACTGGACGGAGCGCTCGATCAGGTCCTCCCGCGCCTGGGTGAGCACGGAAATCCTGACGTCATCGGGAACGCGGCCGGCCTCGATCAGCCCGCGGACGAAGTCGAAATCGGCCTGGCTCGCGGACGGGAACCCGACCTCGATCTCCTTGTAGCCCATCCGCACCAGCAGGTCGAACATCTTGTGCTTGCGGGCCGGGCTCATCGGATCGATCAGCGCCTGGTTACCGTCCCTGAGATCGGTCGATAGCCAGCGTGGCGCCTTCGTGATGGATCTGGCCGGCCAGGTGCGGTCCGGCAGGTCGACCGGCCGGAACGGGGTGTAGCGATGGCACGGCATGCCGCTCGGCTGCTGATGTAGGGGCGCTACGCGATTGAACGCGTGATCCTGCTGCATGGTCTGCTGCTTCCTTGTAGCTGGTAGGCGATGGCCAGGTCAGTGTGGCCAGGATTTGCTGCCTGATCGGTAATGGACCTGATGAATGGCCAGCAGACGCACCGACACCCCGCGGCGAGGGAGCCGGCCTATCGGCCCCCGCCGCGGCCGCTAAGCAGGAGCAGCCCGCGCAACATTGCCCATCACTGTATCAGCCGGGCGAACCGGCGGTGGAATTACCCCTGGGCAAACCGGGGATCCCGTGATCGTACGCGGTTACTCGCCGCCATCGGCCCCCGGGCACGCGTGCCCGGCCTTGGCTTCGCCGTCGTCATCGACCCGGTGCCGGGCAAGGTGGCCTGTTCCGCGGGCGAGCAGCCTTTCCGTCCAGCTCCTATCCGATCCGCACGCAGCTGCGCCAGCTTGTGTACCAGGCCCTGGCCCGCTGGTCCCCGCCTGCAGCCTTGATATTTGACCGAACGGGCAGTGGTGCCCCGGGCCGGGCCCAGCCCGCCGACGGGTCGAGACCGCTGGAATATTGAGTGGCGCTGACCCGTCGGGCGGGGTTGGCTGTGAGGGTGCAGATCGAGCGAGCCGACCTGGCGGACGCGAAGACCATACGCGCGTGCGACGACGCGCACCTGGCGGCTCAGCGGGCCGACAATCCGGGGGGACCGTGGCTGACCGGCACGCCGTTCAGCGGCTGGCTGACCGTGGGCTGGGACGGCGACCCCCGGGAGGTATGGCTGGTCAGAGGCCGGGTTGAAGGGGCGGCAGGCGCCTCGCGAACCGGTGCGGACGGCGGTGCACCGGGGCGCGCTGGGTCGGCGGGCGGGGTGGCCGGCTGGTATCGGCTGGAGCTTCCGGACCGGGAGAACCTGGACCGGGCGCACCTGGATCTGGTGGTACGCCCGGAGCAAAGACGACGCGGGCTCGGGCTCGCGCTGCTCCGGCACGCGGTGGCCCGCGCGGCGGCACACGGCCGTTCGGTGCTCAGCGCGGAGACGTGGAATGGCTCGCCCGGCGACGCTTTCGCGCGCTCGGTCGGGGCCGAACCGGGACTGGTGAACGTTCAGCGCATGCTGGAGCTCGGCCAGCTGGGAGAGGACAGGCTGGTCCAGCTGCGCGAGTCAGCCGGGCGGGCCGCGGCCGGCTACTCGCTCGTGTCATGGACCGGGCTGGTGCCTGACAAGCTCATCGAGCACACGGCGGCGCTGTACGCCGCGCTCAACGACGCGCCCCACGACCCCGGGCGCGCACCCGAGATCTGGGACGCGCAGCGGGTGCGTGAACGCATCAACGGCTTGCGCCCGCGCTACGGCCTGCGCGTCTACTCGGTCGCGGCGATGAAGGGGGATGGGCAGGCAGGTGGGGGCGCCGGCGAGATGGCCGCGCTGACCGAACTGGCGGTGGATCCCGCCGATCCGGGCTGGGGGCACCAGATGATCACGGCAGTGACCAGGGGACACCGCGGGCACCGGCTCGGCCTGCTGGTGAAGGTTGCCCTGCTCCAGCTGCTCCCGGTCTCCGAGCCGCAGCTGGAACGGGTCGTGACCTGGAACGCCCAGTCCAATACGCACATGATCGCGGTCAACGAGGCGCTCGGTTACACGATCCTCGGCCCGCCGACCACCGCCTGGCGGCTCAGGGTGCCCGCCCTGCTGGCCCAGTCCAAGGCGATCCAGCCGGAGCTGGAACTTGAGAGGTGAAGGTACTGGAACCATTAGCTGGGCTTGCAGCTTCAGTCGTAGAAGCCGAGGCGGCGGAGCTGCTTGGGGTTGCGCTGCCAGTCTTTGGCGATCTTGACGTGCAGGTCGAGGTAGACCTTCGCGCCCAGCAGGGCCTCGATCTGGCGGCGGGCCCGGCTGCCGACCTCCTTCAGGCGGGCGCCCTTGGTGCCGATGACGATGGCCTTCTGGCTCGGGCGCTCCACGTACAGCTCGGCGTGCACGTCGACCAGGTCCTCCCGGCCGGGCCGCGGTCCCATCTCCTCGACCACGACCGCGATCGAGTGCGGCAGCTCGTCCCGCACCCCCTCCAGCGCCGCCTCCCTGATCAGCTCGGCGACCATGATCTGCTCCGGCTCGTCGGTCAGCTCGCCATCGGGGTAGAGCGGCGGACCTTCGGGCAGATGAGAGGTCAGCACGTCGGCGAGGACGTCCAGCTGGAAGCCGGTCACGGCCGAAACCGGTACCACGGCCGCCCAGTCACCGAGTTCGCTCACCGCCACCAGCTGCTCCGCGACCCGCTCCGGCGGCACCCGGTCGGTCTTGGTCACGACCACCACGACGGGAGTTTTCCTGACGTTCTCCAGCTCGCGGGCGAGGAACCGGTCGCCGGGACCGATCGGGTCGCCCGCCGGGATGCAGAACCCGATCACGTCGACCTCGGTGAGCGTGGAGCGGACCAGGCTGTCCAGGCGCTCGCCGAGCAGCGTCCGCGGTTTGTGCAGGCCGGGCGTGTCGACCAGGATCAGCTGCGCGTCCGGGCGGTGCACGATGCCCCGGATCACCCGCCTGGTGGTCTGCGGCCGGTCGCTGGTGATCGCGACCTTGGCGCCGACCAGCGCGTTCGTGAGGGTGGACTTGCCGACGTTCGGGCGGCCGGCGAAGCAAGCGAAACCCGTGCGGAAGGCAGTGCTCGAGCGGACGGTGCCGGGATGCGAGTCAGGGGCCGGCGGGTCGGCCGGTGGATGGTTCACCCCTTGATTCTCCCGCATGTCCTGGGGAGAGCCACCACTGTCCGTTCGGCCAAAGAGGAGGACGTCAGGCGCGCGGCGGGCTCGCGATCCGCGGCGCGCGGCGGGCGCGCGGGAGAGCGCGGCGGGTGCCCGGGAGAACGCGGCAGGCTCGCGATTCGCGGCGCGCGGCGGGAGAGCGCGGCGGGCGCCCGGGAGAGCGCGGCGGGCGCGCGGGAGAGTACGGCGGGCGGTCCGTGCGGCGGTCAGCAGGGTCAGCGGGGTCAGCAGGGTCAGCGGGTGTGCGTGGCGCGCAGGGTGCCGTCGGGGGCGGCGTGGAACACGGTGGCGTCCGGGCCGAGCTCGCGTACCACGGCCAGGTCCCCCGGGTCCAGCTCGGCGTCGCTGACCAGCGCGGCTGCCTCTAGCTTCTGCGCGCCGCTGGACACCGCCATGGCGACCGCCAGGCGCAGGGCGGACAGCCGCAGCGAGGGCAGGGCCACCGCGGCGGCGGTGTAGGTCCGGCCGGTCTCGTCGCGGACGGCGGCGCCCTCCGACGCCGCCACCCTGGCCCGCGTGGACCGGGCCAGGCTGACGATCTTGAGATCCTCAGTACTTATCTCGGGGGGCGGCCCCCCCAGACCCCCCTGGCCAAGCGTCACGTCGTTCACCTTGCCGAGTTTATGGGCAGCTCAGCTCATGGGGCAGCATCCTCTTCGCGTTCCACCAGGACCGTGCCGATCTTGTTGCGGCGGCCCGCCAGGTTCTCCGCGGTCAGCCGCAGGCCGCGCACGGTCGCGGTCGAGCCCGCGATCGGGACCCGGCCGAGCCGGTGGGCGAGCAGCCCGGCCACCGTCTCCACGTCCTCATCGTCGAGGCTGACCCCGAACAGCTCACCCAGCTCGGCGGCGGGAAGCCGGGCGGTCACCCGGGCGGCGTTGCCGGACAGCCACTCCACCGGCGGCTGCTCGTTGTCGTACTCGTCGGTGATCTCGCCGACGATCTCCTCCAGGATGTCCTCGATGGTGACGAGCCCGGCGGTCCCGCCGTACTCGTCGATCACGATCGCCACGTGATTGCGCTGCGCCTGCATCTGGCGCAGCAGCTCGTCGATCGGCTTGCTGTCCGGAACGTAGCTGGCCTGGCGCATCACGGTGGCGACCTTCTCGGTGGCCTCGGCCCCGGGATGCTCGTGGCTCCACTTCACGATGTCCTTCAGGTACGCGATGCCGACCACGTCGTCCTCGTTCTCGCCCACGACCGGGATCCGCGAGAAGCCGCTGCGCAGCGCCAGCGAGAGCGCCTGCTCGACGGTCTTGTCACTCTCGATGAACACCATGTCGGTGCGCGGCACCATGACGCCCCGGACGATGGTGTCGCCGAGCTCGAAGACCGAGCGGACCATCTCGCGCTCGCCCGGCTCGATGCCGGTCCTGCGCTCCAGGTAGTCGACCAGCCCGCGCAGCTCGGACCGGGCGACCGGGCCGCCGGACACCCCGGGGCCTTCGCCGGGCTCCTCGCCGGCGGCGGACCTAGTGCGGCCGCGGCCGGGCGGCATGGCGTTGCCCACCACGACGAGCAGCCGCGGCAGCGGGCCAAGGGCCCGGGTCAGCGGCAGGAGGAACCGGGCCGCGCGCTCGGCGGTGCGTTCCGTGCGGGGCCCGAAGCGTCCGAGCTGCGGGCGCACTCCGGTCAGCCCGTAGTGCAGCACGAGCACCACGCCGAGCGTGGCCAGCAGCGCACGCCAGTCGTCGCCGAGCCAGTGGACGAATGCGGCCATGACCAGCACCGCCACCAGAATCTCCAGGAAGGCGCGGAACAGCAGCAGCACGCTCATGTAGCGGGGCAGGTCAGCGGCCACGATCTCCAGCGGTCCCTTATGCTCCGGCCGCTCCGCCACACCGGTGGCGGTGACCAGCGTGAGCGCGGCCTCCGCGTTCGCACACCAGCCTGCCGCGAGGGCCAGCACCGCCGCCGCCACTATCAGCCACCCGTAGGGTGACATCAGCCGGTCCCTTCTCGCT
>Ga0187780_10000910_pt1 | contig 22000 bp, 16 predicted proteins | sample 1015_Q2_SP10_20__FD_132429 | JGI IMG/M metagenome (GOLD analysis project Ga0187780, IMG submission 132429) | Tropical peat soil microbial communities from peatlands in Department of Meta, Colombia - 1015_Q2_SP10_20_MG | ecosystem: Environmental > Terrestrial > Soil > Wetlands > Peat | place... | reverse complement strand
GAGTAGAACAGGAACAGCAGAATCGACAGCTCGTTGAGGTTGGTGACCGATTGAATTCCCGATAGCGAAGTGTTCCACTCTCCCAATGCCCCGACGATGACCGTGACAACGAGAAGTGTCGCTGCCCCGACGAGTGTCCATTCTACAAGACCCGCCGAGAGGTACTCTCGCAAAGAGCCCAAGCGACCCGTGAGGACGAGGGCTGACAGGACGAGGCCCCCGACCAGGAGGACCTGAAGCTCGACCGACAGAAAGGGGAACGGAGATACCTTCGCCTTCCACGGAGTGAATGGGTCAATTTGCGAGAGCAATCCAGTATACGTCTCCCGATTCACGATTGGGGCGTAGGGCGGGACTGCATTGTCGGTCATCACGTGCCCCGGATAGCTCCACCAGACTGCGATCCCGACCATGCTGCGGACCAAACACACGAGGGCGACGCCGAGAGAAGCAAGAACCTGCGCCAGCCGAGAAAGGGACCATATCCCGCTCGTGGCGGAGGCCAAGACCCAATAGGCGAGAAGGAGCAACCCAAGGGCGAGGCCGACAGTAGCGCCCACCACCGCCGCGGTTCCGAGAAGCACTCCGAACGCGACCGCCATCCGCCACGAAGCCGCGCTTCGCGCGAACGGGAGTAGGAGCCCGAGTGTCAGAAGAAAGAGGGGCATCGCGAGAACGAAGTCGAAGGAGCCCCCGACATAGAGGCGGGGCCAGCTCGCGACCAAACCGAAGAACGCTGCGAACAGGATTCCCATCCACGGCGTTGAGGACGGCTTTAGGCCACCAACTCGCCCGCCCAGAGAGTACGCCGCGGCCGGCGTGAGACTGAGGAACAACGGTGGGAGGACCACCGGCGCCGATAGGGTCGGCCAACCGAACAGAAGCACCGGCAATGAGAACCAAACCGGCGTCCCTTGGGGGTACGTGACGCCCACCGACGCGTATGGTTGCAACGTCCAGGGAATGGTGTGAAGGGCCAGCAATCGGTTCACGTAGAGAGAGTCCACTGCGCCATCGATCCCGTTCGGAAGGACCACGCTCCCTCCGATGACCTCCACAGCGAGAAGTCCCAGGGTGAGAACGCTCACAAGAAGGCCGGGCCAAGTCATCAGCCATCGGACCGTGCTCGCCAGACCTCGCGCTCGCTCACGGAGGGAGAGCACCGCGTAGCCGATCGCTCCGACTGCGAGCAGCCCCACTACGCCGGACAAACCGTAGAGAGGTGCTGGAATCGACGCGAGCACGAAGAGGACGCCCCCCGTCGCGTAGAATGCGAGGAGCAACCTCTCGCAGACCGTCAGCTTCACCGGTCGGCCGACGAACCATTCGGCGATGCGGAGGACTACTGCGCCCAGGGGGAGGCAGATGAGCGCGAGGGCGACCAGTCCTCCGTAGACCTCGATGTCCGGGATGGGAAGCATGGATTCAAGCCGGAATGGCGGACACCCTACCTGGTTCCATATACCTTCGGCCGAAACCGTGACTCGCTCGCCTCGCGCCTCTGGGTGATCGGCACGTTCTGCGCCGGTGCTACCCTCGACCGAGGCGGACGGCTTCTCGACGGGAATCGAGAGATCTCAGAGTCGGACACTCGAGGAATCACCGATCGTGAGGGTGATCTCCTTGGATTTCGGCTGCGAAGAGTAGATTTCGACGTTCCGGCCGATCAGACTGTTGACCACTGAGACTCCGGAGAGCCGGGCGCCTTCCAGCACAATCGATCGACGCACGGACGATTGTTCGACCGTCACACGACTTCCGATTGCTGTGTTCGGGCCTACCTCGCTTCCCTTCCCGATCCTCGCCTCTGGACCAATCACTGTCGGCCCCACAACGCGCGCGCCGGCCTCGACCACCGACCCGGCTCCGAGCGAAACCGGCCCTTCGACGCTGGCCGAGGGAGAAACTGTCCCTTGGACGACGAATCCCTCGCGTGGCATCGTCCGAAGAACGAGCTCGTTTGCTTCGAGCAGGTCATCCGGATGCCCGGTATCCTTCCACCAACCATCGAGTCGAAGTACGGAGACACGGCCCCGGGCCTGCCAGAGCCTCCAGATCGCGTCCGTAATCTCGAGCTCTCCGCGCCGGGAAGGGGTGAGGCCGGCAATGATCGGGTGTATGCTGGGCGTAAACAGATAGACACCGATCAGGGCCAGGTTGCTCCGGGGGTGGGCGGGTTTTTCCTCGATGGAGAGAATCTTTCCATCGGAGAGTTCGACGATACCATACCCCTCCGGCCGTCGGACCGGGGTCGCGCCGACCACCGCGTCGGGGTGCTCCGAATCAAAGCAGCGAAGGTACTGTCCGACACCCGACTGCAGGAGGTTGTCGCCGAGATACATGAGGAACGGGTCGTCCCCCAGGAATTCCCGGGCGCAGAGCACCGCGTGGGCGAGCCCTTTCGGGTCCCCCTGGACGATGTACTCGACCGAGAGCCCGAAGGAACTCCCGTCCCCAACGCTCTCTCGGATCCCCTCCTGAATCGGTCCCAGGATGATCGCGACGTCGCGTACCCCCGCCTCCGCGAGGTGCTTGAGGCCGTAGAAGAGAATCGGTTGATTCGCAATCGGAATCATGTGCTTGTTGCCGGTGAACGTGAGCGGACGAAGCCGGGTCCCATGTCCGCCGGCCAGAACGAGTCCTTTCACGACGTTCTCCGGTGTCCCGGGGCAAGGTCCCTGAGACGGAGCGGTCGTGTTCCGAGAAGGTATTTAATCTTCGGTCAGGTGGGCGGGCCCCGTGAAGGTTGTCGTCACGGGCGGGGGCGGGTACATTGGCACCTCCCTCGTGCCAATGCTTCTCGAATCCGGGCACGAAGTGACCGTGATCGACCGCTTCTTCTTTGGGACTGCGACCCTCCACACCGCCGGGAACGACCGCTCGCTACACCTGGTTCGCGACGACACGCGATGGTTCGATGGGAAGCTCCTGGTGGGGCAGGACGCGGTCATCGACATGGCCGCATTGTCCAACGACCCTGCGGGGGAGCTCGACCCGTGGAAGACCTACGACATCAACTACCTCGGACGCGCACGCGTGGCACGGCTCGCGCGAGAGGCCGGCGTGCCCCGCTATGTGCTCACCTCGTCCTGCTCCGTGTACGGGTTTCGCGATGGCCTTCTGGACGAGACCACGAGTCCGAACCCGCTCACCGCGTACGCCCGCGCGAACGTCCTTGCCGAGGGGGACACCCTTCCCCTGGCGTCCGAGAGGTTCTGCCCCATGGCGGTTCGGTTCGCAACCCTGTACGGCCTTTCGGGACGGATGCGGTTCGACCTCGCCGTCAATGCAATGGTTCTTGGGGCGCGGAACTCCGGGAAGATTCCCATCATGAAGGACGGTACCCAATGGAGGCCCTTCCTTCACGTCCGGGACGCTGCTCGTTCGTTGGCGGGCCTCCTCGAAACGGACCTGGACCGAATTCGTGGACGTCTGTTCAACATCGGCTCCGACGACCAGAACTTCCAGATCGCTCAGCTCGCTCAACTGGTAGCGGAGAACATGTCGAAGACTCCGACCCTCGAGTGGTACGGAGACCCCGACCGGCGTTCCTACCGAGTCAGCTTTCGTAGGGCGAGGGAGGAGCTCGGATTCACCCCGCGCTGGACGCCTGCCGATGCCGCGCGAGAAATCGAGAGCGCCCTTGCCGCAGGTTCGCTCGTCCCATCCCTCCAGAACAAGACCGTGGAGTGGTATCGTCATCTCCTGGACGGGGGAGCAGACGGCCAGGCCGTGGCCTTTCGTGGCGTGATCCTTTAGTCTTTGGGGGAGAGACACCGCCCACCGACGCGGTCTAACTCGCCAAGACGTCTTCTAGCGCCCGGGCGACGGGAGTGTACGTAACTCCATACTCCAACGAACGCCCAACGTCGAGGGAGGTGTCCGCCGGTCTCGGCGCAGTCCACTGGGCCATGTCGATTCGGATTCCAGGATTCACGAGTCCGGGGTCGGCGCGCACGACCCGAGCGATCTCTCGTGCGAACTCGAATCGGGTGAGCGCTTCCGTGCTGCCAACGTGGACGATCCCCTCGGCCCCTTGGTCCACGAGCGTTGGGATTGCGCGGGCCAGGTCGGGGAGGTAGGTCGCCGTCACTTTTTGGTCGGTGAGCGCCTTCACTGGCTTCCCGGTTCGAAGTGCGTCGGCCACATACCGGAAGAACTGCGGCTTGCGGGCTCCGAACCCTTTCCCGTAGGGAGACGAAATCCGAAGCACGAGGGTGGATGATGACCGGAGGCCGGAGCGTTCCCCGGCGAGCTTGGACCGGCCGTACTCATTGATTGGGTGGGCAGGGTCGGACTCTCGGTACGCCCCTCGCAACCCGTCGAATACGTAATCCGTCGATATTTGCACAAGCCGAAAGGGCTCGGAGCGTTGCACGTCCATGATGTTCTCCACCACCCCACGGTTGAGGGTGTCGGCGAGCGTCGGGTCTGTCTCGGCCCGGTCGACATCCGCGAGCCCGATGCAGTTGATCACGATTCGAGGTTCCAGCTCCCGAATCCGAGATCGAAGCTGGTGAACGTCCGTCGCGTCGAGGGAAACGAACCCTTCGCGTTCACCGCGCGAGGTCCCTATGCCGCCGAGATGGGCGAGGAGCTCCCGGCCGATGAACCCGCTTCCGCCCAGGATCAGAGTTCGGCCTAGGGTCCTTACTTGTGCGGCGGAGCGTTCCAGTCCCATGGCTTTCCGACGCGAGGGTCTCGTGAATTCCCGTTGATCGAGGAGGGGACGACCTTCGGGTCGTCCCATGGTCGCCGAAGTTCGTCGGGCGACTTCGCATCGTAGAGACGAGAGACGAAGTAGACGGTCTCGGACGATTGAGGGCTCACGCACTTGGTGCCGTGCCAGTAGTGTCCCCGGATCAGCACCGCCTGAAGTCGGTCGCCGCTCGCTACGATCTCGTCGAGCTCACCGTTCTGAGGGTCTCCTAGGTCGTTGTAGGCGCATATCTTGAGCGAACCGCGAACAACGACGAAGATGTCGTACTGACCCCTCTCGTGCCGGTGCCATGCGCGTGTCATGCCCGGGTACGACACCGAGAAGTTCGCCTGAACGGATCGTTCGCCCCCGAGAAACTCGTGCCAATCCTCGCGGAGGATCTCGCTGAACGAGCCTCGCTCGTCCACATTTCGCTTGAGGTCGAGGACCCGGACGCCCGGAAGCATTAACAGCCCTCAGCTTCGGTCCAGTTTCCGCCGGTATTTGTAGGAAGGGGTGCTCTGACCGAGCCCGACCTGGCTACCGCGTCCAGCGCTCACGGAAGGGCCTCGATGTATTGGGCCGGAATCCAGTCCTCGGCGGTCGCGCCCCACGACCGAACACTCTTTGAGTCCCGGCACATCCTCGTTCGCGCCGAGAAGAACCATCCATGAGTCGAATGGGACCTGGCATCGTTCCACCCGGTCCGACCCTCCGACCCGGGCCATCAGGCGCTATCGACTCGGACGGTCGCTAAGAGACCGATCGTGGAAGGCACTGCTGCCGCGACCACACCCGCACCGGCCTTGTCCCAAGACGATACGCTCCGATTCCGAATCGTTCGCTTTGCCCGGATTCACGTTATCGAACTCTCGTTCGTAGCGTTCGCTCTGCTGTTCAGCGTGTTTCTCCAGTTCATCGATTCGAACAATCTGGAATTCTTCCTGAAGTGCACCAAAGAGCTCGCCATAGGTCGGAGTCCCTACTCTCTCTACACCCTACCCGCACCGCCGGGTCTATTCCTGCCCTTTGTCCCGGTCTTTGGCGTCTATGTCCTGAGCGGGTACAATCTCGCGTTGGCGAACTTCGTCCTCAAGATCATTCATCTAGCTGCGCTCCTGATCCTAGCGATTACCGCCGCTCAGGTCGCGGCGCTCGGGCGAGGTGGGGAGAAGTCGACCGAATCCCTTCGGTTCGTCCTTCTCCTCAGTCCCGTGCTGTTCTTCGTCTCGTTCGTCTGGGTCGAGCAGGACGTTGTTGGGCTCGCCATTACCTTCGCCGGGTTGTTGCTCGTACTTCGGGGAGGCCGCTCGCTCACTGCAGGCATTTCCTACCAAGAGGTGGCGGGATTCGGTATCCTGGCGTTCGGTGTCTTCACGTACTACTTTCCCGCGTTGGTGATTCCGACGCTCCTTGCGTATTCGGAAAACCGGTCCCAATTCCTTCGTCGCTTCGTCTCCGTATCGGTCCCCCTGATTGTGCTCGCGGCGTGGTTCTTTGTCCATCCTGGGTGGAGCATCGCATCCTTCTCCTCTGGGGCGCCCGGTGCGGTCGGCATCTCTGTGTACTCAACCCTCTCAGTCATGGGGTCCGCCCCGTTCGGAACCCCTACAACTCTGCAAAACCAAGTACAACCGCTGCTGGTGATCGTCCTCGCGCTCTTGGAGATCGCACTTCCGGTCCTGTTCCGGTGGAGAAGATTCTCCTGGTCCGTCTCGCTCGCCGTAGCGATGGCCCTTCCGTTCTTCTTCCTGAACATTTGGAACGGGGACGAGTTCGTCTGGCCACTACCCTTCCTGCTCGTGGCGCTGACCGTTGCTGGGTCCGGAGCCGGGCGACCGATCTACCTCTGGTTGGTCCAACTGTACGCCCTTCCGATGATTCTGATCGCGAACATGTACGACGCTCCCGGCCCGGGGGCAGGGAGCGGCATCTTCTACTTCGGATACGCTCAGTTTCACGACGCGGTCGCCGTTTCCCTCCTCGTACCGGATTCGATGATCGTAACTCGAATTCTGCAAGCTTTCCTGTGGTCGGCCTTGGCCGCGGTGCTGGCAGTTTGCCTGCTGTTTGCGCGAGATCGAACGCCAACGGCCCCGGCCGGGGTGATCGACGCGACCGCCACTCGAGCCACTGGGTCGTCTTCGGTGACCGAGGCAGCCACTCGCGATGAGAAGGACCACAAGGCAACGAGAACGATCCGTTCACGTTGGAGGGGCGTGCCTCGAGGGAGTCGCTGGGCGACTATCTTCGTCCTGGCGGCTCTTCTCGGAACCGGTCTCGCGACAATGCTTCCCGCCCCCGTTCTGACGGCAACCTCTTCTGACGAGTTCCCAGTTTCCTTCTTCGCGGATTACCCGGTCTCGAACGGGAGCGTGACCTACACCGTCGATTCCTCAGGAAACGCCGTAAGCATCGCTCCGAATTATGGAAACGCCACCAGCCTTTCCACGCCCTGGCGTACGGTGAACTTCACGGAGCCAACTGCGGACGAACATTTCTCGTTGAACCTGAGCGTGGGAATCACGGCACCGCCGTCATTCCCCTACAACACGACCGTTGTGACGTACGGCTTCGCCGGGCTGAATGCGGTCGCACCGTTCATTCCCCCGTCTGCCTCGTCTCTCCTCCTGCCGCTCCGGTCAGAGAATGTCGCACCGGCGGGATCCGTCGTTTCCCCTCAGATCGTCGGAGTGTTGCCGGGAGGGTCTCTCTTCAACGGAAGCTCGTTCGCCCAGTACGATGCCGCTCCGCTTGAACGACCGGGGGGTCAAGTCACCCTCCTGTTCCGATGGAACGGCATTCCGCTCACTCAGAATGTGGTCGCGACTTTGTACCGAGGAAACGTCTCGTACCAAGTATTCGGTCTCGGGGACGTCTACATGGTCGGCGTGAAGCCGTCTCTCGAGGGGAATTGGTCGTACGCGCTTCCCCGCCTCGCCAATCGATTGTCTTGGCACGAGCTCACGCTCACGAACTCATCGAACGGTACCCTGGTTGCAATCGATGGGATCCCTGTCGCACTCCCACCGGTCTCTCTACACTCTGAGATGCAAGGTGCGAGCCTCTTCGTGGGTTCGGTCAGTCCCGACCCATCCGAGTTCCGGGCGCATGACTTCTGGGGATCCATCGCTGGACCGTACAACACTACCGTCTTCCCGGTCCGTCTGGGAACTGCGCTGTGGTGCCCTGTCACGCTCTCACCAAACAATAGGGACCCGACGAGCTGCTCCCCCTTCTCGACGGCGTATCTCTGGGTCCAGCATCCGGGACAGGACACGACCCGGGTCGGGACTCCGTTCGTGACGTACTGGCTCAACTCGAGTGTGCCCGTCTTTCAGTTTGGCCGATTGAGCCAGGTGGGCCCGGCCCTCACGATCCACCTGAACTCTATGTCTCTCACGACCTCACGGACGCTCTTCCCATTCGTGTGGTTTGTCGATGGTGTGGTGGGAGCCCCCGTGGTCCTGACGTTGCTGGCCGCGACAAGACGAACCGGTTCGGGGAGGGAAGAGAGGCTTCCCGTCTAATCCTCCCCGGCGCAACGTCCTCGGTCGGTCCAAGGTAATGCTGTCTCGGAGGCGGCGAGAACGAACGGAACGGGTCGACCATCATATCCTGTGCTGGACCTGTTTTTGACTAGGAGGTCGCGTAACCCCCGCCCAGGATGGAACACCCTAGACGAAATACTCCGAGCCGCGCTTTGATTGCCCTTCTCACTACGGTTGGGTTGCTGGTACTTCCGCGAGCGCTCCACGGGGTCCTTCTAACGGCTCGGGGCCAGTCCATTCGAACCTCCGTTGCGACTCGGGGTCACCCAGGCTGCCAAGGAAAGCACGGGATTGGGCCAAGGGCGCGTTCCGCTCCTGCGGCCGGAGAGTCGGGGGCGGCCGGTCAGGATTGGCCGACCTACGACCATGACGGCCAGCGTACCGGAGCGAATGTCAAGCCATCCGTTCTCGCCCCCAAGAACGTCTCCGAACTCAACCTCACGTGGCAATACGACACGAGTGGGCCGGTCAAGAGCTCGGTTGTCTTCGTGACGGAGCGGTCTACTTCAGTGACTGGGCAGGCTACCCGGACGCCGTCAACGCTGACAACGGATCGGTTCTATCGGGCGCCTGGAGCAGTCCTGTCGCTCCCACACTGTTATTATGAGGGGCCCGCCTGCGACCCCCCGGTGCGTATCCTCATCACCGGCGCTTCGGGGTTCATCGGCCGCTACTTGACCGCCCACCTCGAAGGCCAGGGCCACGAGGTCGTGGGAACGTACCTCACTCAGGAGGAACTCCTGGTCCGAGATGTTCCGAAGAAGGGAGTCCGGTGGGTCCACCTCAACATGCAGAACCCTCAGGAAATCGACTCCGTGTTGAGGGAGAGCCGAGCGGACGCAGTGTTCCACCTGGCTGCCCAGGCGTACGCGAAGAAGGCGTGGAGCGACCCGCTCGACACCTTCAGGACGAACGTACTAGGGACGATCTCCCTCTACGAAGCTCTCCGCCGGACTCCGGCGCGAGAGGGCACGTTGATTACCGCTTCCGCCGCGGCATACGGTGTGGCCAAAGAACTTCCGATCCGCGAGGACTCTCCTCTCAATCCCACGAATCCGTACGGGGTGTCCAAAGCGTGCCAGGACATGCTCTCCCTCCAGTACTCGCTCAATTTCGACCTTCGGATCGTCCGTGCGCGATTGTTTGGGACTACGGGTCCCGGGAAGACCGGGGACGCGCTGAACGACTTTGCCCAGCAGGTTGCCCGCCTGGAGCGTGCCGGGGCACCTGGGACGCTCAAGGTCGGGAACCTCTCCACGCGACGCGATATCGCTGACATCCGGGATGTGGTTCGGGCGCTGTGGTTGGTATTCGAGAAGGGGACACCCACAGAGCCTGTCAACGTCGGGGCCGGAAGGAGTTACTCGATCGGCTGGATTGCTGAGACCCTGGCGAAGCTGTCGCGCGTCCCGCTGAGAATCCAGTCCGATTCTGTCTTACTCCGTCCGACCGACGAGCCAGAGAATCGAGCCGACCTCTCGCGCCTCACGGCACTCGGCTACACGCCGGAATTCTCGATCGAAAGTACGATTGCGGACGCACTGGAATTCTGGCGTGCGGCCTGAGAGGGATGTCTTCCGCGCCCTGAGCCCTCTTGTCTGAACGCCCGGTTAGGCCCCATGCGGCTCGGTTCTTTCGACGCACGAACACCGCATTGCTTTTGGGTCGGCTGCCGGCGGAGAGATGGAGCGGGACTCGCAGGTTTCGACGCACTTTGGGGGAGAGCCAGATGGAGCTAAACTCTATGAATGGGCTAGGTTCATTCAATTGGAGCCGCCTGGGCCGGCAAGGTGCTGACAATTGGCAGCGTTCGTCAGTCCGTCGAGCCCCAGCACTCCGGGGAGACCGGAGGTCTCGATCGTTCTTGCTACGCTCAACGAACGCGCGAATCTACCCGTCCTGGTCGAAAGCATTCACTCCCAGACCCTGCCCACCCACGAAATCGTTGTTGTCGATGACGGAAGCACGGACGGGACCCGAGAGCTCCTATCTCTGCTCTCTCTCCGTGATTCATCCGTCCGTCCGATTTTCAATGACCGCCCACAAACCCTGACTCCCGCCCAGTGCCAGGGGATCGCCGCGACCCGTGGCGAGTTCGTCGTGATCATGGATTCCGACCTTCAGCATCCGCCTCGGGCGATTCCGGACCTGGTCCGCAAGCTCGAACAGGGAAACGATCTGGTCGTCGCCACTCGCTATGGGGTCGGCGCCTCCGTGGGGTCCCGCGCCTACAACCGCGCCATTATCTCCCGATGCGCGGAGATTCTGGCCAAGCTCCTCGTTCCGGGCGCCCGCCGAACGAGCGACCCCATCTCAGGATTCTTTGCCTTCCGTCGGGATGCCTACCGGCCCGTGAACCCGAAATACCGGGGGTACAAGCTCGTCCTTTTCCTCCTCAGTGAGTGCAGGACCAAACGGGTCGCTGAGGTTTCGTACCACTTCTGTTCCCGAACGAACGGCTCGAGTAAGATCACTCGGAACTGGGGGTTTGTCAAGGTATTCCTGATCGAGGCGATCCTCGCTCGAAGGGACCAGAATCATGTGGCCTCCCGGAGCATTCCCTCGGTTTCAGCAGAGGGCTCCTTGGCGGGGGATGCGGTGAGACTACGACCTGTGATGGTGGTCTCCCCATCCCCCATGCTGCGGTTGCCTGAGCCTTCGCAGCCTTCGGTGCTCCCGGAGTCAAGAGCTGAAAAACCGGCCGCGCGATCTGTCTCCCGCTAGTTTTCCCTACAGCTTCACGCGGGCGTCGGCACAGGGTGGCACGAATACCGGCCTCGTCGTTCTTCGCTTAGGGTGTAGCTGAGTTCCCATCTTCGAGAATCGACGTTACATCGTCGACCGAAGACTACTTCGCCAGAATCGATTCGTAAAGGTCTAGATACATCGAAACCACGCGATCCCAGGAGTAGCGTTCGGCGATGTTGCGGTCGAGCCTACGTGCTCCGGGGGCAAGGGGAGCGATGTTCATCAGGGCCTGTGCCAGCGCATGAGGGTCGGCCGGCTGCACCAACTCGCCACCGACCTGGCCCACGACTTCTCTGACTCCGGGGAGGTCGGAGGCGACGAGGCGCATTCCGTGAAGTCTCGCCTCGAGCAGAACAATCCCGAAGCTCTCTCCCCGCAGACTCGGAAGCACCAGGACATCACTCCTGAGATACTGGGCGTGAAGGGCTTCGTCCCGCAAGGAGCCCGCCATCGTGACGGCCTGCCGTAGGTCCAGACCGTCGACCAATTCTTCGAGACGAGCGCGGTCCGGACCATCGCCCACCACCGTGAGCTCTACCTTCTTCCCCCGTTGAATCAGCTCGCGTAGTGCGTAGAGAAGGTACTCCACTCCCTTGTAGGGTCGGAGCTGGCCAACAAACAGCAGGCGCAACCGTTCGTGAGGGGTGCTCGGTTCCGTCCCCCCGGGAAGCTTCCCAAGGTCGATGCATGGGTCCCGCACACCGTTCGGGATGATCGTCCACGGGCCCGTGTAGAGCGAGAAGCTGTCGGCGAAGTCCTGAGTACTCGAGGTCGCGTGCTCCAGGGTGCGGAGCGCCCGACGGTAGTAGGTGCGAAGGTAGAGAGAATCCACGAACCGGAAGAGCGAGCTTCGGCCGTACGTCGCGAGGCCGGCGAACGCATGGATATAGTAGACGGTCGGGAGCTTGAGACGCGCAGCTGCGATCGTCACTTGCTCCGTAAACAGGGGAGTGGGTCCAATCACCTGCAGGATGTCTCCTCCGGTTTTAAGGGCGCGTCGTCCGGCCGAATCGAGGAACGCGGCTTTCGCCGCACGATGGCATCCGTTTCCCTCGGTTAGGACGGTGACCTCATGGCCCCGGCTTCGGAACCCAGTGGCGAGGTTGCCGGCGACCTGTGAGTATCCACTTCGCGTCGGCGGGTATTGTGAACTCACAACAATGATTCGCACGCCTGAACCTTCCGGTTTGGAAGTGACTCGTACTTCACATTAGTTACCCTCAAGTGCGTCGCAGCGAGTCATGAACGGGAAACGTCGTCTCACGGACTACGGACCCACACAGTTCGGAACGCGAGTCGACCCCCTTTCGACAAGGACGCCAGAGCGTGCCGTTTAGCCATCTCGAACCCTGGCCCACCTTCGCGCATGCCAACAACGCCCAGGGCCGGTGGCTGACCTGCGGACAAGAAGGCTCTTGAGCATGCGGTCCGACTTGCGGTCGGTGCGACGAACTTGACCGAACGAAGCCCCGTGTTGCCTCGGTCGGGGTTGGAAGCTGAGTACCCCCGGGTTGCCGCAGGCCCGGCCTCACCAGCCCAGCGCACCGGGAAGGGGGGTGGCGTGCGCGATTCATTCGTAGGGCCGTTGTTCCTTGTGAATTTCATGCCGTTCCCCGGGTCGGGCTGGAGGTACATGAGGATGATTTCCTCGAGCGTCTCGGTTCCGACGAAGAAGGTCACCGTGATGATGGGAAACCATCCGAACTACAGCGTAATGAACCAGGTTGGCCAGGTCGGCGTCGGCCTGAGGTTTCGTCCTCGTGTGGTTTCGAGCGCGCTCAACTATCTCGCAGCCGGGCTCGTCTACCGGAAGCTAGGGCGGGAATTGATGCGAGTTTCCGACGAAGGAGGAGTGGTTCACTTTCTTCAAGAAGAGATCAATCCTTGGGTTTTTCCATCTCATTCCGTGGTCACGATTCACACGAACCCGCAGGCGCTTCTCGACACCGACCGGTACTATTCTGTGAGCGTTCAGTATAAGCTTGCGTACAAGCATAATCTGAAGAAATTTGGGCGATTTGCCCTTCCGATCGTAGAGTCGGAGTACGTCAGGAAGGGGTTGGAGGAGTACGGCTTCCCGGGTTCTCCCATCGTCACCGCTCCCGCGGTCGAGCCGATTTTTCATCCCCGGGGAAATCGAACGGAACTGCGGAAGAAATTCGGACTGCCTGGCGATTCCAAGGTGTTGCTCTCCATCTCCACTGACGAACGACGAAAGAATCTCTCGATACTGCCCCAGGTCATGGACCTCCTTCCCCACGAGTTCCTTCTCGTACGAGTCGGCTCCCCCGTACGCGGTGCTCGGGTGTTTCCCGCCCTCACCGACGAGCAAGTCGCAGAACTGTACGCTCTTAGCGACGCGCTCATTTTCCCAACCCTAGAGGAGGGTTTCGGCTATCCGGTCATAGAGGCATTCGCGAGCGAGACCCCGGTCGTGACATCGGACATACCGGTGATGCAGGATGTCGCAGGGGGCGTCGCGATTCTTGTCGATCCCAGGGACGCCTCCGCCCTGGCTAGAGCGTGCCGCGAATCCGTCGCTCGACGCTCAGAGCTCGTGGAGCTAGGGAGGAAGCGCGTTGCGTCATTCTCGGTCGCTGCGTTCGCTGCACGGATGGAACGGGTATACTCCCGTGCGCTGAGGAGTTGAGCCGGTGGAATTTCTTTCCCATTCTAATGATCGGACCGCAGCGTGTCATCTCAGTCCCTTCGGCCTCATTTTTCCGGGGGTGCTCGGGACTGGGGTCGGATGGTGGGTTCTTCGGCGTCAACAGGAGGAGCGACCTCTATGAACATCGCATTCTTTTGACGATTTGCGATGGGCGCATCATTGGAGTGATGCAAGCAGCTCTGGGGGGATGACCATGTCGGATCCTATGCCGGCCGTCACCGTCGTAGTAACGGCCTACGAGAGACGTGACTTCGTTTCCGCTGCCCTCGATTCGGCACTCAACCAGACGTTTCCGCGGTCGATGTATGAAGTGATTCTGATCAAGAACTTTACCAATTCGGAGTTAGACTCTCGTTGCGAGAGGGAACACGTTCGGGTTGTCAACGCGGAAGGGACCTTGGGAGAGTACCTCTCTATCGGAATCTCACACGCGCACGGCCGGGTGATTTGCTTTCTCGAGGACGACGATATTTTCCTTCCAGAGAAGCTTTCGACAGTTGCCAGAATCTTCGACCAGTACTCGTTCGACTATCTCCACAACGGTTTCCGGTGCATCAACTCCGCTGGACAGGACCTCTCGCTCTCGGGATCGAAGCTGCTCCATCTAACGACAGCCAATCAGCAGGTACTGGGCGCTAGCTCGCCGCGAATCACCGCCTCCGGGATCGGTCGTCTACTTCGCGCCGAGGCTGATTTCAATCTGAGTTGCATCTCCATCTCGCGATCCTTCGGACTTTCGATTTGTGAGTGGGTTGCCAAGACCCGGGGATGCTTCGACGGGTTCATCTTCTACCTCTCTTTGCAACATGGAGGCCCCACGGTGGCGTGGCCTGAGGTTCTCACGAAGTATAGGATCCACGATAGCCTGAGCTTAGCCGATGTCAGCTCGGAGGTTGCGAAAGCGCGAATCGTCATTGATGGGCTTCACCAAGTAGCTTCCCTAAAATTAGCCGCGGAGCTTACTTCTGACGAAGCTGTCCGCGGCTCCATCCTGAATACGATGCGCACCCGCGAAGTTCGGAATGCGGTATTATCGGCCGCATCCGACCGTCTCAAACTCGTGCCCTCTTGCATCCGAGTTTTCCTCTACTCCTCACGTTATCGAAACATCTACGGGCTTGCATGGGCGAGCATCGGAATGCTCTACGCCGCATTCGGTGGTGGTGCGTCAGCGGTGGTAGCATCTTTCCTACGGCAAGGGATGGGTTGATGTCTCCGCCCTCCCCGATGACCGTCGCCTCCGAGGGGCTACCGACACCTCGACATGTCCACGACCCAGAAGGCCGGCTTCGACCCCAGAATCAGCTGGATTCCAATGTGGAACCTGCGCTAACTGTCGACGGTCCCGAACGAGAGAACGTGACAGAACGCGAGTCTCGGTCGCACGGTTCGAAACCGTCTCTTCCCAGCATGCTCCGATGGTTGCGGATAAACTACTGTTACATTCTCACGATGGCCACGGTGAGCGCCTCCTTCCTTCTGTGGTACAACTTCAGCGCCCCGCCGTACGGAAGTAACAACGTGATCAATCTCTTCCTGATACGTCAGGTGAACCTATCGTCTTCCCTATTCACTTCGTATTACTGGCCCGGCACGTACATCCCTCAAGCTTTCGGTGCACCCTACGCCTTTGCGTTCGGAGGGCTGTTTGCTGCGTCGGCCGGGAGTTTGTCCGTACCCCAGTTCACGTTGCTCCTGGTCGTGAATGTCAGCGGCGGTCTGTGTCTCTTCTCCCTGGTGTCCAGATGGCTATCCCGCTACTCGATTCCGAAGGACTTTGGGCTGGTCTCCGTCCTCGTGTTCAGCTTCAATTCGTACTACACCACCAACGGTTACGGGACGTATGCCGGGGCGTTTGCCGAGGGTCCATTCACGCCCGGCGACCCCGCAATTTTGGTAGTTCTGGGATTCCTCGCCTACCTCGCACTGTTTCGAGACCTAAGGTACGTCCTCCTGCTCGGCCTCGTTTCCTTCTTCGCGTTCGCAATCTTTCCGATTTCAACATACGTTTTGACCGTCGAGTTCTTGGTTGTCATTTTGGTGCTTCTCGCGTACAAATGGGAATCTCTTCGGAAGCAAGAACTGAAGGGACGTCTCCGTGACATTGGCGGACGAACCCTCAGTATATTGGCAGCGGCGACCGTCGGCAACGCGTACCTGGTTTATCCTCTGATTTTGACGGGCTCATCGTACCTCTCAGCGGCATCAACATCGTCGCCGAACTATCCGTTCAACTACGGAGGTAACGATGTGGCCACCCTACAGAATTCGGTTCGATTGGTCAGCAACTGGTTCCTCGCCACTCCCTACGCACCCACTTGGGCATCGGCGTATCTGTCGAATCCTGGTCTGATCGTGATGACCTCGGTTCTTCCGGCTCTGGCGCTTGGATCGTTTGTGTTTCTTCGAGGACGAACGGACCGCGGATTGTATCTTAGCATGATTGTCGCTATACTCGCCGCGACCGCTTCGAATCCACCCGCCGGCGCTCTATTCAAGTGGCTGACCACGCACGTTGCCCTACTCCGTGCATTTTACAACGCCTACACGTACAGCCCCCTCCTCCTGCTCTTCTACTCCGTCTTTTCCGCTCTGACAGTGGGCGTAATCACGGTTCGGTTAGAAAAGCGCGGCTCTCGGCGACGGGTGGATTCTCGCTCCACTACGGAGCAGCGACCGAACGAACGACGCTTTCGTCGTCTTCCTCGCGCCCACTTCGGAGCTATCTTTGTCATCGCCGTGGTCGCAGTCCTTCTGGGATCTGCCTACCCTTCCTTGAGCCCCTCTTTCGACGTTGGAAGCCCGGGATTCCCCATGGCAACATCGCTCCCGAACTACTACGTCGATGCCACCAACTTCCTTCAGAAGACCGCTCCCAACGACCCCGTCATGGTGTTTCCTGCTCCGAGCGACTTCGTCTCGATTGGAAGCAATGGATCCGTGTGGTACAACGGCCCGAACACCTACCCATATCTGATCGGAAACCCGAACATTGCCTGGGCAGTGCCGCCCGACTACCTCGGAAGCACGCCCAACCAACTTTCGGTGCCTGGGTTTGTCTATACAATCGGGAATGATACCTGCCCCCCCACTCCTTGTGACTCCGAGGGGTCCAACTTGATTCCCCAATTGGGAGTCCTCGCTGGAAACCAATCTGCCTCATACACGACGAACAACCTCACCATCATCGATTGGCAGGACAGTACGCCGGGAGATAGTCTGCAGTTCGCGGCGGGGTCCTTGAACCCGTATCTTGTCCTTCGAGCCAATGTCTCGATCGGGTCGATAACGATTCATCGGCTCCAGGGAGCTCTTAGTCGGGTGACGAACCTGAGCTCCGATTCGTACGCCATAGTCACCTACACTTTCTCGGGACCCGACCCGGGCGCGCTCTACTTCGACTTGGTGTCTGGCGGTAACCTCGCAGTGACGAGTTACCTCCTAAGCTCGTATTCCCAGCTTGTCACGACCGATGGCGAACAGGTGGCCGTCCTTCCTCTGACGAACACTTCATCCTTTGTGAACAGATCGGCCATCACTGGAATCGGCTTGTCCTACGAGCCAGTAGCGAACGTATCCGGCGTGGCTACCCTTCGGGTCGATTCGATTCGATTCTCCTCTTACGAGGGTACGCTTCCTCAATACGGGTGGTCCGTCTCCGGCCAGGGGGACCACGTGGCGGTCGTATCCAACGGCTCGAGCAGTTGGGTGAATTTCAGCATCGCTCGCGCGACCCCGCTTCCCTACAACGCCCACTACCTTACGGCGAGCTTCGACTCCTCGCAGAACCTCTCCTCGGTGCAGTTCGCACGAATAAGCTTCTCTGCTCTAGGACTGGACCCTCAGTCTCTGTTGTTTGGATACCGGTCGGCACCGGGTGGAGGGGTGGAGTTCAGCTTCTCCGACTGCCTCATGGTTCATGACGGGGGTGGCCGCTACACGGCTCTCGTCCCGCTTTCGGCACCTTCAAGCAGCCTGGGGGACAATTCTCTCTCAGGCGTTCTCCAAGTTTATCTCGTGTACCAACCCTCAGCACCATCGCGAGGGCTCGGCTTCCTGAACATTTCCTCGGTTTCTCTGATCGGTGGTCACACGTCGGGAGCAGCCATTCTCGCGCACGACATGGCCCGATTGGGCGTTGCGTTCGCATACGTCGATACGGCCATCGAGAGTTCCCTGACTCAGTCCTGGATAGGAAGCTACTTCGATTCGGTATTCTCGACCTCGCCGTGGTTCGTTCGGGTCTTCCATGAGGGTACAGTCACCGTGTACCAGAACCTCGCCTTTTCCGGCCTGTTCGCGGCGACCTCGAATCTCTCCGTTGCTCCCACCACCAATGCGACCATCGGCGACCAGACGTTCCCGTACGTCCAAATCTACGCGAACGACACCAATTTCAATGTCACGTATCTCTCGGGTTCCGTCCCGACCGCATCCTACGGACCGGCGACCATCACGGGGACACAGACCATTTCGCCTACCGAGTACCGCCTCTCGGTCGTGGCGAAAGGCTGGACCCTTCTGGTCTTCCGGGCAGATTTCGACGGTCGATGGACGGCCACCGATTCGAGTGATGGTGCGCTTAGCGGTCCATACCTGGTGGATGGATTTGCGAACGGTTGGTTGGCCCCACCCGGCAGCTACAACGTCACCATTGAATTATCCGGGCAGACTTCCTACGGTCTGATCGAAACGCTTTCCTATCTGACTCCCCTCGGGCTGGGCGCTGCGTTCCTTATTGCTGTCTTCTGGGCACGCATCTGGAAGCGACGACGACCCTGAAGCATTAATGTGATCACACGTGGGTGCAATGCGCCAGCACCTCGATGTCAGATCTCGTACAGGTTGGCAATGTCCGTTTGAGATACAATCACGTTCAGGATATTTCCGGAATTCTGGAAGTGTACGTGTTGGACGTCTACGATGTCCGAGCGGTTCGCGGGGCTTCTTTGGTCCTCGATCTTGGAGCCGGAATCGGCGACTTTGCCGTTGCGGCCGGGAAGCAACTCGAGCCTCGAGGCAAGGTGCTAGCGATTGAGCCGAACCCAGAGGACTACCAACTCTTGTGCGATAACATCCGGGCGAACGACCTCGAAAACGTTGTTCCATTGAATTGCGCTTTAGGAGAGACGGAGAGAGCTCTCACGTTCAGCTTCAAAGGAAAGAGCATCTCGACATCTGTGTGGACCCTGGATCGGCTTCTGAATGCGGCAGGATTGTCCTTGGGTTCCGTTCGGAACGAGCTCATCTTCTTGAAAATCGATGTGGAGGGAGCAGAGGTAGAAGTTCTTCGTTCGCTCTATCCAATGCTACGGAACGTCACCACCATTGCGCTCGAATTGCATGGTACAAGGCAGGAGGTAGACTTGCTCCTCCACCCCTTGGGATTCGCTTTTGCACGAATCACACGGCGAGAGTATCTCGGGAACACATGCATTTTTGTTCTTCGTCACCCACGAGCCACATGGTCTTTGTGGCACCTCTTCCGTTCTTCTCCTAGTTACCACGGAGTAAAAGGCATATTCGGAGGGATTGACATTAGCTCGAGCGAGGAACTAGCCGTAGGAAGGTACGAGCGCCGAGACATCTGATCGAACCGCCTCCATCGTCCCGCTGTCGTCCAAAGCTTGGGTCGGATCATTCCGGGTGTCGATTCCGTTTGAGGGCCACGAAGGGTCTGAGGAAGTGGCCCGGAGCTCACAGAAGAAACCGGAGTGAATAGATGGGGATTTCCGAGATGGTTCAAAACTCCTCAGGCGGGGTGCGAGGGCTGGCTTGATTGTACGATGACGTGCTCGCTCGGAATCCCGGAAGCAAGGGGGCGGGTGCCGACTCCAAGCTCGGAAAATGGCGGAGCAACGGTCGAACGTGGGCCGGAGGCGCCCCTGCAAACCGGGTGGCGAACTCCACGCGTCGCGAAATCTCGTGGAGGCCGTATTTCGCCTACCGGTCGCCCGGCCAGCGAAAAAAGACGGCTTGGTTCTTCTTCGAGCTATGAATGTCTTCACCGAAGCCCAGCTGTCCGCGGACTTCGTTAACTCGATTGAACGTTCCTCTTGAGACGGTTGGAGCGACCGTAAAGTGCAATATCCCCCTGGCCGCCAGACATGAAAGTACCACTTCTGCCTCCGAAGGTCCGGGAGAGTCGAGTGGCTGGTCAAGGAAGAAGGTGTTTCGGCCACGGCAGACGTCATCCACACTGACCGGAGCGTTCCGACTGAGCCGGGGGAATAGAGTCGTAGTGTACCACCGTGCAAACTCGCCAGTATGTAGCGAGTCAATGAACAGGTAATCGATCGTGCTTGGCAGTTTGGCTGATCTCACGTCGCCCTTCTCGAATACCCAGTGACCAGCGCGAAGAGACTCCGGTATCAGCTTGCGCGCTGTGTCTATCAAATCGTAAGAGTAGACCGTTCCTCGGTTGTTGTCGTTGACCGCATGAAGAAGCCATGACGTAGACCAGCCTCCCTTCGGCGAGATTTCAACTATCGTTTCGGGTCGACTCTGGCGGACCAGAAGGTAGGTAATCTCACTGTCGAGGTCATCGAACATGGGGTGCATGTAGAGGAAATCTGGTCTAATCCGGCTCCACATACGCTCGGCAAATCCCCAGATCCATCCGCCTCGATCGTCGAACGGATCGAGCCCGAGTGGAAGGATACGCTTCAGCCGACGTTCTACCTCAGGCTCTCCAATGCAATCATAAAGGTGCTTCTGGAAGTTTCGAACGCGCTTGAGGTCTGTTGCGAATCTTTGGTAGAGGTCTACCACCTCAGCGAGAGTGATCGTTGGGCGGAGGGAGGGGCCGGCCCCTCCGCTATCCTCTCGAGGCTCGTTACCTAGCTTCATCTCCACTTTGACGCTCCGGTTCGGCTGGATCAAGCGTGGCTAGTTGAAAGGACTCTGAGCACTTGGTCGTTGTCACGGTTACGGTAGGCCGTCTTGCACTTCAAGCCGAGCACTTCCGAGCCAGTCAGGCCGTTCCTGACCCGCGGGCCAGCCCACGCCTTCGCAGTCTGGCTCCACGTCTCTCTGGTCCGAGCGTGACGCTCCACCATATCTTGTACCGCTGCGACGAGAAAAGTACGCGGTCCGCCACGTCGGCCGGTCATGGCCGGTCCCTCGCCTTCAACACGAGAAGGTCACCGCTCCCGCTCAGCGAGCCGTAGCCCGTGAGGCGGCCGAGCCGTTATCGGCCTCCCCGGTCGTGGACCCACGCTCGACCAGATGGGACTTGACAATCTCGTACGCCGACCCGCCGGACCGTCCGAGAAGATGCGCGCTAGCCTATTCGTACGCTGGGGAAACCCGGTCTCTCTGGGGCGGGGCTCGCACGGATCCTGGCGAATCCCGGGCTGGGGGCTCTCCTGGCTGCCCTCGACGATCCTAATTGAGGACCTATTTGAGTACTCGAATCCCCGAGGAAATGTCTGAGGGGCGGGCTCGAGGGTGCAGACACCGAGCAGCAAACAGGAAGCGGTCCGGCCGAAGTAAATGGGACGAAGCTCTTGGCATGAAATCGTTATCCTGTTTGCGGAACGCGTGCAATCCCAGTTGAATCTACGTTCAAGTACGGCGGACTTCGCCGCAGACAGAGACCGGCTATCCCGTGGAGTGAGCGCAGGGTCTGAACCCTATTCCTGGCGTAGGGCTTCGAGAATCTCGTCGGTCTTCCGCACTCGCCCGATTCGCCTGAGGACGTAGTTGACCGACGCGTTGTGCGCCTCCGGGGACCCCGACGCCATGGCATCCTCGGCAAATACCTGCTGAAATCCGTACTCGTAGGCAAAGCGGGCCGTACTCTCGATCCCGTAGTTCGTGGAGACCCCGCAGAGCACGATCGTCAGGATTCCTCTCCTCCGCAGCTGGAGCTCGAGATCCGTCCCGTAAAAGGCTCCCCACTGCTTCTTCGTAATCGTGATGTCGCCCTCCTTCGGCGCAAGCTCGGGGACGAAGTCCGACGCGTCTGCGGGAAGTGGCCCGGAGGACCGCCAGCCCGGCTCGTCGGCGATCGGGGTCAGCCGCTCTGCGGGCGAGGATACGACGTGAACCAGGAAGACCGGCCGACCCGCTTTCCGGAACGCCTCGGCGAGCTTGGCCGAGTTCCTTACCACAACCTCGCTGCTGTGGGGGGCTAGCGTTCTGCCGGAAGCAACGATACCCTTCTGAAGGTCGATCACAACGAGGGCGGTACGCTCTTTGTCAAGCTCGAGAGACATTCGTTCGTCCCTCCTTTGGCCGGCTCGAGACTGCTGCACAGTATTAACCTCGAGTTCCAGATTCTAGGCCCGTAGTGTCCTCGCCGAAGGGCAAGTGAGCTAACGTGCGTTC
>Ga0187780_10000909_pt1 | contig 22008 bp, 23 predicted proteins | sample 1015_Q2_SP10_20__FD_132429 | JGI IMG/M metagenome (GOLD analysis project Ga0187780, IMG submission 132429) | Tropical peat soil microbial communities from peatlands in Department of Meta, Colombia - 1015_Q2_SP10_20_MG | ecosystem: Environmental > Terrestrial > Soil > Wetlands > Peat | place... | reverse complement strand
GAGCCAAGAGACCGAGAGAACAAATGACGCGGACAGGAAAATTTCTGAATATGTGAAGATTAAACGCCAACGCGGAGAAGAGACGGAAAAAGCGAACGAGGTCGCGAAACGTTCTGCTCTAGCAATTACTGAGATAGAAACACAGAAGAACGTAACAGAGAGCTGGGCTTCTGACGACAAAGCACTGTCCCTGATCGAACAGATGGCTGAAGCGGGCGCCGTCTCAGGCGTTTATGGACGGCTGGTCGACCTTGTCAAGGCGAAGGATGGTTACAGCAAAGCTGCCGAAGCCGCTGCCGCAGGTTGGATGAAAGCCCTCGTTGTGAAAAACATTGAAACTGCTGTCTCTTGCATCGAGGTCCTGAAGAAAACGAAAGTGGGACGCGTCAAGCTCATCCCGCTCCAAGGCCTTACCCAGCCAAAGAACGTACGCGTTCCTAAAGAAATTCGGGACATAATAGGCCCTATCACAGAAAGCCTTGAATTTGCAGAACGAATCAGGCCTGCTGTCAACTACGTCTTCGGGGACACTCTGCTAACCTCGAACCAGAAATCCGCATTCCTTGCGTCGCTCAAAGGCGTTCGAGCAGTCGCGCCCACAGGAGACCTATATGAGCCAGGCGGCGCGATGGAAACAGGGTACTTCAGGCAGCCTCTGGACGTATCAAAACTACTGTTGAAGAGTAAGACAATCGAGCAGTTAAGGACCACGCTCTCATCACTTGAGAAATTGGCGGTAAAGGCCAAAGAGGAAATTGCAAGGATAGACCAAGAAATCCTAGACCAACGCAATAGCAAAGTAAAGAGCCAAAACCTAATTCGGTCCACTGAGAGAGAAATCGCCGCCTTCAAAGAAAACCTTGAACGAGCCCACAAGATAGTCGCAGATACCTCCCTACGCATTGAACAGATAACACACGAAATCGGTACCGAGCAGACCGTGCTCGAGGCCAGCGCATCTCAAAAGGAAAAGATACTTGCCAAATTGGCGGAGTATGAGGAGACACGCAACTCTCTAAAGATTCGTTCACAGTCCGCTTTCCTCCTTGAGAGAGAAAACGAACACTCAAAACTGGCTAGCGAACTCAATGAACTCGTCCGAATGAAAATTGAAGCTGAAGGTCGGATTGGGTCGTTAACATCAACCGTGACGGCAATAGAGCCAACGGCTGAACAAACGAAGATTCAATCTACGGGTATTGACAGGCAGCTGGAAAAACTCGCGTCAGAACTGACATTCGCCCAAACTGAGCTCACGAAATATGAAGAAGAATTGAAGCAGCTTGAAACATCCAGGGATCACCTTTCCGGAGAACTCGCTGGGGTCAGAGTCAAACGGGAAGAGTATAATTCACAACTTCGCGAAATGGATGCAGAAATAAACGAACTCCTCGACAAGCTTGACCCGTTGAACAGCAAGAGCGCAAACCTAAACGCTTCACTAAAGCACATGCAAATGCAAATCGACTTCTATATGAACGAACTGAAAGAACTAGGATGCACCGAAGCAGTGGAGGTCACCGACGGTGAAATCCAAAGGGTGGAGAGCATACTTCCCGTCCTCAAGAAGGAATTGACTGAGATAGGGGGCATCAACGAACTAGCCGCTTCACAATACGAGGAAGTCAAAGAAAATTACAAGCATCTGGCCACGAGAATTTATGACCTCGAAAAAGAGAAAATGTCCATAGTCCAATTCATGAACGAGCTGGACCAACAGAAACTTGAAGCCTTCATGAAAGCGTTCAACCAAGTCAGCGAATCGTTCAACCAAATCTTCTCAACAGTCACCAGCGGTTTCGGAAGACTGTTTCTTGAAAACCCCGAAAGCCCCTTCGAAGCGGGCGCGGACATAAGGCTGCAATTCCCTGGAAAAACTGAGATGACGATTGGAAGCGCTAGCGGTGGTGAGAAATCAGTCGGCACGGTTTGTTTCATATTGGCATTGCAAGCCATTCATCCAATGCCTTTCTACATGTTTGATGAAATCGACGCCCACCTAGACGTTGTTAATTCGCAACGTCTGGCTGAATTGCTAAAATCGAAATCGAAAGGGTCGCAGTTCATCATCGTCTCACTAAAGGATGTGACAATCTCCCGTGGAGATGCGGTTTACGGCGTCTTCATCCAGGAAGGAGTCTCCCAAGTGGTTGGCCTGCCAATGCAGGAGGTAAAGGCTGTTGGAAGAGCTAAGTAAGCCGTTCTGGCTGAGGCCTCCCTACCTCATCCTCTTCGACCTGCTGAGACTTCACAGAGTCAAGCCATGGGACGTCGACATAACCAACCTGCTGAACATGTTCCTCGCAGAGATGAAGAAGAACGGCTACATTGACTTCTCAGCATCAGGCACAGCCTTACTTTCATCTTCAGTCGTCCACCGTATGAAATCTGAATTGGTATTGAAAATGGAGGCGCCGCCAAAACCACCGGTCGCTAGACCCGACGTGGAAATTCCGCCACCCCTGCCGTTTCCGCTTCGGTTTGAATACACCTCCACATCGGTTGCCGAGATCCTGCGCACGTTGCAGGAGGTTTTGGAAAACGAAAAGGCTGTTCTCGCGAAGAAACCGTTCATTCTAAGCCCCCCATCAGTTTTTGAACAAATGGACGTATTTCTGGCGAACATCGAGGAGAACATCGAGAACTTCTATGCGGAGCTCATCAAGCTCAGCATCAGGGGGTTGCCGCTCTCCTTCAAAGATTTAGTGACCGACCGAACGTTTATCGAAGCAGTCCGAGTTTTCATAATGTTATTGTTCCTAGCCAATCAGAAGAAGATACTACTCACGCAGGACGAACAAGGTTTGGACCTATTCATCCGATTGGGAGAGGTGTCGCCGCCAATTGCTTGAAACACCCCCTGAACCAACTGAACCTCCTGAACCCTCTCTGACCGCTCCGAGAGCAAAAGCAAAGCTGGCCTTGATAGAGGCCGCGCTCTACGTTACAGGCAAGCCATTGGACCTTAAGACGCTAGGTTCAGTTGTTGGATTTCGATCAGAAGACAAGGTCAAAGAACTCGCCCGAACGTTGAAGGTCAAGTACGGAAAAGATGGAGGTTCGCTAGAAGTGTTAGAGCTGAGCGACGGCCGCTTTGTAATGCAACTGAAACCGCAGTACGTGCGACATGTTAAGCGGCTTGCGACACGACAACTTCTCACCCCCGGACCGATGAGGACGCTTTCCTTTATCGCCTTCAGGCAACCTGTCACTCAATCCTATCTTGCAAAGGTCAGAGGGACTCTAACCTACTCACACGTTAAGCAACTTCGAGAAGCGGGGCTCATAGCAGAAGAGAAACTAGGGCGAACGAAGGTACTCCGAACGACTCCAAACTTCTCTGATTACTTCAACCTAAGCCATGACATGTCCGCCATGAAGAACCAGCTGGAAAAACTCTTTGAGAACATTAAAACGGAGAAACCGCCGCAGAAGCCCAGCCCGACACCAGAAAAAGAGAAGGTTCTAACCCCCCAATAAAAACAAGATAGTAATGCAATATTGGTTTTGAGGCGCCGCGAATGGTCATGGTTGAATTTAACAAGCTGAAAGAAACAGTCGATATTTTCATCCCAAGAACTGCGGATGGTGCGTCAATCACTTTAACGATGACTGCCGACAAGGCAAAGCAGCTCTACCAGTTGCTCGAGAAGGTATTGAAAGAAAACGATCAACTCCCTGAATAGTTCCGATTGTTCATAACAACGCTTAAAAGAACCGCCTCTTGCCTGTCAGTGAAATTCATCTTAGGAGTTGGAACGTGAGATGCCCCAATGGCACGGAGACATTCACAAGCGCAAGAAGACAGGCGGAAAGAAGCATATGTTTCGTGGCAAACGTGCTTTTGAAATGGGAAGCGACCCAGCTCAGACCATTGTGGGAGAAAGAAGAGTTTCAATTAAGCGAGGCCGCGGCGGGGAACTGAAGTTCGCGGCTCTGGCTGTTAACTCAGTCAACGTGACCGACCCTTCGACTGGAAAAAGTCAGAAGACGGAGATTCGGAGCGTGGTAAAGAACCCTGCCAACGTTGATTACCAGCGTAGAGGAGTAATCACTAAAGGCGCTGTCGTCGAAACCCCCCTGGGACAGGCGATTGTGACTTCTAGACCAGGCCAGCACGGCGTCGTGAACGCTGTTCTCCTACAGGGCAGACAAGAGTAACTCCACAACTCCTGCCGTTTTCATGTAACCCTAGGCGGCACTCTCCTTGAAACTTCAAGGAAAAATGGTCGTCTGGCCAGCTAACCTCGATTCTTCAAAGTCCCGCAAAGCGGGTAGAAAACTCGCAAAGGCATCGGGGGTGCAAACGCCAAGACTTGAGGAAATCAACGATGCCATCAAACGGCTTTCTTTGGACGCTGAGGTTGTGCACGGCAAATCACGACCGCGTTCATGGCGGGAGAAGGGAGGATATGCAATCCTTCCAAAAACCGGCCCAAAAGGTAACTCTCTTCGTTCCCTCGCGAGCGAAATCAAGAAGGCTAGGGCCGCGAGATCCGCGCAGGAGAGAAAAACGTAAAGAGGCTTAGAGTGATATTTGCCCGAGTAGAATTACTTTTACCGTTTCCCCTCGCTCGATTGCTGTTACTTCTTCAGGGATAACGACGATCCCATTCGCCGTAACCATGCTCATTAGTACCGAAGAACGCTGCAGTTTGAGCGGTTCGGCAACCAACCCCTGCTCATTCCGTTTGATGATAACCCTCACATAGGTTCGGATTCCTGGTGCCCCTGTAATCGTTTCACTTAGGACTGCATTGGCAGTGGATTCGAACAATTCCTTAACACCCAACATTTTGGCAATAATAGGGCGTACAAAGGTTCGGAAGGCGAAGAATGCTGAGACAGGGAACCCCGGAAGCGAAAACAAAGGCTTGCCATTAACTACCGCCAAGCCAATTGGCATCGCAGGTCGCATAGCCACTCCATGTACCAACAGGCCCGGCTTGCCGAGGCTGTTGACACACATAGGGACGAGATCCCTTCTGCCGACCGAGGACCCTGCACTGACAATGACAGCATCACAGGTTCTCAACCCCTTCTTCAAAGCGGTCTTAATGTTAGCTTCACGATCTGTGACGATACCCAAATCCACAGCGTCTGCCCCCAGTTCCTGAAGCATACAAGACAACATCGCCCTGTTGATGTCGACCACTTTGGCGACGCTGCGTTTACTAATTGAATCCACGAGCTCGTTACCAGTTGACAGAACTGCCACGCGCGGCTTTCTTGAAACGCAGACCTTTCCCAAACCAAGTGCCCTCAAAATGCCAATATCCTGTGGCCGGAGGAGCGCCCCCTTCGTGAGAACTATTGCACCTGGTGTGACATCTTCACCTTTCCTCGCGATGCTCTGCCCCGCCGTTGCAGGGGCATGCACTGCGATACTGCTTGAAGAGAGTCGGGTAGTTCTCTCGACACTTATGACCGCGTCTGCACCGGGTGGAACAAGGCTCCCAGTTGCAACAGCAACAGCATCTCCCTGACCGACATGCATCCGAGGTATTACTCCTAGCCGGCTTTCTCCAATAACTCGAAGGGTTACTGGGTTTTCTTGAGAAGCACTCTTCACGTCTTCAACGCGAACTGCATATCCGTCCATAACCGAACGGTCAACCGGTGGCAAGTATTGGCCTGCAACAACATCCTTTCCAAGACACCTCCCCAAAGCCCGTTGCACAGGCAGCAATTCTAGTCTAACAGCCCGCTCTCCTAACGCATCAAGAAGAACCCCGAGCGCTGAGTCCACCTTAGTTAGTTTCTGAAACCCCACGGTATGTAGATGGTCCATGGAACGAACATTCACCTGACGGGAACATATTATCTGCGGAGGTATCTAACACAAACTGACGATGACCATGGTCGATACGTTAACCACTACCATTGCCACTCTGGCAGTGGTCGCCCTAGCAGGCATAATTTTCTGGTTTAGAAGAACTCGCCGAAACGAAACAGGCATACCTATAATCGAACTTGAAAAACTGGTCAAATGCAATTCCTGCGGCTCTCAAATTCCGGAGACTGCCCGGAAATGCGCTTTTTGTGGCGCTTGGCAACGCCCAGTCGATTCCGGAGAACAAATAAAGGCCCCAGAGCGAAATGGCACGAACGCCGCCGACGGATCACACTAGCCGCCGTATGCGCATTATCGCAGACGACAGCTCAGTGGTGGAGCAGCGGACCCTTATCGGAGAGGGGCTGAAGCTGTTAAGCGGGCAGCGCAGATACCCGTTGGTCGCAGGTTCGAGCCCTGCCGGCGGCGCCAATAAATTCTAGGCTAACGCTTCGGTGAATGAGAGGAGTTGACTTGAGCCAGTTGCACATTCGCGAATTTCAACTCGCAGATTATGAGGAGGTACTAGGTCTTTGGAAGATGGCCGGCCTGATTCTACGTCCGGGCGATGAACTTGACGGAATCAAGACGAAGTTACGGAGAGACCCCGATCTATTCTTAGTCGCCGAAGATTGTAGTGAGATCGTAGGGGTTGTCATGGGCGCTTGGGATGGAAGGCGTGGTTGGATCAATCACCTTGCAGTCACACCCAACCATCAACGAAAAGGAATAGGCTACGCTCTCGTTGTAGAGCTTGAGAAGCGCCTATTTAGAAAAGGAGCAAAGAAGGTCAACGCGCAAGTCTATCGATCGAACACGAAATCGTTCGATTTCTTCAAGTCGTGTGGTTATGAGGTTCATTCGGACCTAGTAATGATTGGAAAGCAACTCAAAGGATAGAAGTCTAACCTGCGGTTACGTTACAGCTCCTTCAGGAACCGGCACATAATCGCAGATGCTTGAAGGCTTTTCGAGGATGCGGTTTATTGTGACTTCACCGACGATGCGGCAATATTTGCCGATTTGGCTAAGGTTCCAGATTATGATTCTTATGCTCGCTGCTGCAGCGACATCCTTCACATTCGCAAGAACCTTCTGCGTCAACTTTCTTTCGTCGGTCTCCAGGGTTTCCACCATTTCAACGGCTTCATTAGACATCGAAATATCGCCCGTCAGGAGCGCTTTGATGGTGTGATCTGAAGTCTTCATGATTTGATTGCTAAATTTCGCGATGTCGTTAAGCATAGATTCGGTCGGAACTGCTCGCTCTTTCAGCGATAGCACTTCGTTGGCGATATTTTCTGCTGAGTCGGCCATTTCTTCGAGGGTCTTGGCGACCACCCTGTTACCCGGTATGTGAAGCGGTGACTCAATACCTATCTTTGTTCCCACACTCCTGTCCCGTATCGCTAGGAGTAGTTGCCTAACGATGAGCCAATAAATGCGATCGGACTCCTCCTCCATGTGTGTTACCTCTGCCGCAAGTTCGGGCCTTCTTTCGACAAGTGCCTTAATCGACACGTCGATCATTGAGTTGATTATGATATGCAAACGTCGCATGAGGCCGTAAATCGGAAAGCGAGTAGGGTCAACGAAGCTCTGCAGCGTAACTTGCTTCAAGGTTTGCTCAACAATACTGAGGCCTGTTAGCCGCTGAGTTGTGCCCCGAATCTCCTCGAGGTGAACTTTCTTCAACTCATCTTTAGCCACGATTTGTATCGTATCATGGCCGAGAATGTAATTCGCCGTTATGACTCTGGTCAGAAGGTTCTGTGAATTGCACAGATCCGCATTGACAATACAGTCCTTGATTTCCTCTCTTTTGTGCTCGGTTCCCGGGATGAGTTTCAGTGTTCCGTCGTCTTCGCGTTTGATTGAGACGATGTCGCCCGCCTTCAGTTTGACGTCCTCAACCCATTCTCGCGGAAGTGAAACGGTTAAGGTTGAATATCCAACTCTCTGAACTTTACGAGCTTCCAAATTTTGCACAGATTTAACGTTAGGTCACTAGAATATATACTTCAGTATCGGTTGTCATAGCCTGTACTATCCTGTACTACTATAGAGATTCATACCGTGTAGGCACCGCATATTCGGAAGGCCGATTGTAACTACTACGTTGCCACCGAGAAGGCATATGAAAAAACATACTCGCCGATGCGGGTTACACCTTGCTCGATACGTTCCTCGGGCTCACTGACGAATGTCATCCTGACGTGTCCTGCGCCTTTTTCACCGAAGAAAGACCCTGGGATAACGACCACTCCCTTCCTGGACATCAGCCGGTTGCAGAACTCCTCTTCGTCTCGTTCCATGGTCTTTAGATATCGCCTCATGTCGACGAAGAAATAGAAGGCGCCTTCTGGCCTCACAGTTCTCGCTTCGGGCAAGGATTCCCTGATTGCTTTCTCCATGCAGTCTCTTCGTTTCAAGTATGTCGGAATTACAACGTTTTGCAAGTATCGCTCCTTTACCCCATCGCTCAAGAAGCGAATCATTGCATTTTGGCTAAGGGTATTCGGAGCGAGAGTCGTGTACTGTTTGACCTTTTCCATGCCATCAATCACGTCCGCTGGTCCGAGCGCATACCCTAATCGCAAGCCTGGCGCTGATGCTTCCTTTGAGAAGCTACCGACGGAGATAACTTTCTCTCGTGCACCCGGCAGAGTTGTAATTCTAGGCTGATTGTCCTTTCCGTAGATGATATCGCGGTACGTCGAGTCGTTGATTATCCAAAAGTCATGGTCGACCGCCAAGTCAACTAGCCCCTTGACGAAGTCAGGTCGGACTATCCGGCCCGTGGGATTGTCTGGGCTCAGGAGGACAATGGCCTTCGTACGTTTGGTCACCAATGATTTGAGTAACTCAAGGTTGGGTTGGTACCCGTCTTCTACGCTCACAGGCAATGTTATCATGCGTGCCCCCGCCAATTGAGCCGATTCTAAGTACCCGAGGTAAGTCGGGTCCGTTACGATAAGCTCGTCGTTCTTGTTGAAAATGGACATGTAGGCGCTGAATATGGCCTCAGTGGCACCATCGGCTAGAATAACCTCCGTTTCCGGAGTATATTTTGTCCCTTGGTGCTTCTCCCAATCATCAGCAATGAGTTTCCTCAAGTCTAGGTATCCGCGGGTTCCGCTGTAGGCCGAAGTGCCCTGTGGATCCTCTGTGATTCTTTTCACAATTTCCTCAGAAACTTCTTTTGGCGGTGGCAAGCTTGGCCCTCCGCCTCCAAAGGAAACGAGTTCTTTTCTCTTGGTTGTTTCGGCCAGAAGAGCTGTTACGCGTCGGATGGGTGAGATGTGAAGTGCGGTAACACGGTCAGAAAGCGTTACCATCCCGCTATGCCTGCTTTCTCGTGCGCGGTTTGACTTGGGCTCGCTATAAGCTTTCCAACTTAATGTAATTACACTAAATGCCAAAGAGAATAGGACAGAGGGCGATTGGAAAGCCTGAGGAGGCGCGGGAGTGTTGTGCCTTAACTTTGTTGAAGGCGGTGGCTGCTATGTGACTGGTGAAAAATGCTTCCTCGGATTAAGTGGAGCGTCTGCTGAGAACCGTGATGGTAACTGCAAGCTTCACGGCATGTTTGACGTATGGATCACGCGGCAGAACCAACTTTTGGTAACTGACATGGGTTACCCATCAGAAGAACCAAAGCAATGTTTGGCACTCGGCGTTAACGAAAAACTAGCGAGAAAAATCGCATCGAACAAAGTGCGCCAGCTCCGAACATCGATTCTCACGACCGAACGCCGATGTTTCAAATGCGAGAAGCAATATTGGATTAGTGAACACCCCCCGCAGTCGGGCCTTCTTGAAATTGGTAGGGGTTATCTCTGCCCCCACTGCGCACGCGAAGGCAAGAGCATTGAGGAGAGTTTAGGTGTTCTACGTTATTGGTGCGGATGACTCGGTTTATTGCGCTGCCCACGTCGGGACGCAGTGAAACGGCGATTTGGCTTTGAATTCTGTGGTCGGATGCGCACGAACGAATTCTCTACCCTTCGTCAATGCTAGATGATTCAGTGGCATTATGGTTTCTTTCTTTCCCGCAAGAAAGTGCTTCAGAGATTCCTTAATGCGATCGTCGGTGACCTGTGGATGGCACAGCTCGATAAAAGCGCCGAACATTACTGCATTGGCGAACATCTTCGTATCTTGTGTCTCGGTAGGAAAATCATTCTTCAACTCATCCGCTATCTGGGTTGCCGGAATCCCGAATGCTTTGACATCATCACGGTCAATTTCGGTCCCGATCAGCGTCGTGTTGTAGAGGACTACTCCGTCCGGGCGGAGGTAGTTGAGGAAGTCCAGTGATGGTTGGTTCATTATTATCTCAATGTCGGGCTCTTCTGCTATTGGGTTGTCAACTTCATCGTCTGATATTACGACGTAGCACTTTGCCTTGCCACCCCGCGTTTCGGGGCCGTACGATGGAGTGTACGCAACATGTTTACCTTCTAGCATGGCAGTGTAGGCTATGTAATCGCTGAGCAGCAGGACGCCTTGGCCACCGTGCCCAGCTATCAGTACCTTGGTTTTTGTCATTGCTTCTCAACTCCGAAGGTATCTTTGTAGATACCTAGCGGGAACTTCTTCGCCATGTGCTCGTACACGAAGCGTTTGGCGTCGAGGACAGGCATCTTCCAGTTAATCGAGCAGGTACTTAGCAGTTCAACGAAGGCGAAACCGCCGAGGGCTTGGACTTTGAACGCATTCTCTACCGATTTCTTCGCGTCAAGCAAGTTCTTGATCGTGTACACCTTGCCCCTTTGGGTTGAGAGCTCTTGAACTGCCAAGCTTGCACGCTTCACGTAAGCTGCACCATCTATTCCTGAGATGAGTTCTGAAACGTCAAGCTCTGTCCCTGTCATTGCTGCGTCTCTTCCGAAGGGCGTGGTACTAGTTACTTGACCTTCGAGTGTGGTTGGGGCCATTTGGCCGCCGGTCATACCGTAGATTGCGTTGTTCACGAGGAAGATTGTGATCGGGGTGCTTCTCTTTGCTGCGTACACTAATTCCAAGAGCCCAATGGAGGCGGCGTCTCCGTCGCCCTGAACCGTGAAGACGGTAAGTTCAGGTTTAACCCTCTTCAGGCCTGCGGCAACCGCAGGAGCTCTTCCGTGAGGCGCCACGATGTGGTCGCAGTTGAAGTAATTGTAAGCCAGGACACTGCAGCCCACTGAGTCGATCATAACCGTTCTTTCACGAATTCCTAGTTCATCCATTGCGGCGGCGATCAACCGCGTGAGCGTGCCATGTTCGCATCCCGCGCAGTAGTGCGTTGGGTTGTCGGTCAAAGATTCCAGTTTGCCTACCTTTACTTTGAGAGAAAGTTGGCTCATGCCGCTAACACCTCCAGATGTCGCAGCTTACTTTCTATTTCCGCTTCGGTCGGAACGACTCCGCCCCATTTGCCTAGAAAGTCGACGGTTACACCACCGCCGACGGCTAGTTTCACGTCCTCATACATTTGGCCGGTGTTCAACTCAACGTCCAAGAACTGTTTCCCTTCCGAAGCGAGTTTTCTCAGGGCGAGGGTCGGGAAGGGCCAAAGCGTAATCGGCCTGAAGAGGCCGACCTTGACACCCTGCGAACGAAGTTTGTTAATGGCGCCCTTTGCGATTCGTGACACAATCCCGAAGGCAACGATCACTTTCTCAGCATCTTCAGTTAAGTAAGACTCAAACCTAACCTCGTTCGCTTCTGCCAGCTTGTATTTCTCGAAAATTCTGCCCACGTGCTTGTAGTGCTTCTGGTAGTCGAGTTCTAGCGAGTTGAGTATGTGTGGCCCGCGGCCCTTAGCCCCCGTAGCAGCCCAGGAGGACACATCATACTTTGGTGGCGTAAACTCCGGGAACTCCACGTCCTCTTTCAATTGTCCTGTGAAAGCATCTCCCAAAATCAGTGTTGGGTTCCTGTACTTGAACGCCAAGTCGAATCCAATTCTTGGGAACAGAGCCATTTCTTGAACTGAGGCGGGAGCCAAAACGAATAACCGGTAGTCGCCGTGCCCGCCACCTTTCGTCGCCTGGAAGTAATCGCTCTGTTCCGGGCCAAGGTTACCTAGGCCCGGTCCGGCTCGGCAAATATCAACTACTAAGAATGGAAGCTCCATCCCAGCCGCATATGACAACCCCTCTTGTTTCAAGCTGAAACCTGGGCTAGAGGTCGCAGTCATTGCGCGTACCCCGCCGGATGCGGCCCCAAGGACCATGTTGATTGCTTCTAGCTCGCTCGCGGCTTGCAAGAAATATTTGTATTCTGGGTATTTTTTGCTCCCAAACTCTTTTGCTAGAGTTTCTGGAATTTCGCTCGATGGGGTAATCGGGTATGCGAAGTACGCGTTAAGGCCTGCCTCAAGCGCGCCGTACGCCACAGCCTCGTTACCCTTCAGGTAAACTCGTTGCTTCGACAACTATGCTTTCACCAGGATCTCACTTATGGCGAAGTCCGGGCAGACCCAGTAACATATGGCGCATCCTGTGCACTCTCCCTTCGTTCCTCGATACGTGAATTCGGCTGGGTGGAAGCCAGCATGATTCAGTTTGGTAGAGAGCTTGAGATTGCCCTGTGGGCAAACGACAACGCAGAGCTCACAGGCTTTGCACCGCTCATCCAAGATCTTAACTGAAGCCCTAGGTTGAAGGACCGTTACAGTTTCGGTCAAGCCTTTATGACCCCCTTTCTCTCAACAAAATTCTCCAATACGTAGCGCAGCATCGCGTAATGCTGCTCCTCGTCTAAAGCGAGCATCGTAAGCAGGGTCTTTAGGTGCGGGTCTCTCACCTGTTCCGTTGCTGAAGTAAATAGGCGTAAGGCATTCTCTTCCATGTCCATAAGTCTCAGCAATTCTTCCCGGCTTTCGTTGACGGGTGCAAGTAGTTCCCACTGGTTTGTGGCGAGGTAGTTGATTGCGCAGTTGATTACATCGGCGTGTTGCATCGTGTCGCGCATGAGTTTGGCGTAGAGAATCTTAACGACGCTATGCTTGGTTTCCCTGACCTTCTTGGCATACACTTCGGTTTCGTGTTCCTCATGGTCTAGCTGATCCCGCAGTAATGCCAAAAGCTGCTGATTTCGCATATGTATGTCGCGAGAAAAGGCCAGGTAATTACTCTTAGCCGTTCTGTTGATATTCTATGTATTATATCGACCCTGTAGGTCCGAATCATCTTCTTGCTTCAATTTACAGGGCATAACGGCGAATTCCGATAGCGACATTTGCTTGTATCTGCGAAACAGTTCCCTCTGCAGCAAGCATTGGACATGCTGGGAGCGACATCACGTCAGCTTCCTCCCACTAGCGGGGAGCTTCTGCAAATGTGATTGTTTTCTATCGAGCCGTTGATGGTCGAGGGTCTTTAAGCATCAGAGCCACCAGCAACATCAGTGCCGCAGGAATCATAGCCCCCAAGGCCACAGCCCTTCCGACTCCTATAATGAAGAGAGATGCGGTGATTATCGGTGAAATGACGGTGGCTACTGATTGAGATGTCGTGGTGAGACCGAGCGCGGTCCCGACTCTACCACTACAGCTATCCACCATCAACGCCTGCATGATTGGAAAGATTGAGCTACTGAAGAAACCCATGATCAATGCAAAAAGAAGGCCCAGGGTTAAGTTTGAAGTTGCGAAGAAGACAGCGTACGCCAAGAGCACGGCAAGGGAAATTGACGCCAATAATCTGCCCCGTTTCCAGACGTCCGACGTACCACCCAAGACGAGCTTACCAACCCCGCCTGAAATGGAAACTACAGCAGAAAATAGGGCGGCGGACAGTATTCCGAAGTGCATGACTTTGAAGAAATAGTATGGTAAGAATACAACCTGCCAAACGGAGGCCCAAGTTGCCAAAAGAGCAAAAATCATCAAGAGAAGAACGTCTTTCTGTTTGAGGAGCTCCAACGCGTCTCTCCCCAATCTGATCCGTGCCGCAGGCTCACCCGACGACGTGAATTTGCTTTTCAGCCCCGCGGCGCCGACTACGACGATTAGACCCAGCGTTGGTGCGGCGAAGAAGGCGGTTCGCCAGTCTCCAGAGAGGGAATATGCGAGGCCTCCCAACGAGAGACCCGCAACGCTCCCTGCATCGAAACCAACATAAAATATGCCCAATGCTAATCCCTTACGTTCTTTGAAATACGATGCCACAGCAGCCATTGCGACCGGCCAGAAGATCCCTTCACCGAAACCGCTGATAAGTCGAAAGACAAAAGCTTCCAAGAAACTCGACGCGATCCCTATCAGCCATGTAAACATGGTGAACACCACCACACCGACGATTAGCACGGATTTTCTTCCATACCTGTCCGATAGGTGACCTGCGAGGAAAACAAAGCAAAGAACGCCAATGTACTGAGCCGAGCCGAGGAGGCCGATCTCGTAATTTGTCAAGCTGAGCGCAGGGACCATCAGCGCCAGCACAGACGCAAGTACGGTTCGATCAGCCGCGAATACAGTGTAGCCAAGAGTCATGAGAAGTAAGAATGCGGTTGAGGACGAGCCGAAGTTGAACCGTTTGATCTGCACATCCAAGGTTCTAAACGAGACCTCAGCCTAGTTTGTTCGCATCCTGACTACGGTTTGCGACTATGCGACCATCCTGATGAACGGCCATTGTCCAACGGTTGCGCAGTGGCATTTCGTCCCCTCAAAACGCGCGTCTACTGCGGGACAGGAACCGTGTTCGCAAGTGCCATATCCGAAAGGGTGTACTTCTTTAGGTTGGCTACCTGTGTTGGGGTCAGAACGGTACAAGCGAAACCCCAGTGGAAGGAGATCCAATCCCCTATCTTAGAGCCGGCCACGAAACTGCGGCCTTGTACCTCGCCGAGGACGCTTGTCTTAGTTGGAGCCCCCAAAAACAACTTGCCGTCCCGGCGCAACACGGGCTCATACTCGACGCTAAGATTTCCCCTACCGTCACTTCCGAGTATTTTTCCCCAAGAGATGCGGCACTTGTCCATCATTCCACCGACAACATCGTCATGTCCGCTTGCGGTCGCGAGAGAATCCCGCACTGTACCCATCATTGAGAACGCGTTGAAGACATGTAACGCGTGGTGGGGAAAAGCCGCGTACGGCTTCGCATCGAAAAGTTGCTTCACTTGCTCTTTCGAGAATTTCGCCTTCAACCTGTCCCTTAGGTGGTCATAGAATTCTCCAGGAGAGATCTTTTCGAGGCAATCGTTCCCAATCCAGTATGCTTCGACGGCGCGGTAATCGAACGGGTCGGTTGCTCCAACCGATTGAGCTATGAAACGAAGGTAGGGGTAGGCAGCTTGAAAGCCCGTTAAGGCTTTTATCAATTCCTGGCTTGGTTTGTTGTTCAAACACGCATCGAGCAATACTTCGTTTTCATCAGGTCCACAGTAACCCAAGCGGTTAGGCATAAAACTATGGCGCGCCGCTAGGATCGCTCCGTCAATCCTTGGTGAACTCAATTCATATCCGCACTTTAGATTCCTTGGAGTTCACGAATAACCCTCCAAGCTTCCAACGCTTCCTCCGCTTCTACGTCTGATAGGACTCTGATCGCGAAACCACCCTGAACAAGAACGTAATTGCCTATCTGAGCTTTTACGAGCGAGAGGTTCACATTGTCTCTAATGCCGTCTGGTCCATAATCCACCGATGCAGATTCTCCCCTAATCGCCACGACCTTTCCTGGGAAGCTGAGACACACGGCGGCACACCCATATTGATACTCCTTTCCCAATGCTATATGTTTGTGATGCCGTTCCCAAGAGTGGGATAGAGATTTGATGAGGAAACCAGCAACCACCTTCATAACCCAAGGAACCAGAGCCCGATTTAGGTGCGCTCCACTTGACTAGGCCCCCAGAAGTCGTAACCTCTGCAGAGGGCGAGGTATTCGACGTGGAACTTGAGATTAACATCCTACGAGAGAACCAACGCCTTGCAGACGAGAACAAGAAAAAGCTAGATGCAAACAGGATCCACGCAATTGATGTCATGGGTTCAGTGGGGTCAGGGAAGACCTCCCTCATCAAGGCCATCGTTTCTAGACTAAAGAACAAACACCGGATCGCAGTAATTGAGGGAGACGTAACCACAACGATTGATTCTGAGCTCATCGCCTCTGAAGGAGTTCCCACCGTTCAGGTCAACACAGGCAAAGAATGCCACCTAGATGCGAACCTCATAAGGAAGGCCTTGGAACGAATGCCATTGGACCGGCTTGACCTGATCTTCATTGAGAACGTAGGAAACCTGATTTGCCCAGCCGAGTTTCCGCTTGGGTCCGATAGGCGATTGGTCGTGATCAGTGTGACGGAGGGTCCCTACATGGTTGTCAAGCACCCTATGATGTTTCTCGGCGCCAAGGTTGTGGCCATAAACAAGGTAGACTTGGCCAAGGCGATGGATGTTAATCCCGAGAAGCTAAGCGCCGATGTTGCCAACCTGAACCCAAAGGCCGTAACTGTTCCTACAAGTTGCAAGGACGGAAAAGGCATCGAAGAAGTCATCAAAGCACTCGGATTGAGTTAGTGGTTTAGGGCATGCATGAGTTCTCTTTTGCCACATCAATTGTAGAATCGGTTCTCGACCTTGCAAAAAAGCAGGGAGCGAGTAAGGTGTTGTGGGTTCACATGAGAATTGGAAAACTCAGAGCCCTATCGACTGAGCAGTTGAGCTTCTCTTATGAGATCCTTGCCAAGGGCACTATTCTCGAAGGCTCACACTTGACGGTAGAGGAGTCTGCTGGAAGCCTGAAGTGTACTCGCTGCGAATATCATGGAGAATTCGACCCCGAGGGCGATTTGTCCTTTCACTTTGGAGTACCGCCCCTCATCTGCCCGCGATGCGGTAGCGGTCTGAGTATCGAAGGGGGTGACGAATGCACGATAACAAGCGTTCGGATGCTTCTACCGACAACCGTGAATAATGCTAAGTCCGTAGCCGAGTCCTCGAATTGATGAAGTTGGCCGCTACGCGGTGCCTATTCTCTATATAGAAAAGCGGCGGAATATATAACTGGCCTCTCCAGCTGACAGTAGTTACGATTTCCCCGCCACATCAGAGTAATGACTAGAGTGAAGCAGTGTTGGAGATAAGAAAGGTCCAGAGAGTCGGGCATTCGACATTAACCGTCTCCCTTCCAAGAGATTGGGTTAGGCAAGTCGGTCTAAAGCAAGGGGGCGTAGTCACCCTTCGCCTTTCCGAATTCGGCGAACTCATCGTGACACCCGGCAGCGAGATGGAATCTGAAGAGATGACGGTCTGCAGAATCAACGCTGACACCTGCAAGGACAGGGAGTTCCTTTCAAGAATGATTACGGGCAACTACATCTTAGGCCGCGACACCATCATAGTATCATCAACCACAGAACTAAAAGTGGAACAACTGGCTGAAATCCGAGACTCGACACGAAGACTGAGCGGTCTTGGCATCGTTGAGCAAACTCCAAAGGAAGCTGTGATCCAATGCTTTCTCGACCCTTCCAAATTCACGGTTACAGGTCTACTCACGCGCCTGCACAAGGTAGCTGTCTCGATGCTCGAGACGTCTATGCAGGCCTTGATGGACAGAAAATTTTCCCTAGCCTTAGAAGTGCTAGAACTTGAGAACGAAGCCGACCGCCTATACTGGCTGATCCTGCGGCAAATATTCAGGGCAATTTCGAAGATACCGCTCTCGCGGCACGTCGGAATAGAATCAGCAACCCACGCCGTAGGCTATCGGGCTGTGTCAAAATACCTCGAAGAGATGGCTGACTGCAGCGAATCGATCGCCAACCTAGTTCTCTCCATGGCCGATGAGAACTGCCTTGAATACTCCTCAGTAATCGACGAAGTGTGCAAGTTTGGAGCTGAAACCATCGCCATATCGAAAAGCGGAATGGATTCACTTAGCATGCTGGATGTCGTGATGGCAAACGAAATTGTGTCCCGCTCAAAACACGCTGAGGAAATGGAAAAAGAGGTCATCGAACTCGTTGTGGTATCGGTTCAAGAACGCAAACTAGCATTAGCACTAAGGGGCATAGTGTGGAACCTAGCGGAAATATCCCGCTCCGCTCAAATGGTCGCCGAGGTCGCAATGAACCGCTACCTTGAAAGCAATAGCGACATGTGTCAATTCTGGAAAGAGCGGAAGAGCGGGGGAGACATTCAATACCTAAGGAAGGTCGTAGCCTAGACTCCTTCTTTGACCCCAAATCCATAGCCATTGTTGGTGCATCGTCCACACCCCTTCGCATAGGCTACGTCATGGCCCAAAACATGGTGTCCAACCATGCGAGAGGAATTTTCAAAGGCGAGGTTTACCTAGTAAACCCGAACCACGACGAAATTCTCGGCCAGAGGAGCTACCCTTCCCTCTCGGCGATCAAGAAGCATGTCGAGACAGTCGTGGTTGCCATCCCCGCTGCAGACGTCCCAGATGTGATCGAAGAAGCCGGAAAAGCCGGGTCTAACGCAGCGATAGTAATATCGTCCGGATTCGCAGAGGTCGGCAACAAAGCATTAGAGGATAGACTCGTAGACGTTGCAAGAAGATACGGAATCAGAGTAGTAGGACCGAACTGCCTGGGAATCTATGATGCTTATACTGGCATGGACACGCTTTTCCTACCGGAAACAAAATTTCTTTCGGACGGGCGCGAAGTTGTCGCGACCCCACGGCCGAGACGTGGTTCAGTCTCGTTCCTAACTCAGAGCGGAGCATTCGGCGCAGCGGCGCTAGACTACATGGCAGGCCATGGGATGGGCATACGTGGATTCGTTAGTTATGGGAATAGATGCGACGTGACAGAGGACGAACTCCTTGAATACTTCGCCAACGACGACCAAACCAAAGTAATCCTGATGTACGTTGAAGGCCTCGCCAAAGGAAGAGAATTCCTTGAGAGGGCAAAGGAGGCTACAAAAAGAAAACCGGTCGTTGCGCTCAAGTCAGGTAGGACCGAGGCGGGAACTAGAGCCGCCGCATCACATACGGCGGCCCTAGCCGGGAGCGAGCAGATTTACGAGGGAGCGTTCAAGCAAGTGGGAATCATAAGGGTGCGAAACGTTGAAGAGCTATTCGACTTCGGGCGTGCATTAACCCTTCAACCCCCAGCATATTCGCAAAGCGTAGCCGTTCTGACGAACGCTGGCGGACCAGGAATCATTGCGGCTGATGCGCTGGAAGAGTCTGGGTTGAGGGTGCACAGGTTTTCTGAACGAATCATGTCGAAATTCGATGACTTCAAGGCGAAGAAGCTGCTTCTGCCGGTTCTTTCAGGGTTCAATCCCATGGACCTTTCGGCAGAGGCCACGAGCGAGATGTTTGCGCTCGCACTATCAACGATATTGGGCGATCCCGAAATAGGAGGGCTTGTCCTGATTACGTTGCACCACGCTCCGACGATACTTGACGACGCTGTGGATAAGATCGCGAAAACCATACCAAAATTCGGAAAACCTGTTACAGTTTGCGACATGGGCGGAACGGAAATGGCGGAGACAATGAGAATGGCGTTTGAGAAGAGAGGCATACCATCCTACTCGGTACCCGAAAGGGCCGCTCGTGCACTCTGGGCATTGTCATACTACGGAACTTATTTGCAAGGTCATTGTGTTGTAAGGGCCGCAGGGGAAATCACAGCTTAGGATGAGACACTCCTTTTGTCGGTCAAAAGTTTGCCTAAGTATGTTGAGCAGCTGAAGGGCCGCCCCCTAGATCCATTCCTTTCGAGCTTGGTTGACTCCTCAGCCGACAGCGACCTCGCCAAGATAGTGGGCTTGCTGAGGGAACGCGGTGTCTACGAAGTCTTTATTCCCGAAGGCACTCGTTGCGGAATGATATGCGCGAGGGACGTTTTGAAGACGACTAACATTGAAACTACGAAAGCCAGTGCCGTCATGTCATACGTCCCTTCGCTTGAAAGAGACGCGTTAGTAAGCGAAGCTGCTAGGCTGATGGCGGACTACAGAGTAAGAGCCGTGCCCGTTTCTGACGGTCGCAAGATCATTGGGCAATTAAACTGCGGCCGCATCCTCTTGGAATTGAAAGGTAAGCTCGGGGGTGACCTACGAATCGCTTCGCTCGCGACAAAGGATCCTATAACGGTCGACGAGACGGCGCCGGTTGGTAAAGCGAGAGAACTCATGGTTCGAAAGCGAATCGATCACCTACCAGTGACTACAAAAGGTAGGATAGCTGGAACCATAACGTCCCTCCAAATCGTCACAGGCATGGCCCCACCGGAACGGGTTGGAAGCAAATCGATGAAACCCGAAACCCGGCGCAACCTAGAGTATCTAGTTGGCGATGCGATGGAGCGGGATCCTTTGACCTGTTCCCCTGAAACTAGCGCCGAACAAGCTTTGGATATGATGCTGAAGAGCCAAAGAACTTGCATCGTCGTCACACGGTGGGAGGAACTCCAAGGAATAGCCACCCAGAAAGATTTCATGGCCCTCCTTGCTGAGGCAGAGCCTGAACCTGAAATCCCGGTCTTTATGGTTGGACTTCCTGAGGATCCGTTCGAGGCTGAGGCAACGAAAGCGAAGTTCAAACGAACCATTAGTCAACTACACCGGAGGTTCCCAGACATTCTCGAAGCTAGGACTGTCATAAAATCAAAATTCACGAAACCAGGTAGGGAGCGAGGTCGCTATGAAGTGACGGTTCATATCAAGACGCCTAGGAGCGCTTACAGTTATTCAGAAGGCGGTTACGAACTTCCAGTCATCTACGACGTGATAACGGACAGACTTAAACGTCTACTAACGCAAAAACAAAAACGCCGAAGAATGCGCGAGAGGGAACGACAAGAAGCAGTCTAATTCGCTTTGAATTACCAGGAGTTATTACTGCTTGCTGCTGCCCACCAGAATGAAGCGGGTTGAGATCATTGTCCCGCAGAGAACCTTTGATGACGTCATGCTTTACCTCCGCGAACAGAATGCGATTGAACTCCTTGACGTTAAGGAAATGATCAAGGGGTACGGCGGCGGCGTAACCTCAACCGCAGTCTCAGATAGACTCTACCGACTCACGACACTCGAATCAAAAATCAATTCAATCATAGCAGCACTCCAACTCACATCACTACAATCGAAACAAGTTCAAGTGGACCGAAGAATCTCTGATGAGCAAATCGCCGAAATCGAGAAACGAGTGACCGAAATCGAACAGCAAGTAACCACGCTTACAAACGAAACCCTAACCCTCGAATCTTTGATTTCCTACGCAGAGAGGCAGCTGCACGCCAGCATAGAGGAAATCACGAAAATCGAGAACGTAAATTCACCCGAAGGAAGACATAGGCTCGAAGAAATTATCTCCGGCATCTTCCAGACGCTTAAACCTTCAGAGATTAAGGTCACTGGGCAGCTTGAAGAAATAGTCCAAGCCAAGGCATTGGAGGACGCCATTGTCAAAGACATTTCAGATAATGTGGCCAAGATCCTAGCCAAAAAGCGAGACGAAAAAGCGATTGCTGAAGCTATCACACAGACGCTAGGCCTCAAACTGAAGGCCGCGAGTAGAGGCAAACGGTTGGCATATGAGGACACTAGTAGAATCGAAGAGTCGAAACAGAGGCTCAGAGAACTCAAACAAAAGCTTACTGAAATAAGCCGAACCGACGGCGATTTCCTTCTAACCAACAGAGAAATTATCGGCGCAGAGAGAGCCTTCGAGCAGGCCAAAGCGTACACAGGCAAAACAGAATCGACTTCCATGATTGAAGGGTGGATGCCCGCCTCAAAAATCAACACAATCAGATCCGCCCTTCAAGAAGTGTGCGGCGGGGAAGTGATAATGAAGGATTGGGCGAGTAAGGATGCACCGACTAACGTATCGAAACCGAAACTTCCAGTACTTCAGATTTTCGAAAAGCTGACCGTTGGCTTCGGGGTCCCAAACAGTGATGAAGTTGACCCCACCGTGTTGTGGCTCATCACCTACCCACTCTTCTTCGGATTCATGTTTGGCGATGTAGGCAACGGGTTTGTAGTGATGGCTGTTTCAACCATATTCTGGATCAAGAAGCGGCAGGGGTTGGTTATTCCAGACAATGCTTACGGCGGTTTAGGAGGCGTGTTCAGCATGATAATTCAAGGAGCACCATTACTCGTACTCAGTGGCGCCTCAGCGCTCGTTGTAGGATTCCTCTATGGAACGGTTTTCGGCAGCGTTGCATGGTTCCGAATG
>Ga0187780_10000908_pt1 | contig 22011 bp, 15 predicted proteins | sample 1015_Q2_SP10_20__FD_132429 | JGI IMG/M metagenome (GOLD analysis project Ga0187780, IMG submission 132429) | Tropical peat soil microbial communities from peatlands in Department of Meta, Colombia - 1015_Q2_SP10_20_MG | ecosystem: Environmental > Terrestrial > Soil > Wetlands > Peat | place... | reverse complement strand
GAAAACCGTTGGCGAGGTTCATGATTTTCATCCTGCGGCGCTAGCGCGATTCGTGGGCCGAGCCGTTCGCGTGGGTTGGATGTGGGTCGGGATCGGCATGATGGCAGTGGCATTTTTCTCGCTGCTGGGGATGCTGTCGATGGAGAATGTGAGTTTCGTCGTGCCGGTGACGGCGCTGAGTTACGCGGGGGGCGCCTTCGGCGCAGGAGTGTTTTTGCGCGAACGAATCAGCACACAGCGCTGGGTGGGCGTGGCACTGGTGTGCATTGGCGTGACGCTAGTGTGGCTCAGCCGGCGTTAGCCGGCGATTGCGTGGCTACTTCTGCGGTTTGGGCGGATCGATTTGCGTGGCGTTGCCGATCCGGATGGTCGTGCTGAAGCGCTTGTAGTTTTTGTAGTGAACAGACAAGCGGATGTGCACATCATCGCCGTATTTAAAGTGCAAAACGTCGTCGGCGCGCGTATAGGTCGGAAACCAGAACTTCCCCTCGATATTCTCGCGGTAGTTTTCGAAATGTGGAAAGGCGTAGTTGTCCTTTTTCTTAACGAAGCCGGTGGATATGCCTGCGGTCTTGACAATCTGCAAGTCCTGCTCGTCCACCCAGACGCGGCCGCGGAAGTAGCGTTCACCTTTCTCCAATTTTTTGGGCTCCACATCAAAGACGTAGGTTCCCAGTTCATCGACGCGCTCGCGGCCAACGTATTTCACGTCATACTTCGGCAGTTCAGCCGTAGTCATGACGAAGGGCCACACCTTTTCAATGTCATCGTAGTCTTCCTTCGTGAACTGAATACGCTGGATGGTTGATACCGGAGCGTAAGTATCGTGTTCAAACCGCTTGCCGTCCGGAGTGAAAAGGATGTCGGTCATTTTCCGGTATTCCCCGTCGACCTGGCCATCCTCGTCGAGGGTTTGAAAGAGTACGTCCTGGGTGTAGGTGAAATGGTCGCGCTCTTTGCGGAATTCTTCTTCGCGCTGCGTGAATTTCTGGATGATTTCCTCGATGGGCATCGAAGGAGGCTCATTGGAGATATGAGAGCCACGATCCTGTACACCTGAAGTGGATTGCGGGGTAGGGACCGCCACGGCAGCGACGACGGTGCCCGGAGAGGGCGGCGGTAAGGGCCCGGGCACCTGTGCCGCCAGAACCGACGCAAGCGAAAGAGCCGCTAGAACCAGAATAAGAGTTAAATCAAAGCTCCTCGCGAAGGTGCTCTCTTTCAAAAGACGCTTAGGCGGTTCCAAGATACTGCGCAACATCTCTCCACGCTCCTTGCACTCTCCCATTCATTCTACAAGAGATAGGATGCAGTTGACAGGAACTAGGTCGCTCGGTTTGCGGGCTGCTAAACCAAAAGCTCTTGCGGGTTAACCCGTATTGGTTTCTCTTTACGGCTTTCGTGGGCTTGAACCTGTTCCAGTCCGCTTTTGCGAACTGGTGCCCGATGATGACTTTCCTTCGCAAAGCGGGCGACGTCTCCCCTGGATTCATTGCCCAACTTTCCGACTTCGTGACATACATCACATGCGGGCGTGATGCGAGGCACTGCGGCTTTTGCCCCCTGCCTCCAGTCTTGTGACCTACAAAGTTTGCTGGCCGAGCGTGAACAGGAAGCTGCTTTTGTTTCCAAGTCTAACGAGGAGGGTCTATTGTGATGAGCAACCGTGGTCGTGATGCGGGCGTCTTTGCCGCCGTTGCCGCCTTGGCGGTCATTTGGGTGATGCTGGCTTCGGCTCCCAAGAGCTCCGCCATTCCAGCTTTCTCCCGGAAGTACCAGACGTCCTGCACCACTTGCCATAACAACTATCCCGAGCTGAACGATTTTGGCGAGGCGTTCAAGAAAAACGGCTTCAAGTTTCCCAACGACGACGAAACATTTGTAAAGGAACCCCCGGTTCTTCTCGGCTCAAAGGCGCAAAAGGAAGCTTTTCCCGGGGCCGTATATCCTGGCGAGATCCCGGGGTTCCTGCCGATCGCCTTCCGGTATTCCGGGAACTTTACCTGGAATGCCAAGCAACCTCAGGCAGTGCAAGCCACAAGTTACGCTCCTCAGACGGATCTTTTTGAGCCCAACACCTTCACCATCATTTCCGCCGGCAGCTTTGGCCCTAACTTGGCATTCTGGATTGACAACGACCTCTCGACTTCAGGTTCGGGCGCAGGTGGTGGTCTGGGAGACGGCTACCTCCGATACAACGACATCGGGCACATCTTCGGCCTGCCCAATAATTCCTTGAATGTCCGGTTTGGCCAGTTCGAGCCGGACTTGCCCTTTACGCAGGCAAGATCGATCTATCCTTCTGCTTACGACGTTTTCAGCGAGGTGGCAGTGGGCCAGGGTCCGGCTTGCAATGCCAATGCAACTCCGCCCGTGCTCGCGTGCCAGACAGCTAGCAATCCCTTCGTCTTGGGCGTGCCGCAGCGCGGCATCGAGTTTGGTGGTTATCCCAATAATGGGAACTTTACCTGGTCGTTTGCCGTCTTCAATGGAACGAATTCCAATTACGGCCTGACTGGCGCGTCCGCACCGCTTACCGCGCGCAACACCAAGGACATTTACATTCGTGTTTCGCAGAAATTCAACCTGGAGCGCGACCCGGAGAGCCGCCATGCAGTTCAAGCGGCTGGACCAACCGGCCCTCGTGACCACACCTCCATTCGTCTGGGCGCGTTCTACTACCACGGCTGGAATGAGTACAACTACGGTGGCTCACAATTCCCCTTCACCGGCACCATTCAAGAGCCCTTTTATCGCGCCGGTGGCGACATTCGCATCAAGTACCGCAAGATGGAGCTGTTCGGCGTGGGGATGGTCGGGCATGACAACAATCATTTTGTCGACCAGACCGTGACACCCCCCACGATCGTGGCCGCTCATGCCGTCACCTACACTGGCGGTTTTGCCGGGAGCAATTTCTGGATCTACCCCTGGATGATTGGCTATCTGCGCTATGATTTCGTGAATTCGCCCACCGATTTCCTCAATGGGATTTCACCAACAGCTTCGCAATACAAAACACGAAATCGCGTTAGTCCAGGTTTCCAAGTACTCCTGCGCGCCAACATAAAGATCATCGGGGAATATCAATACCACTGGGGCGTGCCCTATACGGATACGACGGTTACGCCTCCGGTTAACAAATTCTACAGGCCGAACTCGTTCGTCTCGGGTATCGACTACGTTTTCTAACCAAGTTTAGGTTCGGAGTTTCGAATCGCAAGAACTATCTCAGAATGAAAGGAATGTCATGAGTCTAGCGAGAATTGCAGCAAAGACAACAGTGGCAGCAAGCATGATTCTGGCGTTGGCTGGCGCGAGCCGGGCTAATGAAATCAAGGGCAAAGTCAGCGTGCAGGGCATCAAATCTGCTGAGAACATCGCCGTCTATGTCGATGCCATCGCGGGCAAGACCTTCGAAGCACCGAAGGACCACGTGGTGGTCGACCAGCGGAAAATGGCGTTCATCCCCCATGTCGTTGCGGTTCAGCAAGGAACGACGGTTGATTTTCTGAACAGCGATCCGGTAGGTCACAACGTTTACTGGCCGTCCGTCAGCGGCAATAAAAAACTCGCGCACAACCTCGGCACTTGGCCCAAGGGCGAAAAGAAGCCTTTCCAGTTCAACGACCTAGGCGTCGCATCGCTGCTCTGCAACGTCCACCCGGAAATGTCCGGTTATATCGTGGTTGTCGCCACTCCGTATTTCGCGGTAACCGACAAGGATGGCAACTTCGAAATCAAGAATATTCCTGCCGGGAAATACACGTTGAAGACCTGGAGCGAAGACGGCAAGCCGACGACACAAGAAGTTGACGTGACGGGCGCAACCGCGACAGTGGAATTGACCGTAAAGAAGTAACCAGGACAGGGACCCGGATCGTTCCTCGTGAACAGTCGAACCAAACTTGTCGACCTCGAGTGGCTCGAGTCAAACTTCCCGTGCATGCAGGCCTGTCCCGTCCATACGCAGGCCGGCCGCTATGTTTCCCTCATCGCGCAGGGGAGATACGAGGAAGCGTATCGCTACGCCCGGGTCCCTAACCCTTTTGCATCGATTTGCGGCCGCGTCTGCGGGCATCCTTGCGAGCCGGCGTGCCGCCGCGGCCAGTTTGATTTGCCTATTTCTATCCGCGCACTAAAACGGTTCGTGACGGAACGCCACGGCCCGGAGTCACGCAATCCCATTGATGTTTTTGCAGAACGCCCGAAAATCACTCGGCCGGAAAAGGTCGCCATCATCGGTTCCGGTCCCGCGGGGATGTCGGCGGCACACGACCTTGCGCTGCTCGGATATCCCGTCACTATCTTCGAAGCCGCAGCCGTTCCCGGCGGCATGATGCACCTGGGCATTCCGGAATATCGCCTGCCAAGAGACGTTTTGCAGGCGCAGATTCGTGAGATTCTCGACCTTGGTCCTGAACTGCGGCTTAATACGCGTCTCGGGCGCGATTTTTCGCTCGAAGACCTCCGCCGTCAAGGCTACAAGGCAGTTCTCCTGGCGTTTGGCTTGCATCGCAGCCGCGATCTGAATTTGCCCGGCAACGATCTCGATGGCGTAGTCAAGGGCATCGATTTTCTTCTCAACGTCAATCTCGGGTATCGCTTCCAGGTGGGCAGGCAGGTGGTGGTCATCGGCGGCGGCAACGTGGCGATCGACGTTGCGCGTTCCGCGATGCGCGAGCAGCAACTGAAACTGGTAAGCGACATCGCCGGTGTGCTCCCGGACCAATTGACCTCCAGCGAAATGGACGTCGCCATGAAGGAATTCATGGACGTTTCACGCCAAGCGCTGCGCATGGGCGCGCGCGAAGTCCACCTCGTGTGCCTGGAATCCCGCGTAGAAATGCCTGCTTCCGAGGAAGAAATCGAAGAAGGCTTGATGGAAGGGATGAAAATTCATGCTTCGCTCGGGCCCAAGCAGTTTATGGGCAAAAACGGCAAGTTAACTGGCCTGGAAGTGGTTCACTGCACTTCGGTATTTGATGAGCAGAGACGCTTCAACCCGAAATTTGCGCCGGGCACCGAAACCATCATCCCTTGCGACACGGTGATTCTCGCCATTGGCCAGGCCTCCGACATTTCCTGGGTCAAGCCGTCCGATGGCCTTGAGATCACGCGACAGGGCACGCCAAAGATCGACCCATCCACCTTGATGACCACCGCGCCGGGGGTTTTTGCCGCGGGAGACATCGCGTTCGGCCCGCGGCTTATCATTAACGCGGTTGCCGACGGCAAAAAGGCCGCCGAACACATCGACAAGTACTTGCGCGGCCCCGAATGGCAGCCCAAACCGCAGTTCGTGCAAATCACAGTACTCGATCATCACAAAATGGCCGAGCAGTACGATGAATATTCCCGCCTGGCGGTTCCGGTTATTCCGCTCGAACGGCGCACCGGCGTGGCCGAAGTGGAAACCGGCTTCACGGAGGAGCAAGCCAGGCGGGAAGCGTCGCGCTGCCTGCAGTGCTGGATCAACACGATTTTTGAGGGCACTGAGGCCAACGGAAGTGAATGTATTCTTTGCGGCGGGTGCGTGGATGTTTGCCCTGAGAACTGCCTGCAACTAATCCCACTTAGGCAATTTGAATTCTCCGAAGAAACACGCCAGCAGCTCACGGAAACGTCTGGCGCCCGCGCCAATGAACTGCTGCATCTTTCACCGCAAGAACTGTCCGGCGGCGAAGGTTCCGTGATGGTCAAAGACGAGACCATCTGCATTCGCTGCGGACTTTGCGCCGAACGCTGCCCGGTGAATACCATCACCATGGAAGCTTTTGAAGTTTTCGAGCACGACCCAAACTTAGTTCAAATTGAGGAAATGGTTCTCCGTCCATGAGCGAAGCAAAGAATGCATCTATTGTTGGAACTCCTCACACCGTAACCGGGCCCAATGCAGTCACGCGGCGCGATTTTCTAAACGAAGTTACACTCGGCGCACTTGGCATTGCCGGACTCGGTTCCGCCGTCGTCACCTATCAATATTTTTCGCCCAATGTCCTGTTTGAACCTTCCACGACGTTCCGCGCCGGGAATCCCGACCTTTACCCACTTAACTCGGTCACATTTCTTCAGGACCAGCAGGTCTACATCGTGCGGATGTCCGCGGGCTTCTACGCGGTTTCCGCCGTTTGCACGCATCTTGGGTGTATCACGGCGTGGCACGCCGAACACGAGCAGATTGAATGCCCTTGCCACGGGAGCAAGTTCAAGGAAGACGGCACCAAAGTAGCCGGCCCCGCGCCGCGGCCGCTCCCGCATTTCGCCATTTCGCTGACAGCCGACGGTGAATTGCTCGTCGACAAGCTGCAAAACATCAAGCCTTCGCAGGTTTTGAAGGTCTGAGGAAACCAAATGGCTACCAGTTTTCAATCCGCCTTGCAAAACCTACGCGAAACCAAAGTCTGGAAGTCTATCTTCCGTCGCGGTCCTGCCAACACCAACCGCACCCGCAGCCTCGCCGTCTTCGGAAATCTCTTCCTGCACTGGCTGCCGGTGAAAGTTCGCGAAAAGTCCCTTCGCGTTCGCGCTTCCTATTACCTGGGTTCGATCTCGTTCATTCTCTTTGTCGTTCTTTTCATTACCGGCATTTTGCTGATGTTCTACTACCACCCGGCCGCGCCGCACGCCTACCGGGACATGAAAGACCTTCAATTCGTCGTTTCCAACGGCGTGTTTCTGCGCAATCTGCATCGCCTCGCCGCGCACCTGATGGTCTTCGCGGTGTTCTGGCACATGTTCCATGTCTTTTACCGGGGCGGTTACAAGCCTCCCCACGAGTTCAACTGGGTCATCGGGGTCGTGCTTCTTCTTGTGACGCTCTTCCTGAGTTATACCGGCTATCTGCTTCCCTGGGACCAACTTGCGTTCTGGGCGGTCACTGTCGGCACGAACATCATTTCGGCGATGCCGTTCGTGGGCAACAAAGTCCGATTTTTGCTTCTCGGCGGCAACATCGTCGGCGAAAACGCTTTGCTCCGTTTCTACGTGCTTCACGTTCTGATTCTCCCGCTTGCAGCGATTTTCCTTATCGGAGTTCACTTCTGGCGCGTGCAAAAGGACGGCGGCTTGACTGTCAAGTCGAAGGACGACGATGGAAACCAATAAAATTCAAACCGGCTTTAGTTCGGACGCAAAGAAAGAGCCGCAGCGCATCGTTTTCGTCACCAAAAAAACTTCCGCCAAGGTCGTAGGCGAACGCGGCTCGCAGTTGATGACCTACCCGCACTTGCTCATCCGCGAAGCAATCGCGTTTCAAGTTCTTGTCATCGCTATGGTCATCGCGGCGCTTTTCTGGGACGCGCCTCTCGAGCAGCTGGCGAATCCCCTGCTCACCCCAAATCCTGCGAAAGCGCCTTGGTACTTTCTTGGCCTCCAGGAACTGCTGCACTTTTTCCCGCCGTTTGTAGCCGGGATTCTAATTCCTACGCTGGTGGTGATAGCGCTGATCGTCATTCCGTACTTCAACGTGAACATCGAAGGCCGTGCCATTTGGGCCTACCACCCCCCGCAGCACCTTCGCACCATTTTAGTTATCCTGCTTGTTCTCCTCGCGTTCCTGGCCGCGTTTCATGCCTGGACCATCCTCGTTCCGACTGTGCTTGTGGCCACGCTTCTAGTTTTTTCCTATACCGCGAAACTTGCCGAAAAAGGTTTCCTTCACACCTTGGGAAGCAAACCGCTTTCCTGGTGGATTATGACTTGGTTTATCGCTGTTTCGATTTGCCTGACCGCTGTGGGCACGTTCTTCCGTGGCCCCGGCTGGTCGTGGGTGTGGCCGTGGGGGACTCATGCCGGCTGAAGAAATGGGAAAGGTAACCGACCGCACGCGGTTCGCTTTTGCGGTGTCAAGTTTGATTTTCCTGGCGGTGTTGGCGATCTCGCCGTTCAAGGACTATCGACGCGAGTGGAAACAGTACAAGCGCTCGTATTTGCGTTTTGCGCAGAGCCGGCCCGACACCAAGCGCTTGACCGCAGATTACAGCCTCAGCATCGATCAAATCTGGTTGCCCGGCATGAACGTCGTGGATCGCTGCACGACCTGTCATCAAGGCATAACCCAGGCCACGCTCGCGGATAAATCCGTACCGCAGCCGTTCCGCGCACATGCCGCTATTCCTCATAACGTGCGCGAATGGGGCTGCACGGTTTGCCACCGCGGCCAGGGCCCGGCGACCGAAGTTGCCGAAGCGCACGAATCCACTCTGGCGTGGGAGCAGCCCGTTCTGCCCACGCATTTCATTCAAGCCTCCTGCGGCACTTGCCATCAAGCGGATCTGCCGCAAACGCCGCAATTAACTCGCGGCCGTCAACTGCTGGCCGAATTGAACTGTCAGGGATGCCACAAACTGCCTGGCATTGAGCGGCCCGCGATGCGCGGTCCCGACCTTTCCAGTGTCGGCACAAAGGTCAGCCGCGAGTGGATTTACAAGTGGCTGAAGGAGCCCCGCACGATTGTCGACAAGGATGGCAACGTCACCGTCAACGGCTACGAAACCGAAGAAGAGCCGCGCATGCCGAAGTTCCGGCTGACCGATGATGAACTGCGCGCGCTTTCCGCCTATCTTAGCGCGCAAAAAGCCAAGCCAATTCCACCATACAAGATTTCGCCCGCCGTGGTTGCTGCCTGGAGCAAGAATCCGGAACTCACATCGCAAGGCGAACTGCGGTTCCGGCAAATGTTCTGCTCGACGTGCCACTCGCTGGCAGTGACTAGAGCCGGTGAAACGAAGCTGATTGGTGGCGACATCGGACCGGAACTGACGAAAGTCGGGAGCAAGGTCAATCCCGACTGGCTCATTGCGTGGTTGCGCGATCCGGAAGGCTACCTGCCGCGCACGCGCATGCCGCGGTACGGCTGGTCGGACGAGGATCTTTACAAAGTTACGCAATACATCGCCACGAAGCTGGTCGACTTTGACCTGCTCACCAGTGTGCCCAAACTAGACCCACCCACGGATGCAGAAATTCAGTTGGGCCGCCGGCTCTTCCTTGAAAAGGGTTGCGCCAGCTGCCACTCTATCGAAGGCATAAGCCCGCAGAAAGATTTTGGGCCGGACCTGAGCGCTCTCGGTGGCAAGAACGCTTCCGAGCTCGAATTCGGCAGCGCAAAGATTCCGCACAACTTGGTTTCGTACATTCAAGCCAAGCTGGAGGATCCCGTTTCCGTCAATCCCGCAGCGCGCATGCCGCAGTACAACTGGAATCAGGCCGACCTTGACGAGGTTATGACGGCGCTGCTGAGCTTGAAAGGCGCACCGCCTACGAGCGCGCTGCAAAACCTCGTTGTTCCCAAAAGCGAAGCTACTTTCCGCCCCACTGGTTCCTTCGCAGAAGTCTATGAGCGCTACAAGTGCTACACCTGCCACAAATTCAATGGCTACGGCGGCGAACTCGCGCCCGATCTAAGTTACGAAGGCAGCCGCGCCCAACGACAGTGGCTTGTCGAATTCCTGAAGAGTCCCCAGACTCTTCGCCCAACCCTCATTCTTCGCATGCCCCAGTTAAATATGAGCGACAAGGACGCAGCCACCCTCGCTGATTATCTCTCGATGGTGATGCAGCATCCTTCCGTGAATCCGGCGGCTGTGGAGGCAAAGCAGTTCACGGCGGCGATGGCGGCACTCGGCAAGCAGCTTTACGAAGTCAAATACCAGTGCCAGTCCTGTCACACAATCGGCGGCACCGGCGGCTACGTCGGGCCTAATCTCAACAATGCGGGAGGTTGGCTGACGCCTGCTTGGATTGAGGCATGGCTGAAGAATCCGCAGGCTTTGGTTCCAGACACGATCGAGCCGCGGCGCAACTTTACCGAGGACGAAGTGAAAGCCCTGACTGCTTATCTGTTGACGCTGCGGGCGGGCATCAAGCCGCAAAAAACCGCGAGCCTGCACGACACGCGCATCTCGGCGCTGGGAGCCGGCCGATGAAACCTCGTCTCTGGATTGCCGCTTTTCTGTTGCTCGCTTTCGCCAGTGTCTCCGGCTGCCGCAAACACCCTGAAACTGCTCCGGCTAATTCCCTGCTCTCCGCTTACGACTCTGAACCTGATTGGACCGACTCAACGAAAATCATTCCGCTCGGCTATGAACAAGCGCAGGGCAAACGCATCTTTTATCAGCATTGTGTCTGGTGCCACGCCGATGCTACGCCCGCGGGGCCTTCGAACCGCTCGAATCTCACTCCCAATCCGCCACTGCTGAATGACGGCGCTACGCTGAACGCCGCGAGCGACGAATACATGCAGAACATCATTACTCTCGGCGGAAGCGCTTTGGGCAAATCCGCCATGATGCCGCCTTACGGCCGCATGCTGAGCGCCGAAGAAATCCGCTCCGTTATCGCGTTTACCCGCGCGATTGCGCAGCCGCCTTATCAGGCTCTCGGCCGTCCTGGGTCGCAATACACTGCGAAATAGGAGATACTTTTCTTCGCGACCCATGAAAACCCTGGTTTCTCTTCGCTCCCTTGCTGGATGTTTGTTGTACCTTGGCTTTGCGCTCTGCTTTTACATTTCTGACGCATCAGCCCAAGTCAGCCCCGCGGAAGTCCTGAATCCCGATCTCAAAGCGCTCGAGGAAACTTACTTTCCACAATTGAAGTCCGTCAATCAGGAAATCGCCAAGACGAAATTTCCATTTTCGTTTTACCTCAGCCGGTACGTCGGTCTCGATCCGGCAAGACAGGCCGAAACGGATTCCCGCGGGCTGGAATTCGTGCGCTTTCAGGACCGCGCCATTCTGAAAGTCACGGGAAATTACAACGCCGCCTACGATACCCTCCGCATGAACGAAAACGAGCGCGCCGCCGCTACGTTCCGCACCATCGTTCTTCCCGTTTTGAATATCGTGGCCGCAGCTCTTCCGGAGGAGTTGAGTTGCGACGGGATCGGCTTCGAAATTGCCTATCATGTTCGCACGAACGATCGCAGTTACGATTTTGAAGGCAAGGAGATTTTGGTGGTGGTGCTGGATCGCGCAGATGCTTGGGCCATGTCCCGCGCGGCCACTGATGCGGAGCGTCAGGAAATTCTGAATCGCTCGAAAGTTTTCGTCAGCGGCAAAGATTTTGGACTTTCCCTTACCGAGCGCGATCCCCTAAACGTGCAAGCGCTGGCGCGGTCCATTCCTGCCAAGCCTGATGCAACGTCCACTGCGCGCTCGGTCACTCTCGCGTCGCGTTCTCCACTTTTGAAACCGGGGGGTGCTTCGCCGCCCCTTTCATCCTCACTTCCGCTTGCTGCCGAATCCGCGCCACCGGCCACAAGCGCAAGTGCTCCCGCGACGGCTGCAACGGCGGAGCCCCCGCCCGCTCCACCCGCGATGAGCCAGGCTGATGCCGACCGGCTTGAAGAAAAGTATCATTCTCAGTTGGCTGCTCTCGCCAAGGAAGGCGTGGCCAAATTTCATTTTGTCGACTATGCGCCGCCCGCTTTTGTGATTTTTCACGACCAATTGGCGCTACAAATGACGCTAAAAAACACTCTAACGTTTGGCCCGGCCAAAGGCTCGATTTACAAGCGCGCTGCCCAGAGCTTCGACCTTTTTCTTGCTCCTCAGCTCAAGGATCTCACCGAGCGAGTTTCTCCAGACGTCGAGTTCCAACTTTTTGATTTTTCCGTCTTGAATAAGCTTTCGGCGACGGCCAAAGAGACTTCCGAGGCCATCGAATTTATTTGCCCTCGCGCCGCTCTCAAACAATTCGTCAACGCCGAAATCACCAACCAGCAGTTGCTTGATCAAAGCGTTGTGCTCGTCAACGGCGTGCGCATCGCCCTCAATCTCCAACTTGTGGAGTGAACTCGGTACTGGTGAAGTCTGCATTTCGTTTCGATACTCTCCTAATTGAATATTGTGCATCTCCCCCATTTGCGCGCGGTCTCTGCTATCCTCACTTCTGTTTGTGTTTAGGTGCAAAGCACGCCGGTGAGTTTGTCCCCCGCTGAACGTTATTTGAAATCGAGGGATGCGAGCGAGAAAGAAATCAAGTAAGGGGCTCACCAAATGAAGAAGCATCGGATCTTCTTTTTTCTAGCCAGTACAACGCTCATTGCCTTAGCGCTTGTGGTCGCGGCTGAGATCGGCTCTGCTCAGACCACCAACCTGGGGATCTTCACCAATCAAGGCAGCGTGGGCCAGACGCCACCGGGCGTCAAGGCCGTCTACGACGTAGCTAGGGGCGAATATCGCATCACTGGAGGCGGCGCGAACATCTGGAATGACGCCGATGCGTTCTATTTTGTATGGAAGCGAGTTTCAGGTGATTTGTCGCTGAACGCCGATGTGCAATGGATGGGAACGAGCAGCGTGGCTCATCGCAAAGCGGTTTTAATGATAAGGCAGAGCCTCGATCCGGGTGCAGCCTACGCGGACGCTGTTTCGCATGGCGATGGACTCACGTCGCTCCAATTTCGTGGAGCAGCAAACGAACACACCTACCAGGTTTTCACGCAAATCGAAGGGCCTGTGCGGCTGCGCATTGTTCGTCAGGGAAGCCGCTTCACGATGTACGCCGGAAAGCCAGGCGAGGAACTGAAGGCGGTGGGTCCGGTGGAATACGTTTCCTTGAGAGATCCCGTCTACGTCGGCCTCGGAGTCTGTTCTCATACCGCCACGACACTGGAAACCGCCGTCTTTTCCAACGTCAAATTGGAGGAATCTCTGGCCAAACCATGAGCGAACTGCACGATTAGCCTCGAATTTCACGCACTCCTTTTCTCGCAGGATCGATAAATCCGCTCTATCAACTCCACATCCCGCAGGCCCTCGCGGCCTGGAGTCTTGGGTTCTTTGTTCTGCAGAATGCAATCAGCCATGTGATCGGCCTCGCGGAGAAACTGCCTTGGATCCGGGTCGTCGGGTGCCACCTCCTGCGTCTCTCCATCCTCGAGCTGCATCAACAAATGCAGCTTGTCGTAGTTGAATGCCGGGTCCACGGTCATGGTGCCCCGGGACCCGCGCACACGGAAGTAGCCGCGCATCGGGCTGCCATAAGTGCACGTACAGCTCGCCAACGCACCCCCGGGAAACCTCATGGTCCAAGAGAGGGTTTCCTCCACCTGAGCAAACCGCCCGTCTTTGTCCACAACACATGAGAGTCCTGTCACCTGGGCCGGTTCTTCACCGGCGAGATAGCGACTGGCATTCAGGCAATAAATCCCCACGTCCACGAGCGGCCCGCCTCCAGATAATTTCTTGTCGAGCCGCCACTCGTTTGGCGCAATAAGGAAACCAAAAGCGCTTTCGATGGATTGGATTGAGCCAAGCTTCCCTTCCTGAAGGAGTTGCACGGCGCGCGAATGCGTCGGTTCATACTGGCAGCGATAGGCGATCATGAGCTTCCTGCACGCACTTTCGCAAGCCTGAATCATTGCGCGGCACTGTTCGACGCTGGTGGCCATAGGCTTTTCGCAAAGGACATGCTTCCCGGCTTTCGCCGCACGGATGGCGTAGTCCGCGTGCATGCTGTTGGGCAGGGCGATGTAGACGGCATCGATTCCGGGATTCTTCCGGATTTCATCATAGTTTTCGTAGTTATAAATGCTGCCGGATGGTACGCCGTATTCGGCAGCCATGCGCTCGGCCTTGTCCCTGTGCCCGCTGACCAAGGCGGTGACCTTCGATTTGCTCGACATCTTCACTGCCGGCATAAAATGCTGCATCGAAATGCGGCCCAGCCCAACAATGCAGTAGCCAATTCTGCGATCTTCCGCGACTAGCGAAACGCTGGGAAGCAATTGCGCCCCCACACCTAGCGCCGCTAGACAGCTGAACTCGCGGCGATTTATTTGCATGCTCAACCTCACCTTTCGACAAACGATTCGTCACCCCCGACTCTCACAGATTGTAGTGAGTGTCGAGGAGGCTTATCAAGAAAGGTCCACCGTCGCGTTCGAGTGTGATCCATTCGAACCGTCAGTTTTGAAAGATGAATCCCCACTAATTCATTCATCGCGATTCATTGCCTTGCTACTTCAAGGGGCGAACCCGTCTTTGATAACAATAGCTTGCTCAGTTGGAGAGAGTCAGACCACTACGCCACTCATGGTATGCTGCCGGACAACTAGTTACGGTCTACAATAAAGTGAGTCCCGCAGGCGCGCACATGAGTTTGATGCTTCCAGTTCCAGGAGGGCTTGTCACCAAAAGGCTACTTGTCAATACAGAACGTGCTCTGAGTCGTACCTTTTGAAGCAGAGTGGCACGAAGACGAATGGTCCCCGCCGTGGGGGTTGGCAGCGGATGTTTGCTGAAAGGGGATTTTATGGCCGATCGTGTGGTTCAAGTCTGCGGTGATCCGACGGTTGATTGGATGACCGTCCGAGAAGAAGTTGACCCGGGCCTGGGTCCGTTTTTTTGGATGCCCGACAAAGCAACGCCCAACGTGAATCTTAGCGTACAGCCTGGGGGTTCTGCGCTAATCACTCAGTTCCTTCAGGCACTTATTCCTCCCGCTACCGCCAAAGTCAAAGGCATCACGCTTGACCCCGCACTATTGGAAAGGCCGGAAGCTCCGATCACGCGGGCATGGACCGTCTGGCAACAGCAGGGCAATGGCCGTGCGAACTCGGCGTTTCGTCTGGTGGAATGGAGCAGCAACCAGCGCGGTGTCTGGGGCTACGCTGGCCACAAGGCTAACGGGGTTCCGAGTCTGCTTGTGATTGAGGACAGCGGCTTAGGATTTCGTGATTGTCCGGCTGGGTGGCCGGAGGTTTTGAGCGATGGTTGTGAGGGAGCGCCGGAGCACATCATCGTCAAGCTGGCTCTCTATGGCGATGGCAAGCGCTCCCCAGTTCTTGAACAGATCATCAAACGCGGGCTGGCCAAACGCACGACGATCCTGACCGCCATCGGCGACATTCGCGCCTGCGCAGTGTGCGTTGCCGAGTCCCTTTCCTGGGAACGCCTTCTGGAGCAGGTCGTGGGAGCAGTCCGCAGTAGTGCTTGCCCATTTCTTGATCCAACGGCCTCAGAGCTTCTCTTTGAAAGAGTGATTGTGACGGTGGGAGCTGCTGGTGCGGCGATCATTCAGAATCGCGACATCACACTCGTCTTTGACCGTTCTGGCCAGGAAGGGGATTTCGAGCGTCACTTCAAAGGCCTCATGATGGGTTACAACACCTGCGTGCTCGGTACCTTGTCGGCATCGTGGGCCTCAAACCCTGGAGGTATGAACTGGGGCCACGCCACACGGGACGGTATCGCGCTGGCGCGCCTTCTGCATCTTGGTGGCTACGACACAGACACTGACAAGGGCAAGCTGAAGTTCCCGTCGGAGCGACTTGCGCAAGGGTATGACACCCGCAATGCAGCACCTGTCAGTCGGATAGGCGAACGCGAGAAGGTGTGGGATCTCGATCTCTTCGATGCCCCGACAAACCTCGTAGAAGGCTCGCGAGGGACATGGGCCATTCTGAAAGAAGCCGTCTTGCGGAGCCCCGGCGCCAGTTCGCGATCGGAACTCACGAGAAAGGTCTGCGAGTGCGCTCGCAACATAGCGCGGAAGGGCCCTTCTGTGGCCCTCAGGAATGTCCCCATTGAAACCATCGGAGCCTGGAAGAGCGCCGACAGGCACGAAATTGAAGGTGTGCGCAGTGTTAAGAACGCGATGCAAGAGTACCTGCGAAAGACGAGACCTGAAACGCCGCTTGCCGTGGCTGTGTTCGGACCTCCTGGCTCAGGAAAGTCATTCGCTATTAAGCAAGTTGCCAAAGACCTGGGGATCGACAAGGAAGCACAGTTGACCTTCAACCTATCCCAGTTCGAGTCCGCGGAAGAACTGACTGGAGCCTTCCACCAGATTCGGGACCTGCACCTTAGAGGCAAAATGCCATTGGTGTTTTGGGACGAATTCGACACACCGTACGGACAAATCCCTCTGGGCTGGTTGCGCTATTTCCTGGCGCCCATACAAGACGGACAGTTTTCGGACAAAGGGCGATCTCATCCCACTGGCGGAGGTATTTATGTGTTCGCGGGCGGAACGCGCCCATCCTTTGAGCGGTTCCGGCAAGTGTTGTCGGAGGAGGATCGCGCAGCCAAGAAACCAGACTTCGTGAGCCGGCTTCGCGCGTTCATCGATGTGCGCGGGCCGAACGGCGACCCAAATCTCGTAGAAGATGATCTCCACGTGATCCGACGATCTTTTCTTCTTAACGCGTTTTTAGAACAGCACGCCGTTCACCTTAAGAAGAACAAGGAGTTTCAGATTGGAGACGGGGTGCTGGACGCGTTCCTCCGCACGACGAAATACCATCATGGGGCTCGGTCGATGGAAAGCATCGTCACTATGAGCGCACTGAAAGGCCGCGGGAAGTTTGAGCAATCGAGCCTTCCGCCGGAGCATCTTTTGTCGATGCATGTCTATGCCAGGGACTTCCTTGAGTTGGCGGAGATGTCTGGATGGGAGATGCTGCGCATTGGCATCACCGGTCATATCGGCTTGGATCCCGCCAAGATGGACCAGCTCAATCGAGGCATCCAAGAGACAATCGAGCATATCGAGCGGACTTTTCCCAAACGCCATTTAACAGTCTTCTCGCCCCTTGCGATCGGAGCAGACCGCGCAGTCGCACGCCAGCTCCTCGAGCGGAAAGGCTCGCGACTCATCGCCGTCTTGCCCATGCCGGAAGCCGACTATTTGAATGACTTCGGACCGAGCGATCTTCATCGCGACGACTACGAAGGAGCGGAGGCAAGACAAGAATTCCGGCACTGGCTCTCGCACCGGGCGATCGAGACGATTGTGGTTTCCCCTTCGGCAACTCGCAATGAGTCCTACGAGAAGGTCGGCTATTACATTGCCGAACACAGCGACGTCATGATTGCCGTATGGGACGGGTTGCCTTCGCAAGGCCGAGGGGGCACCGCGGACATCGTCACGAAGGCCAAACAACTTGGGAAGCCCATTTGTCATATCTGGGCGGGAAATTACAAAAAGGATCCGGCGAAGCGCACCGACGCCGGAGAAAAGCATGGTGCCGTGGAGTTTGTGAACTTTGCGGATTCCAAGCCATCGGCTGTCCAGAAGATCGCAGCAACCTAATGACGGGTGTAGTGCCCCGTTCTGCTGGCAAGGATGGGTTACGATGTCCTTGCGCACCCGCCCTTACATTGGCCCTTCGGTAGCTGCCTGGCTTACTTCTTTTTCGTCTCTCGCTTGGGAATGCCGACCAACAAGTTGCGCAGCGCGTTTGAAAAAGCCTCGCTCTTCGAAATCCCTTTAATGGCGATTCCCATCAAGCCCCCCTGACCGGCCTGGCCGATGCCTGTATTTTTCCAAACAAGGGTGGCAGTCTCCTTGTCGTACAAAAAGCCCATGACTTCAACGTTCGTGCTGCTCCCGAGGGTGGTCTTGGTGGCAACATCGTTGAGGCCGACGACCATCACCCAACGGGCTTCCGAGGGCCCGAGTTGTTTGATCCATTCCGGTTTGGCCTCTTGCAGATCTTCTTCGACAATTTCGCCGACACCGCCAGAATTTTCCGCGAGAATAGTGCCATAGTTCTTCTTTTTCAGAATCGATTCGACCTGTTTGCGCAGACCCTGTAAATCCACATTTGATTTCTTCCCGACGCGCGCATCAAGCGCCGGGAGAATCGTGATGGTCTCGATAGAAGAAAACCTTGGATCCGGCGGAGCCTTAACGTGTTTGGCAAAGGAAGTGATGGGAAGAGAGCTCAACAATAAAGCCCATACCAACGGCCTGAATGTGGTTGCTTTCATGATTTTCTCCTTCGATCTGACTATTTTCTTCGCGTTCCCAGGGTTTCGTAAACCATTTCCAGCCACTTCGCGAACTTAGGGTCGTCGGCGCGATAGACTTTCCGCGCAACGGATTCGTTCTTCCACAACACCTGTCCGGTCTGGCACGAGATGAGAGCCACCTGAAGGATGGTGCTCGACATGGCAGAGGTAATCTGGCCGGTCCAGGGATCCCAGCTGCCGCCGGGACCCGTCTTGATCTTCAGAGATTGCACCAGCACTGTGGATCCCTCCGTTAGCGCAGCCAAATCGATCAAGATCGCCTTGGCTTCCTCGTTGACGATTCCGCGCGCCAGTCGACTTGACAACGGCTGAAGCTGCTTGAGGCGTTCGCCAGCGACTGAATTCCGAAATGTTTCCGGCGCAACGGCGGTGAGCTTCCTTGCTGTTATCGTTTCGGTTACCGTGGACAGCAGCTTTGCCTCGAAGTTCTCGCTAGCGCCGGATTGGCCGACACGGTTACGAGCATTGGCCTGAAGTGCCTCGAACTCGATCAGCGGTTGAAGAACGATCACTTTGGTTTCGGCCTTTGCCGGAGCCTTGTCTGGGGTCTCTTGGGCCCTTACTGCAAAAGGCGTGAGGCAAAGGATCATCACAACCGGAAAGAGCAACAGCCATCCGCTGCAGGGGACAGAGCGGCTACGGAAGTGGATGTGAGCCACGATGACTGCTGTTTGATTTGCTCTCTTGTTCATTTGCATGTCTTCCTCTTCGCCCGCTGCGCTGAACCGTGTAGCGGAACGCAGGTCCCGTTTCCCGGGCGCAATACCTAAAGCGCAAGCGAAGAGCCAAATGTGCAAGTGGCAGAAAACAAGGGAGAAGACAGTCTTGGCTTGACCGGAGAGTTGACTTTTTTAGTTGAGAAGCGAGTTTTGGGGTTGAGTTGGGAACTGCCGAACTGGGCTAAGGATCAGTTTCACTCAGGAGGATGCCGCACCTGAGTTGGACATGCCTTGCATTCTTACCGCTGCATCCTGCGCTCTTACTATGAGTTGAGTGGTTTCTTCTGCCGCCGCATTATAGCCGTGCTTCCTCTGGTGGTGCGCACCAGCCTTGAGAGATTCGATTCCCTTTCGGAGGCCCTCAATCTGTCCCAGAAGCTCGCTCTGCCTGTACTGAGCGTGCCCCAGATTGTTCATCAAAGCACCCCAGACGAAACTCAAATCTCCTTCTTCGGGATTAATCCGCGAGAGAACTTGCTGGGAAACTTCCATTCCCCGGGCCAGCACTTCTGGATCATTAGTCCAGTCCCCTTGGAGGGTCAGCGCCGAGGCCAGATTGCACCCCGCGTTTGCCCACATCGAAAGATTGTCCTCGGGAGAGCGAGAGTTGAACTCCTTGAGAAAATCCTCGGCCGCGGAGGCCGCCGCTGCAGCGGCCTCGCTCGTTCTGCCAAGCCTGCCAAGCGCCTCCGCCAGACTATGGGCTGCCATGGCGCGGTCGGCCAGTGGCAGTTCGGCAGATCGCCCGTGGCGCACAGTGCGTTCGAGCCATGTTACTTCGGCTTGCTCATCGTTTTCGTCCCGGCATAGTTTGGCCATAAGGTTTGCGGAGTTGATTAGTTCTGGGAGTTGGCGTCCCGGAGCATTTTCAACCCACTTGAGACGGAGGGCGTAACTTCGCTCTAAATGAGTGTGAGCCTTTGCGAAGTCGCTAAGCTCGTGATACATGTTGCCGACATTGTTGTGGCTCCACGCGAGGCCGAGAGCGTGCCTGTCGAAATCGGACTCGAGGAGCTCTTCGCGAATCTTGACAGCTTCAAGGGTGTAACGGATGCCTTCTGCTTTGTTGCCGGTGCTGTCAACGAGGTACCCGATGTTGTGATAGCACTGGGCAAGGGGAGCTCTGTAGGAAGCGGGATCGCGCGCCGAGAGATCGTCGTAAACAGCTATGAGTTGCTCGGTAGCCGCTTGGGCACCCGCTACATTTTTGAGGGAATACTCGTGCTTTACGAGGTTCTCCAGCGTAAACGAGAGGGGCTGGGCAAATTCGTCAGGATTTTCCCGCGCGAACTCCGAGCGAATCTGAGCTGACCGGCGGCTGCTCAACACCGCACCCTCCAAATCGTTGCAGGAGACTTGTGCTTGACTGAGGTTGTTGAGGTAGCGGGCAAGGTCCGGGGCATACTGATGCCAGTTGTAAGCGATTAATTTCTCCCCAACCTCGACAGCGCGTTGCATCGTCGCCAGGGCTTCGGAGCAACGTTGGAGTGAGTTCAGATTCATACCGAGATTGTTGAGGCAATCGGCAAATTCCGACATGGATTGCTGGCCGTCCGGAGTCCGCAAGGCAGCGACATCTATCTCCGTTGCCATGTCCTGCACGCGGCAATCGCCAGTCTCACCGCTGGCCAGCCGTGCGGCGATTGCGGAATTGATCGCCGCGTCTTGGTATTTCATTAAGGAAGTGAATGCGGTATCGATCAGGCGATAAGCCTTCGCCATCTTGAGCCGGCAACCGCGCTGGCCATCAGCCAGAGGAAGCTGACCGAAAAGCGTGATAGCTTCTTGGAGCTCCCGGATGGCCTGTTCGAGTGCTTCTCGTGTGGTCCGAGACGAGCGAATGCGATGAATCCCGAGCAACAGCAAACATTCAGCACGCTCGGCGACGTGGTCGGCAGGCACGCACTTAAGCAGATGCTCGTTGACGATCACTGCAAACTCGTGCAGCGAAATCGAGCGCTCCGGAATGATGTTGGTGAGCTGATGCAGCTCTTCAGTAGAACGATCCGCGAGCAAGGGTGGCAACCACGAATCGATGGACCCGATTTCACCGCACGGAAAGAGTTGTTTTTCGATTCCCACCAAGTCCTGCACCATCCGCACCAAGTTCGCCCAGGCTTTGACACCTGCTAAACGAAGCACCTGTTTCAGCGATTCGTATGGCGGTCCTCCTTCCTCTCCCTGGAGCACTTGGGCAGCGAAGCCTTCCGAAACAATGTCCGGCTGAATCACTCCAGTCTCCACATCGCTGGAATTTTTTTGCGGTTCGGCGAAAATAGCACGGCGGTTCTCCTCCACTTGGTTAGGTGAGATGAAGACGCCGATTCCCCGGAGCTCTTCTCCGACCGCCTGGATCCACTGGCGACCGCGAGCCGCACCGCCCCCCGCAAGACAGAGGATGGCGGTAATGTGCTCGACGGCCTTGCAAAGGTCGGCGTTTCCTGCGCATTCGGCTTTCACGTACTCGCGTTCGCGTGCAACCGCGGCCCGCAGCAATTCACCGCGTCCCCAAGCAGGTAGCTGCACTGCCGAGCCGCGCTCGCACGCGTGGATCGCAGCCATTTGCAGATACAAAGGGCGATTACCCGTGCGTAGCTGGATGTTGCGCCAGTCTTTCTCTGTGAAATCCGGCAGCGGAGGCGCGTGGCGCCCAGTGATCGTCGCCCATCGCTCAAAGGTGTTCAGGATGATCTGCCGCGTAAAATCGGAGGAAACGGTGCCGCTGGTCGCCAGGCCTCCGGGCGGCTGAAGCTTCTTGAGTCCGAGGTAACAGGTGCTGCGCAGCAAATCCCCGGTAACGCTTTCGCCCGCGGAGAGCAACTCATGAAGCCAGCCGCGGGCCTCGTCAGCGTGGCGCTCGAGCAAGAGAACACGCACTGGCGGCGTGGCCTCTGCGGCGTCCATGTCCGAATCGTTTTCTGCTTCCATAGCAGAAAGATGCTCAAAGAATCGTCGCAGGTCGGCGACCTTTGAAGCCGCATAGTCGACCACAACGAGCGTGGGCAAGCATGGTCGCCATGCTTTGAACGAACCAGCAGAGACGAAGGATTGCAGATTACTGCCGCTTAGAAAGCCTGCGTACCATCCGTCGGACTGCGCTTTCCTGGCGAACTCGATTGCCAGGCGGGTTTTACCAATGCCCGCTTCGCCGAAGAAAATTCGCCAGCGGAACAAGCCTTCTGCCCAAATCATCTGGAAGAGCTCTTCGATTTCCGGCTCTCGACCCGTCATTGGAACCAACGCATTGTAGGCCTGCAACCAAAGGCTCGGCTGATCATTGCGAAGCTTCATCGGCCGCCACATGTCGAGCTTTAAGGAGGCGCCCAGGGGGAGTATTCCGAGGGCCTGTGCAGGCTGCAAACCGTCGGATTTGGGCTGAGATAGACGTTCGAAAGCAACCGCCGCCGGGCCACGTGCGAGATAGTTGCGCAGAACGGTGCTCACGAGGTCAAGGCGCTGCGCCAATTTTTCGCCCGACGCATCGACCCACTGGCAATCCGCTAAGAAGTAGCGCAGGTGTTCCCAAG
>Ga0187780_10000907_pt1 | contig 22039 bp, 19 predicted proteins | sample 1015_Q2_SP10_20__FD_132429 | JGI IMG/M metagenome (GOLD analysis project Ga0187780, IMG submission 132429) | Tropical peat soil microbial communities from peatlands in Department of Meta, Colombia - 1015_Q2_SP10_20_MG | ecosystem: Environmental > Terrestrial > Soil > Wetlands > Peat | place... | reverse complement strand
GCAAGCACGACGAGCCCAGCAACAGCGAGATAGGTCCACAGACGTCGAGCAGCCTGGCTTCAGCGGTCGAGCGCGTCGCCACGTCGCGCTGCTCACGTCCCTGTGCTTGCTCCTCACAGGCGGGGCGATGGCGGTCGCGCAGGCGGCATCCGCGGCAACGTTCCCAAAAACGGAATCACTCGATACGTTCGAAGGGGCCGCTGAAAACCCGCTGTCTGACGGGGGCAAATTCTCGAAGCTCGCGTGGGTGGCGTCGATCGGCCGTGTGTACGGCGAAGGGTTCGGCTGGGTGCCCAAAGAAGGCGGCGAAGAAGCAACTGAAGCCAACGCCGACGGCGCCTACTGGAATCCCAAGGAATTCACAGGCCCGGGTGTGTCGGTGCATATGTATGCCGAAAACCTCAAAAACTACGCCGCGTTGTGGGCCGACACCACGGGTGCCGGCTCGAAGAATGGCTATCGCCTGCGCGTTGTGGGCCTTGGGAAAACGAACTATGCGTTCAAGCTCGTGCTCGAAAAGTGGGTGAGCGGCACCCAAACAGTGCTCGCCGAATCGGGCGAAGTGCTGTTCAAAGGGCTCTCTCACAACAACGTCGTCGGTCTCACCGACATCGAAGGTAAGGTCAAGGCCTGGTATGGAGAAAGCGAAGCGGCTCTCGCCGTGGAGGTCGAAGCGGCCGACTCCACATTCAGCAAAGGCTACGTCGGGATCGAAGGGACCAACGAAAACGCCTACGGCGAGACGCAATTGCGGGCGGAAACGGCGGAACCACCTGTACATAAAGAACTCCCTGAAATAACAACCCCCCCGGAAATGCCCGCCGTAGGGGTCCCGGAGTCCACGTCGAATGGGACTTGGGAATACGAACCCACAAGCTTTAAGTATCAGTGGGAACGATGCAACGCCAAAGGTAACGAATGCGTCGAAATCGTAGGTGCGACCAGCTCGAAATACACGCCGGTAGAAGCGGATGTCGAACACACCTTGGTCGCGAAGGTCACGGGTATAAACGGGAGTGAAGGCATCCCCGCCCGTTCCAAACATACGAGTCCGGTAAAAAAAGCTGGTGAAATCAGCGAATTTGGATTGGCGGAAGGAAGTCATCCGGAAAATATCACGGCTGGCCCTGACGGCAATTTGTGGTTCACGGAGTATGGTGCGGGTAAGATCGGGAAGATCACGACGTCAGGGACGATCACCGAATATTCGCTGCCCAAAGGCAGCGAGCCGCTCGGGATCACGGCGGGCCCAGAAAAAGAAGATCTGTGGTTCGCGGATTACGGGACGAGTAAGATCGGGAAGATCACGACGTCAGGGACGATCACCGAATACTCCCTACCCTCAGGCAGCAAGCCCTTCGGGATCACGGCCGGTCCTGACGGCAATCTGTGGTTCGCGGATAACGGGACGGCTAAGGTTGGGAAGATCACAACGTCAGGGGTGATCACCGAATACTCCCTGCCTGCCGGTAGTCACCCGGCTGGCATCGCGGCCGGTCCTGACGGCAATCTGTGGTTCGCGGATCACGGGACGAGTAAGATCGGGAAGATCACGACCTCAGGGACGATCACCGAATACTCCCTACCCTCAGGCAGCGAACCGTACGGCATCACGGCGGGCCCAGAAAAAGAAGATCTGTGGTTCGCGGATAACGGGACGAGTAAGATCGGGAAGATCACGACCTCAGGGACGATCACCGAATACTCCCTACCCTCAGGCAGCAAACCGTACGGGATCACGGCGGGCCCAGACGGCAATCTGTGGTTCACAGATGAATCGACGGGTAAGGTTGGGAGGATCACGACGTCCGGGACGATTACCGAATACTCGGCACCCAAAGAAAGCGGGCCGTCAGGGATCACGACGGGTCCGGATGACAACGTGTGGTTTGTGAATTGGGGATCGAGTAAGATCGGGAAGATCACGGCATAAGGGAAGGCCGTTCCGTAGAGAGGCTGCCCTCGCCTTGCAGCCCAGCGGCCCCCCGAGGATGTTTCTGTCCTTGGGGGGCCGTGTCGTTGAAGACGCGACGAGGACGAGGTAGACTCGATATGGTTTAAGTCCATATGCTTGAACGGTTGAGAGGATCTACCGTGCAGCCTCAACTCTCATCTTCTCGTGCTCCTCGCGCTGCACCGGCGTCGCCCCGACCGGCGAGGGGCAGGCCCGGCCGTTCGCTGGGATCTGCGCTGGTGCGCGCGCCGCTCGCCGCGGTGCTGCTCGGGCTCGCGCTGGTGGTGATCGTGCCCGCGGCTGCCCGGGCGAGCGGTGTCCAGACCGGGCCGCAGGGCATCGCCGTCAACAGTTCGGGTGATGTGTATGTGAGCGACTGGGCTCACAACACGGTCGATGAGATCACGCCGCAGGGGGTGTCGATCGTCGCCGGGATTCCCGGACACAGCGGCGCGCCAATGCCAGGCCCAGCGACCGACTCCAGGCTGGACAAGCCTGTCGGGTTGGCGGTGTCCAAGGCCGGGGACCTGTACATCAACGACTCCGGCAACGACGTGATCGAGAAGGTCACCCCGGCGGGGACGCTCTCGATCGTGGCCGGAGAGGTCGGTCACAGTGGTACGCCGACACCGGGGCCGGCGACCAGCTCGACGCTCACAATCCCAGTGGGTATCGCGGTCGACTCCCACGAAAATCTGTACATCGCGGACCAGGGCACGCAGGAAGGGCCCAATAACGTGATCGAGAAGGTAACGCCGTCTGGGACGCTGTCGATCTTCGCCGGCGAGCTCGGGGCAAGCGGAGAACCGACGCCCGGGCCCGCGACCGACTCGATGCTCAACGAACCGCAGGGGGTCGCGGTCGACGGTGTCGGCAACGTGTACATCGCCGACACTAGCAATGGGGTGGTGGAGAAGGTCAACACCGAAGGGATCCTGTCGATCTACGCCCGCTCGTATTTCCCACAGGGGGTCGCAGCGAGCGCAAGCGGCGAAGTGTACGTGGCCGGCAATGGAAACACGGTCGACAAGGTGGAACCGGCGGGTCAGCTGTCGCGCATCGCGGGCACCGGCCAGGCAGGTGAGCCCACTCCCGGACCCGCGACCCGCTCGATGCTGGACCGGCCGGATGCGGCCGCCGTCGACTCCGCAGGGAACGTGTACATCTCCGATCAGGGCAACGACATGGTCGAGAAGGTGACGCCCGCCGGCGAATTGTCGATCATCTGGGCCGCGGAAGACCCAATCCCCGGCTCGACGTTGACGGTGGCGCGCGCCGGGTCGGGGTCGGGCACGGTGACGAGCTCCCCGTCGGGGATCACATGCCCCGAAACGTGCTTCGGAGGCTACGAACCCGATACGCCGGTGACGTTGACCGCGACCCCGCTGCCCGGCTCGGCGTTTGTCGGCTGGGAAGGCGCAGGATGCTTGGGCACCGGCACCTGCCAGGTGACCATGAGCTCGGACATGGCCGTCACGGCAACGTTCCAGCAGCTGGCGCCGGTGACATTGACCGTGGCGCTCGCTGGCTCGGGCTCTGGGAGCGTCTCGAGTTCGCCGTCGGGGATCGCGTGCCCAGGCACCTGCTCATATGCGTATCCGCCAGGAACACCGGTCATGCTTACTCCCACGGCCGCGTCGGGCTCGCGGTTTGTTGGCTGGGAAGGCGCAGGGTGCTCGGGCACCAGCACCTGCGAAGTCACGCTGAGCGAAGCGAAGTCGGTGACGGCTATGTTCGAAGCGACCTCGAAGAAGTTCGCGCTGACGGTGTCGAAGGCGGGGTCCGGCTCGGGTGCGGTGGAATGCGAAGTCGAAGGCTCTGGGACCAAGGGCGCTTGCGCCGCCGAATACGCCGAAGGGGCGCAACTGGTCCTGACGGCTTCCGCAGCCGGTGGGTCAACGTTCACGGGCTGGTCCGGGGCGTGCTCGGGCACGGGCACCTGCAAGCTCGCGATGGACAAGGAACAGGTCGTGACGGCCACGTTCTCGGCAGCGTCGGCGAAGACGTTCAAATTGACCGTGTCTACGGCCGGCTCCGGATCGGGCACCGTCGAATGCGAAGTCGAAGGCTCCGGCATCAAGGGCGCCTGCGCGACCGAATATCAGGAAGGCGCGAAGCTCGTGCTGATCGCGACGCCCAACGGTGGGTCGACGTTCGCCGGCTGGTCCGGAGCGTGTACGGGAACCGGCACGTGCAAGCTCACGATGAGCAAAGAACAGGCGGTGACGGCGACGTTCGAACCCAAACCGGTGTCGAAGTTCAAGCTCGGCGTGTCGAAGACGGGCTCTGGCTCCGGGACCGTCGAATGCGAAGTCGAAGGGTCCGACGTCAAAGGCCCCTGCGCGTCTGAATACCAAGAAGGCACCAAGCTCCTCTTGGCCGCGATGCCGACGAGCGGCTCGACCTTCAGCGGCTGGTCAGGCGCGTGCACAGGAACCGCGCCGTGCAAGCTCACGATGAGCGAGGAACAGTCGGCGACCGCGTCGTTCGAAGCGAACGCGGCGTCGAAGTTCAAGCTCGGCGTGTCGACGACGGGCTCTGGCTCCGGGACCGTCGAATGCGAAGTCGAAGGGTCCGGCGTCAAAGGCCCCTGCGCCGCCGAATACGAAGAAGGCGCAAAGCTCGTGCTGATCGCGACGCCCAACGGTGGATCGACGTTCGCCGGCTGGTCCGGTGCATGCACGGGGGCCGGTCCGTGCAAGCTCACCATGAGCACCGACACCGCGGTCACCGCCGTGTTCGAAAAGCTGCTTGCGTCGCCATTTGAACGCGAACTACCTATCGAACCATTCAAGCCGCCCACGACCGCAGCCAGCGTGTACCTTGCTGGCACGCGCATCACGACGACGAGAAGTAAGGCGGGGGTCAAGCTCACCTGCTCGGGTACGGGCACAGCGATGTGTAGCGGCGAGCTGACCTTGGCCGCTGAGAGTACGACCAAGCGGGGCAGGAGCAAGACGGAGACAATCGGGGCGACGACCTTCTCGATCCAGACGGGCAAGACAGCAACCATCGAGCTGAAGCTCGATGCGGCAGGAGGAGCGCTTCTGGACGCAGATCACGGACGACTGAGAGCCAACCTGACCGCGCTGAAGTCTTCCCCCGTACCGTCACAGAGTTACACGGAGAGCGTGCAACTCGTTCGAGTGAAGGCTCGTGGCAAGACCAGACATTGATGGGCCGCTACAGTTGAGTTTGTCGTGATCCAGTGGTGAGTCCGGGCGCTCAGCAAGCTGTTTCCTCCGCAGGGCATCGGGCGGCATCGAGGCCCGCTGGGTCGTACCTCATTCATGGCTTGCGTATACGGTCGGAGTTCCCGTTGCCCGGGCTCCTCGAGAACCGCGATGGGCCTTGTGATGCTGAAGTGCGGTTTGCCGCCGTTGGTGCGCCTGCGGCTGTACACCGTGATGAACTTAAATGTTTCACCGCCTTAGACGGAACCTTCTATTGCGGCGAAAACGGCCTTGGCAGGGTAAAGGTCCGCTCCGGGACCGAGATTCTCGTTGAACCATCCGAGCCCAGCACCGATGCAGATATGCTCCGGCTCTTGGTCCTCGGATTTGCGCTTCCTGCTCTTTTGTACCAGCGCGGGCTGATGGTCTTGCATGCGAGCGTCGTGGCGATCAATGGCGGGAGCGTCGCTTTTATGGGCCGCAGCGGTGCCGGAAAGTCGACGCTAGCAGGGTCTTTTCTCAACGGCGGCGATACCATTATAAGTGACGACATCGCCGTCATCGATCTAGCGGCCGGGATGCCGTTAGTACAGCCCGGTGCGCCACAACTAAAGCTGTGGCCTGCATCGGTGGCTAAGCTAGGCTGCGCGGCAGACACATTGAAGCCTCTCGTCAAAGACCACGACAAGCTGGTATGGCACAAGGAGAACGCCTGGTCAAGCAAGGCTAGTCCCTTGATACGCGTTTACGAGCTCGTTACCGGCACCACGACTGTGGTCCGCGCGCTGGCTGAGCATGAAGCACTTGTAGCCTTGGTACGGCACTCCTTCTGTGCACAACTAGGAATGGTGCATGATCGCGGATCAGCGACCTTCCATTTCGACCAATGCACACGCGTCCTGCAGCGGGTGCCGGTCCGTATGCTTTCGCTCAAGCGTGACCTCGACAGATTGGCGGACGCACTTGGCGCGGTATACGAAGATCTTTCAACGACGGCCCAACCAGCGGTACCTGGTTAGCTCCGTCTCGGAGACTTGTGCATGCTCAGGTCCGCTCGCCGGTTTGATATCGCAGCCACCACTCCAGCCTGAAGACCCGAGCCAAGTCCGACCTGAGGTCGGCCTGCCCTCGCTCGACGTATCGTGCAAGCGCGTAGCGCAGCGGAATGGGATCAACGTAGCCCATTTCAGCGAGCTTGAAGCTCGTAGTCAAGCAGCCTTCCCACTGGTGACGCTGGCGGTCTCGCAGTTCCCGATCGAAAACCATCGTGAAGTCTGTCCGGTTGACGGGGCGCTCTGCCATGACTAGCGGAAGCGACTCGTGCATTATCGACCGGATCAGCACCTTGGGAATACCGCTTCGCTGCTTCTGCCAGGACGGGATGCGCATGCAAAAGTCGATCAGGCGGGCATCGAGAAACGGATGACGCAGGTCAATGCCTCGTCGAATGCCTTCAGCCTGCATCCACAGCATCTTCTGCGCAAACGCGACATATGAGATCGCCTCGAGGTCACACTGCTGTGAAGGGCGATTTGACGGCCGGGGCAGGGGTACCGTCCGCAAGCTTTGCTCGCGCGCCATGCGCGATGCGAAACCAGGCTTGACCCACTCGGGAGCGCTGAAGGAGGTCTCGTGTGCCGGTCGCGTCCCTGCTAGCAGCGCGAAGATGAAGCTTGCGAGAACGCTCCTCCGCCTCGAGGGTGGACATCGCAGGATGTCCCGCACAGTGGCCGGCAAACCTAAATCGAGTAGCACATCGTGAAGGTAGTACCGACTGCCGGCAAAGAGCATGTCGGCGCCGTGCCCCGTGAGCAATACCCTCACGCCGTCCGCTTGGGCGCGGCCGAGCAGACCTTCGAGGACACCGTCGTACATACCCTCAAACGGCTCGTCCCATGAGCCTATCGGTGGCGCGCCTTCGTGAAGAGTCCACATCCCGTTCGACGGCAGTAGATGGGAATCGAGTCCGAGGTGGCCGGCGAGTGGTTCGACATATTGTCGCTCGTCTCTGTCGCGGGGATGGTCGAGCACGGTGGTGAACGTCGTGAGACGTCGATGACTCGAGCCTGTGTCAGTTTTCAGCCGAGACGCCAAGCACGCAACGGACGACGAGTCGAGGCCCCCGCTCAACATGATGCCCGCCGGGTGCGCGGTCCTGAGACGGCTCTGCACAGCCGTCTCGGCGATGGCGCGAAAGTGCTCGGCGTAGTCAACGTCGCCGTTGTACCTGATCGGCGGGTTTACATCTGCGCGCCAGTAGCGCCAGACGCGCGGGGCATGCGCGCCCTGATCGTGCTGCAGGATATGGGCTGCTGGCACTCGCAAGATGCCTCGAAACAGGGTCTCGGGTGACCTGCTCGCGTTGAAGGAAAGGTAGTTCGCGATCATCGGTTCGTTCAGGTGCCGGGCGAAACCTGCTCCGTTGAGGATCTGGCCGATTCGGGATGCGATTACGAGCGAGCGCCCGTCGAACGCGTAGTGCAGGGGTCGAACCCCCATGCGATCTCGCGCGGCCAATAGCCGGCGGGCACGACCATCCCACAGGACGAAGGCGAAGTCGCCGAGAATATGCTCGATGAACGTGACCCCCCACTTTGTGTAGGCCTCGAACACAAGTCTCTCATCGGTGGGAGACTCTGCCACGCGTACACCCAGCGATGTCAGCAGATCGTCGCGATTGTCAAGGCGCCCATCCCACGCCAAGATCAATCCGCGCTGATCGTCGCGGGCGGGAAGTAGGCTTGGACCGGAGCCCTCGGTGAGGTACATGCGAGCATCAGCGACACCGACAGGGCCGTCGGCCCATGCACCCGTGAGATCTGGGGCGAAAGGCAATCCCGTGCTCACAACGCGCGCTGGGAGCCCGGGATCCAGCGCGTCACCGTCTACACGCAGAATCGCCGCGATCACGACAATCGGGCGCCGACGAGCTCGGTCGATCCTACAAGCTCAAGGCGAAGTCGCGATGCGACCGAACCGATCCCGCCAGACTGGCAATCATTTTTTCGGTTCACTCAGCAGTTTTCGTGCATCGACGAGATCTTCACCAGTTTCGGCCCGCGTTTGCGTGAACTCCGCCAACGTTCCGAGCCGCTCGACCGTTGGCGGCACATATGTCTCGCTGCTAGATCTTGTTGACTGCGCATCAGCTTTCATGAGTCGCTTCCTCCACGATATGGGTGAATAGTGCGCGCGAGAGCCCTCGCGGACCCATCGCGCCCGTTCCATAGGATGATACGAGTCCGGCTCGCGCGCGACCAAAGTCCCCGTCCAGAACCATCGACAACCTCAATACTGACGCGGAAACATAGCCCTCGGATCTCGTCCTACGTGTTTCCGGCTCTGTGACCACCCACGAAACGTGCCCTGCGGAGCACTCGCGCAGACGCCGGTTAGAAACGATCTCGACGAAGTGCCCATCAACTACGACGTGGTGCGCTCGAGAGAAGTCGTACGAGGATCGTCTTCCTTGCAGTCTCATCGACTGCTCGCCCTCCTGGACGTCGGCCTAGTCCGATGCAGGCCGCCCCACGTTTGCTAAATTCGCATCGACCATCGTTCGCCCGAGCATTCGGTTGGAGACTAGGAGCTTGACGGATGAGCGAAGCCGTCGAGAGTAATCGTGCTGCAGTCTTGTTCTATGACTCGAGCTGCAAAGCATGCACTTGGATCGCTGCACGAGTACGTGCCGCGGCAGGGAGCGGCACGTTGCGAGCAGCGTCGATCGACTCAGCCGAGGGCCACGACGCGCTCGCCTGCTTGAGCGAGGCCGACCGCTTAGGGAGCTGGCATATGCTCGATGAGCGAGGGGTACTCTATTCGGCTGGCGAGGCATCGATATTGCTGCTTGAGCGCACTCCGAGCGCGTCGTTGTTGGTCGCGCTCGCTCATTCGGCTCCGATAGCGACGGATACCCTGTACCGGGCGATCGCCGGCCGGCGGTCCCTCTGGGGACGTCTTGTTCCCCAGAGATGCATTGCGCGTGCCCGACAAGGGCTCGCCGATCAGCCCCGGGGAACCGCTCGCTACCAGCCGACTGACAGCGCAGACTCGAAGCAAGGCCAGTGGGAGCACCATGTCTGACAAATCGACTCGTCATACACCACGCATAGCGCTTACCACGGAACGCTCCCGTCGTAGCCGCTGCGACCGGGCTGCGCCAGTCTACTTCGCGAGAGGCTCGCGGGGCACCCCGGAGTTATTCCAGCGGAGCATCTGCATCCTCTCGGGACGACTCGATGCGCCGCTAGTGGTCGACATCCTCTCAGCCGTGAAAAGCGGCGACGCCAGCGCGGTTGCCGACATACTGCAGGCGCATGGGACCGCGGGGCAGATGTCACCGTACCGCGCCGGCGCACGCCATACTAGCGATGTTCACCGCTCACCGGTGCTCGTCGATGTTAGCTACTGTGGCACGCGGGTTGTTGAGAGCATCGTCGTCGATAGTAGTGTCGGCGCGACGGCCGTGTTGGTGCCATACGCTGGCGGCACCGTTGATCCCCAAGCATTCGTTGCCTCGACCTACGCGGATACGCCGGTATCAGAGGACTTCGCGACCGTCGTGATCGTACCGGAGACCGACCTCGGCATCCTCGAGCGAACGGCGCTTCACCAGATACCCAGAAAGATCTCTGCGTTGACCATAGGTGGTGCATTGCCGATTGGCGCTCGTCAAAACGACCACGCTGCGTTTGTCCTCGACGCAGCCGCAAGCCTCTTCTTGGCGCTACATGCCCAGGGACAGTTCGCTCCGCAGAGCTATGCACCACCGTCGAGCGAAAAGGCCGGCGTGAGAGCAGATAGCGCGGCCGACGGTGTGCCAAAAGCGAGAGCCGCTGCTGAGATCTCCATAGTGACGGGGGTGTCGCTAAGCCAAAGGGACGTTGAGGCCGGAGTTACTGTGCAGACTCTCACCAAACTGCGAGCGACACTCGTCGCCGAAGGGTGGTGTCGGTGAGCGCGATCACCCTGGTTTGTGCTGTCGCGTTCGCGGCTATGTTGACAACCACCGTCGCCATCCAGACGCGCCGCGTCAGCTGGGCGAAACGGCTCAAGCGCTATGACATATGTGGGTACTTCCCGATCTGGACGCTCTTCGCGCCCGTCCCCAAGATGGAGGACACTCGTATCCTTTGGCGTGAGCAGCTACTCGACGGCACGATCGGGCCGTGGCATGAGATGGTTGCACCCCAGGGCGGTATTCTGCGCGCGCTGTGGCATCCAACAAAACGCTCGCGACGCGCGGTGGAAACCTGTGCGTCAATAGCAGTGCACAGGGCCGCCCGTAACCGGCGATCAGTTCTCCCAATGCTCGACCTTCCCTATTTGATGATCGTACAACACATGACCGGCTGTCAGGATTCGGTGCTCGGAGTCGCCCGGCAGTTCGCCGTACTTGATACTCAAGGTGCAGACATCGAGGACCGTGCGTTTCGGCTCATGTTCGTTAGCCATTGGCACCAGATGCCTGCAAGCGGCACCGACCTTCGCGTACCAATTACAGATCTTCCCGAGATGCGTGTGCCAGCCGAGCAACTTACCCAGCGAGCGGTTCCGACCGCTCGTAGTGCGTGAGAACGAGCGTCGGCATGTGTGGAATGTATCCATGAATCCCATCCATGTAGCGTTGTGGTGCGCGATCCCACTTGCGATCGGAGTTTCCATCGACTCGCTCGAGCTTATTAGTGACCGTCTGCAGTTGGCAGACGGTGGACTCTATGGATACCCCGTCCTCGCAACCGCCCGAGAGCTCACGCTTACGGGGCCGCTTGCCACCACATTTCGCCTCGTGTTCAGCTACCCTGCAGTGCTCAGCCTGCCCGCCGTTCAGCTCGCTGCGGCCGCACTGCTGCTCGTCGCAGCGGTGGTACGAGCACCAGCGCTTGTTGTACCGGCAGGTATCGCGGTGCTGGTGATACTTGCCGCTCGCCTGCTGCTCGTTCTCCGTAGCCCGATGAGTCGCGACGCAGGAGACTCGATGACCTTTGTGGTGTGTACCGGCGTTGCGGTGTGCCTGCTTGTGTCAAATCACTCAGCGCAGAACCTAGCGCTATATTACATCGCCTCGCAACTGCTGCTGTCGTATATCGTTGCTGGCACTGCGAAGGCCGTATCGCCGACCTGGCGATCCGGGGACGCGATTCCAGGTGTCCTAAACACCATCGGGCACGGATCGCCCACCGTTGGCGTGTTCCTGAAGCGCCACTCAAGTCTTTCGCGCGCGCTCTGCTGGAGCGTCGTGATGTTTGAGTGCTTCGCGGTCGCGCTACTTCTCATAGGTACACCAGGTGCCATTGTGATTATTGCGGCAGGACTTTGCTTCCACATCTCTATCGCCGTACTCATGGGAATCAACAACTTCGTATGGAGTTTTGGCGCTACCTACCCCGCACTGTTGCAACTAGCCCATACGGTTGGAACACTCTGGCATTAGCTGCACGAGCGAAAGCGCCCGGTCTAAGCACACAACGCACAGTCGGAAACACAGAAAAGCGCTGAAGGCGCTCGCATTGCGCCCACCCGCCGACGATCCCTTGCTTGGACGTAGCGGCACTAGCTTGTGCCGCGATCGTTTGGAAGCATATCGAGACGGTGTGATGATTCATGATCGCGGCAATCCTGCATGTGAACGGTGGGGAGTTGGACCCGGAGCTACTTCCGCGGATGCTCTGTGCAGGTTTGCCCTTTACCCCCGCAGCTAAAGGAACCTGGGTGAAGGGCGCCATTGGCCTAGCGGACGCACGGCTCTGGCTGACCGACGAATCTAGCCCGGTTCGACTTCCGACGCAAGACAGCCGCCGTGAATTGGTTTTGGCTTGGGACGGCCGTCTCGACAATCGTGGGGACCTGCTCTTCTCGCTAGATGTTAGTCACGAAGCGACTGTATCCGACGAGGCGCTCGTCCTGTACGCATATGCCAAGTGGGGCGTGAGCTGCGTCGATCATTTGCTTGGCGACTTCGCGTTTGCGCTCTGGGACGGCTCCGCTCGCCGACTGTTCGCAGCCAGGGATCATATGGGGGTTCGCCCGCTGCATTATGCATTTGATGGGGAATCCCTCGTCATCGCATCAAGGATCAGCCAGGTGCTAGCCGGTTCCGGTCTTGCGCGACGCCTAAACGAGCCGATGATCGCCGACTATCTCTCGTCGAATCGGAACAACCCCAACGAAACATTCTTTCAGGGCGTTTGGCGTGTGCCGGCCGCGCATGTCCTGCGGCACGATCAAGACGCACGCGCGCCGCGCGTCTGCCGTTATTGGAGCATTGACGCGCTTCCCCCGATTAGGTACAGGTCAGACAGCGACTACGATGAGCACTTTCTCGACATCGCCCGAACGGCGATCGCAAGTCGCCTACGGACACCGCACCGAGTTGGAGTTATGCTTAGCGGCGGGCTGGACTCTTCGACCATAGCGTGCATCGCGTCTGAGTCGATCGACAGCGTGCAAACGACAGATGGCAAACTGGCGACCTTCACCGCGATATTTGACGAGCTTTGCGACGCCGACGAGCGACGTTACGTCGAGCCCCTAGTGACGCATCGTGCGTTTGCACCGCACTATGTGCCTTCCGACGAAATGTGGACGTTCAGAGACCGGGCGCTACCTGCAGACTCTTGGGATGAGCCGTTTGAGACTATGTATGACGGCGTCTTTGAGGGTCTGCTGGCCCGCGCCCAAGAAGAGAAGGTGCGCGTGCTATTCACGGGACACGGCGGCGATATGCTTTTTTGCGGAAGTCAATATTATCTCCACGATGTGCTCCTCGACTTAGGTTGGGCAGCCTTTTTGCGTGAGCTGAAATGCTGGCCAGCCTCCCGATGGCCCGGACTGCTGAGGAACTTCGTCGTCCCGCCGCTGCTTGGTGCGCCGCCCGAGCACGAGGTGTCATTTAAGGTGCCCGACTGGGTAACGCCAGAGTTTGCGGAGCGCGTGAACGTAGAGCGACGGATGCGCGCGGCCTACCCACCGCCTCGATTCGACCGCCCGTCACAGCAGTTCGACTTTGAGGCAATTTCATATGCCGCGTTTGCGACTAGGTTCTTGTGGCTGCAGGCTGTAGCACTTCGACACGGGATTGATCTACGGCACCCGTTCTTTGACGTGCGCCTGATCGACTTCTGCATGCGCATACCCTCGTGGCAAAAGCAGCGAAATGGAGTTTGCAAGGTATTCATCCGGTCGGCGATGAAAAACGCACTTCCAGCGATTGTGGCCGAACGTCGCTTGAGCGGGACTGGCGGAGACTTCACCACGGTTCTCGACCGGGGACTTCGAGAACGTGAGCGGCACCGATGGGAAGTATGCTTTGGCACTAGCTTCCGCCTCGCGGAACTAGGGTATGTTGATCCAGTTCTTTTGCGACAGGCTTTCGCCAGGTACATCGCGGGCGAGGACGACCTTCGATGGGAGCTGGCGTCGATCTTCAGGTTGGAGCAGTGGCTGCGACACCAGGGCTGCGAGAGTATCTAAGTCAAGATACTCGAGCAAAATGGCTTTATCACCTCGCCCGGCGCGTAGGTGATCGCTCGTCGACGGTCGGCGCGGCACGAGGACGCAGCTGGTTCAAGCTTCCTCCATTGCTTTTCGATGCGAGCCGCATTGTCTGGCACGCTGGTAAGCGCGAGTTCGCGGCGACAATCGCGCTTCAACTAATGATGGGCGCAGGAGTCGCCGGACAACTACTTCTGGGGAAAGCCATCTTGTCCGCAGCTCTCTCGTCCTCCTCCGCTCAAGTGACGTTCGCTCAGGCTGTCCCTGAGTTCGCCGCGTTGCTCGCCGTGTCGATCGGTGTGACATTCGCCACTACAGCGCAGAGCGAGCTCGGGCGGGTTCTCGCTGAGTTGGTAGCCCGCCATACATATGGAAGGGTCCTCGATGTAGCGGCGCAGGTAGATCTTGCCACCTTCGAGTCCGCGGACTTCTTTGATCAGCTAGCGCGGGCTGAGAATAATGGGCGAGACAGGCCGTTGCAGATGGTCACCGGCCTTGTGGGCATCATCGCAGCATCCACCGCCGGAATCGGCATTAGCGCAGTGCTCTTGACTCTCCAGCCACTCTTGCTGCCGCTCATGCTGATTAGCTGCATTCCCCTTTGGTATGCCAACACACGAAACGGAGCTGCCTACTACAGCTTCGCGCATCGGATGGCCTCATCTGATCGGCTGCGGCGATACCTGGCGGGCCTTCTACACCTACGCGAGCCCGCGAAGGAGGTCAGGGCGTTTGAGCTAGCCGACTTCCTGCGCGCGCGCTACGAGCGGCTCTACGACGAGCGGATCAGCAACCTACGTGCCGTGGCCCGCGAACGCCTCCTACGGTCTGTCAGGGCCACGGCAGCCGCGTCGCTCTTTATGCTGGCCGCATTGGCCTTGGTTGGTCTGCTCTCCGCGAATAAGCATTTCAGCGTCGCATCAGCGGCCACAGCGCTCGTCGCCCTGGTTCAACTGCGCTCGTGCCTACACGCTGCGAACTCGGCGAGCGGCTCGTTGTACGAGTCGGCGCTACTCGTTGAGGATTACACGGCATTTTTGTCAACAACACCTGAGGCACCGAGCACCGACCGAGACCGGCAAGCGCCCCCGTCCTTCGAACGACTGGACGCTCAACATATTTGCTTCACATACCCCGGCTCACACAGCCCAGCACTAGCCGACGTATCACTCAACATATGTGCGGGTGAGGTCGTCGCACTAGTCGGAGAGAATGGCTCCGGAAAGACTACACTGGCGAAGCTCCTCGCCACTCTCTACGCTCCCGATTTAGGGAGCATCTGCTGGGATGGAATCGACACAGCTACCTTCGACCCCATCGCCTTGCGGCACTCAATCGCGGTGCTCTTCCAAGACTTCGTCCGCTACGTGCTATCTGCTCGCGAGAACATCGGCATTGGGCGCATAGAGCACATGGACGACGAGCAGCGAATCCGCACGGCCGCCCATCAAATGGGCGCCCAGAGCCTTGTCGAAGCGCTGTCTACGGGCTACGACACCATCCTTGGCAAGGAATTCGGCGGACATGATCTTTCCGTGGGCCAATGGCAGCGCCTCGCGCTCGCACGGGCCTTCTTTCGTGACGCGCCCTTTGTGGTTCTCGATGAGCCAGTCGCGGCTCTCGATCCGAAGGCCGAGCTCGAGCTCTACCGTTGCGTCCGCGAGATGCTGCGTGGGCGAGCCGTGCTCATGATCACTCATCGCATCTCCAGCGCACGCGTAGCCGACCGGATCTACGTCCTCGCGCGCGGACGGGTCGTTGAGCACGGCACCCACGATGACTTGGTGGCAGCCCAGGGTCGCTACGCGGAACTCTACTCGACCCAAGCCACCGGCTACCACGGCGCGTCAGATTAGCTCCGATCATTGCGCCTCGCCGGCTGTTACCCTTGACTGTCCCGATAGCGTGTAGTCGAGGGTGACGGCGACGGTACCAGAGTAGGGCGCAAGCAGCTACATCAGGGGTGTTTCTCGATTATTCGGCTGCGGCTATTCGGACTCACCGCCATCAGTCTCTACCAGGCCGGCGACCAACAGCTCATGCATGAAAACCGAGAGATCCTGTTCGCAGCGCTCAGCCTCAATATTGCTCTCGCCGGCGATGGTATGCACGACCTCGCCGAATCTGACCGGCTGCTCGGCGAGAAGATTCCATATGCGGGTCGCCAACCTATCGAGCCGGTAATAGACACCGCTACCAAGGTTGAGAACCACCGCGATGTCGTCACCGACCTCGCGAGCCACGGCATCCGGGTGGTGAGCGACAAGTGAATCGGGGGGAAAAGATAAGACCACGGCGGCCGCCAAGACTACCGGACCACCACGGCTACGTGTGGTGTGTCAGAGACTTTGGCGATGACTACCTCAAAAAAGGGACTCGATTGCGTGCCGACTGTTTCCCACTTAGAGGCTGCACGTTGGATGCACTGCATCGCAGTGAGTGAGAGACAAAGGGGTCATGCCCGATCGACCAGGGACATCACCTGCCTGGCTGGATTTGCCGTTGCGGCGTGCTCCGATATGTGCCCCTTGCAGTTTGCTCCGAGCCGCGGAACACTATGGCAACCAAGATCGCGAGGAACTCGGTGCGCGCCATAAGCCATCAGAAGCCGTGTCGTAGGGACCGCACTTCGCGGCTCGGGCGCATGCGGCCAGAGTCGTTACCACTGCAATGAGCACCGAGGGTTCCGTACCTGCGAGCCTAAAGGGTGTAGCACGATGTGGACGGTGCAATGCGCCGCGCACAACAGCAAGTGCATTAACTTTGCTCAATCAGGGTGCTGGATTCTCGCGAGTAACGATGTTCCTGGCGCTCGAAATCGTAGTCCTTTATGGCGCTACTCGTCTAAGGCTTGCGTGCAACAGGTTCAAGCTTACTGATGACCTACCACCACAGGTCGATTCGGAGCGACTCGCCGGCCTTTCTAATGCGCAAACAGCCGCCGTTGCCGCTTACTTGAGCTTTGCGATTGTGCGACTACTGGGGCGGCTGCCGACTCACCCATCCTGTCTGATTCGCTCGCTGGTCCTTCTGCGGCTGCTCGCTCGATGGGGCATTGATTCAACTTTCGTGATTGGCGTGCGTCTTAAGGATGGATCTTTGGCGGCGCACGCTTGGGTTGAGTATCAGGGCATACCACTCCTCGACCCAGGCGGAGGGGAGTTTGCCCGCCTCCTTCAACGAGAGGTGACGACCGACGGCCATAGCAGCACGGTATCGAACGAAACTGTGGTTTGTGCCAAGTGATAGGTGCGGATGTCCCGATGACAAAAGAACCCGGCGAAACGACGACGATCGCAGACTTTGCGTTTCGATTTGTGATCGGTAAAGTACGGAGCGATCGGACTACGGTCGAGGTTGTCGATGCTTTTACTCGACGGGGCATTGATGTACTCGTGCTCAAGGGGCCGACGTTGGCCGAATGGCTATACCCGGGCGAAGTCCGTATCTACTCAGATTCGGATCTCATGGTGGGACCCGAGAGGCAGAGCGATGCAGGCGAGGTGCTCGAGCGACTGGGGTTCCAAACTCATTGCCCATGGCTGCCGTCTCCGCTATCGCTCGATCCAGGCGGCACAGCCTTCCAACGCGGTGACGACATGGTGGATCTCCACTGCGCGATTCCTGGGCTTCATGGAGACCCTAGAGCGATCTGGGCTGATCTGATCACCAAAGCGGAGTCACGAACCAAAGACGGCATCGAGTTGCGAGTCCCGGACAAGGACACCTTGCTGTTGCACGTCGCCGTGCACGCGGGTCATCATGCGAACGACCCAGGGTGCAAAGCATTCGATGATCTGCACCGAGCGATCCTTCGTGCCGACGCGCAGCACTGGCGGCGCGCACTAGAGCTGGCCCGCGCGTATGACGGGGTGCCCGCGTTTGTGGCGGGCCTAAACGGCCTAGCAGCCGGTAGGGACCTGCTGCGTCAACTTGAACCTGGCGACGTGACCTCATTCCGCTACTCGCTCCGTCGCGAAGACAACGTCATCGCCGAGGAGATCGCCGCACTGTTTTCATCCGACACCAGCCTTCGACACAAGGCTGAAACCGTGGCAAGCGAGCTATTTCCCTCTTCTGAATATATGAGGTGGTGGTCGCCGTTGGCGCGTAGGGGACTGCTTGGGCTTACGCTTGCATATATCGGGCGTCCTCTTTGGGCTGTGGCTCAGCTTCCTCAAGCGGTTTCCGCGTTGTGGCGGGTGCGCCAGACAATCAATGACGATCGACATCAATGCTGAACGCGTCGACGGCTCGGCCGCAGCCAATGCAAGCCCGTGCCTACACTCCGCGCCGATCCCGCGTTTGGCGTCTGTCGGCGAGTCGCGCGAAGACGCTGCGGCGTGGTTTGCGTTGGCGCGTGTGCTGGTTGCTGAGTGCGTCGCGTGCCGCTCGCCACTCCACGTCGGCGGGTTTCGGCTCGGAGTGTCGTAGGTCCTCGATCGGGAATGAGTAGTGGTCGCTGAGCATCTTGAGGCTCGTGCCGCACTCGCTGGCGACGATCTGGGGGTCCTCGGTGCGTAGCCGTAGGGAGATGCCACCTCGGCGTAGCGCGTAGGGGGTGGCGCCGAGGATGCGCGCGAGCTCTGGGCGCTGGGCGACGACGGCTCGCACCGCGGGCGTGAATCGGGTTCGGCTCCACGTCTTCGTTTGGGAGCGGCTGAGGTGGACAGCCCCGGTAGCCGGGTCGCAGACTCCGTACCCAGCGCCGGTGAGGTTCCCGGGGATGATGAAGTCGACCTCGCGTGGCGGACGGCCGCTGTCGGTGAGGGTCTGCCGCCAGTGCTCGAGGTCCTCGCGCAGGACGGTGGGGATCGCCGTGCGTCGTTGGGTGCTCAGGGCTGTCTTTCCCGAGGTCTCGAGCAGGCCCCAGCGGATGACCTCCGTTATCCACGCGAAGTGTGCGTACGCCGATGACCAGCGGAGTCCCCAGACCTCTTGGTTGCGTGCGGCCAGGCCGTATTGGAGGCTCACGATGGTAGCGTCGCGTTGCGCGAGGAGCGCGTCACCTCGTACGGTGCCGTTGAGCATCTGCTCGCGGATCGCCTCGACGGCGCGAGGCGAGAGCGCCCAGCCTGCTAGCGACTGGGGATGCACGGGGGATGGATAGCCGGTGCCGCCGCGGCGCGCGGAGCGGCGGGTGCTCAGCACCGGCTCTTTGGCGAGCTTGCATCCGTTCGTCTTGATCTCGGGCACCGCTGGGGAGCGGGCGGCCCAGCTCAGCGCGGATGAGAGTGCAAGCCAGGCGCGAACGCGGGTCGAGCGTGACACGCCGGCTTGGCGCATCTGCTCTCGCCATTCCCTCGGCGTCTGCGGCTCGTTGAAACAGGCGGCCGGGGTCGCGGCGATCGTGACGGCGTAGTCTGCCGCAGGCAGCTTGCGCCTGCGTCCTGGCGTATAGCGCGGCCGGCCGAGCAGCTGGCTGCTCAGCGCCGAGCGGTATTGCTCGTAGGTGGCAGGCGCGAGCCCTTCCTCGTTGCGAGGATGGGCATCTTCGTCGAGGAACAGCTACGACGATCTGCGCGATCGTGCGGCCTTCCGCCTCGTTGGCCTCTTTGGCGTCGAGGTCCAGCAGGAAGCGCCGCAGGCTGTCGCGCCCCATGCGCTCGGCCGCCGTGTAATCGTGCATCCACTCGCGGGCGTGGCGAGCCGACGGGAACACGCGCGAGCGCTCCCGCTTGTCGTGGTCGTAGAAGCCGACTCCGTACGAGCGTTTGCCGTTCTTCGCGATGTACGGCCAGTAGGAACGTTTCCGCCACGGTCTAGCCATCGCCGCACCGCCAGATCTGCCGACGCGCGGAGGTCCAGGACCATCTCACGGCCGAGGTATCGACCTCCGCCCCGATCGGGCGCTCCGTCGTCGCGCGGGTAGTGGTCGCTAACGCTCAGGATGTGCGGGCGATCTCGCACGCGCGGGTGAAGTCCGACCGTTTCGACGCGCGCACGCTCGCGGAGCTGCTCGCGGCAGGGATGCTCGAGCCGGTGTGGGTTCCCGACGCGGTGACCTCGGGGTTGCGTCGCCGGGTCGCGCGGCGAGCGGCGCTCGTGCGCCAGCGCACCCGCGCCAAGAACGAGATCCATGCCACGCTCGCGCGGGCTCTGCTCGGCCGCTGCCCTGTCAGTGACCTGTTCGGCAAGCAAGGGCGCGTCTGGCTCTCAGAACAGCAGCTCGGTGAGGAGGAGGCCGAGACGGTCGCGGGATGCCTGCGCCAGATCGACTTCTTGGACGCCGAGGTCGCCCAGATCGACCAGAAGCTCCGCAGTGGGCAGCCGGCTCGCCCGACGTCCGCAGGCTGATGAGCATCCCTGGTGTCGGCGCGGGTGTGGCCGTCACGCTGATGGCCGCGATCGGCGAGATCTCCCGCTTTGACTCGCCACGCCAGCTCGTCGCCTACCTGGGGCTGGACCCCAAGGTGCGCCAGTCCGGTGATGAGCCAGCCCGCCACGGCAGGATCTCAAAGCGCGGTAACGCCCAGGCGCGCTCGGTGCTGGTCGAGGCCGCCTGGGTCGCGGTACGCCAGCCCGGCCCGCTGCACGCCTTCGGTGAGCGCATCCGCGCGCGCAAGGGCTCACAGGTCGCGGCCGTCGCGGTCGCTCGCAAGCTCGCGTGCCTTGCCTGGCAGCTACTCACCAAGGGCGAGGACTACGCCTTCGCGCAACCCTCCCGCGTGCGCGCCAAGCTACGCCGCGTGGAACTCGACGCCGGAGCGCCACCGCTTCGCACACGCCACGGTGGGCAGCGGGTCTCCGCGAGCGCCGCCGAACGCGACGCTGAGCGCGAGATCGTGGGACAGGCCGAGGCGTCCTACCAGCGGCTGATCGCCGACTGGAAAGCAACCGGACCAGCCAAAAACACAGGCGCCGGCGCGACACATGGGCACGCATCTACAACGCCGTCAAAACGGCAAGCAACGCGGCAGGCACAAGCCCAAACGCCTGCGCTTTAGCTCGTCGTCACCGACGCCCACCAACAACTGTTGCACGATCCCATGCAACGCGCTCCGTGATTTGACATTCATCCGTACCGGCTGCTTGGAGCGACGGGGCGCGTAGTTCGCTGCTGAGCGAGGGTGCAAGTGAGGAGGCCCGATCGTGCCTGCGAGCATGAGGTTGCTGGTCCGGCTGGACCGGAGCCGAACGGCCTCGGTCTCGCGGGTGCGGCTGGGGGCCTCGACCTGCGGTGGCTCCAGCGGTGCGGTGACGCGCTAGTTCCCGAGAGCCAGGATGGGCCGTGAGCTCCCGGTGGTGCTGCTTCGCGAGCTTCCCGGTGGCTTGGCGGGCATGTCGTACACCATCAGGAAGCTTGGCCTCGAGTCGGTCAGCTCGATCGCCCGCGCTCGTCGGCTTGCTCACAACGGCTCATCCGTAGCCCCACCGCCGCAGGTCAGCCCGGAGATGGCGGGCAAATCGCTTCCCCCCGAAGTCCACATGCTGCAGCACCGGAGAAACGCGGAGCCGACCCCGCCTGAGTTCGGTGGTTAGCCTCCTTCTGACGAGCGCGCTCCGTCCGAGCAGGTCCTCGTCTGCCGCCCAAGCGGCGAAGAAGCCCACATCATTGTTCCTGTCGGCCTTGAAATAGCCCCACTGCTTGGCGGCATCGGCGGCGATCAGCCACGGATAGCTGCGTGTCACCGTCCGGAAAACGCCATCCTGCAACGCCCAAACCTCCAAGGGCAGCCCTGAGTCGGCATAGTCGGTGAACGTGTAGGCGAAGCGATCGTCCGCGGACACGAATACATCAGACCCTTCCTGGCCCAAAGGCTCGAGGCGACCTCGTGGGTCGCCGAACTCGTGTTCAAGCATTGTGATTCCGCTCGCGTCGGGTCCCGAGAAGACCTGCGAGATGTAGCAGCAGTGTGCCCCGTTTGTGGTCACTTCGAGGACGACGACGGGCGGCTGTCCGGGTTGGAGGGTGGCGACGTGCACGTCGGGCGCCTCGTAGGCCGCCGCACAGCTTTCGACACAGTGTTCCGAGGTAACAGGCGCGCTGTAGACGACACTCCCCGCCTTCGAGATCGTCAGCGTGAGAGCCGACTCCTTTTCGCCCCCGTATTCGGTGGTCGTGTCTTCGTACTCGAATGTCGCGACGAGGCCGCCGTCTTCCGCCACTTCGATGTGCTCAAGCGCCAAAGCTTTGGCAGGGAGCAGTGCGAGGACCATCGCGGCAACCGCCATCGTGACAAACCTACGGTGCCGCGCAATCACTGACGCCAGTCTACGGCTTGAAGAAACGAGCGCCACCTTTCCAGTTCTGAGGCGCTTCTCCGGGCAGACGCCGGAGATCCCCGGGGAACTTCTGAGAAGGCCGGTTCGGTTCGGGCCGACCGGCCCCGGGATCGGTCTCAGTCGCGCTGACGGCCGGCCGCGTCGAGTTGGCTCAGTGTCCGCGATGCAATGTGACGGCGGGGCGGGATATGGT
>Ga0187780_10000906_pt1 | contig 22111 bp, 21 predicted proteins | sample 1015_Q2_SP10_20__FD_132429 | JGI IMG/M metagenome (GOLD analysis project Ga0187780, IMG submission 132429) | Tropical peat soil microbial communities from peatlands in Department of Meta, Colombia - 1015_Q2_SP10_20_MG | ecosystem: Environmental > Terrestrial > Soil > Wetlands > Peat | place... | reverse complement strand
TAGCAAGGACTATCAGCTGCGGTGGTCCTACCGAGATTCACAATCATGCGGGGCCGTGATCGCTCGCCCGCCATGAAGAAGCATCCATTTGGATGTCCTAATCCCGGCCGGGGCAATCCAAGCGAGTCATGGAGTCAGGTTTCTCGTACTCTCCCAGGTCTTCTAGATAGCAAGAATCCCAGTGCCACGGCAATCAGAATCAGGGCCACTCCAGCGAGAAGGTACGGGCCGTAGTCGAGCAAGGTACCAACCGTGCTGGTTGCGGTCGAGATACTATTCGCGGTAGGAGTGGACTCGGTCGACCTGGTGGAGGATTGCGTCAAGCTTCCGGAGTTGGTCGCCCGGGAACTCGTTGTTGTCTGCGGCGAAGCGCTTAGTGGGGTCCCAGTCCCAATAGGTGTCCCTGTAAGGTCGACAACTGGGATATCGCCGCAGATCATGAGAGGCTGCGACGTGGCGGTGGTTGAAGTCGCGTTTACAGGGGGTGGGCCGCTTGTCGGCACCTGCTCGATGGCCTGGTTACCGGCAAAGGTCCAGGCAGTTCCGTTCCAGAACTGCAGTCCGCCGTCCGTTCTCTCTGATACGTAGGGGTTGGCGATGCAGAGGCGAGCAGTTCCGGTGGAGATTCCGTTTATCATGACGTCGTAGAACAACGCCGAGGATATGTTCAGGGAGCCGAGACCGATGGGCGCGGAATTCGTCTGGTTCTGGGAGATTACGGCTACGTTCGTCCCTGTGGCGCCCGTGATGGTCAGCAGTACGCCGTTGCCAAGCTGGTTGATCACAGTACCAGAGGATGTCACGTTGTCATACACGCCAACCCACGTATGGCATCCGTCATAGCTGAAGCATGGTGCGCTCCCAATGAAGGTCCCGGGATTCGTAAAGGTGCCATTGTAGTGATTGTCGTTGCCGAACTGACCGTGGTTGTATATGGTCCCGTTGTTGGTGACCTTACCCGCGACTATGAAGTTGTAGTCGTTGGTAATCTGCCCGCCTGGCCGGTTGTCGAGAATCCCGAACCCGTTGTCGGGGAGGGTCATGAAGTAGTTCCCTATCGGAATCTTGATGGTGCCGTAGTTGATTATCGTCCCGTAGTCGCAGAATGAACCTCCGATAATGGTTCCTTTGTTCACGAGGGTGCTGTAGACACAGAATTGGGCCAGGGCGCTGCCGTTGTTCTTCAATACTACCGTCACGCCTTGGTCCACTACGAAGACATCTGCTGGCGCTTCGGCGCAACCACCGCCGCTGCTGACTATGCAGACCGTGGGGCCAACGTTAGGGTTCGCGGATATGGCGCACGTCGAGGTGTCGTTGTTCCAGATGACGGACAATGCGCCGGGACCATCGAGGTATGAAGGGCATATCGATGAACCGTCTAAAGTGCTCAATTCGACCGTCGTAAGCGCGTGGGTTTGAGTTGGGAGCCCTTGGACCAACAGGATGAGACTAAAGAATAGGATAGACGTCATCCAAGTGGCAGCGACATTCCGAGTCCCACGACTCAGCAAATCGAACAGTAGAGGAAGAGCTCTATTCGGACTATAAACCTAGTCTTCAGAACATGGCCGTATCCAATAGACTAGACCTTCCAGAGCATCGTCTGCGTCAACCGGCCCTCCCTTGGATGCACCTGATTACCTGCCGTCCGATCGGACGCGGACACTTATAGTCAGACACTAGAAAAGTGCCTGAGCACCCATATGGGTGCCCTGATCCCGGCCTGGGCGAATTCTAAACTTGTTTTGGCAAGAAGAGCATAATTCTTACTCTTCTGTCGGCATTGGACGAGCATGCGGTCCATTTGGGCTCTCTGATTACATGAACTTGATGCTTCAGAACTGGATTTGGTCAGCTCCACCCTGTTTGGCGCTTCGGACGTCTACCGAGACTTGGTCTTGAGAAAGCAACCCCGAAGCTCACCACACACAAACCGAGAAGCACGCCACCGAGGAACACGAGGTTCCATCCCGTCTGACCATACGGATTGTAGAGTGATTCTCGCGTGATGGCCAGATTCGCGAGTGTCATCGGGGAACTGGTTGGATTTATCAGAACAAAGTCCGCTGCGTAGTTCGCGGAAGGAAGTGTGTACGTCAGGTAAGCGAAATCGCCAACGCCATCTGACCGGGCGAGTATCAAGCTATTGTTGAGAGTGCTTGCGGCTTCGGTGATATTCATACCCCCAGGTATGTCCAGGACAGCGAAGACAAGTTGGCCGGAGAATTGTTGTGTCCCCCACACGGCTATAACCCTCGAAGTTAGCATGGAGGGATCGGTTCCGTAAAACCCCCCGTCGAAAACGCCTCCAGCGGGGATGGTCTTGTTGTATGCACCTGGGCCTATGCAGCATTCGGTTGACCCGCTCCACTCCCAACTAGTCTGGCCGCTAAGGAGGAAGCCGACAACGATGATGACACTCCCAGAAACGAGAAGTCCGACGATGAGAGCCGCGACTGCCGCATTCCTGAGGTTGAGAGGCTTCATTTCCGACGTTCCAGCAAATTCAGGAGTCTTGACCCGGAGGAACCTCAAGGCCTCCATGCCATCATCTGTCAAGACGTAGTCCCCGGCCTCAGTCGTCGAAACGAGGCCTCTCAATTTGCCTAGGTGGAACTCCAGATGCCCATTGCTCTTTACCCCGCTTTTTCTCTTCAGTTCAGAGAATCCGAGACCACCCTGTTCCAACGATTTGAGTATCTTCACCCTGATCGGGTGGCCGAGGGCCTCAAAGAGTTCGGCCCTAGCAAGTGATTCCTCACTGCTACTCTCCGACTCAGACACGAGCGGTTACTCACCCACATGGTAGTTAATGCTATATTTCTAGCACGATTGGATTTTGGCTGCCAGATTGAGCCATTCTTGTGGACGTTGGAGAAACTGCATCCAATTGCTTTCCCCAGTCCCGGCGCGGGTAATCTAGGCACATGGGAAACTCTGCTTAGCGAAAAGAGCATTTTCATGACTTACGAGAGCCGAGTCAGCCCGACATGGACTTATCTGATATCCCCCTTTTGTTCGCCGCTAGACACAGTGGGCAGGTGCTCAAACGACGTGGCGGGGGCGGAGTTGGACGAACTCCACTTTCCGTAGCCAAAATGAGGCGCGGGATCGTTAGACCCCGCTCCCTAGGACCGGTTGTAGAATACCTAGACTTATCCCGAAGTCACGATAATAGTCCCTGTCATCCACGAGTGATACCAGCAAGAGTAGTGGTATGCCCCTGGTTGTGTGAAGGTGTAGCTAAAGGAGGCGCCAGGGGGGAGTGGTCCTGAATCGAAGAGCCCGGTATCGCTTGTTACGGAATGCGTCGTTCCATCATGGTTCGCCCAGGTCACGGTAGTCCCGGCGCTCACAGTGTAGTTGACGGGCGAGTAGAATTGTCCGTTGCCGGAACTGCTGGCACCCTGTACGATGATGATGTCGGGGGACGGGACCGAACCGCTAGATGCCAGCCTAGCTTCTGTCTGGGCCGCATATGCACCTACCACAACGCCTCCGGCGATGAAGCCAACGACTAAAAGCGCGATTAGACTGCTCGCCGGAATCGTCTTCCGGGCGGCGGATGGCGCACCACCCAACCAAGCCAGTCTGAGGCCGAGGAAGGAATAGATTATGGATGCGAAGATGAGTGGGAGTGCTGTCACAGCAATTAGAAAGTTGTACGTCAGTGTCACTGCGGAGATTGCGGGTCCCACCAGCGGCCCCTCGGCAAGCAAGAAAAGTAGGTTGACCGCCACCGCGACACCGTATCCCGATCGCCCTCCTCTCCAGAGAACGAGGGCGCTAATCAGCGGTAGTACGACGGTTAGCAGGAAGAAGGGACTGTAGGTTGACAGGAAGGCGTTCACGTGGCGGAGACCCGTGTAGATGAGGTTCAGAAACGGGACCAGGAACACAAGAGATCTTCGGGAGATGCTAGTTCGACCGTTCATTTTTCTGCGAGCGTGGCAATGACATGAAAATTACTTGGCCATTTTTCCGTGGTAGTCCGGGTTCAGTTCGCCCCAATTCGGCTAGCGGGACTGAGAATTGAACAGATTTGACGTAGCGAAATCCAATTCAGCTCGCTTAACTTCTCCACGCGCTGGTCCAAGCTTTTTCCAAGCTCGCTTTGGTGGGCATTCGATGCCGGACCGCCTTGCTGGCAGGCCCGGAAAAAGCCCCAAGTATTTTTCCCCCTGCAACGCCTGCCCTTGCCAGTCGGACCACGCCCGTCCAATGCGGTCATGCTTAATTCATACACGACCCTCTCCAGGGATCGGTTGCCCTCAACCGGTGTCCCGGCCCTCGACGAAATGCTTGGCGGGATGGGCTATCCCCAGAAGTCCGCGATTCTGATCGTCGGCCCTCCCGGAGTCGGAAAAGAGGCACTTAGCTACCTGTTCGCCAAATCTGGCCTTCAGGCTGGAGATTTCTGTCTGTACGTGACCAAACTGTCAGTGAATGAGATTCAGCAAGACCAGAGGGCCCTTGGGATGGAAGGACAGGGCGGGACGCAGGCCTGGATTGCGAGGGAAGGAGGCCAAGCCGAGTTGAATGTCAAAGATCCGCAGGGTTTGCTCCATCAGATCCGGCGCCTTCTCGATGAGAATAGTGGTCAGAAGGCCAGGGTCGTGATGGACATTCTCTCGCCTCTTCTGATGCTTAATCCGATCGACGCGGCGTACCAGCTTGTCGGCGAACTGCTCGCGGAGATTAAGAAGCACGACGCGGTCTTACTCGCGACTCTGGAGGAAGGGATGCACCCTACAAAGGCCTACGTCGCGATGCAGGAGCTATTCGATGGTTTTCTCGAGATGAGTCTGTACAGGGCCGGCTTCAGGGTGCTCCCGCTACTCAGGGTGGGCAAAATGAGGGGATCGAATCCCTCGCAGGGGTACTACGTCTTTTCGTTCACACAAACAGGAATGAGCCTTCAACCGGCCTACGGGGGCGAACTGGAGCCGCCCGCTGCCATCCCGCAGAGTAGCAATCAGCTCGCAAGCGGGACCGCCCCTCTTCCGGTCGTGGGAGGGAGCGAAGCGAGAGAGGTCTTCGACTACCTCGCGAAATCGTTCATGGAAGACTACGCGGCCAACAAGCTGGCAATCGAGCAGTCAGGATGGAGATCTCGTACGACCATCGCCAAGGCAACCGGCGCAACCAAGGCCTCCCTTTACGGGGAGCAGGGAAAGTTCGGGGCGACTTTGAAAGAGCTGCTTTCGAGTGGCCTCGTCGAGACCAGGTTCTTTCCGGGGGAGCGGGGCAGAGGCGGAGAAATAATCAAGGTGAGGGTGGCCTATGAGAAGGAACTCGTCAAGCGACTGGTCAAGGCCCCATTCCCGGAACGAGGTGCAGTTACGTGACGGAGGTGAGCGCCTGTGGCAATTGAGGTTCTTTCTCTCGTCGCGAACATTTTAGCGCCGATTCTGGTTGTAGCGGCAGAGGGGACTTTCGCTTACACAGCCTACTGGGCGTTCAACATCAGACGAGCCCTCACGGTCAGGGTCTATCGTAGCCATGTCCTCGGGGTCGGGCTGGTGTCTCTGGGATGGATTCTGATATTCTTCGACTACGTGGTTGTGTCGCATTTCAGTTACGCCCTGTTTACGGGACTCGACGCACTGGTGTCCGGGGCTTTCTTTTACTTCATCGACGCGTCCGTGCTTGACGGCAGGGTGTCAGACCCCTTGCTCCGAGACACTCTCCACTGGGGCGAAATTCGCCGCTGGGTATGGGTAATCTTCGCGATAGCGGCGGCAGTGTCAATCTACATCGCAGGCTACTATTCTGTCCTGACCGGCGGCACATGGTTAACAGGTGGCAACATCTCTCTAGTACCTCTGTGGGTTACCTTCGCGGGGGCATCCTTGCACGTTTTCGTGGTCATAATCACCGGCCTTGTCGCCCTGCCAATTACGGCAATCCGGTCGAGGGATCCCCTCCTGAGGAAACAGTTGGCATGGTTCGCCGGGTTCGCCGCAGTCCTAGCAGTTGTCGGCTCGGTTCCCACTCTCTTCGGCCTAGCGTCCACCTCTGCGGCTTACGCGCTGCCTGAATTCGTGGGCCAGTTTGCCGCGGCATTCTGCCTCTACAAGAGCGCAACGTCTCTCATTCCACACGGGATTGCCCGAGGCAATTGAGCCAACCGGTCAGGGTCATTCAAACAGCGAGGGTGAGACCCAAAATTCTGTTTTACAGAGTACGCTTGCCACAAATTCGATATCTAGAGAGTCAGTCTTTTCTCTCGCGACGCGTCTTCCTCTCTAGGTAATCATGCACTATTTTCCTCTGCCCCCTTCGAAGTATTTCTGCGAGAGTCGATTCCTTCACGCCAGTCCTGAGCGCCAGTCCTTTGAGACCAATCCTCTTAGGAAAGTCGAAGTAGCCGCAATCAAAGGCGATTGAAAGTACCTCCTCTTGGCGGCTCGTTAATAGTTCGCTTTCGTGTAGCTCTTTCAGGAGCCTCAGGTGGTAGGGAATCTTGGATCTTTCCAGACCATCCACCAGCTCCTTGTACGAATCCTTTCCCCCCAAAACCGTCCAATGAGGCTGACCCTGGGTTCCGACTACAAGGGAGGAGAGGAAGCATTTTGACTTCGCCACCTGTTTGCAAACCGTGCATCGCTTGGATGAGACTGAACCATAGACATGCCCCGCTTTGGATCTCATGAAATCCACGTCGATCACGTCCCTGTCGCCCTGAATCATTTCCATCAAATCCTCCATTGTGCCTGGATCGACCTGGAGTTCGAAAAGATGCTCGACGATGCCCCCCGCCAGGATTTTGGAATCAAGAATCTCAATGGACGCGCCGTAGCGTTCAGCAGCGAGCCTTATCCACTTGTGGGGCTGTGGGCACTCAAGTACGGCCTCTATCACGGACGATGGCCCGAATCGGTCGTATTTCAAATGTGGACTGCTCCGGGACCCTCTATCCCTCAAATCTAAGGGCCAAGGCTTAACCAAATCGCGCACTCAAAAGTTGGATAGAATGGGAATCCTAGGGAACGAGAGGGGAGGAATTTCATCAGTCCAAGTGCTAACGATAGTGGTGATTCTGGCGCTGGCAGCTGGGGGAATATCCTACATGGACACCTCTCAGACGATGAGCAGTCAAATTTCCAGTCTTCAGAGCGAGGTAAGCTCCCTGCAGTCGAGAACTGTTTCGACGGTGGTGAGCCAGAGCAGTTCTCAAGCGCTGGCAGAAGCGCCTGTAATCCCGACGACGAGGCATTACAGCCTGATTGTCACAAACGCACCAGTGAAAATAGCAGGTAACGTCACTTACGATGCGTGGACCTTCAACGGTACCGTTCCTGGCCCCACCATTTGGGTCAATCAAGGTGATACGATTGATTTTACGTTGTACAACCCCACCTCTGCAGCTCATTCCATCGACTTCCACGCAGCCCAAGTCGACTGGTCCACGGACTACGCGACAGTCCCACCCGGCGGATCCAAGACTTTCGACTTCACGGTAAGCTATCCAGGGATCTTCATGTATCATTGTGGTACCGCCCCAGTTCTCGAGCACATCGCTAACGGCATGTTCGGCGCGATAGTAGTGAACCCCCAGACACCCCTACCCGCCGCGACCGGGGGAGAGTATGTCCTCGTTGAGAACGAGTGGTACCTGAACCCTCAGCCAGGCACCGACGGCCACTACACTGGCAACCTTACCAAGATGCTCGCCGCTACGCCAGACTACGTGACGTTCAACGGCACAGCGTTCCAATTCCAAAAGTCGCCACTTCTCGTCGAGCCGAACCAGTTAGTCAGGCTCTACATCCTCAATGTCGGGCCGAGTCTTTGGGAGGCGTTCCACGTCATCGGGGCATTGATGGACACAGTCTATGTTGACGGGAATCCGTCGAACGTCGAACACGGCCTCCAGACTCTCAACATCCCGCCTTCAGGGGGGGCCATCGTCGACATGTACTTCCCTGACGCAGGCGGGGAGAACCCATTTGTCAACCATGCCTTCGCTTACGCGTCTATTGGGGCGGTCGGAATCTTCAAGGTGAGCGCCGCTGGGCGCTCCACGACCACCAGCACAATGGCTTCGACGGAGACCACTAGCACAGCTCTTACTGGAAGCGTTAGTGTTGCGATCGACTCCGGGTCAGCCCTCAACACGACGTCCACCTACTTCTCCCCCGCGACGATAACCGTGGTCATTGGGGTGAACAACACTGTCATCTGGACGAACGATGACAGCGCGGAACACACAGTCACAGCGACCAACAACAGCTTCAACTCAGGACTCATAGAGCCCGGCCAATCGTTCACGTACACCTTCACCACCCCAGGCACGTACACCTACTACTGCACGATTCACCCGTGGATGAAAGGCACTGTGATAGTCAAGGCAGCTGGGTGATGTCATGCCAAAGAGCAACCCTCGCCCTGTGGACCAAGCTAGGCGAGATGCCATAATCAAAATCTTCGGCGGCGCCGCGGCTCTGCTGGCCATGGCGGTGGGGGCTTATGCTCTCTCATCCGGATCCACTTCGCCCAGGGGGGCAAGCCAATCCTCCTTGAACACGCGTTCGTCCACGGTTTCAGGGACCCCAGGGGTGTTCGTTCAATCAGGTAGGACAACCGGGATCACCGTCCGGGTAGTCTACTTCGGGATGCCCCTGGATGTGACCGGCGCCAAGAAAGAGACCATTACTTTGAGCAATCCGGCCTTCCTGTCAGACCTCAAGGCTGTGTTGGTTGGGCTGCATCCAACCCTCAAAGAAATGCTCCCAACCATGCTGTTTCTGGTTGATGGTGTTTCCGCGAATGGCGATCCACAATTGCAAAACGAAGTCGAGGTGGATATTCTGGCCCAGATTGCCGGTGGTTAGCTGGCGAAAATGGAAGAGAAACACATCGGATCGTCCGGAGGACTTATTCCCGGCCGGAAGGAGATCTTATCCCTCTTGGCGGCATATCAGAGCGGGTCAGTAGTAAGCCGGACAATCATCATTAACAGAAAAGGAACCGTAACCATTTTCGCCTTCGACGAAGGTGAGGGCCTTAGCGAGCACACCGCCCCCCATGACGCGCTTCTGCACATCCTCGAGGGGCGAGCCGAAATCACGGTTTTAGGAAAGACGAGCTCTCTCGAGCAGGGCGAGGCGATTATCCTTCCTGCAGGAAGACCCCACGCGGTGAGGGCTTTGAGCAGGTTCAAAATGTTGCTCACTGTGATAAGGTGACGTCCATGTCCACGGCTCCTGTAATGCCTCGGCGGCTGGCGTTTACGGATCTGATTTCGGTACTCATATCAGAGCATGCCGAAATTGAGCGGAAGCTAACAGAGCTCAAGGGGTCCACCGAGGCGAAGGACTTCACGCGTGCTGCGGCAATCCTAAAGGACCTGGACCAGCTGTTCCGGCAACACATAGCGGACGAAGAAGCGCAGGTGCTTCGCTTTCTAATCGAGGCCCACGGGGTGAAAGGAGTGGAGTCTGCAATCGCAGTCTTTCGTCAGCATCGACCTATCTACCAACTCATCCAAGAGGTGGAGAGACTCGCATCACTTCCGCCTGACGAACTTGCCAGGGACGAAACGAAACTGAAGGAGCTGCTCATGGAACACACACGAGCCGAGGAGACTCAGATTTTCCCAAATGCGCTGTCCACGTTCAACGCTGGATCACGCAGGCCGAGCCCCTGAACCCTTTGCCGATCCGAAATGGTCTTGCCAAGCTCGAACCACCAGGGTCATAAGCCTATTAGGAGAGCATCCATTTGGTTGCCCCAGGCCCGGCCGGGGCAGTCCTACACGGGCTCGAGTCTTGCTGTTGAATCCAATGGATTACGTCGTGTTCCGTACTTAGCCCGGAGTGCTCATTGTTTGCAAGCGCGCTACTCAGGAACGACGATCCCGTAGGCCACTTCATCCATGTCGCAGTGCTCGCTGACAAATATGTGCCTCGTCTGTGTGAACTCCATCATCCCCTCGAGGCCAAGCTCCCTGCCAATTCCGCTCTTCTTGAAGCCACCCCTCGGCGCCGCGACTGAAGTGAGATGATAATCGTTCACCCATACAGTCCCGGCCTGTATCCTCCCAGCAATCCTCTTCGCCCTCTCCAGGTCCTTCGACCACACGCCTGCGGCGAGGCCATACTCGGTGTCGTTCGCAAGCTTCACTGCCTCATCTTCGTCTTTGAAGTCGAGCGCCACGAGCACAGGCCCGAAGATTTCTTCCCTAGCGATTTGCATGTCATTGGAGACCCCGGTCAGCAGGGTAGGTGCGTAATACATGCCCCTCGGAGGCACAGCAGCTGAGATCTGCTTTTGGTAGAAGACATGCGCACCCTGCTTCATGCCTCCCTCAACCAAGGTCTCGATTTTTCTCTTCTGCTCAGCTGTAGTTATCGCACTTATGTCTGTCTCCATCTCGAGTGGATTCCCAGCCTTCATCTTTTCCATTCGTTCTCTTAGCATCGCAAGGAACTTGTCCCGGATCGACGATTGCACCATCAGTCTGCTGCCTGACATGCATATCTGACCCGAGTTTAGGAAGATGCCGAACAAGACACCCTTCGCAGCTTTTTCCAGGTCGGCGTCTTCGAACACGATGTTTGGGGACTTGCCGCCTAGCTCCATCGTGAACTTCTTCAATCCCGTAGAACTCGAAATCATCCGCTCCCCCGTTGCCGTTGAGCCAGTGAAGCTGATCATGGCAACCTTCGGGCTTGCCACGAGGGTCTGCCCCACAGTAGAGCCATACCCCGTGAGAGTGTTAACTACGCCGTCGGGAAACCCGACTTCTTTGATATCCTTAGCCAGCTCGAAGGCCGTCAAGGGGGTATGGTGTGAGGGCTTGAGGACGACGGTGTTGCCCGCAAGGAGCGCGGGAGCGAGCTTCCACACAGCCATTATGAAAGGGACGTTCCAGGGCGCGATCGCGCCCACAACGCCGAGTGGTGCATACTGGACGATCCCTCGCGTGCCGGGAAAATCCGGATGCTCTATTTCTCTTGCAGACGGGAACTCCTTTGTGGTTGCGAAATATGTCAAGTGTTCTATTCCCATGGGGATGTCCGCCAAAGTGCTCTGCCTGATCGTCTTTCCAGTGTTCGCCGACTCCAAGAAAGAGTAGTCGGCTGCCCTGGACTGGACCCTCTCGGCCAGCTTTAGCAGAAGGCCCTGTCTCTCGTGAAGGCTAGTCCCGGACCACCTATCGAATGCCTCTACGGCTGCATCTATCGCCTCCTTTGCCTTGCCGGAGTCGGCGTATACCACCTTAGCGATTGACGCACCATCAGCCGGACTGAGCAGTTCCACCTCTTCACCTTCGAAGTCTTCACGACCGGCTATGGAGTTGCCATATCGCCCACTCATGGCCGAAGTCAGTTCTCCGCAATGCCATAAACCCCATATCCCGTTGGCAGCAGAGAGAACCGTGTATCCGTTGTAAATACCCCTCAGGGAGAGCGCCCTCTTGGTTGCTCCAATCCTGGGCGGGGGTGGCGCCGAGTGGGGTTACTTTTGTTGCGTTACTGGCGTGGGCGACTTCTGAATAGCCCCGACGACTATCACAACTATTCCCACGATGATTATGGCGAAACCCAGCAGAGCCAGCGCGCCATACCTGACTATGCCCGAGTTGAGGGGTGTTGCGACAATAGTGGCGCCAGGTGGAGTCGAGGCGAAGACTATGTAGTAATAGTCCCCCGATAAGCGCGTGTACGTATCGCTTCCAGCTCCCGACGAGTTGAAGGGGACTGCATAGGTGCCAATATTCGTCGAGTTCACGAGGTCGAGGTCTTGGGCCTGGATTACGCCGCCATTTGCTGCGGGAGAGGAGATAACCAGTGCTGATGTCGTATTCAGCACTATCTCGGCGGAGACGTACTCGCCTGGATGGGGTTCAGTGAAAGACTTGCTTATTGTCAGCGAGTTGAGTGCCCCGAAGGCGCCCACCGCAAGGAGAGCCAGTCCGATGACAAGCACAACCACTCCAATCATCACTCTACGGGTTCTCATGCCAAATAGATGGCCATGCTCTGCTTAAATGGGATTCGATTTGCACGGACATAGTACGGCCGAAGACTGTGACACTCTCGTATGGGATTGGTCTCTGACCCGGGAGCGCAGGTGCCTTCATGCGGCGCGTGACGCATCTTCAGGTTGCCGGCGCTAGGTCACTCGATCAACCTTTTGAGCAGCACGGAGGCACTCAGTATGAAGGCTGTCGTAAAGGCCAGGAGCACGAGCATGTCGACAGGGAGGCCGGAGTAGTCCCCGGTAAGCAGCATAGCTCTCATGCCATCGACAACATAGCTGAGCGGGTTGTACACCGAAACGGTCTGCAACCAGGCGGGCATCAGAGAGATGGGGTAGATCGCGTTGCTGGCAAAGAAGAGAGGCATCGTTATCACCTGGCCGATTCCCATCATCCTGTCTCTCGTCTTCAGGAATGACGCCAGGGTCATGGAGAGGCTGGCGAAGCACATGGCGAAGAGCACTGACACAAACAGTACCCCTGCGACATCCAGGGGGTCAAAACGTAGATTCACGCCTATGATCAGAGCCAGGGCGAATATCATGATCCCCTGGAATATTCCCCTGACGCCTGCTGCCAGTGCCTTCCCGACGACGACGGAGATTCTGGGGGATGGAGTTGAGAGGAGCTTGGTGAGCAGGCCTACGTCCCGCTCCCACACAATCGTGATCCCATAGAATATTGCTATGAAGAGGACCGACTGCGCAAGTACGCCCGGGGCTATGTACTGTATGTAGCTGAAACCCCCGAGATTCAGGCCGCGGATAGCGTTGAAGACCTCTCCGAAGACTAGGAGCCAAAGCGCAGGCTGGACGGTCCTCATCCAAAGCTCGGTCGAATCGTGGCGCAACTTCCTGGCCTCCATTTCAGCTATGGTGAATGCGCTGGAGACCGACCGCTGGAGGCTGCTCATCTCCCGTGCCTCGTTGCGCTCCTGCGAGCGGAGCGCGCATCTCTGTAGGTGTCTACCTGCTGAAGCGAACCCTTGGCATACTTCATGAACACGTCGTCAAGGGTGGGCCGGCTCAGCGAGACCGACTCGACCACGGCCCCCAGGCCCTCTAGGTAGTCAGTTATCCGCGGGATGGCCTTTTCACCGTCAAGAGTCAGGATTTTCATGGTCCCCTGGTTGGAGCTCGAGACCGAACCCAGTTCGGAGGGGATAGTATCCGGGAGCCTTCCTGAGGCCGTAATTGTCAGCACGTCCCCGCCGACGGAGCGCTTGAGTTCCTTTGGGGCTCCAGTAGTTGCTATCCTGCCCATGCTCATTATGGCAAGCCTGTCGCAGAGTTCGTCTGCCTCCGCCATGTCATGGGTCGTCAGCAGGATTGTCGTTCCGAAGTCGCGGTTCAGCTGCCTAACATGGTCTATGACCTGCAGGCGGGAGTAGGGGTCGAGCCCTATGCTTGGCTCATCGAGGAAGAGCAGCTTTGGGCGGTTGACAAGGGCCTGGGCTATTTCGAGACGCCTCATCATCCCCCCGGAGTAGTGTTTCACTAGATCGTTGGCCCTCTCGGCGAGCCCGAAGAGCTCCAGTGCTTCTTGTATTCGTCTGTCGCGCTGCTCGCGATCCACGTAGAAGAGTTTTGCGAAAATCAGGAGATTCTCGTAGCCGGTGAGGTCACCGTCGACAGAGATGGCCTGGGGGACGAATCCAAGCATCCGCCTGACCGCCTCGGGGGAGCTGAGGGCGTCGACTCCGAAAACACGGATGGCGCCAGCGGTGGGCCTCGAGATTGTGGTGATCATCTTGATTGTCGTAGTCTTGCCTGCCCCGTTGGGGCCCAGGAGGCCGAAAATCTCCCCCTCCCTCACTTCGAAGCTCACGTTGTCAACTGCTTTCGTTCCCCCTGCGTAGACCTTTGTCAGTCCCGACACTTGGACTGCGACCGAGCCCCTGTCCTCCTCGGGCTCCCTTGGGTTCTCGAGCTGCTGGGGGGCGGTCAACTCCTTTTTCCTCGTGTGCTTCCCGTTAGTGTTGGCAGGTCTCCCCCAGCAACAAGAGCCTTCTCGAGAATGCTGCGCAAGACTTGCTTCTCCCTGGCACTCAGGGGCTCGAAAAGCGCAGACATGGACACCAGCTGTTCTCCCCTCCAAGAGTGCAGCTTCCTAGCGCCCCTTTTCGCCAGTGTAACGGTGACAACCCTTTCGTCCTTTTCCCCTCTCTCCCTCCTCACCAGTCCTGTTCTCTCCAGCCTCTTCACTGCTATGGAGGCCGACCCGGGCGTGCACCCAATGGCAGAGGCGATGTCCTTGATTCTCATCTTTCCTTGTTCACTGAGCGTCCTTAGTATCCAGTACTGCTCTCGCGTTATTGCTCCCCTCTTTACCGGCGAGGCGGATCGCCACCTCTGCCAGAGAACCAGCAGAAGGTCGCTGATCTGTTCCGATGACACGGCACCGACGTCTCGACGGGGTTAATTAGACTATCCATTCGTTTGATAATCAAATATTCTTCGCGTCAAGTCATGGGACTGGGGTGTCGGTCAGGGGGTCTTCCTGCAGAGGCGACGACTTCAGAGAAGCGGAACCAGAAGCACCGCCACTATCCCTGTCAGAAACACGCCATCGAACGTGCCGGCTCCTCCAATGCTCGCCATGGGGGCTCCAAGGTTCCCTATGCCCCTTAGGTTCGTTAGGTCCGCGCCTATCAGGGTGCCGAGTGTCCCGGACGCGTACGCAACAACTGCGGGGGAGCCAGGTACGAGCAGATAGGATACGACAGCGGCTACGATTGGGGGGAGAAAGGATGGTGTCACGATTCCCACCCCTTTCACCTTCCGCGCCATCAGATGAACCATGATGGCGACTATGATCGTGCCCAGGAGGGCGTCCGGCAGGAGGGTGGCGTGGCTGGCAAGTACGTAGGCCGAGACAAGGATGGGGATGGCTGCTCCTCCAACGTTCACTGCGATTACGGTAACCGATTTCTTGTACACAATGCTTGGAATCCTGTAATACAGCCCAAACACTTTCACCCCTTGCACAGCCACTATGGGCTCAGCGCTCTGCGCTTCCCCTATCGGCACATTGATCATACTCCCCAGGAGTGTGCCCCACAGGATTAGAAGATATTCGATTGAATTGAACCCTATGCGTTCGAAGGCGATGTCTCCGAGGCTGAGAAGCAGGATGAGGATGATTGCGCCCGCTACTAATGCAAGGACAGTGGACAAGACGTTCCGATGGTAACGGTGGACAAAAACGTATTGGCTCAAATCGGCACGTCCGTCCGAGGGATAAATGCTGACTCTATTAGCCGTTGGAGATCGTTGGTTCTGGAAGATGACCTACCACGGGAGGGCGCGACTAACATCCCCGCCCCCGGGGGCATCGTCCCCCTGATGCTGCATTGCCTTGGAGTCATTATATACAACTTGGCGTCAGCGTGGCTTTGAACACATGGCCGAAGTAGAGCTCAAGGTCGCAGAGGCGCCGCGCACAGACGCAGGGAGCCCAATCGCCAGGGTTCACGATACCGTGATGAAGAGGAACCGGTGGGCGGCGGGGGACATACTGGAAATCAACGGGACCAAGAAGGCGTACGCGAAGGCTTGGCCCACAGTTGACGGAGACGCCGACGTGCTAAGGATCAACGGGGACCTGAGGAGGGCCGCCGGGGCGGGCATCGACGACACCGTGAAGGTGAGGAAGGTTGTTCTCAAGGAAGCCACTTTCATTGAACTTGCCCCCACTGCAGAGCTTCCGTTCTCGGGTTTCGAGGATTATCTGCTCGACAGGCTGCAGGGCGTACCCTTCGTAAGGGGGGACGTGGTCTCACTCAACCTGATGGGAAACCGCATGGATTTCGTGATAACGAAGACGAAACCCGAGGACGCGGACGTTCTGGTCCTTGGAGAGGACACGGAGGTGGAGCTGAGCGACGAGGTGGTGCAGCCGCCTAAAGAGAGGGCACAGAAGGTCTCCTACGAGGACATTGGTGGGCTCTCGAAGGAGATACAGAGAATCAGGGAGATAGTCGAGCTTCCGATGAAGAGGCCAGAGCTCTTCGAGAGGCTCGGCGTCGAGAGCTCGAGAGGCGTCTTGCTCACTGGCCCTCCAGGGACCGGTAAGACCCTTCTGGCCAGGGCCGTCGCCTCCGAAACGAATGCGCACTTCATACCCGTAAACGGGCCCGAGGTCATGTCGGGCGTCTACGGTGGCTCAGAGACTAACGTACGCAAGATATTCGAAGAAGCGGAACAAAACGCCCCCAGCATAATCTTCATCGACGAGATAGACAGCATTGCCCCCAAGAGGACCGAGGTGCAGGGCGAGGTCGAAAAGAGGGTGGTGGCTGAATTGCTGGCGCGCATGGACGGACTGAAGAGCAGAGGGAAAGTCATCGTCCTGGCCGCGACAAACATCCCCGATGTCCTCGACCCCGCTCTGAGGAGGCCGGGGAGGTTCGATAAGGAGATAGAGATAGGCATACCAGACGCGAAGGGGAGGCTGGAGATACTCCAGATCCACACGAGGGGGATGCCCCTTGCCAGGGACGTCGACCTGAAAAAGATCGCCGACTCCACGCACGGCTTCGTCGGTGCCGACCTAGAGGCACTGACCAAGGAAGCAGCGATGAGCTCACTGAGGAAGGTGCTTCCTACGATAGACATCAACAAGAAGCTGCCCGTGGAGAAGCTGAAGCAAATCAATGTCACAATGGACGACTTTCAGTCGGCAATGACTGAGGTGGGACCCTCGGCGATGAGGGAAGTGATGATAGAGAAACCGAACGTTCACTGGACCGACATCGGAGGATTGCAGGAAGTGAAGCGGGAACTCAAGGAGGCCATCGAGTGGCCACTGAAGTATGGGAAGACGATGGAGAGGGCAGGGCTCGAGGGCACGAAGGGCATACTGCTTTCGGGCCCACCTGGGACGGGAAAGACGCTCCTGGCAAAGGCCGTCGCCACAGAGAGCGAAGCCAATTTCATCTCGGTCAAGGGTCCAGAGCTGTTCTCCAAGTGGGTCGGCGAAACCGAGAAGGGCATCAGAGAGGTGTTCAGGAAGGCTCGGCAGGCCGCCCCCACGGTACTCTTCTTCGATGAGATAGACAGCTTGGCACCCGTCCGCGGGTCCGATATCGGAAGCCATGTCGCAGAGCAGGCCGTGAGCCAGCTCCTTACGGAGCTGGACGGTCTCGAGGAGCTCAGGAATGTCATAATTCTTGCGGCGACCAACAGGGCCGAGCTCATCGACCCGGCGCTGTTGAGGCCGGGGAGGTTCGACTCGATCATAACCGTGCCCATGCCAGATCTCGAGGCAAGGAAGCAGATAGCGACGATCCATCTTAGGGGCAAGCCGACCAGTGTAGACCCAAGCTTCATTGCGGAAAGAACCGAAGGGTTCTCAGGTGCCGACGTGGCGGGGCTCATCGAAAAGGCCGCCAAAAGGGCTACCCGGCGCTATCTCGAAGCCCATCCGAACGAGGACAAGCCTGAGGAGTTGAGCATCACAAGAGAGGACTTCGAGGTTGAGCTCGAGAACGCCAGGAGCCAGCCGAGCATGCCGAAGCCGACCAAGGAGACCTCTTACCTCGGATGAGGGTCACCAGCCCAAGCACCTAACTCGTACTCCACCCCCCGGTGACTTCCAAACTCCCCATACCTAGGACCACGTGGGGGCCCGCATCCCAGCACGCGGCTCGCAAAACGCTTATTGACGCTCTCAGACCAAACGAGACTCCCTCATTTGGCGGGCATCCCAGACGACTCCATGCAGTCCAAGCGAGCGCGTTATCTTTTCGTTGGCGCGATTGCGGGAGTATTCCTGTACGTCATTCTGGACGCCGTGGCCCAGTCACTGCCGCCGCTCTACAGTCCGATTAGCCAAACCGAGAGCGACCTCGCCGTGGGACCATACGGGTACATCATGACACTGAACTTCATCAACAGAGGTGTGTTATCGCTCTGTTTCCTCTTCGGCATCGTCCTGACCGTTTACAGCACTGACAGGGCGAACCAAAGGCTCAGGAGAGGTGCGTACGCTTTTGCCGTCTGGTCCGTGGGCGCTCTCCTGCTCGCGGCGTTTCCCACCGACGTCCCCGCCACCCCAGTCTCGTGGCACGGGGCGGTTCATCTGTTGGTGGCCATTGCGGCCTTCCTCGGGGGTGCGTTCGGAGCCCTCTACATCTCCTTGGGAATGGTTGGGAGCAGTCCTGTCGCGAGGGCAAGGGGGGTGGCCTTCCCGATTGCGGCCTTGTCCGCCATTCTTTGCTTGGCGGAGCTCTTTGGTGCCTTTGTCGCCCCAGGCTTCTTCGCCAACTACGGTGGGCTGGTGGAGCGCGTTTTCCTGGGTTCAGTGCTGCTCTGGGTAGGCATGGTCTCCGCAAAATTGCTAACGGTCGATCCACTCCGGGGACTGTCCGAGCAGCCAGGCGTCCTGCGACCCTAGATCAAGTTCCCAACCGGCAGCGAGACCTTCAAGGTGCCGTTCTGTTTGTTGTGCTTGAGGGCCGTTGCGGGGGGAAGGTCTCCTTACGCCGACGGCGGGTTCACGTCAGTGGCCTTGGCCTTCCTGCTCGGCCTAATCGGTAACGTTTTTCCTACCCGTCACCCGTCGGAAGCTCGGCTTGCCGGGTCTTCTCGCATTCGTAGTCCAGAAGCACAGGGCGACCGCCCTCCACTATGACTTTCGACTCGAAATAGGCGGAGTCATGTCCTCCTGGTCGATTCCGAAGGGTCCGACCCTCGACCCCACGGTGAAGAGGCTTGCCATGCCGACCGGACCCCACGACCTAGAGTACCGTAAGTTCGAGGGCATAATCGAGAAGGGGAACTACGGCGCCGGGACCGTGATGATATGGGACGAAGGGACCTACACTCCCGAGGTGGAGGTTCGCAAGGGCGTCCGAGAGCTGGTGAAGGGCAGAGGGGAGGCCGAAGAGACAGCCGAGGCGGGCCTCCGCGACGGGAATCTGAAGTTCACCCTCTATGGTAAGAAGCTCCAGGGCTCCTTTGCCCTCGTCCGGACCAAAGGCCTTGGCGGAGCGAAGGAAGCATGGCTCCTCATCAAGCACAGAGACGAGCACTGCCTTGCCGGATACGACGCAAATGACTACGACTTTTCCGCCGCTACCAATCGCTCCTTGGAGCAGATTACCACGGGAGTATAGGCTCACCCCTTTCACAAGAAGGCACTAAGACCGGGTTTGGAGAATCTTTTAAGGCACCCTGCTCCCCTTGCGAGCGTTCTGTCATGGCGAGGTTCGTCTTGGTCTCAGACACCACCTTAGCCCGGAACTACAGGAGTGTCCCCCTACTGGACTTCCTCGCTAGCGCTCCCACAAGCATTCTCCCTGAAAGGATCTACAACTTCTTGAAAGGCCCCCCTCCTCCTTCCCAGGACGGTAGAGCCGTCATCGCCCCCTACGCTACGAGGAAGCTGGAGGCGTCCGTCCTAAAGTTCCACAAGAGGGAGGACGTGGTGGTCGCCCATGAGGACCACGTCGCAGATTTCGTGGACGATGACACGGAGATAATCGGGGTGTCCACCATGGACCCTCTGGGCCTCGGCCCGCTTACAATGTCCTATGCTGTCTTCTTCGACTCCCCTGGCCCTGCCTACGTTTACAGGGAGTTCGTGGCCCTTCTGGCGCGGATCAACCACGCGAGGGCCGGAAAGAAAGCGAAGCTCGTGGTGGGCGGCCCAGGTGTGTGGGAGCTCACAGTCCGACCCGAAGAGCTGCAGAAGAACCACATCGACTACGCCTATCAGGGGGAGGCGGACGACATCATCGGGGACCTCTTCAGGTACGTGGTCGAGGACGGAGGGGAGAACACGGAGTTCTTTCGCGGGTACCAGACCTTCGACGAGTCCTTCCACAAAGAGTGGAAGTCCAGTTCGAAATTCATCAGCCGCTACCAGTTCTCGAAGCAGTTCCCAAGACTTGAGGACATCCCCGAGATAGTGGGCCCCTCCGTGAAGGGGATGGTCGAGGTAATGCGGGGGTGCGGGATTGGCTGCGACTTCTGCGAGGTCACACTCAGGCCACTCCGCTATTACCCCCCCGAGAAGGTGAGGAAGGAGCTAGAGGTGAACGTCAGGGCTGGCATGGACACCGGATGGCTTCATAGCGACGAAATCTTCGCGTACGACCATGGCAGGAACTTCGTCCCGAATGAAGACGCGATTGCCAACCTGTTCTCAGCGGTGATGGCGACCCCGGGCATACATCGGTCGAACCCGACCCACGGCAGGATTTCGATTCCTGCGGCATATCCTGATTTCATTCGGAGGCTTTCCCGCATAATGCGCGCAGGCCCCAGCAACTGGATAGGCCTCCAGATAGGAGTGGAGACTGGGAGCGACAAGCTGGCGTCCGAGCACATGCCGAACAAGACACTCCCACTGAAGGTCGGGCCTGACGGTAGCTGGGCAGACATCGTCTGGAGGGGGACCTATGTGCTAAGTACCTACTACTGGCGCCCGGCATTCACAGTCCAAGTTGGGCAAGCCGGTGAAACGCCGGAGGACAACTGGGAGACTGTGGCACTCATCAACCGCTTGAGTAACTCCACCATTGAAAACGGGAGGCCCTTCGAGTTCACGATAACCCCGATGCAGAACGTCCCTCTAGGGTTATTGAAGAGCATGGACTTCTCGTCAGTGAAACTGAACCCGTCCCAGCTGGCTGTGTACTACGCGTCCTACAAGCATCTGGTGAAGATAGCCACCAGGGACGCCACAAGCGCCTCGTCAGAGCAGAACCCCCTCACAAAGTACGTCACCGGGGGCATGATGGCTCTCGGGGCCTGGGGGATGTTCCGGGTTGTGAGGAACAGGTGCAGGAGAGGAGGGCTGGACGTGGACAGGGTAGACAATTACGGCTTGGAGAGGGCTCCGCTGCAGGCCCCAATGATTCGGGCATAGGGACAACCGTCTACACAAAGTCCCAACGGGCAACATCTAAGTATGGACGGAAGGGCGAGCGGATTCGTTTGTTCGTAGTAGAATTCGTCCTTCTGATTTTCCTCGTCTCGATTTTCGCGGGGATATTCGGGTCTATAGTAGGACTCGGAGGCGGAGTGGTGATAATCCCAGTCCTTACCATCCTAATGGGAGTCGACATCCACTTCGCTATCGGGGCCAGCATAGTGGCCATAATCGGTACTTCCAGTGGCGCTGCTTCGACCTACGTAAGGGACAAGGTGACCAACCTCAGGATTGGGATGTTTCTGGAGCTCGGGAGTGCCAGCGGGGCCATAACTGGCGCCGCTATAGCTGCCTATGCGAACTCCGCGGCGCTTGAAACGGTATTCGGGAGCATCCTGCTTGTATCCCTCGTGCCGATGGCGATGAAGATAGGTGAAGAGATCCCAAAGTCCCCCGAACTCAAGGGAATGCCGAAGCGCCTCGGCCTCACCGGCTCCTACGCAGAGTCTGACGGCAGGGTGGTCAATTACAATGCGACCCGCCCCGTGGAGGGCCTGGCGGGCACGGCCGTCGCCGGCGTCCTGTCGGGGTTGCTGGGGATCGGAGGTGGCGCATTCAAAGTCCTCTCCATGGACCTGGCCATGAAGCTCCCCATGAAGGTCTCCACCACGACGTCCAATTTCATGATAGGGGTGACTGCCGCGGCGAGCGCCGGCATCTACTTCGCGAGGGGAGACGTCGACCCGCTCATTGTAGCTCCGGTCGCCCTTGGAATTCTGATTGGCGCTGTGATTGGAGCCCGGATCCTGCTTCGTTCGCGAAACACCACGGTAAGGAAGATCTTCGCAGTCGTTCTAGCGATAGCCGCTGTCCAAATGATTCTGAGCGCGTTGGGGGTGCCCGTATGAACTGGAGGGACCCAGAAACGATGAACGTAGTGATAGGCAAAGTCCTAAGGTACGGGGTCATCCTCTCGGGCGCCATAATCCTCCTCGGGACGATCGGCTTGGTGGCTACCAACGGGTCTTCTGATGCCTCAGGGATGCTCACCTACAACCCCAACACTGTGCCCCACGACAACTTGGACGTGAGCCTGGGAGGGTTGGCTCAAGGGCTCATCACTTTCTCAGCATTCTCATGGATAGAGCTCGGGGTGATAGTGCTGATTGCGACCCCCGTTTCGAGGGTCATAATCTCTGTCTTCCTTTTTGCCGCAGAGAGGGACAGGCTCTACGTTCTCGT
>Ga0187780_10000904_pt1 | contig 22124 bp, 22 predicted proteins | sample 1015_Q2_SP10_20__FD_132429 | JGI IMG/M metagenome (GOLD analysis project Ga0187780, IMG submission 132429) | Tropical peat soil microbial communities from peatlands in Department of Meta, Colombia - 1015_Q2_SP10_20_MG | ecosystem: Environmental > Terrestrial > Soil > Wetlands > Peat | place... | reverse complement strand
CCAGACGAGTACGCGGTCAGGTACGCGACCGAGCTCGCCGGCACTCAGGCCCCGGTGGCCTCGATTCTCGCGAAGAAGCTCCTCAGCAAGGGGGCCGAGGCTCCTTTCGACGCGGCATCGGAGATGGAGGCCATGACAGCCGGCATTCTCTTCGGGACCGACGACCTGAAGGAGGGTGTCTCCGCCTTCCTCGGCAAGAGGAAGCCCGAGTTCAAGGGGAAGTGAGCACGGACGGGCGAGCTCAGGGAGGCGTACGTCGCCGACTACCTGAGGGTGCCCTTCTCGAGGTCAAGGCCCACCCAGCCCGAAAAGGACGTCTACAACGCGCTGAGGATGGACCAGGCGGTAAGCGGGCTCATCCGGAAGATTCTGGAGAGGACGACGTTCACGCCAGAAGAGGTCGGCGACGTGATAACCGGGTGCGCCTTCCAGACCGGGGAGAACTGGCTCTACGGCGGCAGGCATCCCGTCCTGCTGGCGGGGCTCCCGGCAACGGTGCCATCGAAGGCCCTGGACCGGGCCTGCGCGTCGTCGATGAACGCGGTGGCAGACGGTGCCATGGAAGTCATGACAGGCGCCTCCGAGGTCGTCCTGGGAGGGGGGATGGAGCACATGACCCACGTCCCCATGTCGAACAACCCTGGCCTTGCGCCCAACACGAGGCTCCTGACCAGGCCGGAGTATGCCAAGTACCAGATGAACGTCGGGTACTCGATGGGGCTGACGGCGGAGAAGCTCGCGAAGGAAGCAGGCTTCACGAGGGACGAGATGGACCGCTTCGCCCTGGGCTCGCACATGAAGGCCTCCAGGGCCGTTGACGAAGGGTGGTTCAGGGGCGAGATTCTGGGGATGACGGTCGAGGTGGGCGGGGAGGCCAGGACGGTGGACGTCGACCAGAGCATCAGGCGCGATACGACCCTCGAGCAGCTTGCCCAGCTCGAGCCGTCCTTCAGCGCTGACGGGCTAATCACCCCGGGCAACTCCTCCCCGCTGAACGCCGGGGCGTCAATGGTCGCCGTAGCGTCGAAGGACAAACTCCTCGAGCACGGCCTGGAGCCGCTGGCCAGGATCGTGTCAATGGGATGGGCGGGGGTGGACCCGAGCGTGATGGGGAAGGGACCTGTCCCAGCTTCGAAGAGGGCGCTCTCGAAGGCAGGCGTGACGCCTGACCAGGTGGACCTGTGGGAGATCAACGAGGCATTCTCAATAGTAGTGCTCTACGCCATCAGAGAGCTGGGGCTGGACCCCCCGAAGGTCAACCAGCACGGGGGAGCGGTCGCCATCGGCCACCCCCTCGGGGCGTCAGGGGCCCGCATAGTCGGAACGCTGGCGAGGCAGCTGCATGATACGAAGAAGGAGTATGGGGTGGCGACCCTCTGCGTGGGCGGAGGTCAAGGCTACGCAATCCTGATGCAGCGTGCGTGAAACAGGTGGAACACGATACAGGCGCAGCGAAGCGACATCATGAAGTATCACACGCAGCAGTCGGGCGAGGTCTCCGCCTCACCCGTTTTTTAGAAAACGCATAAAGAAGTCCTGGTTTGGCCACGCGCTAAGGGGATTTTGGGGGTCGGGAGCCACCCCTTTGCTATGCGTTTTCCGAAATCTGGTTTGCCCTGGCATGCCCACCGAGATCCTCGGTGCTGGCGGCCCGCCCGACGTGGGTCCGCCAAGGAAGGCACTTCTGTGCCCGGCTGCATCCAAGTCTTTATAACAAATCTGCCGTGAGAGGAGGCGTGTCCGAAGCCCCCCCGAGACCTAGGATACAGACTCTCTCCGACCTGATTTTCGGCCTCGCTCTTTCCATCAGCGCGCTGACCCTGATTGGCCATCAGCCGGCAGACGCCGGCGAGTTCTTTGCTTCGCTGGGGCTCTACGGCTTCAGCTTCCTGATTATCATCAGCGTGTGGCGGTTGTACTCGTTGATAACATCCATCTTGCCGTCGGAGACTACGCTGCTCACCGGCCTGAACTACCTTCTGCTCTTCCTTGTCTCCATCGAGCCCTATCTCTTCAACGAGCTTTTCACCCCAGTTTCGTTCTCCGAGACTGTCAACGAAGTCTACGCAATCGAGCTCGGGATCATGTTCCTCATCCTCGCCGTGTTCAACCACGTCCTTGCCAGCGAGGAGAGGAATCTGGTCGCAAAGAGTCTCCTGGGGAGGTACAGGGTATCAAGGGACCTTTGCTCAGCGGTTGCGTGCATCTTCATTCTCTCCTCGATTCCTCTGCTCGGGTCCACGATGGTATACAGTTACGTTTCGACAGGGGTCACGTACGAAGTCAGCCTCAGGACGGTGCTCTGGATGGCTTCGTTAGTTGTCGGCTGGAGCCGGCATCTGATCAGCCGGGCGATATTTGGCGAGCAGGTCTGATACCGGCCGAGCTTGAGTCAGAGGAAGTGCGGAGGCGTTCGCCGAGCTTAGCCCTCGGTCTCGGCCTGGCGACGCCGCTGGATCCTGCCGAGGATGAGCAACGCCGGCGCGAGTACTCCGAATATCATGAGCAGCCCGAGCGGGAATTCGGGAACGGGCAGGGTCCCCGTGGGGCTCAGGTAGAAGGTGGCTGTCCCCGTCGATCCCTGAGTTATCGTAACCGGGTTGTCTGGAGAGCCAACAATGTTGATCGTGGCGCACGCTGGAGAGTTGGAGCACTGCTGCACGGTGATGTAGACGTGCCCGACCTCACTTTCTGTCAGGGTCGAGAAGTACTGTACGGTCCAGGTACCTGGGGTCGGATCGGTGACGGTCACCGACGGGCAGTCTGTAGATGTGGGGGTTGGGCAGAACTCGTAGCTGGCGCCCTCGCCCGCCGGAATGGTGTCGATGAACTTCGCCGACCCGGTCGAGGTGCAGGACCCATCCAAGCATCCGATCATGTGAGTGCCTGTAGGGTCCGTGACCAGCAGCGTGACGGGAGAGTGCGCCCGGACTATCATGGCGTTGGCAGCGGGCGAGAGGAGCACGAGCAGGAGGGCTGACAACGACAGGAGATGGGTCGCCTTGATTTTCATCGAAGACTTCCGACCATTCAGAGGAGCGATATAAGCATCCAGAATCTGAAGTCCAACAAGATGAATCTGAAATTTATCTCTGCCACGCCAGACATAGGGCCAAGGGGAGCGTCCGGGGTCCCCTACCCGGCCGTGGTCTTGACCTCTTCCTGCCGAAGGCTCGATGGGGCGCCAACCTTCTTGAGAAGTTCCCCGTACCTCGGGTCCGCCCTGACCGAGTCGAGCAGGGTGTCCGGATTGACTAGCGATTCTACTTCGACCGACCTGTCGGCGATCGCCTTGTCGGCCCATCGGAAGAACTCATCCTTGTTGCCCAAAGCAGCGTGAACTATTGCAACATACCAGGGAGGGACGTACTCCTTTTGGGAGAGGAGAGTGACCTCGTCGAGCGTCCGCTGGGCTTCCGCCTTGTCGCCGAGGGCCGCGAGCACGTACCCGTTGAGGCACTTCACCACCGGGTCCCCGGAAGTGAGTTCCAACGCCTTGCCCATGTCCGCCACGGCCTCCTGACGCTTCCCTGCTTTCGCAAAGTACAGGGCCCTGTTCAGGTAGGCTGAAACATGGTCGGGGCTCAGCATCAGCGCCTTGTTCCATTGGAAGAGAGCGTCTTCGTTCCTGCCAAGGTACACGTAGAGCCCCCCCAGCACGGTCGCTATCTGCGCCGAGAGAGGGTCTGCCTCCAGGGCTTTTTCGACCTGGTTGGCGGCTTCTTCCATCTCCCCGAATATCGCGAGGTTGAGCCCGTACCAGTGTCTCGCCTGAGCGTAGCTCGGGCTCAGTGAGACGGCCCGCTCGAACTCCTTCCTGGCGGCAACGAAGTCATAGTAGTAAGTCTCGAGCAGGAACCCGAGGCTGGCGTGAGCCTCCGCTAGGTCGTCCAGTCCGAGAGCCTTCGATATGTAGTCCTTGGCCCTGCTGTAGGCCTCCTTCGCTTCGGAGTAGCCGTACGACCCGAGAAGGAGGTAGCTGTCTGCGAGGCCGACATAGGCCTTCGCATAGTGGTCGTCTATTGATATGGCCTGGAGGAAGTGACTGACCGCCTCTTCCATGGACTCCTTCGTCCTCCTGTGCAGGACGAACCGCCCCTTGAGGTAGAGGCTGTACGCGTCGACGCTTGCCGTGGGTTTCTTTGCTATCCTCTCTTTTTCGATGGAGCGAATCTTCGCCTTGAGTGCCCTGGAGACGAGTCTGGCTATGTCGCTCTGGACCGCGAAGATGTCCTGAAGGTCCCTGTCGTAGGTCGTGGCGAACAGGTGCTCCTCGCTCTTGCCGTCGACCATCTGAATCGTGACCCTTATCTTCGTGCCGAGCTTCCTGACGCTCCCTTCCACGACCGCTCCGACGTTGAGCTCGCTGGCGATCTCCGAGATCCCCTTCGTGGTCTCCTTGTACTTCATCACCGAGGTCCTCGCGATCACCCTGAGGTCCTTCACGTTCGACAGGCCTATGATCAGCTCCTCGGTCATGCCGTCGGCGAGGTAGTCGTCCTGTGAATCTTGGCTCAGGTTGGCGAGGGGAAGAATGGCTAGCCTCCTCGTCAGCGGGACCCTTTCGGCCTCAGCGGCGTGCGCTCGGACCCTGGGCCTCTGCTCCCATGGGAGGACGACATGGTACACGTCGACGGGATAGGAGACGTTCTTGAGTTCGACCCTCTCCATCCTCAGCATCTCGAAGGCCGTCTTGTTCCTGACCTGGCCGTAGACCTGGTCGGACACGCATATCCCTCCGGGCTCGGCCAATGGCTGGATTCTCGATGCGATGTTCACCGCGTCTCCAAAGACGTCGTTGTCCCTGACGATGACGTCGCCGAGGTGGATCCCTATCCTCACCTTGAATCTGCCCTCGTCGTCGGAGACACCTTTGTTGTGGTTCGAGAGCGTCTCTTGGACCTCCACGGCGCACTGCAGAGCCTGAAGCGCGCTCCCGAACTCGAGGAGGAAGGCGTCCCCGATGGTCTTGACCTCCCTCCCGAGGTGCTTGAGGAAGATTGGCCGAAGCAGCGAATTGTGGATCTGTAGGATCTCCATGGCCCGCGCCTCGTTCTTCTGGGTGATTGCAGTGTAGCCGACTATGTCCGTGAACATGATTGCAGCAAGTCTGCGTACGTCTTGGGACAAGCGAGAGTGACTGCTTGTCAATCTCCGACGATAAATTAGTTGTGGGCGACCACGCTGGGTCGACGGAAGCCGGAAACCAGGGGCGTCCAAACCATGCGAAGGGTCACGAATTCAGGAGTGGGACATACCGGGCTCTGTGGAGGTCGTGTCGTCAGAGGCGTGAAGGCCGATGCCGAGTGACTTCACATTGAGCGACGATGTCAGAGCGGATTTTGGAAAATCATGCCCCTCTGCGGCTGCCACTTGACCCGTCGCTTTCCGGGGCCGAGTCAAGGCGAGGAAGAGGACGAACAGGGTCGACGCGGCTATCACAACAGCAGAAGTCTCCGTCACCAGGACCACACCCGGGTGCCCCAGTTGGTTTGCGGTTATTCCGACCAGCGCCCACACAATGACGAGTCCGTAGGCTGGATCCCTCCTCGTCCCTAGTACCGTCAACGTGATCGCGAGAGCGACGATCACGACGAGCTGAGCCCATTCGGTCGGCGGCAACCCTAGGCCTGTCCAGCTGATTGAGACAAGGCCGGCGGATACGTCGGCGATCGATGCTATGGTGATCCAGCCCAGGTAGACACTGAAGGGCAGATGCACGCAGACTCTTTCGCCTCGCGGGGCCTCGGCCCTTCCCACGTTCAGCCTGAGGTAGGTGATTGCCAGCGAAACGAACAGGGCAAATATGACAAGGACGGACGCCACGACGTATTCGTTCTGCCACAGAAAGAGCCAGACGATGTTGAACAGGCTGCTCAGGATGAAGAAGTAGCCGACCTGCTTGTTGAACGGGTCCTGCCTGTGCCTGGGCAAGAACTGGAAGATGACAAAGGCCGCCAGTAACGCGTAGATGACCCCCCATATCGAGAACGTGAAACCTGCCGGGGTAATCAGTGTCGGAAAGGCGGCTGATACGTCAGCTGTGTTCCTCCCGCCGATGAGGGTTGTGCTCCCGGCGAGGGCATTGACTAGTATCACCGCTCCGAATGCCACTGCGTTTCCCACGTGAAGGACCGTGATGCGACTCCCCCCGGACACCCCCTGCCGCCTCGTCTCACGAGTTCGACCATGTCTATCTAAGGGTTTTTCGAGGCAACCCCGGACTCGCTGCAAGCTCGCCTGTCTGGCGTGGTGGGCTGGCCCGGAGTGGGCCCTCGACTCCGGCTGCGTCTGGTCGGACTTGAGACCCTTTCACTTTGTGAGCCGAACTCCCTTGCTGTCCGCCACCTTGGCGTTCGTGGTATCGCGAAGCGCTTCCGGCCCCAGTTCGCGTCTGGGGCTGCAGAGGAACCCTCGTTCTGGATTTCAGCTTCCGACGGCTTAAATCAGACGACAGGGCCGTTCGCCCATTGCCTTGCTTGTGCTTCATGGCGCCAGATGGCGCAAGCTAGTTCTCGTCCTTGCCGCTCTTCCGTCGTTGATTCTGGCGCCTGAGTTCGTTGCGCCCGTTGCGGGCTGGTACGGACCGGCACTTCTCTCTTCCACCTCTTCGACGACGACTTCATCACAGTCCACCTCCCCGACCTCTCTTTCGTGCTCGCCGTCCACCGCGGTAGTCGGTTCGCTCTTCATCTGCAAGGCCACGGTCTCTGGTTTGAACCCCACCGGCCTAGTCAATTGGTCTAGCGACGGGCAGGGAAGGTTCTCGGGCCGCGCCTGCAAGCTCTCCAAGGGGAGTTGCTTCGTGAAATACACCCCTCTATCCTCGTCGTCTGCAGTGAACATAACGGCCAGATACGCGGGGGACAAGCATAATCCGCCCTCCGCCGAAACCTTCAGCCTGTCTGTTGTCAAGAAGGCCTCGACTCTGGGGCTTTCATGCTCGGCGCGTTCGGTCGTGGCCGGTTCGTCGAAGGCGGTCACATGCACGGCGCACGTGAAAGGCTACCTCCCAAAAGGAAACGTGAGTTGGTCCCAATCGGGAACTGGCACATTTGCGCTCGGCTCGGGGACCTGCCTTCTCATCAAGGGAGTCTGTGCCATCAGGATGAGAGGGGTGACGGCAGGGACGGTCACCATACAGGCGGCTTTTGACGGCGACTCGAACAATATCGGCAACAGGTCGTGCAGGACGCTTACAGTCAGCAGCCCCGTCCCCGGTTCTCCGGCCTCCCTCACGACGGTGGCAACCTCCTCGGGCAACTGCCCGGCCGGAACAGTAACGATCGTTACGGCAACGTCTACAACGGCCGCTTCCTCGGCCGACACCGCCACTGACGCCACCACGACCCCCACGGCAGGCCAGGCATTTGCCCTGGTGGTTCCGAGTTTCGAAGGGAACCCGACAGCCACCCAGAGCGTCTCTGTCTTCATCGACGGCCAGGACGTCGGGTCCGCATCAAGCGGCAGTCCGCTCATCTCCGTTCTCAGCCCGGGCAGCCACACCGTTTCGTGCTCCGACGTGAGCGGCTATCGTCCCCTCGGCGCCACAACCTTCACGATTTCAGCGGGAGAGGAGGCCCTGGTTACATGTATCTACGTCCCCACGAGCACGGCGGTGACCAGCACCAGCACGTCAACCGCGACGAGCGCAGTGACTACATCGTCAGCACCCTCTACGACTACAACGACCACGTATGTCACAACTTCCACGGCGATCTCGACATCCTCGCTCGTCAACGGGATTCCTGACCCCTCTTTCCACAATGGCACGGCAGACATCTCCTACCCTGCCGACAGCGCCGCCCTGACCAGCTACGCGCTCGGCCTGATCAACACCGATAGGGCGGCGAACGGGCTCCCCCCGGTGAGTCTCAGCTCCGTCCCGTCGGGGCAACAGCACGCAGACTCGATGCTGTACTTCGGATACTTCAGTCACTACGACCCTCAGGGGTACTCACCCTATCAGAGATACACAATGCTAGGCGGCAGGGGCACACTTGGCGAGAACATCGGCTTCGCGGCCTGCACAAGTTCGCCAGCCAATACGACTGGTGGTCTGGTGCCTCAGCCATGCAACACATCCACGGTTGACAACGGAGTGGCAGTCCTAGAATGGAGCATGATGAACAACGACGTACTGTGCTGCGGCAACGGGCACAGAGACAACATCCTCAACCCCCTATTCACGACGGTCTCCATCGGGATAGCCTACAGCGGTTCTGCCGTCTACTTCGTGGAAGACTTCGGCACCGTTTAGCCCGCAGTGAAGGTAAGTGGCCCAGCGCCCACGGACCTCTACTCGACCCTTGCGTCATCGCTCATTTTGGTGGAGCCCCCGTGGGGACGTGCTGTTAGAGGCATTCTGAACTCGTGATTGAGCCATCGTTTCAATCCTGCTCAGCTCGGGAGAGGAGCATTCCTGGAGACGTTTTCCAACATTGAGAAACGGCAACCCGCTTTATTAGGACATTAGAATCCGCGAATATTCGTGCAATGGAATTGGCACAGATAACTCAACTGAAGACAGAGGAGAAGGGCGAGCAGACTTCTAGATTGCTCATCATTCTCTCGAAAGGAACGATGGACATGGTATACCCCGCCCTCATGATCGCTACCACTGGGGCCACCATGGGGAAGGAGGTCCACATGTTCTTCACTTTCTGGGGGCTCAACGCGGTCAACAAGAAGACCGTGGGCTCGCTGAAGGTGGCACCCGTCGGCAACCCGGGGATGCCAATGCCCAATATCCTTGGGATGATACCCGGGATGACGGCCATGGCCACCAGAATGATGAACGGGAAGATGGCGAAGGCGAAGGTGCAGTCGGTTCCGGAGATGTTCAAGATGGCCAAGGACCTTGGCGTCAAGTTGCACGCCTGCTCCACGACCATGGAGGTCATGGGGACCCCGAGGGAGACGCTGATCGATGAAATCGACGACGTCGTCGGCGCCGCGACCATGCTGTCGCTCGGCGAGGGCGGGCAAATCATCTTCATCTAGGCGATGCAGATGTCAACAGAAGTGCAACACAAGGTGGTCGATTCTCGGGGCAGCTTCTGCCCCGGGCCAATCACCGACCTCTTCAAGGCGTACAGGAGCTCCCAGCTCGGGGACGTCATTGACCTGCTGGCAACAGACCCCGCCGCCAAGGCGGACGTCACTGCGTGGGCCCAACACAGCGGCAACGAGCTCGTGGGCATCGTGGAGGAGCAGGGCTACATCCGGATAGTAGTCAAGATCACCAAGAAGCGGAGCTAGGGCTGCAATGCAGCATGTCGTAGTGGTCGGGTCGGGGGACGGGGGGACTTTCGCCGCCAACCTCTTGGCCTCCAGGCTCCGCGACGGGATTCGCGGGGGGCTGGTTTCGGTCCACCTGATTGGCGAGCACCTCGAACACCCTTTCCAGCCGGGGAACCTCGACATCGCGTTCAAGGGCGCCGCCCTCGACAAGTATCTCAGGGACGAGACCGAACTGCTACGGAAGGGGGTCGACTTCATCCAAGACCCGGCCGTGAGGATTGACTTCAAGGCGAAGTCTGTCACGATGAAGAGCGGAAGGGCCCTGAGCTACGACTTCCTGGTCATAGCAACGGGCGCGGTGGCGGACCCCTCGAAAATACCTGGCTTGGCCGAAGGGTCCATGAACTTCCACACGGGCGGGAGGGACTCCCAGCTCATCTGGAACGCTCTGCAGAAGTTTGAGGCCGGCACCGTGGTGGTGGCCGTAGCGGGGACCCCGCACAAGTGCCCGCCCTCGCCCAATGAAGCAGCCTTCATGCTGGACGAATTCTTCAGAAGACGTGGGGTCAGGGACAAAGTGAGAATCAAATTCCTCACCCCGTATCCCAGGCCGTACCCCGCGGAGAAGATTTCAAAGGTCGTGGAACCCATGTTCAAGGAGAGGGGAATCGAAGTCTCGACCTTCTTCAACGTCGACTCGGTCGATTCCAAGGAGCGCAAAATCTACTCGCTGGAGGGGGAGTCTTCGGACTACGACATGCTGATCGCTATTCCTCCCCACCACGGAGCCGACGTCATCATCAATTCGGGGATCGGCGACGAGGACGGGTACGTCCCCACCGACAAGGCCACGATGAGGGTGGTCGGACAGGAGGGCGCTTACTGCATCGGGGACGCGACCAACATCCCCGTCTCCAAGTCGGGGGTGGTGGCCCACCTCCAGTCAGTTGTGGTGGCACACAACATAGTGGCAGAGCTGGAGAAGTCGCCTGACCCACTGGCGTACAACGGCAGGATAAACTGCCCGATGGAGGTCGGGCACCACAGAGCCATCTTCGTCTCGGCCACCTACACTTCTCCCCCGACCGACCAGACCCCCTCGTTGCTGAAGTACTACATGAAGCGGTCGTTCGCCATGATCTACTGGCGAGCACTTAACGGGAGTCTTGAAAGGGTCTTTGACGTCTTCTTCGGGCAGACTAGGTTTCCAGTAACGGAACCGGCCGAGCCAGAAAAGCAAGTCATCACTTTAAAGCCTACGGAGCGGAGTGCGTAGAGGGATGACCAAGGTGAACAGCGAGCAGGCTGACGAAGAGCTCTATAGGCTCCAGGCAGAGTTCTGCAAGGGGATGGCTCACCCCAGGCGGATCCAGATACTCAGAATCCTGAAGAGCGGCGAGAAAACAGTGAACGAGCTGGCGAGGCTGGCGGGGATCCCCCAGTCCAACATGTCCCAGCACCTCGCGCTCCTGAGGCAGTTCGGCCTGCTCAACACGCGTCGCGATGGCAACAGCGTCTACTATGCCATCAGCGACCGCAGAATAGTCGATGCGTGCGAACTGGTCAGGAGTTGCATCGGCGAAAGGCTGAGGAAGGCTCAGCTCGTGCTCGCATCGTCCCCGTGAAGCATGCCAAGCAGCTGCATCGGTAGAAGCCTGAACGGCAGCGCCCCTTGGGGGTTGGGACTCTTAACTTGCGGCAGTGGGTTCGGGGGAGGCCACCTGCGTCCGGCTCGTCGGTGCATTCCTCAACACGAATCTGGAGCTCATGAGGAACCCCAGGAAGAAGATGACGATGCCAATGAACTCGAAGTACAGGAACACATCGGGGTCCCCCAGGATTCCGAGGAGAATGCCGCCTACGGCATTCATGAGGGCTCCGGCGGCAATCAGCAATGCGTAGTACCGCCGTCTATCCAGGACGAAACTGAGCACTCCGCCGCCTATCACAAGTATGGCTCCCAGTGAATTCAAGACCAGAGTGAAGTCCCGGGGCACCTCGCTGAAGGCCGCCACGGCGAAGTAGATTCCATACACCACGGAGACTTGGAACCACTTTTGATACGTCATCGCGGGACCGGGGACCCCTGCCACCAGGCCCGAGATGTCTACTGGCCAGACAAGAACAGAGAGGATTAGGCCCGTCACTATTGCTGCGACCGCGTACAGGATGTACCTCCCGAACTTCGGCTTGAGCAGGTAGACGACGCCCGCCCCGAGCAGGCCCACCTGAGGGCCTATCGAGACGTAATACAGATCGAACAGCGGGCCAGTCACAGTGACGTAGCTCATTACAAACTCTAGGAAAGCCCCCAGGGCGAACAGAGACATTGACACGGTCCAGATCAGCTGATGGAATCTCCTCCTGTTGGCGTACTGCCTCCCAAGCGTGACTGCGAACGAGCCGGCAACTATCGCGCTCCCCAGCGGGACTATCGCCAACAACTCTTTCTCCGGGGAATGCCTAGGGTTGATAAATCTAACGAGCGTTAAATAAACTGCGGCAGACCAGGGTCAGCACCACTGCGGCATCTGGGACGATAGGAACTCGTGCCATCGAGGTCTTTTCGATCTCATGGCTGACCGGTCGGAAATCAAAGTGGTTGTGCGGCTGCATTCCCGTAGGTTCTGGGAGCAGATTGCCGGCGGCTGACCGAGTACAAGTATATCGGGTGCTTCGTCTTCCACCCTGCTGGAGTGAGTTTCAGTTCCCGTATGGGCCTCCAGCCCAGAATCGGATAGTCAAAATTGACGATTCTCGCCCCTGTCTTTAGCTCCCTCTCGAACTTTGGGACCAATAGATTCAGGGTGTAGCTCGAGAGGTAGGTCGCGAGGACGTCGGCTCTGCGCAGGCTTACCTTCTTGAAGTTGGAGCAGAGTATCCTGACCCGGTCGGTAAGACCCAACTCCTTCACCCTTCTGCGACACTCCAACGCTAGGCGCCTCCTGATCTCCACCCCAACCACCTTGGCGTGGAAGTCCCTTGCCGCCACAATTACTATCCTGCCGTCACCCGCCCCAAGCTCGAAGAGGGTATCATTGGGAGTCACGTTCGCAAGCGTGAGCATCCTCGGTATGACGTCCTCCGGGATGGGGACATGGGGTTCAGTGTAGTTCAAGCAGACCAGTCGCGCGATTGCGGGTAGATAAGCACCGAGCACCCCCATTCCTGCCGCACGCCAGCTTATGGTTGAACTAGGTCCCCATGGTCGAAGTCAGCTGCGGCATTACTACTTGTAGAAGTCAGACAGGTGAAGAGTCAGTCCGTGCTAGTCGAGAATGCCGTATCTGCTGGCCATTGGACTTTCCTTGGCTTTGGTTGTGGCGCAGTCGTCCCGGATAGAGCTAGTGAGCCCAACAAACCTTCAGCTACACCTACTACGGTTGAGGCAAACGAACGCAAAGTGGTAGCAAAGATTATTGTCTAGTTCCCGACAGACTCTTACGAACGGATGGGCGAGCTGGTTGAGGGTGAGTTACAGAAAGGGGAAGAGATGGTGCGCCCGCTGCGGCCAGCAGGTGGAACCCGTGGGCCTGAACTGCCCAGAATGTGGGCACATGGTTAGACAGGCGCCGAGAAGGTCGCCCTACAGAACGCTCTTTCAAGGGATAGCCGGTCTCTACTCGGCCCCCAAGATGGGATTGAAGACCCGCGGTGCGTGACCTCGGCGCGGCCCGAGGGTTCGAATCTTGGAGAAGCCTGAATTCCTATCAGCCAGAACTTTGTTTCCTTTCTCTCGCGCTGTGCACCACTGCCATAATCATCGTTGCGGCAACCAGCAGTGAATGGGATAATTAGCAACCAAAGCTCTACCTTTCGACGCTGTACGCCCGTCTTATCCGCTTAACTCCACCGTATCTCTTGATTAGGCTCGCGACTGACGAACCTGTCATGCTCTCCCAATCGCCACCCTCGGCGATGGAGTCCCTGACCAGTGTGGAAGAGAAGTGACCGTGTCTCTTGAAGCCTATCACTTTTGCTCTAGTTCCGACCAGTCTTGTAATTGCCTTGTGGTCGGTGAATAGGACATCGAAACTGCCACACTTTTCGAACAAGTTGTCTACGGATGAGGTCCAAGAATCACCGTCCGCCACGGCAACCACGTCTTTCACCACGATCTTTTGCTCTCGCAAATAGCTCTTCATCATCCTCACCCTTTCGACTCCGCTGAACGGATCACGCATTGTGTCGCTGGTTTCCGAATTGCCCACGGCAATGACCAGGGCATCCACCCTCTTGGCCAATCGCCTAATCAAAGCAATATGCCCCTTGTGAGGCGGGTTGAACCTCCCCCAGAGAACCCCTGTTGTCTTCTTCACGTTATGGTCACCCCCGTTCCGAGTAGATCTCCCTGTATGTCTTCAGGCACAAAGGCTGAGCCGGGTGAAAGGAGCGTTGTCAAGCTCCTATCCTAGGATTTGCAGGGAGCCAACGGTGAAAACCATCAGTCTCAACGCAGCTCTCCTATTTGGGCTATCTACAGGTCGAAGTTGGGCGACAGTTGTATTGGTACACGCAAGAGTAGCCCAGGTCGGAGCTGCTCGATAGCAAGTTCTTTTCAGACTCCAATGGTAATTCATTGCGCTTCTGCGAGCAATCAAGCAATAGGGGCTCTGCCGCGTAGACGAACTCCCTCTCACAGCGTCCGTCTAGATTGACCCCAACAGGAGTAAGTAGCCAGCAATGGCCGACAGCGTCAATCCGATTATCAGAGTCGTAAAGCCGTATGTCAGGCGATCGTACTTACTGTTGTTCGTGCTCTGGCACTCTCGGATTGCCGTGATTAATTGCAATTCAAGCATAGCAAACTCCACCTTCTTTGGATTGTCTCCGTTGTTGTAACCTTCGAGGTCCTCGCGCCACTTTGCGGCGTCCTCGCCTGAGAGAACCTGGGGCGCCGCAATCCACTTCGTCTCCCTAAATGCGAGTATCCCGAGAAGCACGGTGAGTAGAAACAGAGCGAACCCTGCCCCAAACAGCACGTCGAGAACACTGTCGTAAGGATTGGACTGAAGAAGTGCCCTGGCCTGAGGGTTTGTGGCGACAGCAACAAGCGGCGCCACCATTATTGTCTGGATAACGCCTGCAAAGGTCAATAGACTAGAACCTTGGCTGTCGAGCGTAGCTCTTCTTGTCATTACTTCGTCGTACTGCCTTTCAAGCGCTGAAAATACGGCCTGCCTGTCGTCTTGGGCCTGAGTAGACACCAACTGCCAGGCTCACCGATGGCCCTTCTTGCCAACCAGTTTTTGATCGGGGGGGTAGTAGCACCTGCCGTCTTTGTAATATGGGCATGAGTTCGGGTATGGGCACTTGTCCCACCTCTTCTCAGGACAAACCATAGAATTTGAGACTGTTCATGATGTAATAAGTACTCCTGCAGCCTTCCGGAACATGCGCCCATGCCCAAGCGCTGCTATTGTTACAAATTGAAGCTGCAGCAGTTTCCCCTCTTCTTCATAGACTTGGCCATTGCCAAAAAAGAAGCAGAATAACAGACTAGACAAGTCAGGCGCTCAAGAGAACGCGCCAACGGGCCAAAGCAGAGACAGCAATGGGCATTACCAGAAGTATGGAGGTTTCTGGCGATACGACCAGGGGATTTGCCCACTTGTCAGAAAACAGGAGGGAAGGCGTGCTGATGCACGCCTAGCTTTCCTATTGTTGGTTCTGTACGAAGGTGCTTATCAGTTGAGAGACGTTAGGCGTTCCCCACCCGGTGGTGAGGTCGTAGCCCTTCCCCGCAGTAAGGCCGTCTTCGCCGAGGTCGAGGACGGTCCAGATCGGTTCTATGAGAGGTGAGGTTTCAGAAAGCAGTACGAGTGGCACCCGATTGAACTGACGAGGAGTCAGCACTCGGGTTGATTCCTAGCGCCCCTACGGGTCAAAGTCAATGTGACGTGGTACCGGTAGAAGTATGGATCTCTCAAGCTTCCCATTGGACCTAAGCCCACTGCGAATTGCGAAGCGAGATTGAGCTTCGTGTTCGCGAGTCAGTGCTGGGGTCTAGACAGCGACCTCGAATTCATTTCTCTTCCGAAGCCTGGGCTTGTCCGTGGTTGCGCCGCGCGGAAGATCTCATAACAACGACTATCGCCGCCACTGCCACAAGGATGACGGCAAGCTGCAGCGCGAAGAACTCGACCGGGCCCGGCGGGTTCCAGCTGCTATACCAACCGAACCCCCCTCCTCGGAACCCCCCGGGGGGCGGTCTAAATCCACCGGTGCCGTTGAAGGGAGGGCCGGGGAGGGTCCCGTTGACCGGCCGCCTGAAGCCGCCAAACGGCCCTCCCATTACCGAGGCCAGAACGCCAAAGCCGAAAGTCCGCGTGTAATAGAGGAGACCGTTGTCTATGGCGCCTAGTGCAATCAGCCCTCCCGACCCCAGGTAGAACACAGCCCCGCTCCCCCTGGCGATGACCAGGGCGCCACCAACGATGAACAGGGCACCGGTCGCGAAGAAGTACAGCGCAGTCGGCGTGACTTGGGGCATCGGCGCCGCGTACCAGAAGTGGAACACCGCCGCCAGGACTGCGAGGGCTGCCAGCAGAACCTGGAACTTGGAAACCTTCAACTGTTGGGGAGTGTGGAACCTGATCGTATTTGAATTATTTCCGAGATTGTTCCTAAATCCCCTACGGAGATGTGTCCTGGGACAGGGGCACCATCCCTTTCCCCGCCTCCCGTTCAATGCATCGACTGCTCTCACCGAATGCAGGGGCCGCGATTAGCTGGATGGGCACCAGGGATAAAATCAAATGTGGTCGAGTCCCCTAGAGCGCGAGTCGGGTGTTCTCCCCAGTTCCCTTGCTGATAGGAGCAGCGACAGTAGGAATGCTCCACATGTCCGCACCCGACCACTGGGTAACGCTGATTGTCCTCGGGCGGGTTTCCAAGTGGAACCGTTCTAGGCTAATAGAGGTTGGAGCCATGACGGCAGCCGGGCATGTTGCTGTTTCTGTCCTCCTGGGATTCGCAATCGTAGGGCTGGGTCTCTTTTTCTCTGAGCTGGTCTCGATCTACGTCGCAGTTGGGGTAGGGGTCATCATGGTAGCTGGCGGGCTAGCATACGGGTTCAGGGAGCTTTTTTCTGCGGACCATCATGACTACGAACAGGAAGTGCGGGGAAAGCTCACTGAAGGTGAGACGCATGGCATGCGTTTCCGATACTTCGCAGTTCTCGGCGCTGCACTGTCCCCCGACCTAAGCATACTGCCCATCTTCCTGCTGGCGGTGCCTCTTGGTGTGGGGTTCGCCTTTGACGCCGCTGTCGTCTTCGCAACCGCCTCTGTCCTGGCGTTGCTGACCCTCCTCATTCTCGGCCAGGCGGGGCTGGCCAGGGCCCTCGAAGTGGTCCCTCCTAAGTACAATGACGCCTTGGTGGGATTCGTTATCGCCTCGGTGGGGGCCTACATCGTTCTTGTAGGTTGAGATGTTTCACGGGTAGAAGTTGGTGTGGCAGTTGTATCGGAAGAAGTATCAGGCGCGGAGCCTAGGTTACCTCGAAGTACCCGAAGGCAGTGTCATTCCACACGTCCCTTGCAGCGATAGTGTATGACCCCGCCTGGAACCGGTGGAAGTTGCAGTACTGGTCGACTGGTCCTACTACGAGGGTACCGTTCCCCCTCGTTGGAAGAGAGCAAGTGAGGTTCATGGGCGGAGTCCAGTAGCCATAGAGAGAATTGTCCGGGCCGCAGCCAAATGAATACTGAATTGTGCTATGGCCGTTAATTGTTGCCTGATAGGGCTGGCTTGAACAGCGGCTGGTAACGGCGTCTAGTTTCATCGTCAGATTCCCAATTGGAACAGTGATAGATGCGTTTCCGAGCAACTCGGCGATGGAGCTCTGAGGCAGAAAGACTACTGCGTGAATGTTGGACTCACCGTAGTGTGAGTAGGGGCAAGGGATGGCTACCGGGGGTATGAGGTTCAAGGGCTCGGCTGCCTCTGAAATGTTCGCAGAAGTGTAGTATCCTTGGAACAACGCGTATCCCACAAGGTGGTGCACGGGACTAAGCCCGCACAGGTTGTCATGGCCGTCCCAGTCTAGGATGGTCGGATTGTTGAAGTTCGGCGCGAACGTAAGGCTGATGTCCTGTGTGTTTCGCAGGAATATCTCCGCTGTGATTGCCTCATTCCCCCGTACCGCCGAACTGTTCAGCGCGATTTGAAGTGCTAGGCCATTCGGTGACACTACCGATGAGGATGACTCGGTCTGCCCCTGGACAGATTGCACCGTTGAGCTCTCTCCCTGTCTATTCGAGGAGACACGAAACGATAAGACCCCGATTACCGCTACAATCAATACAACTATTGCCACGGCCAACGCCGTTGTCCAAGTCTCGCCTGCCTCAGGATGGAGTTCCACAGAGTCTGCCCGCACGCATCAGTGGGACGCCGTCGATATAGCTCCAGCGCTCAGAACAACCGCTTGCCCCTTGAGGTTGGCCGCTACTCTCGCCCACAGGTCGAGGTCAGTATGACAGTGGTACTGTCAGAGGTCCCACGAGCCTTGGGAGAACCTGAACGAGGGGTCGGCGGTCTCTTGAATCGGCCCTCATGCCAGCCCGATAAGATGCCGCCGGACTGCTTGACGCAGCGACGAACCCTAAAAAGTGAGCATCGGTAATGCGCGCGTGAAATGGTCGAGGATGCCGGGGCCGCATCTGCAACTCCAGATGCTTCTGCACTATTGTATCTAGATCTGCTGAAAAAATGTCTGTGCCGATATCTTCCTGACAACTGTGAACCATTCGAACCAGGCAAGTTACGCGCGCGCAATCGACTCCCATATTGGATTCTCAAGAAGGCTCTCTCCAGAAAGGGTTTGCAACTAGCACGACGGGCCAACCTTGCTGAACGGGCGGAAGGCAAGAGTTGGCCCCCGGTAGGAGAAACGATGATAGGGCTCAAGAGACTTGACAATCTGCAGGATTGCGTTTCCAGCGTTATCAAAGACCAAGTGCAAGGCGACTTCGTGGAAGCCGGGGTGTGGCGTGGGGGGGCGACGATATTCATGCGCGCCGCACTCAAGGCCTTTGGCGATACTCAGCGCAAAGTGTGGGTGGCCGATTCCTTTAGAGGGGTGCCCAAGCCAAATCGTGGTGAGTGTCCGGCCGATGAAGGAATCGACTTCTGGAAAGCTGATTATCTGGCTGTGTCCCTGGACAGCGTCAAGGAAAACTTCCGGTTCTACGGAATGCTTGACGACCGTGTAGTCTTCTTGCCTGGTTGGTTCAAGGACACCCTCCCGACAGCACCCATTGAAAGACTAGCCATAATGAGGCTAGATGGCGACCTCTATGAATCCACGATGGACTCGTTGAAAAGCCTTTACCCGAAGTTGTCGGTCGGCGGATACGTGATAGTGGACGATTACAACGGCGTGCGCGCGTCCAAACGGGCTACCGATGACTTCCGTGAGGAAAATGGGATAACGGAAGAGATGACCAAAGTTGACTTCTCAGCGGTGTTCTGGAAACGCGAGAGTTGATGGTTCTCATATTCAATTGGCAGGGGAACAAGGCCACTTCGGTCTCCCTGAGGCAGGGCAGGTCCAGTGATCTGCTGGTAATTGCAGATTGCAGCGGGCCCCCCACTCACACTTGTACGCTTGCTAGCGTGGCATGGTATTGCTAGGATTTGGCACGCCTGTGTCGCGGATGCCCCTGTCATGTCTGAAGGAAGGAGGGAGTGGGTAGGCATCCCTTCGGTATTGTAGCATTATCAACAACCCTGCTCTCCGTGATGCCGTGAGAAGGAGAGCGGGTGCTGCCTTCTTCATAGTTGCAATCGTCCTAAGCGGAAGCCTTGGATACTTTGCGGGAACTATTGGCCAGAAGGAGGCCATGCCAAAGGTCATGACCACGTATGTGACGCAGACAACGACTATTGGCGAAGCCGGTGGCATTTCCACAAGCACCGTCGCTCTCTGGACGACGCAGGTCTCAACAGTCGTCGTGACCCAGGTCGTCTCCTCGACCGTCAAGCCTGGCAATGTCGTCATAGCGACTGGCAGCGGCTCGGCAGAAGGGCTTCAGCTAGTCCTCGAGCTGAAGATGGACGGCAACCGCACATATCACGCATATGTGAGAGAATTCAACTCGATGGCCTCCCCCAACAACGTGACCGCAGCCTTCGAGTGGCCGATCGGAATGGACTTCATTTACCCGAACCCTGCCAGCGTCGACCTGTGTGGCGAAAACGAGGGCTTTCCCGCAGGTTTCGTCGTTCTAGAGGGATACTACGGACTGAACAACTACACCCAGGGTCCGCCCTTGCAGCTGACTTACCCGGTGTTCAAGACCATCTGCACCTTCGAGACGCCTGTCGCGTGGGGGTTCAAGCCTTCGAGCAGCGTGGCAACGGACTACATCTACGGCGGGCAGGCGTATCTGACGGAGAACGTCACCTGTGACGCCCCCCTCGTCGGCTACTGGGTTGGAGACACCACTGCCGGTCTCGTGCACTTCAAGGGGATGTACACGGTGGTCGCAGGGGACGAATGGGGCGCGGTGGTGATTGAACACTTCAACACCTCTTCCGACTGAGCCGCGTTACGCCCTGCCGCCATTCTGTTGGTGCTACTCGGCCCCTGTTTTACTTCACGCTCGGTCAAAGGCCGAAGTTGGTGTGCCAGTGGTATTGTCAGATGTATGAAAAACCGCTGGCAATTCGACGCGCGGCTTGGTCGAAGGCCGGTTTTCCAAATCGATACGCGTGGGGACAGCCATAACCCTAACAAAGCGTGCCTAGGGTGAACATGGGTGCGGTGAGTTGAAGCCCATTCGGGACTTGCAGTACAAGCGACTGGCAAAATACTACGACATGGTCCGCAAACCTGACGACTATATGAGTCAAACCGAGGTTCTAAAGGGGCTAATATCAAAATACAAACTTTCCACCGGGAAGGCGCTTCTGGATGTGGGGTGCGGCACGGGAGGGCACCTGAAGTATCTGGTAAGCGACTTTGATTGCACCGGTATTGACCTGTATGAAGGAATGCTCAAAACCGCAAGGGAGAACGTCTCCAAGGCGAGATTCCTTCGAGCTGACATGATTGATTTTCGTCTGGCTAAGAGATTCGACATTATCCTTTGCATGTACAGCACAATCTGCCTGGTCAGAACCCATCGGAACTTGACAAGAACGATTGAGAACTTCTCGAATCATCTGAAGAGAGGCGGAGTAATGATTGTCGAGAGTGACTCGTTTTCCCATTCAGAGTCGCCCCTTCCGTACATGAACCTGGTTACAGCAGTAACTAGCGACACGAAGATTGCCAAGCTTGAGTACTATCAGAGGAGAGGGAATGTGTTAGTCGAAAGGGAGGATTACCTTGTTGCCGAGAGAGGCAAGGGAATCAAGCACTACGCGGACTTGCAGTATGCAGGCATATTCGGACTGAAGAGAACAATGCAGGTAATGGTACACGCGGGTCTGAAACCGACTTTTCTAGAGGGAGCACTCCATCGGGACGTCGGATTACTGATTGCAACCAAGGGCATCTAGCACCCTCAGGTGTGGGATGGACCTGCCCCGGCCTTCGCATCAACCTTTGGTAGACAGATCCCGTCTGTATCATAGGTCGAAGTTATTGTGGCAGTAGCATTGGTAGAAGTAAGGCTGGCAGTATCGCCGATGCCCAAGACATGGCTAGGCGGTCTACGACGGTGAAAGCATACCGTTTCTCTTCTCGATCTCGTGGAGAACTATCTCGGTCTGAACCTTCAGCAGGGAAGATATGAAACCAAACGATGCGATCAATAGCCCCCCTATCGCCAGAATCACTCCTGCAACAGCGTAATAGTAAGGAGTGTACGGATTCATCGGAAACACTGGTCCAAAGGCCATCGTCCCAATTCCTATGTAGTAGATGCTCATTCCGAAGCTTGCAAGGAACCCGCCAACGATGAGCCAGAGGGCACTGTAGACTAGGACGGTCAATGCCGCTTTGAATGCCGTCTTCCATGATACGCCCATGGGCCTGAAACAGTGGCTCTCGCTATTTAACGTCGAGTAGGCCTGTAGGCTCTGACATCTGAGCTGCAGGTTCTACTCTCCGAACCCTTGCGGCAGTTTGATTGAGTCACTCAAAGGTCAAAGTAGAGATGCCAGTAGCGTTGTCAGAAGTATGAAGATCTCTCGCAATTCGGCGCGCGATTCTGTCGAAAGCCGGGTTCGATCATGGGGGGGAAACCAATGGGGTGGAATGGGCTCAGACCCATTATGGGTTAGAATCTCTTCCCTGGGCCGATTCTCGTGAAGGCACTGGCCTTGAATTAACTGTCATTGTATGCGCCCTAAACCAAATCAGTCCTTTTCAGGCCCCCCTGAGGTTCATCTTCCTTAGGAGCAGTCTGAATCCTTCGTCTTGCTTGATTGGATTGAACCGCGGAGAATACTTCAGTGAGACAACGCCGTCGCTGTGCATCTCAACGGTCTTCTCGAGCAGATCGAGTGCCGCTCGCTTGTCGCCTAGGGCAACGTGTACAGCTGCAAATTCCTCCGGAGGAACGTACTCGGACGACGCGCTTCCCAAGACTTGGTCAAGGAGGCCTCGCGCCTGATTTCTGTTTCCTTGCAGCGCCACGACATACGCTAGAAGTAGCTTCGCTCTCGATTCTGGGAATTTCAGGTGAACCAGTCTGTCGTGCGCTTCGAGCGCTTGCGATGACATCGCTCTTTCGGCTGCCGCGAAGGCAAAGGAGAGGAGAGTGGGGACATGGTCTGGTTCCAATTCAAGGGTTCTAAGGTACTGCTGGATAGAACGCTCGTGCTCCCCCTCTATGAAAAGTCCTTCGGCAATGTTCAGGCTCACTAGGGCAGACTTCGGGTCGAGCTGCAGGGTACGGTTCAATTCTTCCATTGCATCCTTGTTG